>Ga0316224_1001972_pt1 | contig 20229 bp, 28 predicted proteins | sample TBH18013metaG_FD_206254 | JGI IMG/M metagenome (GOLD analysis project Ga0316224, IMG submission 206254) | Freshwater microbial communities from Trout Bog Lake, Wisconsin, USA - TBH18013 | ecosystem: Environmental > Aquatic > Freshwater > Lake > Hypolimnion/Profundal zone | place: USA: Wisconsin... | reverse complement strand
CGGGAGCTTGGTCCACCGCATCTTCCGGCGGCAGTTCCACGTGTCACGCGCTGGCCGTTACGTCCTCGAATATCATCGTCGTACTCAGCAACACCAACGTGGTGACCTACGGAACGCCCCTGGCCACAAACACATGGTCGCACGTCGCCGTCGTTCGGCAGGGAACGACCGTCTATCTGTTCGTGAACGGCTTCCTTGTCGGCACCGGGACAAGTTCCGGCAACCTCTCGGATACCGGCCTTCAGTTTGGAGCCGCCGTTCTGTCCGGCTGGGCTGGCTTCACCGGCAAAATGGCCGGGATGCGCGTCACCAAGGCCGCCCGGTACACCGCCAACTTCACCCCACCCACCACACCTTTCTTGACCACAGGAGCATTATAAAATGGCCTACAACACCAATCAGGGACTTTGGTTCCAGGTTCAAAACGGGGCCATTGTCGCCGGTCCTTTTGGCGGGGTAGAGTACCCCGATCAGACCACGGCGGCGGCGAACGGCTGGTTCCCCGGTTTTGCCCCGAATCCGCCCCCGGCCTACAACATGGCCTACTACTCGCTCCCCGTCACGTATACCCTGACCGGCGATGTGGTGACCGTTTCCTACGGCACCCCGACCCCTTTGGCCTTGGAGCAAGTTCAGGGTGCGAAAATTGCCGAATTGAACAGTGCCTACGCTGCTTCCATCGTCGCTCCCGTGATCTACAACGGCAAGACCTTCCAGGCCGATGAAACGGCAGTCGCCAACTTGACCAAAATGCTCCTGGCGTTCCAAGCATCGGCGGCTGTCCCGGCAGGGTTCTATTGGGTGGCCGAAGACAACAGCCAAGTGCCGTTCACCTATGCCGACATGCAGGGCTTGGCGCAGACGATTGGCGTCAACGGACTGACGCAGTTCCAGCATTTGCAGGCGAAGAAGGCTGCTGTTGCTGCGGCTACGACGGGAGCGGCGGTGATCGCTGTGACTTGGTAACATGATCCTCCTGCGCTTCTCACCTGGAACTGGACATGCCGCTGCTCTTGTCAGAGCAGTCACTTGGAGCTGGTGTGCCCATGTGGGCTTCGTCCTCCCAAGCGGATTGGTTCTCGACTCCACACCCGAACATGGCGTCAGTGTTCGTGAGTTCAAGGAAGATCCGAAGGACCAATTCTTCAGGGTCAAGATGGCGAGCAGCAAGATCATAGATGTCGCCATGTCCCAAGTGGGAAAGCCTTATGATTACCGAGGTGCTTTGGGTTTTGGTCTGCATCGGGATTGGACCAATACGGACAAATGGTTCTGCTCCGAGCTGGTCGCCTGGGCCTGCGCCCAAGTCGGTCGGCCCTTGATCAGGTCCGAGCATTTGAACTGCGTCTCACCTCGTGACCTTCTCTTGAGCAGCCAACTGGTAAGGTATCCCACATGACCCTCCATAACCTTGCATGCATGACGACGGCGACCACAGGCACTGGGACCATTACCTTGGCCACAGCGGCAACAGGATACCTATCCTTCGCCGACTCCGGCGTAGCCAACGGTGAGACAGTCACCTATGGGATCGTCGATGGAAACAACCGAGAGATTGGACACGGAGTCTATTCGGCGACAGGGACGACCCTAACCCGAACGGTTCTGAACAGCACCAACAGCGGAGCACCGATCAACCTCTCTGGAGGCGCGATTGTTTACCTGACCTTCTCGGCGAGCGACCTTGCGACCTTGAACATGTCGCAAATGACTGGCCTGACTTCGACGCAGATCAGCGGCCTCGATGGGAGCGCCCTCGTTGGTATAACCTCGACGCAGATCGCAGGTCTGGGATCAATGGCTGGGCAGTCCTCAAGCTCCGTCAGCATCAGCGGAGGAACCATTGCTGCCTCCGCTCTTACTGGACCTCTCCCGGCAATAAGCGGTGCAAACCTGACTAGTTTGGTCTCGACGCAGATTGCAGGATTAGGCTCGGCGGCAAGTCATGCCGCATCGGATTTCCTGACCTCATCTTCAGGAGGAGTCTTACAGGCCTCCAACAATTTGAGCGACGTGGGGAGCGTTTCTACTGCCCAGCAAAATTTGCACATGTTGGGGAACACCAACCAAAGCTGGACTGGTTGGAATTCTGGAGGAGCCAGAGCTTTCGGAACTGTCTACACCAACTCGGACATAGCCCCCAGGCAGGTATGCTTTAGCTCAGGAACGATGGGGTCAGCAGGGAACTTCTTCGTTTATGTCAATGGTGTAATGATTCAATCCTCTGGGTTTGGTGGGGGCTCAAACCCTCAACACTTCTCTTTTGTCGTACCTCCTGGAGAGACCTACGAGATTACTCAGACGAATGGAACCTTTGGCCGCTGGGCCGAGCTGGCAGGTTAGGAGATCAAGATGACGATGCGCCATTTCACGAACCCCAGTGACAACAAGGTCTACGGCTACGACAGCGCCGTTGCCTCCCAGTTGCCTTACATAGAGCGAGCCATTGCAGCCAAGTGGCCTGAGATCACAGGCTCTTGGCCCCCAGCACCCACGGCAGCGGAGGTTGCTCAAGCCACCTACAATGCCGCCATTGCCGCTGGAGTGCAGATCACGTCAACAGGGACGCCTGCTCTGAATGGGACCTACTCGATCACACCTTCGACGATTGCCGATATCCAGGCGCAGCAGGTGTCGATCCTGACCAGGGATCTCTTCACCAATGGTTCGACGACCAGGGTTTGGGCAGACATCCTCGGTGGGGTTCATGTCTTTCCCTCGACAGCGCAGTTCACTGCCTTCGCCGAAGCCATCGGAGCCTATGTGGATGCTCTGTTCTTAGCGCAACATGGTCAAGGCTCTTGGCCTAGCAATGCAATCACGATTTACTAGTAAAAATCTGAAATCTACTAGTAAACCTCAAGTATTGATTTGCCTCTGACATTTGTGGTATCTTGCAGCCACAATGTCTGTAGATATGAACATCACAGTTGACAAGAATACTACGTACTCGCAGGACATCCTCTGGGAGACCTCTGCTGGTGCGCCTGTCGATCTGACCAATTACCATGCATACATGCAGGTCAGGACTTCTTCGGGGAATGTTCTCATTCTTGATCTGAGTGATACGACCTATGGACTCATCATCAACGTGGGTCTCAGCAAGATCACTATTTCGCTGACACCTACCGAGACTGCCAGCTTGAATGCCGGGATCTATATTTACGACTTACTCACCCTCGCCCCGGACGGCACCAAGACCAAGATCATTGGTGGTCAGTTCATCCTCAAAAACACTGTGACGGAGATCTAAAGTGGCCCTTCAATTCGACACAACGACTCGTAACAACATGCTGGGTCAATTGACCACCTCGGTCGGCTCCAGCGGTTATTTGAACATCTACTCCGGGACCGAACCGTCGTCTTGCGCGGCGGCTCTCTCGGGCAACACCTTGCTGGTCTCGCTGCCGTGTTCGGCGACGTTCGCGCCTGCCGCCTCCGGTGGCGTCCTGACCGTCAATGCCATCACCCAGACCAATGCCGCCGCCTCGGGCACAGCGACGTTCTTCCGTCTGATGAACAACGCTCAGACGAGCACGTATGCTCAAGGCACCGTCGCCACCTCTGGCGGCGACCTGAACATCAATACGACGACCATCGCCTCGGGCGGTCCCATCGTTGTGTCCTCGTGGACCATCACTGCTCCGGGAGCGTAATCTCATGGCGATCTACTCGGTATCCAACCAAACGACGGTCGTCACCACGACGGTTCCGTCCTTCGATTTCCAGGGAGCGACGGGTAACAACCCGAAGCTCATGGAACTCGGTTATTGCAACGGCGCGGCGACCCAATGTACCTATGGCATTGGCCGCTCGGCGAACACCCCGACGCAGACAGGTACGGTCTTGGTCCAGGCTGAAAACCCTGGTGACCCCGCAGGTAAGACCACCACGGCTGTAACTTGGTCCACGGCTCCCACGGTTCCCAGCGTCTATTTGCGGCGTCCGTTCATTCCGGCGACCATCGGTGCGGGTATCATCTTCACCTTCCCCCGTGGTTTGACGTTGGTCGGCGCAGGCCCCTCGCTGGTAAACTGGAACATCGCGGCTTCCTCGGCGGTGATGAACTACTGGGCTGTGTTGGACGAATGACAATCGCCCAAGACCCCGACGCGCTCTACGACGACGCTCCCATTGCCCAGATTCATATCCTGGTTCGCCGCAATGGGAGCATGTCTACGGGCGGCGATATTGGCGACCTGAATTACGCCTTGGCGATGCTCGATCACGCCAAGGATGCAGTGCGCCAATATCACGCTCGGATGACCGCAGGTATCCACGTTATCATCCCCGGTTACGACATCTCCTTACCTGACGAGCGCAACGTAATCATCCCGGCTTGAGGTATAGTCATGAGCCAGTATATAGGAACGACGACGGCATATATGGCTGGGATGGTTGGTGGTTTGTACTTGCAGATCGCCGACGAGATCAAGGACGACCGGCATACGGGTAGATATTACTGGGACTACCAGCAAAGGTCTGCTCAATGCACCAATGAGCAGACGAACTTCTTCAGCCTTTGGCCTTGCTCTCGATACGGCAACATGGACCCGGACCTTTCGGGCCTTGAAGGCAATTGTATGGTCGGTCTGGACTGGTCCACGGGGCATACAGGCAACGACTATTCTTTTGAATATACAGCCTTGGGTAACAGCGGAACCCTTCGGCCCTATTATATTGGTGGTCAGGTGATTGACAACAATGGAAACCCCGTGGCTGGAGCCACCATTGATTGCTATGTTGTCAACGGAGCAGGCCCTGGCCAGGATCTTATGGTCTGGTCAACTGTCAGCCATAGCGATGGCACCTATGAAGTCGCCACTCAATTCTACACCAGCTATCACTACCTCGTCGCCTCCTTGGGCGGCGCGACACCTGTAGCAGGAACGACAGTTCAGACCATCTTACCGAGTCAGTGATCATGACGAACAGTCGCACGATCAAGGCCTTTGCGACGGAGACAAGCACAACGACGATCAGACTTCGTCCAGTGCTTCTCGACCCTGTTGTCTCGACCAATATTTATGTGCATCCGACGCAGACGACGGCGACGGTGATCAAGTTGTTCGATCCGACGACCTTGGGGATCGTCATCACCACCTTGGTTGGCTCGAGCGTCCTCGCCAACTTCATCAGTTCAGGCTTACCTGAAGTTGGAAATACCATTTCCGATGGCCCAGACTCTGTCGCCAACTTCATCAGCTCAGGCTCACCTGAAGTTGGGAACATCATTTCCGATGGTCCAACAGCTTTGGGAGCCTTCAGTTCCAGTGGTGTGGTGAACGCTGGGGCAGCTCTGGACTCAATGTCGGGTGCCGATACGATCAGTGTCTTCACCTCAACGGCAACACTGGTTCATGAAACTGCACTTGCAGGTGCCAATACGATCAGTCCGTTCGTTTCGATAGCCACCGGTTCTCACGGGGCCTCCTGCTCTGGAGGCGACACGATCAGTCCGTTTGTCTCGGCTGCGACGGTCACACAAGAGGATGCTCTGTCCGGTGCCGACACGATCAGTCCGTTCGTCTCGGCTGGCGTCGTCACCTTGACAGTTCAGGCGACAGGTTCGGACACGATCAGTCCCTTTGTCTCGACGGCCACAGGTGCTCATGGAGCTTCCTCCTCTGGTGCCGATACAATCAGTCTATTCGTCTCGACGGCAACCCTGGTGCATGATATTGCACTCACAGGGGCCGATACGATCAGTGTCTTCACCTCAGTGGCGACCTTGGTCGCCAAGACGACTGCGTCTGGTGCTGATACGATCAATCCCTTCGTCTCGACAGCAACCGGTGCTCATGGGGCTTCCTTCTCTGGTGCCGACATGATCAGCCCATTCGTCTCGACAGGCACCGTCACTCTGACGGTCTTGATCACAGGTGCCGACACGATCAGTCCCTTCGTAAGCTTGGACAACATGAACGAAGGCGCGGTCCTTTCAGGATCGGACGCTGTTCAGGCGTTCACCTCGTCGGCGTCTGCTGTTCAACAAGATCCAATGTCCGGTGCCGATACGATCAGCCCCTTCGTCTCGACAGCAACCTTGGTCGCCAAGACGGCTGCATCTGGTGCCGATACGATCAGCCCATTCGTCTCGGCTGCCACCGGTACTCATGGAGCTTCCTCCTCTGGAGCCGATACGATCAGTCCCTTTGTTTCGACGGCAACCGGTGCCGAGGGAAACATCGCCTCTGGAGCTGATATGATCAGCCCCTTCGTCTCAACGGCGACTATGGGTGACTACGACGCGATCATTGGCGCAAGTGTGGTTCCCGCTTTTGTCTCGACAGCCACATTGGTGGTTAAGATCGCCTTGAGCGGCACGAGCAGCATTCTGGCGTTCGCAAGCTCAGGCTCGCTGACCTTCACGGCTGCGGCTGACATTGTTCTGGGCACAAGCACCATCTCCGCTATGGTGTCTGCGGCGACCGTTGAGGTGGGTAACAGCGCCAGTGGTGCCGATGTAGCCCCCACCTTCGTCTCCGCTGCCTCATTGCTCGCGGAATCCGCTCTGGTAGGCAATGACACCTTTGGGAGCTTCACATCCTCTGGAACCTTGAAGGAGGGGGCAGCAGCCTCGGGGACAGATACCATTGCTCCTGACTTCTCCTGCACATCAGGACAGATCGTCGTCGGAGCCGCCTTCACTGCGGCATCAAGCATCCCGAGCTTCAGCAGCATGGCTGTCGTCGAGGTTGGGGCAAATGCCAGTGGTTGGGATTTCATCGAGCCTTTCATCTCTGAAGGTCTCGTCGGAAGTCAAGCCATCCGTGGCATGGACTTCATGGACCCGTTCATCTCGAACGGTGTCATCGGCGTAGCTGATGTCGGAAGTGCGAATGACAACTTCGGACCCTTCATCTCGAGTGGGGTCATTGGAGTCGTCGATGAAGGCTCCGCGAATGATAACTTCGGACCATTCGTTTCGGATGGGTCAATGCAGATCATCAAGAACGCGCCGAACCTCTCGGTGCCACAGATGGCCATCATTGGCGGTCAGCAGGTCTATTTTGGGGGGAGGCCTTCGTCTGCAACGGTCTTGCAGACGAAGGTGGTAACCGTGGCGCAGCAGACGGTTAAAATGCCCTTCGTGGTCGCAACAGGATAGCTTCCTGCGGACCCCGCTTCTGATTCTGGTACTTTCCAGAATAGGGCTGCTCTGTCGGTTCATCCAGTTGATGAAACACGATCTGGGCAATCGGGCTGCCTGCCCAGATTATGACGGGCTTGAAGGAATGCAGCGTCAGCTCGAGAGTCAGGAAACCTGACCAGCCTGCTTCTATCACCGTGTTCTGCACGGTCAAGCCACGTCTTGCCCAGGTGGACTTGTCATGAACGATGGCCATCAAGTTGTCAGGCATCCTGAACTCTTCGATTGTCGAAGCGAGGCAGAAGCGCCCAGGCCACATGATGCGATCCTCGGCGATGCGGACATCATATCCATTGGCACTGAGGCCAAAGGAAAGACCGTACATTTGCTCCCGTTCGTAGAACGGCATGATCACCTGACGACGCCGGATGCTCTGGGCTGATAGAACAGTCATGGCGCAAGCAGCTCCTGCAAACTTGTTTCCAAGGTGTTGAAAGATCCATCGTTGAGGATCTCGAAATGGGGTGTCAGTTTTTCAGTGAAGTCCTCGGACTCATGCATTGACTGCCGACCAACACCAGGGCGGTTGATGCGAACGATGGTTCCACCCAGGTCAAGGATCTTCTCAGCCTCATTGGGAAACCGGAGATCATCGACGACGACTTTGCCACCAAGATTGAGGATGTCCAAGGCGATGTGCTCCCAAGCTGATACCCAGAAGTTGGGGCCAATGAGCTTGCGCCCCCACTCTGTCCCCAAGGTCTGCAAAGCATAGACAGGGGTGTGACCACCAAGGAGAGCGCAAGGCTTGTTCTTGCCTTCTCCTTCCAATTCGTAATCCCCCAGACCAATGCCTCGGAGCATGCTGCGAAGTGGTCCAGCAAAGCGGGTACGATGCCAACCGTAGTGGGTCTCGAGGATTTTGGCAGCCGTGGTTTTTCCAGCGGTTTGATTGCCGATGAATGCGATCAGTTTCATGTTCATTGATCCTTCAGCGCAAAGGGTGAGACCGTAATGCGGTCTTCAATGTACAACGGCACAGCCAGCTTGGTTTCCGGGTTTAAGCACAGCACCCAAGTGCCTTCGGCAGAAGCGGGGCTGAATAGACCGTTGGGGTCCGCTTGTGGCAGGACAATGTTGCCTTGTTGGGTTGTTTCACTATAGGACGCAGGCCTTTGGGGGCTTGTGAACTGCGTGGCATATGGAATGCCATATCCTAAGCTGTCGCACCGCTTGTGCAGATGGCCGTTCATGTCCATCACGTAGGTGATGGTCGGCGGCATCTTGTCACGCAGCTCCAGAATGTCCTTCAGCAGCTTGCGCTCCGCAAAGTTGCTGATGTCGGGCATCCCCACCACTTGGGTTCCTTGTTTCAACATCAATTCTTGTTGCTTGCGCTGGATGCTGTCAGATGAAGCTTCGGAATTACAAGCGGTCAACAGCATCAACGGCAGCGCAAAGAGATACTTGGTTTTCATGGTTAGAACCCCCGGATTTGGGTGAGGAACAACTGTTGATCGGGGGCCAGATGAGATGCATCAAAGCCACCGAAGCGGTGGAGAATGGTGGCACGAATGACGGCTTTGCCTTCAGGTGTGGCCGAAAGATAGCTCAGACGCAGATCGTCCAAGTCATGAGCCATGCTGTCGTTGTACTGCTGGCTTTCGTGGAAGACCTTGTTGTCGATGGCCACAGAAGCAGGAGCAAACAGAGCCTTCATGCCGAGGCCAAAGCCATTGAGCACTCCAACGAAGATCAGAATGACGAAGAGTACCGCCATCCATGCGAAGAAGTCTTTGCGGGTCATCAGAACTGTTTACCTCCCTCTTTCAGGCGGTTCTCGATCTTGTGATCCTCCCGCTGGGCGTTGAATGCCATCTTCTCGATGATGGCCCCCGGCCACGTCGTAGCCATAGGCACCAGCGAAGTCGGCAATGCGAATGACGCAGTCGGCCAGCTCGACTTCGACCATGGGCGGTGAGGCAATTTGTCATCCCTCAGGTTCTTGCGGAGACCTTCCATGGCCTCGGCCAGTTCGGAGACCATCAGCATCAACATCTCGGGTTTGTTCCGAATGCCAATGGTGGATTGTCCTGTGACCAGATCGGTCCACCATCCGGCAGCGACGGACGCTCCGTGGGCTGCATGGCAGAGGGCTTCGAAGCCTTCTGCAATGCGGATTTGGTCAAAGTGTGTGGGTGTCTTGATTTGTTTCATGATGACTTCTTCCCGCTATACCAACGACCAGCAGTGCTGCGCTTGGCATTGGCTAAGTTACGCTTCAGACGTTCAAGAGGAACGCCAGAGTAGATGTTGATCACCTTACCGTCTTTGGTCTTGATGACCTTGACGGGAGTATCACTTGTTCTTACCAGCACCATGGAAATGTTTCCTTTTCTTGTCTTCGAAGGCTTGTTGAGCAGCTTCGAGGTTCCTGCGGGCAGCTTCCACACATGGGAGACCTTTGAGTCGAGCAATCATGCAGTCTTCCAAGGTTGCCGAAAGTCCTTCATGAATGGTGGCCACAGGTTGACCCAGGTAATGAATCTCTTTACCGATGACGATGAAGCTCACTCGAACCTCCGATACTTGTCGTACACTTCCATGGAATGTGGGAGCACCCGACGAATCAGGCTGTCGATTGCCCGAGCGTAGGCTTGAGCCTCGTACTGAGCATGCGAATGGTCTCGGAGACTCAAGAAGTGGAACAGGTTCGAAAGGTTCTGCTTCCAGACCCAATGGGTGTAATGGTTCATGTGCAGGAAGCAGCGAGCCAGTTCCGAGGGAACTCCAGATCGAATGGCCTCGACGTATTCCTGGTAGGAGTGATCACAGGTGGCTTGGAGCTTGTCGATGAAGATCTGAGCCATCTCGGGGTTGTGTTCCTCAAGAGAACGACCTTGCTTCACACTCTCGGGCTTGACGCCGATATGCTTCAGCTCCGGGATATACCATTCCTTGGGCAGGGTGACATAGCGAGCGGAGACCTCATTGAGGGAAACCGTCCGGTGTCTGACGAACTGCCTCGCCACGAAAATCGGCAGCTTCATCTCGAGCCAAACCTCGATCATCTCCCAAGGCGTGTTGTGCTTGTTCTTCATCAAGAAGTCGGCAAGCTTTAGGTCCTGATCGCGGGTGCGAGCCTTGTCCAAGCCGTCGAAGCTGATACGGGCCACATTGGCGGGGTCAATATCGTCTGCGTCGAACTCAGCGTCGAGCCGACGAGTGGGACCGGCAATGTTACGGAGGATCACAAATCCGTGATCCAGAACGTCTGCATAGTTGTTGCTACCCATTTTTGGGGTTCTCCTAGTCTTCAAAGCGTCCGAAATAAGGGCGACGGCGAGCACGATGCTTCCGGGGGATGGACAACAGGTAGAAGATGTCTTCGAAACGGTAGGTACACATCTCGACAAGACCAGCGTCGTATTTGGCGCGAGCTACAATCATTGCCTCGGTGGCAATCCAATTTCCAACACCTTTGCGGTGTGCCACGATGTATTTCTCAAGTTCCTTTCTTGGGATCTTAATGTTGTTGATCCCTTTCTGACGGACATGAGTGATTGCTTCACCCAGATCAAGACTCAGACGCCCAGCAGCTTTGGTCAACTGACCGCCGTTGTTTGCCAGTTCTTGGTCTAAGGCTTCAACTTGTTCTTTTGTGAGGGGCATTAACTCTCTCCTTCGCTTCCAATTCTATTTGTTTGGAAGCGAAGGTGTGAGCGTCAATTGACAAACTCAGAGTTCGATCTGATTGTCCGCAGCAATGTCTTTGTGGGATACGATCAACACTTGCTGAATGTTGGGTGTCAGGCCTTGCAGGCAGCCAGCGATGGCTGCGGCACGTTCATCATCACAGGCGGCGTCCACTTCATCCGCCATCAGCACCGAGAACATCTTATTGGTCAGGATTTGACCCAAACCAATGCGGACAGCAAGGTTGGCTACAGTCTTACCAGAACCGTTGAGAGTCTCCACGGGTTGACCATCGATGGTGATCTCAAACTCTTCGTTCACCTGGACCGAGGTCAACTCCTGCTCCTGACCCAGCGTCATCTGTTGGATCAGGTGAGTTGCGACCTTGCTCAAGGACGGAACAAGGTAGGTCTTGATGCGGAGCTTCAGCTCCTTCATCGCAGCGGCCCCTAACTTAAGTTGTTCAGCCCTATGGACCGCTTCACTGTGTTGTTCGAGCTGCTCCTCGTATTCGATCAGGGCGTTGTCGTAGCCCAACATCATACGCTCATAAGCCAGCGATGAGGCCTTCTCGGCGTTCAACTTGTCGAAAACTTCGTCAACATTCGACAGGTTCTCTAAACGTGTACGCTTGATCGACGCTTCCGCTTCCCAAGCTTCAAAAGCTTCCAATGCCTTTGCGTACTGAACCATCTGGGCTTCATAGGCCAGACGGTTTTTGTAGGCGGGAGTGGGGTCATTGTCTGGTGTGAAGCCCTCAATCTGCTTGAACAGTTCCTCCCGTTCCGATTGGACAAGGAGCGCCGCCTTGGCTTGTTCCAGTTCGGCCTTGGAATTATCAGGCTTAAGCGCGGGCGAAGGCTTGTTCTTGGGATTGCGACCTTCCCAAGCCTTCAGAACACGTTCCTGTTCATCCAGAGCCTCCAGGGACAGCACAGGCCGCTCCACTTCAGCGACGGCGTGTCCAGGGATGAATTCGTGCTCACACTTGGGGCAACTCGTCTTATGCTGTGCAAACTTCTGGTAGGCCTTCCAATCCGCCCACTGTTGGCGCAGGTCCTTGATATGAGCCATGTTGGTATCCAGGTATGGCGGCAGAGCCTCCCAAACCAACCACTCGTCATACTTGGCCCAGAGCTTCTCCACCTTCTCGACCTGCGCCTTGGTCCAGATGGCTTCGGGCAGCTTCAACCACCTTTGGAGGATCGCGGACTTCGTCTGGAAGGCCTCGACCTCCTTGGCAAGCTCCTCGGAGGGCGTCTCCACAGGACAAGCAGGCTTGTTGGGAGCTGACTGGCCCCGTTGGAGCCATCCGCGCAGAGTGTCGCGTTCAGATCGATCCGCGACGGCTTGGTCCAAGAGGGGGATAACAATCGAGGACTCCCGATAATTCTCAGGCTGCTCGGGCCTCACTGGCTTTTGCATGAACCTTTCCAAGGTTTCGGCTTCCTTACGGAACAAGGCAGCTTCGTTGGAAGCCCAGGCAGCCACTTCGTCCAGGGCGTCCAAACCAATGGTGGTGTCGATCAGCCGCTTGCGTTCCGATGGCTTCATGGTCGTCAGGGCTTCGATCTCTCCCTGGCCGACGAGGTTGCCGACCTTGAAGACGCTCAAGTCGTAGCCGAGGAGTTCTACGACTTTGGCGTTGACCGGAGTGGTCCCAGTGGCGAGGATGTCATTCCCACGAGAGAGACTGGCTTTGGTTCCATTGCTGCGGGCGACTGTGTAATCCTCCCCTCGGATCGAAAGCTCAAGTGACACGTCGCACTTGGAATAGTCGCCAGAAGGTCCTCGAGCTGCTGCCGATCCAAAGAGAGCATAGGTGGCCATTTCCAAGACGAGGCTCTTACCCTTGCCGTTCTTGCCGGTGATTGCTGTCGTGCCGCCATCGAAGATGATGTCCTGTGTTATGTGTTTGCCTGTGGGGAAAGTGACGTTGAACTTCAGTTTCTTAAGCATGTCGGACCTCTTGCCATTTGGCGTTCAAAGCTTCGATGGTGTCAGCATCCAGACCTGTGGTGACCTCATCAAAGAGCTTATTCATGTCGAAGGCGTCATCGAAATCAACCTCGAGTCCTTCGTCCTGCCCGACCTTCTTGAAGGTAAGTTGGAGACAGTCAACGTCTGATGGGGGTAGCTCCCCATCAGCCAGGAGGATTCGGACACATTTGTTTCGATAGTCTCCCGGGTCAAGGGCCGAGAACTCAGCCAAGGTCCTGGTGATATATAGGTTGCCATTGGGGTCTTCCGCATGGGTCAGAGGTTGCATGGAGCCAACGATATTGACCACCATCTTCTCGTGCTTATAGACACGAGCCACATGGTCATGTCCTGAAGCGACACACTTGGTGAGTTGTTTCAGGTGGTCCAGTGGGATCATGTTGTGGTCATCCTTGACGACCATGTGATCCCAATGACCAACGACGATCTCAGCAGGGCCTAGACAGGTGGAGATCATCTCGACCGAGGACTTCACGGGGTGCCAAGGCAACATCAGAATGGTCGTCTCGGGATCAAGGACCACATAGGTCGGCTTGTCCGTGATGAAGAAGACATTCGAGTTGCCAGCGCAGAGGTGTCTCAGCACATCGAAGCTGCTGACCTTCTCCATGTCCCTGGAGGCATCATGGTTGCCTCGGAGGAAATAGAACTGCTTCTGGGGTTGAGCCTTGGCGTAGACCCCAATGGCAATGGATGTGTCGAGTACCACATTGAGATCGACTCGATGCTTGTCGAAGATGTCACCGACCTGGATCAGGACATCGCAGTCGGTTTGGAGTTCAAGGCAGAATTGGTCGAAGATCGACTTCTCCCGCTCACCACGACGGTGAAGCGGGACGCCGTTCTTGAAAACTCGGCCAAGGTGAACATCACCGAGGATGTTGATTTTCATCATGCGCTCCCTTGAGCAGTTGTTAATTGGAAAGCCACGAGGGCTGATGTATCGACCCAGAGAACGTCTCCCGACGAAGACATCAAGGTGATGTTCTCGCTGTCGAGGAGCTTCTTCCGAAACTGGAGGAGGCTCTCGGAGTCCGCTTGAATTGGGAGGTCCAAGCAGATGGCCTCCTGTTTTCCATGAAGGTAGAGGGAAATCTTAACGGTCATTGAGGGTCTCCTCATGCTCAAAGAGCACTTTGATCTGATGGATGGTGTCTGAGAGCGCGTTGTGTGCGTTGCCGACGAATTCCGGTTTTGGTTCCTTGAACTGCTTGAGTCCTAAACGTCCCCGCATGAAGGACCGCATGTCCATCGCCTGGGAATAGTTGTAAGGCATGCTCAGACCGAAATCTCGGAAGTACGAGGAGACAAAAGGGAAGTCGAAGGAAAGCGGCTTGGACCAAAACCGAGGAGCAGGACCGTCTTGGGCGACTGACCAGTTGAAGAAGTCTTGCATCACGACGGCGGGGTCTTCCATCCGGCTAACGATGTCCGTCAGGATTTCAGGTTTGTCCGACCACCAGTCCCAGGTTGACTCCTGCCAGAAGCGCCAAGGTGGCATCTTCAAGGCGCGATAGAAGAACCGAGTGTCAACTTCTTTGGTCTCAAGATCAAACCGCACTGCGGCCAATTGAATCATGGCCGAGCGATCAGGAAACAAACCCGTCGTCTCAATATCCACCATGCATTCCGAATAATACTTATCTACCATAAAGGATCTCCTAGAAACCGTTCTAGGTCCTCCCATTTAACAGAGCCTTTGCCTTCATTGATCAGGTCCAGAATGTACTTCGCTGGGACGCAGTACCAACTGTTGGTTATTAGGGCATGAAGGAAGAAGATGTAGCTTCCTCCCGCTGCCGTCACCTTCTTTGCCGCAGCCCGCTGTTCGGGTTCTATTTGGCTGAAGGGAAAACTTGTCTTGTTCACCGAGGACTTGACCTCGACGTAATGCGTCACCTTGTACAAGGTGAGGATGTAATCCGAGGGCTGCGGAGGAAACCGCAGGTTCTTGATGCCAGGGTTGAGACCTCGAACATGTGCAAGGTCGATCCTCCTCTCCAGATAAGCTTCCTTACCCAGGGATTGAATGTGGCGTTCGAAGAACGCCTCGGAGTCTTTGCCCGTGTTTGACATCACGCAGCCTCCTTCTCAAAAATCCACTCGACGATTTGCTTGATCTCGTCGTCATTTGCTTCCTGACCCCAACGGGTCTCGGAGACGCAGCCGACATCGGACAACTCGCCGAGTTCGATCTGGGTGTTCTTGTTGCCTTTGATGTAAGGCTCGAACGTGCGGCCTACGGCAGGCGCGACAGTCAAGGGCATCGTTGAGATGATGTCGGGTTTGCACATGCATTCACGCATCATCTGGATGGCGGGGACCACCAAGGACTTGTGGACCGACAGGAGCATTTCATCATGGATGGGGATCAAGGTCCGAACGTCCCGATCAGTCCAGCCGTTGGCCTTGATGGCATCCCTCATGCGAAGGATCGAACGCTTCATCATCGCCGCGCATGACCCTTGAATCATGGCATTGACCGTTTGGTTGCCTGACCTCGTCTGGATCGACTTCATTGCTGTCCGAGCGAAGTTCGACACACCCCGGAGGTCATACCAGTTGAACTTGGTCAGGAAAGCTTCGGCCCATTTCTGGGTGCATTCATACTTGACCCGACGATGACCATCGGGGAGTTGGATGTAACCATGTTCCTGGGCGAACCTGATGGTGTCCGTGCGCCATTCCTCGGCGACGGAGAACCTCTCACGATAAGCCTCGACGGCTGCCCACATCTGGTCGGAAGTCCAGCCCAGTGATTGTCCCACGTCGGACAGAGCGCCGGAATACCAGTAACCGAAGTTCGCCTTCTTTCCAACCTCGGTACGCCAGTATTTGAGCGCCGCCGAGGGTTTCATCGTTGCACCCTTGAGATCAGTCAAGATCCTGGGATCGACATCCTTGGGGTCCATGCTCTTGAGACCCTTGAGGTAATCCTCGGTGACGAATTCCCAGACAACACCCAGACAGGCTGCTGTCGCGCCCAGGTGCAAATCTTGGTAGGGCAATTGGCCGAAAGCCTTCCTGAACTCTGGGTCTTGCGAGAGTTCAGCGAGCATGACCAGTTCGATGGACGACCAGTCTGCGGAGATGATCACATGATCATCATGGTCGGGCAGGTAGAAGCCTCGAACATATTTGCTTTCACCACGCTTGGCCAATTGTTGACCATTAGGTGTTGAGATCGAGGTCCGACGTGTCGCCAACTTGGAGGAGATCACGGGATAGATCCGTTGCGTCTCGGGATCGGTCAATTGACTGTAGGGGTTCAGATAAAGCTTGGCGCGTTGTTCGACGGACGCGAGTTCACCCATGGCCCTCAATAGGGAAAGCCCAAGCTCTTTTGTATTCGCACCCGAGTCGAGCGACTGGAACCTATCGATCAATTTTCCACGGGCTTCACCATCACTCTGGGTCTTGCCCTTGTCGGTGATCAGCTTCTGATCCAGGAGGTCGTAGAACAACACCCGCACTGGCATGTAATGCGCAATCGAGAGACCTTTTGGTTCAGGCTTGCCTAGATCATTGGCAAGAGCGATTGGAATTGCTCCACGAACCCTGAGAATCTCGATGGTGTCATCCTCGGTCTCGGGAAGGGTCGCCCATTTGGTGATGGAGTCCCGGTACTTGGTGAAGCCCTTCTCATACCAATGGGCGTCGTACTTCATCAAACCTTCGTGAGGTGTTGACTTGAAAGGCAACAGCGAGCGGATCGAGGCCCGCATCGATCTCAACGTCTCGGCATAGAGGTGACGTTCCTCAATGCGCTTGGCCTGGATGGCTTCAAGGTTTACCCGCAGACCTTTCGACCAAACGTCGGAGTAATATTCAACGCAAGGCAGCTCCTGCTGGAAGAAAGCTTTCACCACTTTTGGGTTCGTGGCCAGCATATATTCAAGGAGCTTGTGATAGAGCTGGACGGCCCAGACAGCATCATCAGCGCCGTAGGACAACGTCTCCTCACCTGTGAGCTGACCCATATGTGCTCGACCCGCCAAGGTCTCCTCGAAGGTCTGCATGTCATAACCAAACCAGTATTTGACTGCCTGCTTCAAGCCATAGGGGCGACCAATCGTCTTGGTCCAACCGTTGTAGGAATGAGCGGCGTCGGACTCTTTACCCAGGAACTTCTGGAACAGCTCGCCTTGTTGAGCCGTCATGGTCTGACGATTGCCGTCATAATCGGAGAAGGCTACGTTGATGTCGCCCAGGAGCGCTGACACAGGTCCCAAGGGAAGGGCTTGGAAATCATTGGGGTCGTATTCATCGGAGCCGTAGGCGGACACAGCCATCTGAAGGGTGCAGATCACGGGGTTCTTGAATTCGAAGCCCAGGGAATTCCTCAACATCGTCCGCTCGAACATGGCATTGTGGGCGACCCAGCAAGCAGAAGGATTTATGGCTTCCAGGACCATCAGAACCTTGGGCCAAGGAATACGATTCTCGACATCCAGGTGGTTGAGATTGAAGTAATAGGCCTCCGTGCTCCCATCAATGAAGATGGACAAGCCGCAGATCGTCGTCCGCTGGGTATCGAACACAAGGGGTCGATTGCCTGCCTTGTGCCCCTCGGAGTCCGTCTTCATGAAGGCATTCAAGCCTTCGTGTCGATTGGAGTCCTCGGTTTCCAGGTCAATGCCCACAATGTTCGCCGAAGCCATTGAGGCTATCAAGCCTGGGAGGCTTATCTCGATATTCCGAGCATCGATAAGAACCGAAGTCATGCTGCAATCCTCCGTAACCGAACGACATAATCCCTGGTGATTCCATACTTGAGGGCGACTTCCTTGGCATCTTCCTGGGATCGGGCAATCTCGGAGATGTCCTGTTCAGAGAGCTTCCCGCGCTTACCAGGGCTGGTTGGAACATCGAGCTTGGCCCAAGCCTGCTTGGCTCGCACCTGGACAAGGTATTGCCTGGAGATGCCCAGCTTCTTGGCCAAGAGGTCCAAGTCTTTGCAAGCCGTGCGGATCTCAATCACGTTGTCTGACGTGAGCTTACGAGGGTGCGAACCCTTCGGGCGCATCTGGACCTTGTTGTTCCGCAGGACGGTGTAGATCAGGCTGACGACAACCTTGTGCTTGGCGGCGATCTCCGGGGCGTCCATGCCTGCGAGGTAGTCGGCGATGAACTGCTGATGCCTCTCCTGACGTTGCGCCAAGGTCATGGCAGGCTTGTATCCAGGGTAACTCATAATAGGAAGCTCCTGAGAATGGACGAGACCTCCGTGTCGTTCGGAATACCAGTCGTGGTATAACGCTCGATGAGCTCAAGGGATGGGGGGAAGAACCCGACAATGTCATAGAAGGTTCGAGCGAGCTGCTCGTTCTCTATCAGCCAATTGGTGTGAGCCTTGCCGATGGAGAAGGCTTCAGAGATAACCTCTGGGTCGGAGCAAGCTAAGGTGACGCCTCGGGTGTACCACTCTAGCAGTTCGTCCTTGTCGCAGGACGCCCAAGCCTTTTCCCCGAAGCCTTTGATGCCGGGGATGTTGTCCGAGGGGTCTCCAACCGTTGCTTTGTATAAACGAATAAGCTCAGGAGGAGCTTTAGGGTTAATACAGCCAACCACATGAACGCCGAGAGCAGTAAGGTCACGATCAGTTGAATGAATCTCAATAGGAACTTGCTGCACATAGTTCTGAACCAGGGATGCGATGACATCATCAGCATCATATTCGGGGACGGTGACTTGAATTGCCTTGGAGTGCCTGAGCACCTCTCGGAAAAGATCCATTGCCCTCCAGATATCCTCCGTGGGCAGCTTCCGCTTCATCTTGTACTCAGGATAGAGTTTGCGTCGGCGCTCGTTGCCGTTACGACCGTCCCAGACAAAGACCCAAACGTCCTTGGAGGATTTTATTTCGGTGAGAAGATTCCGCATGGGCAGACCGGAAGCATCGGCCTCTATCAATCTGCGAATGTAATTGTTTGCGTCTATTACCTTAAGCATTGTAATTTCTCGCACTCTGAAAAGAGTCCAGGCCTCTTGTGGGACAAGAGGCCTGGATTGAGAGCTAGTCTTGCGAGACTTCGCCGATCAGTTCGAACACGGGAACACCGTATTCATCGCCCTTGCTGTTCTTGGCAACCCGACAGGTCAGGTTGAGTTCAACAGAGGCGTCCTTACCGAACTTCTCGACCAGCTTGTCGAAGAACGGTTGGAACTCCTTGAAGGACGACCAGTTGGTGGTGAACCCGAGCATCTCGCCTTGAGCATGATCCGGCACTGCGGTCAGCAGCGTGAACGGGATGCGCCAGGAGTTGTAGACCTTCAACTTCGGGTCGATCTTCTTCGCCGTGGCCAGTTCGTCCTCGAATACCCGACCATCGTCGGTCAGGACGCCGTCACTGGTACGGATGTAACGCACGGGGTCACCCAGGCGGAAACCCCATCCAGCCTCGACTTGAGACAGTTCGAGCATCAGATGCAGCTTCTCGAACTGCTTCTTTTCCTTACCCAAGGTCATCGTCCCCAAATCGGAGAACGACACGAACGTCACTCTGAACCCGGCGTCGATACGTTGATCGGTCGTCAGACGCTTACCGGGGACAGCCACGGCGGTTCCGGTGACGGGGACGACGGCGGGAGGGGGAGTCGAGGTAGCAGCTTGAGCAGATTGTTCGGCGAGGGCAATAGCATTGTTAATCACAGACATAATGCGTGTTCCTATCAGTTAGTGATTCAGGTAGAATGCGCTCTGATTTCCACCGAGAAAAGTCTCAGTTGGTAAACTCAGAGAACCTCGATTTCCTACCAAACAGATTGATTATCTGTTTGGTAGGATCAACCGAGTTTGACAGCACCATCTTCTTGACCAAGACACCGAGGACAGCTTCCTCTATTGTGTCTTCGTAGACGATGTTATCAATCAATACTGGTCGCGTCCGTTTTCCACGGGTGGTTCGCTTCCAGAATTGCTCATAGTCGTCATGGAAATACGACTGATGTAAGTTGGTTACGTGGTTACAGTGCGGCCAGTTGAAGCCGATGGAACCGACCTCGAAGGAGACGACGAGACATTGGAGGATTCCCTCTCGGAACTTCCGATCCAGCTCGCCTCGCTGGGGTTGAGAGGTTGATCCGTTCATCAGACCAGTTTCGATTCCGAGCTTCTTGAGAAAGCGGGCGACCCTCTCCTGTTCAGGAACGCAGGCCGAGCCGATCATCCAAGGGTCGCCGCTTTGGATATGATCGGCAGCCTGGAGTTCCAACAGAGCATCCCTCGCAGTCTGCTCTCCCTTGTTGATGTCATAGATCTCAGGGCAGGAGAGGATCTGACGAGACCGAATCAAGTTCACCCCAGGCATTGATCCGTCCAGAAAGACCCTTTCCAACTCCAGAATGGCATCCCTCTCAAACTTGTCGTAGGCCTCCTTCTGAAGACCGGACATCTTCACCCAGTGGGTCTGGTGGATCGCAGGCACGTCTCCAAAGAT
>Ga0316224_1001971_pt1 | contig 20234 bp, 19 predicted proteins | sample TBH18013metaG_FD_206254 | JGI IMG/M metagenome (GOLD analysis project Ga0316224, IMG submission 206254) | Freshwater microbial communities from Trout Bog Lake, Wisconsin, USA - TBH18013 | ecosystem: Environmental > Aquatic > Freshwater > Lake > Hypolimnion/Profundal zone | place: USA: Wisconsin... | reverse complement strand
ATTTAAGAACATATATAACTAAGGTTATTGCAGATAGTAATACTGCAAAAAAATCTAAATATGTGGACAATTTTCGTTATTGCGATTATAACGAAAAAATATCCGAAAAATTCTACAAATTTTTAGACCTAGGTTTAAGATTAAATTTTGATGTAAATAATGAAGGTGAAACTATTATTTTAAGTTTAAATTTATTAGATTATGATAAAAATATAAATAGCAATAGTAATAACAGTGGTCAAATTCTTGGGTTTAATGAAGAATTTGTAACATTTTTAATAACCAAAACACATTTTAAAATATCTAAAAATCATATGGAAGTTTGTGGATATAAAGATCCATTTATATATGAACTTTATAAAGATAAAATTAAACAGTTTTACGAAAAGAAATCCGAAGAAATTTTTCATAAAACAATTGATGATATAATAGATGCCATTCCAGCTATTGGTAGAGAATATAAAATAGACGAAATATTTAATGATTATTAAACTTTTCACTTAAACTATCATATCATGAACATGATAATAAGCGAAATTACAATTAAAAATTTCAAATCTTACGGCAATACAGAGCAAACCTTAAAATTAAACACCAAAAATGGTGAATTAATACTTTTAGCAGGTTCTAACGGAAATGGTAAATCATCACTGATTGAATCATTTGAATATGTGCTTTATAACTGTGTTAAAAGTGGTAAGAGTAAAAAATGGGCCACTCTATCTTCGTTGCCAAATAGAATTAATGGTGAGTTATTAACTAAAATTAATTTTATCTCTGGTGGTACAGAAGTGAATATAGAAAGAGGTTATGATCCTGCTGTTCTTAAATTAATAGAAAATGGTGTTCTAAATGAAAGAGCCGGTAAATCTAATTTAAATGATACAATAGAAAAATATATTGGATTTGATGTTGAAACATTCAAGTCCTTTATTTCTATGTCTGTAAATAACTTCAAAAATTTTATATCATTATCCAATGAAGAAAAGCAAATATTATTGGATAAACTATTTAATTTAGAAGTTATTAATATTTTAAATGGTATATTAAAAGATTTAAATAAATCTAACAAATCTTTAATTTTAAAACATGAAACTGAAATTTCTACTTTAGAAGGGTCAATTGCCTCTATTAGAGCATCTATTCAAAAATCTTTAGATAAAGAAAAAGAAGATACTCAAGGTGAAATTGAAAATATAAAAGCAAATATAGAAGCCAAAAAAGGTGAATATTTATCTTTAAAAGAAAAAGTTGAAAAAATTAAATTAAAAGAGCAAGAATTAAAGGAGCAAATTGATAAAGATAGAGAACAATATATAAATATTCAAAATGAGATTAGAAATGCTCAAAAAGGTATTGATTTATATAATTCTGGCAAATGTCCTACTTGCGAAACATCATTCCATGACGAACATTTTGTTTCTTTAAAAGAAACTTTAATAGAAAAAAAGAAATCATCTGAGGCAATTAAGATTGAAATAGAAGGTAATATGAATGCCATTAAGGATAAACAGAAGAGATTGCAAACTTTATCTGATGAAACTAATAAGGCATTTGCTGAAATAACTTATTTAATGAAAAATTATAAGGCTCAGTTAGATAAATTGCAAGCAAAGGTATCTCAGAATGATAAAACTTCAACATCGGTTCAAGAATTTGAAAATACTATTTTAGAATTAACTTCTAAAAAAGAAATTAGTTATGAAAATGTTTCTTTATTTAAAGAAAAAGAAGCTTATTATAAGGAATTATCTAAAGTATTTTCTGACGAAGGTGTTAAAAAATCTATTATAGCAGGCATTATCAAACCAATTAATGTTTTTATAGCAGAAAATATTAAACATATGGGTTTACCTTTTTCAGTTCAATTAGATGAAACTTTTACTGCTGAAATAAAACAATTTGGACAAGAAGTTGAACATGATTCGTTAAGTTTGGGAGAAAATAAGAAGCTGAATATATGTTTTCTTATGGCGTATCTCCAATTAATAAGGACAAAAAGACATATTAATATATTATTCTTAGATGAGGTATTTTCTTCTTTAGATATGGAAAGTATAGAGTCAGTTTTGTTTCTATTAAAACAATTTTCGACAAACTATAACGTTAATATATTTGTGGTACATCATTCAATAATGAACCAAGAATGGTTTGATAGAATTATTGAAATAAGAAAAAATGTATTTTCGGAAATAATATATATAAAATAAGCAGTTAAAATAAAAAAATTAAAATTGCTTATTTCACAAACATGAAAGTGAACAAGGAAAGTTATATAGAAGAATGTAATTTATTTCACAATAATAAATATGACTATTCATTAATAGATTTAAAGGATACTAAAATAAAAATAATATGTCCTATTCATGGCATATTTGAGCAAGATAAACGTTCGCATAAAAAATATGGATGTAAAAAATGTGCTGCAAAATTACGAGGTGAAAAACAATCTTTGGGTATTGTTAAGTTCATTGAAAAAGCATCAAAAATACATGGTGATAAATATGATTATTCTTTAGTAGAATATAAAAATAATAATATTAAAGTTAATATAGTATGTAAGAAACATGGTGAATTTACGCAAGCACCATTATCACATTTATCTGGTAATGGATGTACAGTATGTGGTGCCAAATCTGGTGGACAGAAGAATAGTCATGATAAAGATAAATTTGTCGAAAAAGCATTAAAAGTACATGGCGATAAATATGATTATTCTTTAGTAGAATATAAAAATAATAACACTAAAGTTAATATAATATGTAAAGAACATGGTGAATTTATACAATTAGCAAGTAATCACTTATCTGGGCAAGATTGTCCTAAATGCAAAGGGTTAAATAAAACAATTAGTGATTTTGTAAAAATATCTAATGAAATACATGGTGAAAAATACGATTATTCACAAGTCATTTTCAACAAAATGGAAGATAGTGTTACAATTGTTTGTAAAAAACATGGTAAATTTTTCCAAACACCAAATAGTCATATAAACAAAAAAAATGGTTGTCCTAAATGTAAAGGTTTAAATAAAACCACACAAGATTTTATAGATGAAAGTAGATTAATACATGGTGATATTTATGATTATTCAAAAACAGAATATATATTAGCAAAACAGCCTTTGACTATTATATGCAATAAACATGGCGATTTTTTACAGGCGCCAACACACCATCTTTCCGGCCAAGGTTGCCCAGTTTGTAAATCTTCTAAAGGTGAAAAAAAAGTTACTGATATTTTAAATAAAATGAAAATTAATTTTAAACATCATCATATATTTAGTGATTTTACAAATTATGAATACGATTTTTTTATACCGGAAAAAAATATATGCATAGAATATGATGGTATACAGCACTTCCAACCAGTTAATTATTTTGGCGGAAAAGAAGCGTTTGAAAAACAAAAAGTAAGAGATAAAATAAAAAATGAATATTGTTTAAGAAATAATATTAAACTTATAAGGATTTCTTATATAGAAAAAGATATAGAAAAGATTTTAAATAATATATGAAAACTTGGATATGTATAAAAGATTTCCCAGAAAATATATTTGAGATAGAAAAAGATGCTTATAAAGTAGGTAAAACTTTTAGTAAATGGTCATATAAAATACACTTGTTATCTCATTTAGAAGGATATAATATAGATGAGTATATAATACCACTTGCTGAATGGCGAGATAAACAAATTGATAGCATATTAAATGATTAAAATAGGTGATGAAGTAATGTGTATAAAAGATTTAAATAAAACATATATTACTTTTAAAAAAAGTGAAATATACGAAATATGTGATATTTTGCATGATAGAATATATGTTTATTCAAGCAATAAACAACAATATAGAAGTTTTGGTAAAAAACCAAGTTTTTATACTTTTTTTACAGAAAAAATAGAAGATTAATATGGAAATTAAATTAGTAAAATATATTTGCATAAAAGATATACAAAATTCTATTAGTTTATTTGTTTGTGGTAAAAGTAATCTAAAAGAATATAAATGTGGTGATATTTTTGAAGTTGACGAAAAAACTATGTTAATAGATGGTGATTATAACAAAGATTTTTTACAAGTATTTAAACATTTAAAATCATTAAAAATGGAAGATTATTTTGTTAAATATGATGTATGGCGAGCAATAAATCGTGATACACAATTAGAAGAATTATTAAAAGACGATGAATAAACATAAAAATTATTACGGCATATTAGGTATAAATAGATTATCTACTGCCAAAGAAATTAAATTGGCATACTATGCTATGTCAAAAGAAAATCACCCAGATAAAGGTGGTGATGAAGATGTATTTAAAGAAATAACTGAGGCATACAAAATACTTTCAAATAAAACATCAAAAGATGAATATGATGTTAAATCAAAATATGGTGCTAATTATGATGAGTTTTCGGAAATATATGATTACGAGTTTAATAATGATGCCAAAAATTATGATAAAGATAAGTATGAAGAATGGAAAACTGCTGAACAATTAAATATAATTGTTTATATTGATGATACATTTAATGGTTCTGTTGAGTATGAAAGATGGGTAGTATGCAAAAGTTGTAATGGTAGTGGTAAAGATTTAGATTCTAAGATTGCTATAAGAGATGAAAATGGAAATATAGTAAGATATTTTGATGCTTCTGATGGATGTGATTTTTGTGATGGAACAGGTAAATGGGGTGAATTAGATTGTCTTTATTGTAGAGGTAATGGTAAAGTAAATGCTGCAACATGCAAAACATGTAATGGAGATAAAAGAATATTAGGTAAACAAAAATTATCAAAGATTAAAGTAAATAAAGATGCAAAAGATCATAAAGTTGAGTATATGGGTAACTCTTCTAAAGAAATACCTGGTAAAGTAGGTCATTTATGGTTAGTAAGAAAAAAAGCGACTGAATAAGTCGCTTTTTTTCTATTAAAAACTTAATCCCAAAGTAGACATAGTTTCAACTGATATATTATTAAATATATTACCACTATTTGCTGGATTATATACACTTCCAGAATTGCCGATTGTGTTGACATCAATAGTCAATACTATATTACCAACATAGTTATAACTTGAATTACTATAATCAATATATGGTGCTACAGCAGTATATGGGTAATATATTGTTTGATCTATATTGCTTTCTGTTGCATATTGAAAGAAAGGTATCATATCTAGCTCATAATAAGAAATATTTGATATATTTAATGCAATTTTAGGGCCACCAATAGATTGTGCATATAAATTTAATCCTTGATTATTATAATAGTATTGCGTTTTTGTTAAATTATTAACACTAGTTAAATCAAACGAATCTATGGATGAATCTTGAGCAAATTTCATAAATGATGATTCAGGAGTATCAGTAAAAGTAATAGAAGATTGATAATATCTATTCTTTGTAGGCACTATATTTGTATTATTGATAAATATCCAACTATTGCTACCTGTTATTGATAAAGTTTCAATATTAGTTTCATCAATATTAGCTTGAATCTGCACATAACCCATACTTCTTGTTGAGTATGTGAAACCTAAATTAAACAAATTATTTAAATTTATACCAGAGGCAGTGTTGCTAAATGGGGTTGTAAAATTACCATTATCAGGTATAAAATTTTGGTAAATAGTTTGTTTATAACCTAAGCGATAGTTAGATATATCACTTGAATATGAATTCATAAAGTATGAAGAACTATCCATAATATCGTTTGTTGGATAACCATATAAATTATAAATATTTGTGAAGAAACTAGTAATAGTCGACGAGCCACCTATTGTTGCCAATTTAGATGAAGGTCTATTTATATTTACATAAGATTGTGTTGAATAATTAACATCAATCCATGATAAGTATAAAGGAGAATTTATATTACCTATATTATTATCTTTAAATGTAAAGTTTTGTATTAGACCTGTATTATAATTTATTGTTGTTGATAAATAATTACTTACTGTCGCAATCGTTGATACAAAATGTCCACCATCAAATATACCATCTACCCAATGAGAATCTTGCATTTTGGTTATATATGGATATCCTTTAAACAAACCATAATTCCATATACCACTAAAATATCCACATAAGAATCCACCTGATAGCCATATATTTTTGCTTATATAAATAAGATGATTTTGTGAATCTTTGGTTATCTCAAGTATTGGTGAAGTCAATATATATTCTAATACTATTGAATTAATATCAACATATACAACTCTAAATTTATCTTTTAATAATTTTCTTTGTCCATTAACATCTATGCCTATTAGATTACCAACACTTACATAATCACCTAAATTAAATGGTGATAATGTGGAATTATTTAAAAATTGTAATTGTACTCTATGTGTATATCTATCAATTTTTATATATGATGCCACAGAATATAAATCACAATATGTTAATGTTTCATCGTCTCTGTATCCATTCTCCCATATACCATTTTCCCATATGCCACTATAAAACATACCATTACCATAGTTTAACCCAACTCCTATGTCGCTTGTTAATGTTATATTGGTTGGTAGTGAAAGTGTAGCACTTAATGAAGGTGATGCACTTACCCCATATATATTATATAATTGATTATTATAAACTGGATCATAGCTTATAAGAGTTTCATTTACTGTTACATTTAATATAGAAACTTCTTCTGGAGAAGAATTTCCTGTACTTCTTTTGCCTATGCCAAATTTAGTATATGTATTACCCGCAGTCCAATAAAAAACTTCAGCATCAGTATAACTTTTTACTAAAGTAGGATTAATGCCTTTAGTACAAGTAAATGTTGATACTGTATATCCCATCCACAAATCTATATAAACTGGATTATTCATATTAGTTGGATAATCTATATTAAGATCTACTTTAATTGTATATGCTGCATTATTAACAAATATGTTATCTGTATATCCTATAGTAGTATCATATCTAACACCATATAGTAAATTAGATGATATTGGAGTTAAACTACTATAGTTACCAACATGTGATAATGTGTAATTGTAACTTGTATAAATGTGAGAAACCCAGGCATGTATAGGCACCGAATAAGCAAGAGACCCAATATATATTGTATAATATCCAGTAATATCATAAGTAGTTTGACTATATGTTGAACTTTGATGCCATTGAGTTGCAGTTAAATTATCCCAACCAAGACTATTAGACATGTCAGGACTAAATAATATTTCTGGTGAACTACCAGTAAATACATTCATTAAATGTATTGAATTGTTATTAGATGCTAATGCTACATTATATAAAACAGATTGCACCATAGCATCAGTTACATTTAATGTATATTGATCAACTGTGGATATTCCAAAATTAGAACCAAACCAATTGCCATTTCTCCATAAACCAGATTCCCAGTATATATTTTCGGCGGTACCATAATTCCAAGTACCTTTTCTCCATACTCCGCCTAACATATATCCGCTATTAAATACGCCATTTTGCCATTCCGAAATATAGAATGTGCTATTATTTAGCGTTCCATTTAACCAAACACAACTGTTATTGAAATTAAATGCTAAAGAAGTAGTTGAGCCAGATAAATTTTGATCAACAAATGGATTAAATGTGCTATAATTAAATTGACCACCATTAAAAGTTCCATCTAACCATACACTATTGTACATTATACCATTGTCATGTGAAAATGTGCCACCTAACCAAAGCATATTCTGTAATATAACAGAATTTTTTATTTTTTTAGTATCTGTTGCTCTTAGTAATTCAGTATAAACCTTTTGTGTTGAATTACCGATGTGTGGTTGCGTTACTACATAACCATCTAACCAAACTCCATAATAATTACTAACATATGAATTAACAAAATTCATTTCATTTTTATAACTTGATGTTAATGAACTGCCATTAAATTGACCATTAGTAAATACACCATAATTCCAGATTTTTCCACTAAATATACCACCATTAAATTGACCATTATACCAAACAGAGTTAGTTGTGCTTGCTAATCCAAATTGACCACCATTAAATATTCCATTTTCCCATGATGCATTTGCTATATCTATATAGGTATCTAATGATGCTATATTTATTATAAAGTTTGTCCCAGTACTTAAGTAAGATGGTATTGTAGAATATGTACCAACAGCATACCCAGAACCTCTATTAGTTATATTATATGATAATATATGTCCAATTGAATCTGTTAATAATCCTGTTGCATATGTATTAGAAGATGTATAATAAATAGAACCTATATCTGATATAGTCACTGCTAATACATTACCTATTGAACCAACTGATAATACTTGACCCTGAGCAAATCCAAATGTTGATGGCGGATGATATATTATAAAATTATCACCTACAATATATCCAATTCCAGATGAGTCGATTGCAATATTTGCGATTGGACCATTAGACCCACTATATACTGTTGTGCTATAAGTAGTTGAGTTTGTGTAGCTTAATCCAACAAATGATAAAGTATATCCTATAACACCACCACTACCATCAATTGCAGTTATTTTACCATATGCTGGCGCAACACTAAATGTATTATTTATTGTGAATAATTCACCAACCGTATAGCTTACGCCCCTTGTGCTAGCAGTTGATGTTAAGATATGCCCAGCGGAATCAACTGTCAATGCGTTAAATACAAACCCTGAGCCGGTAATATTACCAACTGTTTGTATATTAATTGTTAATCCAGAAGCATTTGATACACTTGTTATTATACCAGTCTCTGTTCCGTCTCCACCAACAACGCTGAAAGTATCTCCAATTGCAAATCCATAACCTGGGTTGGATATATTTGTTGAATAATGTGATATATTACTTAATGTACAACCGTAGTAAGATGTAAATTTACCATTATTAAATATACCATTTTTCCATTTAGCCAGTCCGTCAAATTTACCACCATTAAATGAACCTTTGTACCATATAGATTCTGCTCCATTTCCAAAACTTGTAAATTCACCATCATTAAATGTTCCTTGATACCAATAAATAGAAGAGGATCCACCAATTGTGGCACTTTCTACTGTACCATTATACCAATAAGTTTGTGTAGCACCAACACCTAAATTAGAATAATAACCCATTGTAGTTATTAGATATGGAGAGTTTTTTAATCCTAAAATACCATTATTCCATATACCACCATACCAGTTAGAGTTGAATAATCTACCATTATTAAATACACCATCTATCCAAGTTGATTTGTAAAATTGGCCATTATTAAATTCTCCATATCTCCAAGAACGATAGTAACCTGATAAATAGTTATCATAAGATGGTAATGTTGTTGAAATATCATCAGAATTTATAAAATAACCATTATTAAATGGGCCATTTAACCAGTATCCATTATTAAATACACCATTTGTAAATGTTGCCCCATACCATATATTATTATATGAAATTGCATTTTGCCAATTAGCAACAATAATATGTGATTTATAAAAATAACCACTTTGAATTATATTATTATCGTTATTAACTAATGTATTTATAAATCTTAATTTATTAATATTATTGATTGTTAAATTTTGATCTGTATTATCGAATCCAGAATTAAATATTGTTGAATTTTGTATAAGTGAAGTTTTGAATAATCCTGATTGTATAATAGAATTATCTATTTTAAACTTATTCACACTAACATAGTTAGGTAATACACCCAATACAGAGAATGTACCACCAGTTGTTAATCCAGATAATGTGTTTGTAATTTCAATTAATTCTAGTTGCCTATAAGACGTATATGTAGTATCAATATAAAATATTTTATAAGTTCCAGATATATTAGTGACAGTAGAGTATGGATCTGTATAATTGATGCCATTTAGCCAAATATAATCTCCTATATTAAATTTATCGTATTGGTTATAAATATTATTACTAACATTTACATATAAAGAATTAGTTGTGCCGGTAATAAATGATATAGCAAGATTGTTACCACTTAGTTGTATTTGATTTGATATATTATTAAAATTATCACCACTTTCCCAGGTAGAGTTTAACAATAACCCACTATTAAAACTAGAATTATTTAATATTGTATTTGAAAATAAATTACTTACATTATTAATTGTTATCAATGATGATGGATTTAAATATGTAATAATACCTGATGATGCATTTATATAATAAGCTAATGCAATACCTAAATCAATATCTATTGATGAATATTTAGTTTGATTCAAAGTATATTGTGTAGTAAAAGATAAGCCATCAAAATTTATATATGTTTTATATAAATTTTCATTTATATTTTTTCTAGATATAATTATAGGGTCTGATGATAATTCTGTATTATTAAAATAATCAAAAATATATTTATTTTCTATATTTATATAAACCTTATTTTCATCATTAAATGATTTTAAATATATTTCTTTCTTTATTTTATCAATGTAAATTACCTCAAAATCTTCTATTTTTATTAAATCTTCATCAGATATAAACAATTTTAATATACCTCTTTTGGAGCCAGAATTGGTTAAATAGCTCCATAAATCAGCATTAATGACTGTAATTCCATTATCAGAATTATAAGTTCCTTGAGCAATCGTATTGTCAATTTGATTGGAAGATAATCTAGTGGTGCTTATATTAGAGTTTAATATATTGGAATTTTTAATAGATGAATTTGAAAAAAGTGATGTATTTATATCACATAATTCATAATATCCACCTTTTATGTTTAAATTATACGAAAATGATAACCCATAATAAACATCTAAACTATTTATTCCATAGCTAGTTAAGCCAATATTACAATTCTTGAAATTGCCATTAATTATATTAGCTTGTTCAATATTTGAATCAATTACATAATTAAATCCATAACTATTGTTATTTGAGTAATCTGATGTTTGTATAGGCAATCCATTGGAATTTAAATAACAATAGTAATTTGTATTTAAATTATTAGAAGAATTTATTGAGTTATAATTAATTACTCTCGGTTGTGCAACTATATTAGTAGATATAGGAACTAATGGATTGACTGTAGTTTCAGTAAAATTTGCTGCATAGAGTGACGTATTGCTATTTAAATTTGCGTTAATAGAAGTATCTGTTTTTGAATATAGTGTGCCATTTTTCCAATTTGAATTTATAAAAATTCCAGAATTCCATCTAGCATTATTGCCATACCAATCTATTTCATCTAAATAAGTGCCAAATACACCATCATTCCATGTTCCTTTAAAAATACCATGTCTAAAATTTAATTTAGAAATGTATGGTTTATTTGATAAAATATCAAATTCCCATTTATTTAATAGATTGTTAAATGTGTATATACCTCTTGATTTAAAGATATTTGAACCAATAACAATATCATCTTTACCAAGAATTAATAATTTTCCATTATTTATTAAAGAATAAGTTGGTGTTCCGATTGTTGTGAATGGGATAGAACCTGATAATAAGCTTATTGGTGCCCAATAAGCTGGTGAGCCAGCTAGTGTTATTTTTTGATAAAACCCGGAATTAATAACTCCTGTATATGAATCTATAACAGATGAGTTACCAACAAATTCGCTATTTGCATAGATTACATTATTTGATAATCCATTCTCAAATTTACTAAGAATATGGTTATTGTAAGAATTTATAGTTAAGGTATTAATATAGTCAAATTCTTGTTGAGAAGTTATATTATATACCTTAATATAATTATCTAATATATCATTATCATATGGTAAAATCCCATTATAATCATCATAATTAATATCTAATGTTATACGGCATCTATCTATATCTAAAACTGTGTAACCATCTGTACCTGATGTTAAATTATTTTCACTAATTAACAAATCAGAGTCATAATTACCATTAACTATAAATACTTTATCACCCACTACTAAATTAGTAGCAAATTCAGAATAAAATACAGTTTTTTTATAACCATTTATATTAACTGATTCAACATAATTAAGTAAGCCAGATGCAAATTTTCCCATTTTATATATAGACCTTTATTCTATATATAAAATAAATATAGGCTTAGTAATTAGTTTTTAACTTTTAAATCTGTTTCCCTTTGAAAGATTATCAATTGCCCACATTGGTTGATAATTTTTGTAATTGCATAATTCTATAGCTTCTTCTTCATTTTTTGCCCAAGAAATTGGTATCTTATGATCTAAATGCCATTCTCCATAATTTTCCCAATTCATTCCTTCTTTAAATTGTGATTCTATATATATTTTAAAAGAAATATAATCAATACCAATTAATTCATAAGTTTTAGATTTTTTCGTATAGCCATATTTTGTTAATGAATTTCTAACATTTGTTCGCAAATTATGTTTTAATTTAAAAAAAGAATCATTTTTTAATCTATTATTAAATTTATCCAAAATATAAAGTTTATTATTTTGATAGTACAGTTTATTATTTGCTGCATTTTTTTCTCTATTTTTTAGATTATATTCTTTCCTGTATTCTTTTATTTTACTTTTATTTTTTAAATTATATTCTTTTTTTCTTTGCGATATTTTTTCTTTCTTATTCTCATAATAAAGTTTATTAGTATCTTTATTTCGCTCAGAATTTTTTTGATTGTAGTTTTTTTGGCATTGAATACATATAGTTTTTAGCCCATCTTTTTTATATTTGTCAGAATAATAACATTCAATTGGCTTACTTTCTAAACATTTATTACATACTTTCATAATTTAATATATTTTAATTATATATTAAATTTCAAGTATTCCTTTTTCCCATTAAAAATTTTTAACCATTTCAACTAATTTAGATAAATTGGCGGAATTTAAAGGATATTTATCCACAATAGATTCTAAGAATTTAGTTCTACCTTCTTTATAAGCTTTTTTATCACATACATTTGAATATTCAAACCATATGCCTTTTTCCCATTCTAATAAAGAATCAAAATCTCTTTCAACAATATTCATATCATATTTATTGAATCTTTCTGATAAATAATTATCGCATGTGTGTGTTGCTGTATCTAAAATAGCTTGTTTTATATCTAATATATGAATATCTTTCTTCTCTGTGCAAAGATTTAGGAAAAACTCTGCTGACTTAACTTCATTGTCAGTTCTCGTAGGGTCGTAAATTATATCGTGGAAAAGACTTGTTAGTAATAATTTTTCAGCAGTTACCTGATTAATTTTACTATTTGCATAATCACTATTAATCATGTTGGTTAAATCAACTAAATGATTTAAGTTATGATAACTTCTATGTGGTTCATTCCACATTTCTAAAAGCATATTAAGGTTTGCTTTTATTTTATATTTTTCTAATAAGGTATTTAAGTTCATAATATAATTATATTTTCTTATATATTTAATAATTGTTTTTACAAAGATACGATTTTATTTTGAAAATTGAAAAAAATTATTTACTTTTGTAGAAAATTTAACATGCTTAAAGTAGGATTAACAGGCAATTACTGTTCAGGATTAGATTCAATAGGTAATATTTTTAAAAAATCTAAAATACCTGTATTTGAATCAGATTTAATTATAAAATTTATGTTTTATAATAATTCAGAAACTATCAAAAAAATTCATAAAGAATTTGGTAAATCAGTTTTTACTGATAATGTATTGGATATGAGCGCATTTCAAGATCCTGCTGATTTTAAAAAATTAATTAAACTTATTGAATTAGATTTAATTAGAGCATTTGAAAAATGGAAATTGCAGCAAACAGGCAATTATTGCATATTTAAATCTCAAATTTTATATGAACTAGGTTGGAATAGTTTAATGAATTTAAACATAACCGTCTTTAAACCAAATGGATTGAGAGTTGAAGATATACAAATAAGAAATAAAGTTACTGTTGCTGACGCATACGGTATGATGGAAAATGAAATGGACTTATTTCAGAAAAATCGCTTATCTGATTATACGATTCATAATTATCCTGCTTATCGTGATAGTTTAGAACGACAAATTGCCACAATTGATAAATCAATAACTTCTAAATCATTTATACATAGTACATAAAAAAGCCGCTCAATTGAGCGGCTTTTTTTATTGTGAAACTTTTATTGTGAAATCTTCACCTTTTTTAACCTGTTCCTGAAAAGAACCTAATGCTTTTGCTATTAAAGCTTTATCCAATTCATTGAATATATCAGCGTTATCATAACATACTTGAACTGCATTTATAATTATATTTAATGCCATTGTAGTATCAATAACTGGTGTATCAAGAATTTGTTTAATTTCATCCATTTGCTGTTGCATTTCTGGAGTTATTTGCTCGGAAGTCATTTCTGTTTGTTCGTTCATATAATTTTTGTGTTTTTATTTATATATCTAAAAAGACATAAGTTGTTAATTTTTTTGAAAAAAGATTAAACGGGACACCTAACCATGTAATATATATTATATGGAAACAGGAATATATAAAATAACATGCACTGAAAATAATAGATTTTACATAGGCTCAGCTAAAAAAATTAATAAAAGATGTCAGAGACATATTAACGATTTAAAAAATAATAAGCATATTAATATACATTTACAAAGAGCATACAATAAATATGGCAAAGTGCATTTTCATTTGAAATTATTGAAATTTGCACACTCGATTCACTATTATTAAGAGAACAATTTTATTTGGACACGCTAAATCCTGAATTTAATATAGGTAAAAATTCTTCTGGTGGTGATAATATAAGTAATCATCCTAATAAAAAAGAAATAGTTGATAGAATAAAACAAACTATTAATGAAAATATTTCATTAATGACAGAAGAAGAAAAAAGACAAAAATGGGGTAAAGTAGGATATTTAAATCCTAATTATGACAATAAATGGACTGATGATATGAAACAGAAAGCATCAGAAAATAATAAAGGAAAAATGCCTATTAATAAAGGAAAAACAAACGAAGAAATTCTTGGCAAAGAAAGGGCGGAAGAAATAAGCAAAAAACTATCTAAAATTGCTTCCGAAAGAATTGGTGAAAAAAATGGTTTTTTCAACAAACAACATACCGATGAAACAAAAAATAAAATAAGAGAAAAAAGAATAGGCAAATACCATGGTTCGCAAAATATAAGATTAAAAATTAACGAAGAAATATATAATTCATATGGTGAAGCTTCAAAAAAATTAAACATCCCCATTGTTACTATACGATGGAGATGTTTAAGTAATAATCCTAAATTTGATAATTATAAATTAATTTGATAATTCACCTTTTATAGTAGGTGAAGATTCATATCCTATTAATTTTATATCTTCATAAGTTATATCAAAAATTGACTTATTAGCAATCTCTATAGAGGGTAGTTTATATGTTTGTTGCTTTAATTGTGTATTACATTGTTCTAAGTGGTTTAGATAAATGTGACAATCACCACCAGAAAAAATTAATTCATCTGGGACCATATTAACTTCTCTTGATATTAAATGGAGAAGCAAGCCATATGAGGCTATATTGAACGGAACTCCCAAAAAAACATCGCAACTACGTTGTGTCCATTTTAAGCTTAAAGCTCTATCTGGTATATTTTGTTGGTCTAATTCATAATCTTTCCAATCATATTTCATATTAGGATTAAGTCCATTTCTATGTTTATGGAACCATTTATTTCTTTCATCTGTAGACATTTTTCTTGTATAACATTGAAATCCATAGTGGCATGGTGGAAGAACCATTGAATCAATTTCGCCAACATTCCAAGCATTTACAATCAATCTTCTTGAATCTGGGTTTAATTTCAAATCGTTAATTAACTTTTGTATTTGGTCTAAACTTCTAAGATAACCATATCCATCCCATATATCGACACCGCATATTGCTTCATCAATGCCTTCTATATTTTCTTTTTTATCTCTTGTGAAATATGTCCAATTTCTCCATTGTTTGCCATAAACTGGGCCCAATTCACCCCACTTTGAAGCAAAATCATTATCAGTTTTTATTTTTTCAATAAATTCTTCTCTTGATATTGTTTCTTCCCAAGGTTGAAAATCACATGTGAGATTATCCTTTACAATTTTATTATGTATATCAACTCTCTCCTTACAAAAGGCTTTGTATGCATCTCCAACCCAAATATAACAACCGTTATCAACTAAGTATTTTATATTTGTGTCGCCTTTAAGGAACCAAAGAAGTTCTACAACCATGGCTTTCCATGCCATCTTTTTTGAAGTCATAAGGGGAAATCCCTCTTGCATATTAAATCTCATATCATAGCTGAACACAGATTTAGTTCCTGTTCCTGTACGATCTGATTTTTCTGTACCAAATTCTTTTATATGACAGATTAAGTCAAAGTATTGTTTATCTACGCTATTCATACAAATTGTATGAATATAAAAGAGAAAGTTTAAAATTATTTTATAGATTATTTTTCTATTAATTGAACAACAGCATATCCGTGATACATTCCTTTTGAATCTTTGAATATTTTGACTTCTGAGCGGCTATTATTTGGATTAAAATCCATTTTATTTTTACCTAATTTGTGCATTAGGTTTGTGCGTGCTGCCATTAGTGCTGCACTTTGAACTACATTAATATTATTAGAAGAAAATTTACCTATAGATGCGTTTGGTAGTTTATCTTTTTCTTCCATTCTTTTTTTTATTTCAGAGTTTTTCTCATTAGAATAATTAACTTGAGTCATACCATCATCATTTTTATCTTCTGCTGATAGTACTTTATCATTTTTTAATTCTTTTCTTAAATCATTAAGTTCTTTAGCTGTGTTTTTAACAGTACCTACTTCTTTTTTAACAAAATCTTTTATTTTATGTCCTATTTGCCCATGTGCTTTTTGTGGTGCTAAAGCAGATATGCCTAATGCTGCGGTAGCAACAGCTTTTGATAAAAGACCTTCGTTATGTTGTTGGAAATTTTGCAAATGTTTCATATTGTATATATAAAAAAAGCCGCACAAATTGTGCGGCTTTTTTATTTTGTAATTTAATTATGCTACTGATAAGTAAATCTTACGATTCATCCTTTCAATTGCGATAACTTTTACTTTTACTGTTTGACCAGCGTTGAAAGTTTTTTCAGCTTTTTCTAATTCAGAATTGTGAATTAAACCAATTGTTTCTTCATCTAAGAATAGTAAAGTACCAAACTGTTTGTTTTCTTTCACTTTGCCTGTTAAAGTTTGACCTATTTTGATAGTGTCCCACAAAGTTTCTTTTAATATCTGTGTTAAGATAATTTTAGAATCCTTAATGATTTCTTTAACATAGAATTGAATTTCATAACCCGCAGGTATTTGTTTCAACTTGTCTTGCCATTCTGATTGTGTTATTTTTAATTAAAATAATTAATATATACCAAAAAGAATTTATTATAATGAAATACCTTAAATTATTTGAAGAATTTGAACCTATGGTTTCGCCAGAAATAGACAATCTTGATACAGATACTTTCAATAGAAAGAAACAAGATTTTGAATTTAATAATAGAAAAAATTCTGATGAGCAGTGGTTAAAAGATCATCCGCTTGTAGGAGTTGAAATTTGCAATAAGCCTGCTTTACCAAAAAATACTATATGGTATATGAATGATTATGGTTCATATGGCTATTCTGTTAATTTCGGAAATGGTAGTGAATATATTTATGCGTATAGTGAAAGTAAAGCACCTAAAAATATGATATGTACTATTCGTTTAGGGTATGGTGGTGTAGTAGGAAAAGAAGAATTAATGTCTTGGGTACATTCAAATATGATATATCATAACATAGATCCTATGTTAAGAGAAAAAATCTTAAAGAGAATTAATGAGGAAGTTAAGGAAAAAGATCCGAATTCATCTTATTAATTTATAATTAGGAAAGGAATCAGATTTTAGTCTATATCTTAATGTATTTTCAGGTATATTTAATAATTTAACTGCCTCTCCTATTGATTTATAAATAATTCCATCTATTTCACAATTAACTTTTTTAGTTTTTGATTCAGATGTTAATCCTATTCCATTTTTTATTCTATAACTTATAGTTGATTCTGGTATATTGAAATATATAGATGCTTCTGAAATAGTATTAAATTCTATTCCATTTATTTTGATTTTATCCTGATTTAGTATTATTTCATTATTTTCCGATTTACTTATTTTGTATCTTAATGTATTTGGATTTATATTAAAGTATTTAGCTGCTTTTGATATAGAATTAAAAAATATACCATTAATAATACATTTTAATCCTTTTGAATCGGACATTTTCTTTTTACTTTCTTCCGTATGTTTGAAATTTTTATTACCTATTTTACCTTTTCTTAAATCTGATAATTTTTTCTTCGTTTCATCCGAAAAGACCTGTTTAGCCCTTGCTATTTTTATTTTATTTATTGATTCTGTTGTATGTTTTATACCTAATCTATTATTCGTTTCTTTTGAGCGTATTATACCAAGTTTTAGTTTTAATTCAGAATATTCTCTTGAAGAAACTTTATAATTTCTTTCCTGATATTTATTTTTAACATTACACATTAACCAATAAGCGTATTTTAATTTATTATTTTCGGGGTATATTTCACACAATAATTTATGGCATATAAAATGTTCCTTTGCTGTTAATGATACTAAATTTTCTTTACTATTATCACCACCATTACATTTCGGTATAATATGATGTTTCTCACTATATCCTATTATAATCCTATTTTTACCGCTATTTATAATTTGATTGTATATTTTCTCGTAATTCATATAGTATATATTAAAAAACACAAGTCCCCCAAATGGAAAACTTGTGTTTTTTAATAAAAATGAAAATAATTTTAACCTATTGTTAGATATATTTTTCTATTTATTCGTTCTATGGCGATTACTTTAACTTTAACAGATTGTCCGGTAGTGAAAGTTTTATCAGCTTTTTCTAATTCGGAATTATGAATTAATCCGATAGTCTCGTCATCTAAATAAACTAATGTGCCGAATTGCTTATTTTCTTTTACTTTTCCGTTTAAGATTTGCCCTATTTTAATGGTGTCCCATAAAGTCTCTCTTAATATCTGGGTCAAAATAATTTTTGAATCCTTTATTATTTCCTTTATGTAGAATTGTATTTCATATCCTGAAGGAATTTGCTTAATCTTTTCTTGCCACTCTGGATCTATATTCGTTTTGTGAATCATACCTGTGAGGCAAATATCACCATTTGAATTGGAAGCGAACTCAACAAATACACCAAAATCAGTTGTGCCGGTTACAAACCCATTATAAACAGTATTCGTTTTTAATTCTTTTATTGCATCGGGTATTAAAGATTGTAGATATTTCCTCCTTGAAACGATATAAGTGCCTTCTTCTCTTGAGAAAGATTCTATCATTACTGGAAGTGATTTACCAACAATTGTTTCTGGTTCAGAAAGTCTATTTATACCAGCAAGTGTATTTGGCATAAATCCTGGTAAAATGATTGTGTCATGTTGTAACTCAACATTGTAACCAGCTGGTGTCATTTCTTTAATGAAAGCTATTATACTATCTTCCTCTCTAAGAGCCTTAATAGTGTCGTGTGCTTTAGTTTCATAAAGTTGTGCAATAGATCCTTCGATTAAGTAGTTTCTATTGTTAACTTTTGATATTAATAAATCCACTTCGTCACCTATATTTAGGGATTTAAAGTATTTAAGTTCATGTGGTTTATTGTCTACACGCACATAATCTTTGAATCCTCCTTCAAACATAAGTGATTCTTTGTTCATACCAACATATGTTAAGGTATAAACTTCGCCTTGTTGTGGTACATTAACTACCATAGAATCATAAAGTGAGTTAAGTAAAGCTTTTTGTATTAAAAGCTCTTGTTCTGTTTTAACTTCGTTGTCAAAGTTAAAGTCAACGGCTGTTTCGCCGGAAAAGTATTTTTTTCTTTTTTCGTTGTAAATGATGGTTTTTTTGCTCATTTATCTGTTGTTAAAAGTGATTAGCAATATTGCTGCTTAGTATAGTCGTAAGCGATGAAAAAGTTTTAAAAATTTTGAGATATTTTTTATTTTAATGTTTAGTTTTCATTTTCTTTTTTGAACCCCATTTTTATCATGTAATCTCTAATTCTAATAGCATCCTCATATTTCTCTAAACGAAGACATTCTTCCAATTTATGAGTTAAATCTGCTTTTATTTTTTCAGGAGATTTCTTTTTACTTTTGTAGGTTTCATCAAAAACATTATAATAATCGTTCATTTCGTCTATATCTTTAAAATTAGGTATAGGATTATTTTCTAAATCTGAAAGTTTTTCGCTTTCCAT
>Ga0316224_1001969_pt1 | contig 20247 bp, 17 predicted proteins | sample TBH18013metaG_FD_206254 | JGI IMG/M metagenome (GOLD analysis project Ga0316224, IMG submission 206254) | Freshwater microbial communities from Trout Bog Lake, Wisconsin, USA - TBH18013 | ecosystem: Environmental > Aquatic > Freshwater > Lake > Hypolimnion/Profundal zone | place: USA: Wisconsin... | reverse complement strand
ATGCGCCGGTGCCCAGCTTGGCATCAGGCGAATGGCCACCCGCCCGCCGTTCGACAGGTCGAGGAACAGCACATTGTCCGGATCATGGCTGATGTCCGGGTCAACCGTTGCGTTCAGCATCGGCATCGGCGGATCGATCACCGCAGCCTCAGCGCCGCGTACATGATGATGCGCACAGGCGCCGGTCGCCAGTACCCCCAGCAAAGCGGCGAAACGAAAGGCCATACGCCCGAAGGGTGCGAAGTGGGAATGCATTGGCGTGGTCATGCTGATCTCTCGGATAATATGGCGGCGGCGATAGACCCGCGCGGCTGTCATGGCAATGAACGGATTTATAATGGCGCGCTCACCAATCGCCCTGACGACCATTGCTGTCAACGCGGGCCAGCACTTCGCCGCGCACAGCGGGGCTGACGAAATTGCTGATCTCGCCGCCGAACAGGGCGATTTCCTTGACCAGTTTGGATGCGATGGGCTGCAAGCCGACGTCGGCCATCAGGAATATCGTCTCTATCCGGGCGTTGAGTTTCTGGTTCATGCCCGCCATCTGGTACTCATATTCAAAGTCGGCGACGGCGCGCAGGCCCCGAATGATGACGCTGGCGCCCTGTTTCTCGGCGAATTTCATCAACAGCGCGTTGAAACCCACGACGCAGACATTCTCCACCCCCAAGGCCGCCGCCTCGCGCTCCACCATGGCGATGCGTTCTTCGGGGGTGAACATGGGGTTTTTGGAAGGGTTGGTGGTGACGCCGATGATCAGCCGGTCGACCAGCTTGGCGCCGCGACGGATGATGTCGGCATGGCCCAATGTGATCGGGTCAAACGTGCCGGGGTAAACGCCGATGCGCTCTTTGGTCATCAGCGGTCCCTCTCCACAATGTACCGCGCCAAGGCCCGCAGTAGGTCTGCCTCTCGCCCATGCCGGTCCAGATGCGACACCGCTTGTTCCATCAGCATTCGCGCCTGCGCCCGCGCGCGGTCCGGCCCCAGCAGCGAGACGAATGTCTCCTTGCCGGCCCCCGCATCCTTGCGCAAAGCCTTGCCGGCAGCGGCCTCATCGCCCTCGTGGTCCAGCAGATCATCGGCGATCTGGAACGCCAGCCCTATGTCACGCGCATAGCCCCGAAGATGCGTGCGGCCCTCAATGGGCACATGCGCCAAGATCGCCCCCATCTCCACCGCCGCCGCCAGCAAGGCGCCGGTTTTCAGCTGTTGCAGCCGGGTAATGGTGGCCAGATCAAAGCTGGCAGTCTCGGCGGCGATATCCATCATCTGCCCGCCGACCATACCGCCCGCGCCCGACGCACAGGCCAGCGCATGCACCAGTTCGGCGCGCGTAAACGGATCATGGCTGGTCGCGGGTGACGACAAAACCTCGAAGGCGAAACATTGCAAGGCATCGCCCGCCAGCACCGCCGTCGCCTCGTCAAAGGCCTTGTGCAGCGTGGGCTTGCCGTGGCGCAGGTCATCGTCGTCCATACAGGGCAGATCATCGTGGATCAGCGAGTACACATGCACCGATTCGATCGCCACGCCGCAGCGCACCGCCTGCGCCCGGTCCGCGCCGTACAGCCCCGCCGTCGCGGCCAGCAACAGCGGGCGAACGCGCTTGCCCCCGCCAATCGCCGCATAGCGCATGGCATGGGCCAAAGGCGCGCGGGCATCCGTGGGTTCGGGCAACATGGCGTTAAAGGCCGAATCGATTTCGCGCTGGATCGCGGCGAGGCCGTCCTTCAGCAGTGTATCTGCGGTGTCTGTGGTGGTCATCAGCCTTCGGCCCCGTCGAATGGCTTGGTCGTGGCGCCTTCGGGCGTGGCGACGATCCGTTCGATCCGCGCCTGCGCCGCATCCAGGCGCGCTTGGCATAATTTGCGCAAACGCTCGCCTTCTTCATACAGCGATATCGAATCGTCGAGGGGCACATCGCCACTTTCGAGGCGCTTTACGATCTCTTCCAACCCTCTCAGGGCTTGTTCAAACGTCAGGGCTTCGCCAGCGGCAGTTTGTGGGAGGGCAGGGGCTTGATCAGTCATCCGCTGTGCATGACGCCGCAAGGGGCCGGGGTCAAGCTTGGCCACATAAATGCCCCCCACACTCTAGCCATAGGCCTGCCACTTGGCTAAGGCGCTGCCCCATGAGCACCGCACCCGCAAACTCCGCCATCACCCCCGAAGTCGTCGCCGCGCACGGCCTGAGCCCCGAGGAATACCAGCGCGTCCTGCACGCCATGGGCCGCGAGCCCAACCTGCTGGAACTGGGCATATTTTCGGTGATGTGGTCGGAACATTGCTCTTACAAATCCAGCCGCCTTCACCTGAAGAAGCTGCCCACCGAGGCGCCCTGGGTCATCTGCGGCCCCGGTGAGAACGCCGGCGTGATCGACATCGGCGACGGACAGGCCGCCATCTTCAAGATGGAATCGCACAACCACCCCAGCTATATCGAGCCATACCAAGGCGCGGCGACCGGCGTAGGCGGCATTCTGCGCGATGTCTTCACCATGGGCGCGCGGCCCATCGCCAACCTCAACGCCCTGCGCTTTGGCCGCCCCGATCACCCCAAGATGAAGCATCTGGTGCAGGGCGTGGTTGCAGGCATCGGCGGCTATGGCAATTGCGTCGGCGTACCCACCGTCGGCGGCGAAACCAATTTCCACAAGGCCTATGACGGCAATATTCTGGTCAACGCGATGACCGTGGGCGTCGCTGACACCGACAAAATCTTCTACTCCGCCGCCACCGGCGTGGGCAACAGCATCGTCTATGTGGGCAGCAAAACCGGGCGCGACGGCATCCACGGCGCCACCATGGCCAGCGCCGACTTCGACGAAAAATCAGATGAAAAGCGCCCCACCGTGCAGGTCGGCGACCCCTTCACCGAGAAACTGCTGATCGAGGCCTGTCTGGAACTGATGGCCACCGATGCCATCGTTGCCATTCAGGACATGGGCGCGGCGGGCTTGACCTCCTCCAGCGTCGAAATGGCGACCAATGGCAAGGCGGGCATCATCCTCAACATGGACGCCGTCCCCTGCCGCGAGACGGGCATGACCCCCTATGAAATGATGCTGAGCGAGAGCCAAGAGCGCATGCTGATGGTGCTGAAGCCCGGCAAAGAAGCGATGGCCGAAGCCGTATTCAAAAAGTGGGAGCTGGATTTCGCCATCATCGGCGAAGTCACCGACACCGGCCACATGGTGCTGACCTTCCACGGAGAGGAGGTCTGCAACATCCCGCTCGCCCCCCTCGCCGAGGACGCGCCGCTGTATGACCGCCCGCACGTGGCGACGCCCAAGCCCGCACCTCTGAAGGACATCCCGGCCTGCCATGACATCGGCGCGGATTTGCTGACGCTGATGGCCTGCCCAGACCTCGCCAGCCGCCGCTGGATCTGGGAACAATACGACAGCCAGGTCGGCGGCGACACCTGCCAGAAATCGGGAGGAGACGCCGCCGTCGTCCGCATCCACGGCACGCAAAAGGCGCTGGCGATGAGCACCGATTGCTCGCCCCGCTATTGCTTCGCCGACCCCTATGAAGGCGGCAAGCAGGCCGTCGCGGAGACATGGCGCAACATCTGCGCGGTGGGCGCGGTGCCCTTGGCCATCACCAATTGCCTCAACTTCGCCAACCCGCAGCGCCCCGAAATCATGGGTCAAATCGTCGGCTGCCTAGAGGGCATGGGCGATGCTTGCCGCGCGCTGAACTATCCCATCGTTTCGGGCAACGTGTCGCTGTATAACGAGAGCAAGGCCACCGGCGGCGGCAGCGCCATCCTGCCCACCCCGGCGATCGGCGGCGTCGGCCTGATGCTCGACCACGAGACAATGGCCACCATCGCCTTCAAGGCCGAGGGCGAGGCTATCTTCGTTATCGGCGACAGCAACGGCCACCTCGGCCAATCGCTGTGGCTGCGCGAATGCCACGGCCGCGAGGAAGGCCCCCCGCCCCCCGTCGATCTGGCCAAGGAACGCGCGCACGGCGAATTCATCCGCCAGCTCATCGCAGACGGCCTCGTCAGCGCGGTGCATGACGTGTCCGACGGCGGACTGCTGGTGGCGCTGACCGAGATGGCTTTGAAGGGCGACATCGGCTGCAAGCTGGAAGAAATCGGCGACCACTTCACCGCGTTCGGCGAGGATCAGGCGCGTTACATCGTCACCAGCGCGGTCGCGGACCAAATCCAAGCCGCCGGCGTCCCCATGACACGGCTAGGCACCACTGGCGGCAGCGCGATCACCGGCCCCGGCTTCACCGTCCCCCTCGCCAAATTGCGCGCCGCCAACGAGGCGTTCTTCAAGGATTGGATGGAGGGTTAAGGCTCCACCCAATCGCGGCATCCCTCAGGCGTCACGCCCCTTGCGGCCCAACATCACGCCCGCAACCGCCAGCGCGAACAGGGCCGCCGTGCCTTCCTCGGGCACCGGGGTTCCGCCCGATGTGCCACTGGTGCCGGGGGCCACCGGGGTGGCTTCCATAAAGCCCACATCGCTGGCCAAAAGTTCCGGCCCCGCGATGGTCGCCCCGTTCTGGGTATAATTTATGCCCGACAGATCGATCAAAGCCGTGGTCGTCGGCGTGGTATAGGGAAAATTGTTGGTGCCGCCATTCAAGGACAGCGTCGCGGTCGCGCCGGCGGCCGGTGACAGCGTCACGCCGCCCGAAAATCCGGTGCTGCCCGAAATATTGGTGAGCTGCAACACGCCCGATCCGGTCAGCGAGTTCGCCTGCGCCCCGAACGGCGCTCCGGCAGTATTCAGCGCCGATATGTTGAAATTGAACGTTAAATTTTCATTCGCGGGTTGCCCCCTGTCGTCATAGAATGTTCCGTTGATGCTGCCGGTACCAGCGGTGGCGTCCAGCGTGATGCTGCCCGTGGGGGTAGTATAGGTCAGCAAATCATCCGCCAAAGCGGCGCTGGAACTGGCGGCCATCACCACGGCGGCGGCGACCGACATCATCCGTTTGGCATTCATAAGGGCGTCTCCGAAGGGGCACAGAATTTGCGGCATGCCTTTCCCCCGACAGGCATTCACAAAAAATTAAGCATGTTTCGTGCCGGAAATTATAGTTAATTGATTATGAACGATTGTATCGGAATAACCTTGCCCGAATGCCGGGCGAGTGTAAGCCAAGCCGACAGGAATCGCCCCGCACCGGTTTCATCCTCCTTGACAAAACAAACCATATAGGTTATATACACCCACCATCCGCTCTTGCCCGTGGCCACGGGTTGGTGTGGGTGTTTCGGGTCGGCGTTGGGGCATGGGGCGCGGATTGCGCGCTTGGCCAAGCCAACAACGCCTTGGTTTGATGACAATCCCCCGCTGACAGCGCAACCCGGCGCCGAGGGGAAAGGCGGGTCCTGCGACCCCTGCCGCCTTTGTCATCACGCCATAGGGGCGAACCGGGCTGGCACAAGCTGCCGCCTACCCGGTCGTTCGCACGTGAAAATGCAGCCACCCCCGCGCCCACAACACGCAATGGGCGCCCAACGCCGGCCCGATTTTGGTCCTCAGCGCTGGTTTGGCCGAAATTTCCGCACTGGCCAGCGGAGGGTGCAGCGCGTCAGCGTAATTGGCGCGTCAGCCCCGCACCCACTCCGCCTCTGGTACGCCCAGCAAGGTCAGCACCGCGGTCAAATCCCCCCGGTTCACCCAGCCATTCGACGCCTCGCGCGCCTTGGGTTTCGCGTGATAGGCGATGCCGTAATGCGCGGCCTCCAGCATGGGAATATCATTGGCGCCGTCGCCGGTGGCCAGCGACACAGACCCCTCATCCAGAGCGGCCATTTCGGCCAGCAATGTCGCCTTCTTGGTTGCGCTGTCGCAGATCGGGCCAACCAGACCGCCGGTCAGCTTGCCGCCCGCGACCTCCAGCCGGTTCGCCACGACATGCTGAAAGCCCAGACATTCCGCCACCGGATCGGCGAATTGGTGAAAGCCCCCCGTCACCAAAACCGTCCGGCACCCCCGCGCCTTCAGCGTTTCGACCAGCAGTTTGGCGCCGGCCATCGGGCGAATTCGTTCGGCTAGGCAGCGCCCAATCGCCTCCTCCTCCAGCCCCGCCAACAGCGCCACCCGCTCTCTCAGCGCAGAGGGAAAGTCCAGTTCGCCCAGCATCGCGCGTTCGGTAATCGCGGCGATCTGCGGCTTGAGCCCTGCGAAATCCGCGAGTTCATCAATGCATTCCTGCCCGATCATGGTCGAATCCATGTCGGATATGAACAATTGAGGCACTGCGGCATTGTGATCGGCGATCAAAACATCGGTCGGCGTCAGATGCGCGTCGATCACGGCGCGGACCACTTGCGCCTCACCTTCGGCAAAATCCAGCTGCAACGAGCCCATCGGCCCCAGACAGCGCGCTTGGCCCGCCATGCCCTTTGCGGCCAATTCGGCCATCATCGCCTCAGTTTTGGCGCGCATGCCGTCAACTTCTGCTATCAGCCGGACGATGAGCACAATGAATTCTCCTAACAAACCTGCGTTGGCGCTAATCGCAGGGCCGACCGCCAGCGGCAAGAGCGAATTGGCGGTGCGCCTCGCCGAACATCTGGCGGCGGAGGGGAGGCGCGGGATCATCATCAACGCCGACAGCGCGCAGGTCTACGCCGACCTCGCGGTTCTGTCGGCGCGCCCCACCGCCACCGAAATGCGCGGCATCGAACACCGGTTGTTTGGCACATGGGACGCCGGCACAGCCTGTTCAGCGGCGGATTGGGCCACGGCGGCAAAGGTGGAGATCACCCGCGCCCATGCGGCAGGCGCGGTGCCGATACTGGTCGGCGGAACGGGGCTTTATATCCGCACCCTGCTGGACGGCATCGCCCCCATCCCCGCCATCGCCCCCGAAATCCGTGAGGCCGTCCGCGCGCTGCCGGTGGCCGAGGCCCACGCCGCCCTCACCGCAGAGGACCCGCCGCGCGCCGCCGCGCTCCACCCCGCCGACACCACCCGCGTTGCCCGCGCGTTGGAGGTGGTGCGCTCCACCGGGCACCCCTTGGCCCATTGGCAGCAGCGCAAGGTTGGCGGCATCGCAGGCGAGGTGACGCTGCATCCCCTCGTCCTGTCGCCGGACCGCACATGGCTGTACCAGCGGTGCGACCTGCGTTTCTCCATGATGATCAAGGGCGGCGCGGTGGCCGAGGTGAAGGCCCTGCTGGCCCGCGATCTCGACCCCGCCCTGCCCGCCTGCCGCGCCATTGGCGTCGGCGAAATCGCCGGTTTCCTACGCGGCGAATGGTCTTTAGACGAGGCGACCACGCGCGCCGCTCAGGCCACCCGCAACTACGCCAAGCGGCAATATACATGGGCAAAGCACCAGTTACCTGCGGAATGGCCGCGCATCACGTTGGATAATTACAACGACGGCATGCATTTTGTTTCTTTGTAACTTACACACCCGGTTGACATGATATTTCCTTTCGCTTAGTGCGCCCCCTTCGCCGCATTGGGATTCCCGGCGGCGCGGTAGTTTGAAAGGATTTTGCGGGTGAACGAGGCCAATGTGCCCCAAGAACGCAGCGGCGCCAGCATTCTGGTGGAAACTCTGGTCGCGCAGGGCGTTGAGTTCGTGTTCGGTTATCCGGGCGGGGCGGTGCTGCCGATCTATGACGCGCTGTTCAGCGAGGATCGTATCCGCCACATCCTAGTCCGGCACGAAGCCGGCGCGGCGCATGCCGCCGAAGGCTATGCGCGCTCCACCGGCAAGCCCGGCGTGGTACTGGTCACCAGCGGCCCCGGCGCGACCAACGCGGTCACCGGCATTGCCGACGCCTTCCTCGATTCGATCCCCTTGGTGGTGATCACGGGGCAGGTTCCCTCGGGCCTGATTGGTTCGGACGCGTTTCAAGAGGCCGACACCATCGGCATCACGCGCCACTGCTGCAAGCATAATTATCTGGTCAAGGACCCCACCGAACTGGCCGCGATCATCGACGAGGCGTTCCAGATCGCCACCACAGGCCGCCCCGGCCCGGTGCTGATCGACATCCCCAAGGATGTCCAGATCGCCAGCGCCCCTTGGCACGATGTCCCGCCGCAGCGCAAAATCCGCTATGCCCCGCAAACCACCGGCGGCGTGGACGAGATCGAGCTGGCCGTCGACATGATCGCCGCTGCCCGCGCCCCGGTGTTCTATACCGGCGGCGGCGTAATCAATGCAGGCCCCTTGGCCAGCGAACGTCTGCGCCAATTGCAGGCCCTCACCGGCGCGCCTTTGACCTCCACGCTGATGGGCCTCGGCGCCTTTCCGGCCAGCCATCCCGATTGGCTGGGCATGCTGGGCATGCACGGCACTTACGAGGCCAATTGGGCGATGAACCAAGCCGATCTGGTGATCTGCGTCGGCGCGCGTTTCGATGACCGGGTGACGGGGCGTCTGGATGCCTTTTCCCCGCATTCCAAGAAGATCCACATCGACATCGACCGCGCCAGCATCAACAAAACCGTGCAGGTCGATCTGCCGATCATCGGCGATTGCGCCGAGGTGCTGGGCCAGATCATCGACGCATGGGGCCAGCGCAAACCGCGTGACATCAGCGAATGGAAAGCCCGCGTCGCCGGTTGGCGCGCCAAGAAGAGCCTCGATTACCCCAAAACCAGCGCCGAAATCGCCCCGCAACTGGCGATCGAACGCCTGTATGAGTTGACCAAGGCGCACGATCCGATCATCTCCACCGAAGTCGGCCAGCATCAGATGTGGGCGGCGCAGCACTTCCATTTCAACGACCCGAACCGCTGGCTGACCAGCGGCGGTCTGGGCACAATGGGCTATGGCCTGCCCGCCGCCATCGGTGCGCAATGCGGTCACCCGGGCCGTCTGGTGATCGACATCGCCGGCGAGGCGTCGATCCAGATGAACATTCAGGAACTGGGCACCGCCAGCCAATTCCGTCTGCCGGTCAAGGTGTTTATCCTGAACAACCAATGGATGGGCATGGTCCGCCAGTGGCAGGAACTGACCTACGAGAGCCGCTATTCCAGCAGCTATTCCGACGCCCTGCCCGATTTCGTCCGCCTCGCCGAGGCCTATGGCTGGAAGGGCATCCGCATCGAGCACGAGGCTGACCTCGACGCCGGCATTCAGGCGATGCTGGCCCACGACGGCCCGGTTCTGGTCGATTGCATGGTCGACAAGGTCGCCAATTGCTTCCCGATGATCCCCAGCGGCGCATCCCACGTCGAGATGATCCTGCAAGGCGATGCCGTCGCCGGCACCATGGACGACGCCGCCAAGGCGTTAGTTTGAGCGATTTTGGGGGTTTAAAGGCTATATAAATGATGCACATCATCCACGCCGCCGAGGAACGCCATGTCCTCACCGTCACCGTCGATAATGAGGCGGGGATTCTGGCCAAGATCGCCGGGTTGTTCACCGCGCGCGGCTATAATATCGACAGCTTGACCGTGGCGGATATCTCCGACAACCACGCGGTGTCGCGGATCACCATCGTCACCCACGGCCCGCCGCGCGTGATCGACCAGATCCGCGCCCAGCTGGAACGTCTGGTCCCCGTCCACAAGGTCACCGACCTCACCGAAGGCGGGCCGCATGTTGAACGCGAACTGGCGCTGATCAAGGTCGCCGGCACGGGCGACGCGCGGGTGGAGGCGCTACGCCTCGCCGATGTGTTCCGCGCCAAGGTCGTTGACACCACCACCGCCAGCTTCATTTTCGAGCTGACCGGAACCCCGGAAAAGATCGACAGCTTTGTCGTGCTTATGCGCGAGTTGGGTCTGGTCGAAGTCGGTCGCACCGGCATCGTCGGCATGATCCGCGGCGGCACCGCCTGAAATTACCCAAGACAGTTGAAATTACCCAAGACAGTTGAAATTACCCAAGACAGTTGAAATTCTAGGCGCCCTGATGCAGGGCGCGGCCAAGCCACAGAGGACCTGACATGAAAGTTTATTACGACGCCGACGCCGATCTCAACCTGATCAAGGACAAGAAGGTCGCGGTTCTGGGCTATGGCAGCCAAGGCCACGCCCACGCCCAGAACCTGCGCGACAGCGGCGTCAAGGATGTCGCCATTGCTCTGCGCCCCGGCTCTGCCAGCGCCAAGAAGGCCGAAGCCGCCGGTTTCAAGGTGATGGCCAATCAGGACGCCGCCAAATGGGCCGACGTGCTGATGATCCTCGCCCCCGACGAGCATCAGGCCGCGATCTATGCCGAGGACCTGCACGCGCATCTGAAACCCGGCGCGGCGCTGGCCTTTGCCCACGGCCTCAACATCCATTTCGGCCTGATCGAGGCCCGCCCCGACATCGACGTCATCATGATCGCCCCCAAGGGCCCCGGCCACACCGTGCGCGGCGAATACCTCAAGGGCGGCGGCGTGCCTTGCCTGATCGCGGTGCATCAGGATGTGTCGGGCAAGAACAAGGGCTCAAACGAGAGCGCCCACGCCATCGCCCTCGCCTATGCCAGTGCTGTCGGTGGCGGTCGCAGCGGCATCATCGAAACCAATTTCCGCGAGGAATGCGAAACCGACCTGTTCGGTGAACAAGCCGTGCTGTGCGGCGGCGCCACCCATCTGGTGCAGGCCGGCTTTGAAGTGCTGGTGGAAGCCGGCTACGCCCCTGAAATGGCATACTTCGAGTGCCTGCACGAGCTGAAGCTGATCGTCGATTTGATGTATGAAGGCGGCATCGCCAACATGCGCTATTCGATCAGCAACACCGCCGAATATGGCGACATCAAGACCGGCCCGCGCATCATCACCGACGAGACGAAGAAGGAAATGAAGCGCGTTCTGGCGGACATCCAGTCGGGCCGTTTCGTCAAGGACTTCGTTTTGGACAACCGCGCTGGTCAGCCCGAACTGAAGGCCAGCCGCATGGCCGCCAAGCGTCACCCCATCGAGGAAACTGGCGCCAAGCTGCGCGCCATGATGCCGTGGATCGGCGCCAACAAGCTGGTCGATCACACCAAGAACTGAGCTGCCTGAACCGGACGGGGCGCCTGCGCGAAATCCATTCGCGCAGGCGCCCCGTTTGCGTTATGGCGCCCGCGCATGTCCCACACCGCCAACCGCATTCTGATCTGTTGCCACGATTTCTCGCGCGGCGGAACCGAGCGCATCGCCATCGGCCTTGCGCATCACTGGGTGGCGCAGGGGCGCGAGGTCAGCTTTCTGTGCGGCACCACCACCGGCGGCCTGCGGGAAACGCTGGACACCAACATCGGTGTGGAGGAGCTGAACCCGCCGATCCACCGCAGCCTGTTGTCGCGCTTTGCACTGGGCAAGGCGATGGCGAAACGTATCGTGGAAATTGCCCCCGACATCGTTTTCCTGCCCGGCAATTTCCATTTGCAGCTGTGCCTGCCGATCAGCGAAGCCATCCGGCGCAGCGGCATCAAAACCCGCATCGCCTTTAAGTTGTCAAACCCGCTGACCCCGCACGGCCCCTGGGCGCCTTTGCTGAAGGCGATCATCCGCCGCCACCGCGATTGCATCGACGGCGTCGCGGCGATGAACACCGGCCTCGCGCGCGAAGTGACGGCGCTGCTGCCCGGTATGAATGTGCGCACGCTGTTCGATCCCGTTTACCTGAACCACGAAACGCCCGCCCCGCACACGGCGGCCGGCGACGGGCGGTTTCACGTGTTGTGGGCGGGCCGGTTTGAAAAGCAAAAGGATGTCATGCTGGCTCTGCGCACCATACAGGCGCTAGCCAAACGGGCCCCCTGCCACCTAACATTGCTGGGCACTGGCCGCCAACAGCGCGCTGTGGAGAAGGCTATTCAAACCATGGGGCTGGCCGACATCGTCACCGCGCCGGGCCATGTTCCGGGCATCGACGGCTGGCTGCAAAATGCCGACGCTCTGCTGGTGACATCGCATTACGAAGGCGGGCCGGCAGTCGCGGTGGAGGCCTTGGCGCATGGCGTGCCGGTGGTATCGACCGATTGCTCGCATTTTCTGCATGACATTATGACCATCCCAGAGGCCGGGCGGATCGTCTCCTCGCGCGATCCGCAAGCGCTGGCGGGGGCGTTGCTAGACCTGCGCACCGCCCCCCCAGCCGCCTCCGGCCAGTTGGCGGGCCTCATCACCCGGCTAGAACCTGACATCTGCGCTCATGCCTATCTCGCATGGTTCGACAGCCTGGTGGAAGACGCATGAGCAAGGTTGAAGAAAGCGAAGGCCGCGATGGCGTTGGCCGGGTGGAGGCCTTCTCCGACGGGGTGATCGCCATTATCGTCACCATCATGGTGCTGGATCTGCACGCGCCGGCGGAGGCCGGGCTGGGCGCGTTGTGGCATTTGTGGCCAACTTTCGTCGCCTATGCGTTTTCCTATACCTATGTGGCGATCTATTGGGTGAACCATCACCGGATGTTTTCCCACGCCAGACAGGTGACCAATGGGCTGGTCTGGTCGAATATCACGCTGCTGTTCGCGCTGTCCTTGATCCCTTTTTCGTCGGCCTATCTGGGGGTGCAGCATTTCACCATACAGGCGACGCAGCTCTATCTTGTCAGCCTGTTGCTGCCGGGTTTTGCCTATGTCTGGTTGCAACTGACCATCCGCCGCACCGGCAGCCAGACCCGCGCCGCACAAAACTATCACCGCGCCACCATGCGCAAGGGGCTGGTCGGCACGGGCATATATATTCTGGGGCTGGGGCTGGCAGAGATCAACCCATGGGCGGGGATTGGCTGCGCGGCGCTGGTGGCGGTGGCCTGGGTGCAACCCTCCAGCCGGCTCAACCGGATGTTTCTGGGCTGCGATGAAGGCGCCGAGCCATCATAACCCCCTTTACAGGGCGCGCCGGCGGTTCCATAGTCGCCCGGCAATGATTTTCCACGCCACCCTCGGCAGCCTGCTAGGCCTACGACTTATCCGCCCTTGGGCGTGAGTTGGTGTGGGGCTTTGGCGCCCATGCGCCGCACCCAAGGGTGGAGTTTCTGAAAACTATTCTGATGACTAGGGGTCACAGGCTGTAATCCGGCCGCGCCCGCATAATCGAGATACCACCATGACCATGTTGAAAGATCCCTCGGCCAAATACCGGGCCTTCCCCCAGATCAACCTGCCCGATCGCCAATGGCCCAGCCGCACGATTACCAAGGCGCCGCGCTGGCTCTCCACCGATCTGCGCGATGGCAATCAGGCCTTGATCGACCCGATGGGCGCGGAGAAAAAGACGCGGTTCTTCGACCTGCTGGTGAAGGTTGGGCTGAAGGAGATCGAGGTCGGCTTCCCCGCCGCCGGGGCCACCGAATTTGATTTCATCCGCGGCCTTGTGGACAGCGGGCGCATTCCCGGCGATGTGCTGGTGCAGGTGCTGACGCAGGCGCGCGAGGATCTGATCAAAACCTCGTTTGAAAGCCTTGCGGGCGCGCCCGAGGCCATCGTCCATGTCTATAACGCGGTGTCGCCGCTGTGGCGTCAGGTGGTGTTCGGGCTGGAACAGCCGCAGATCAAGGAAATCGCCCGCCAAGGCGCCTGTTTCCTGCGCGATCAGGCGGCGCGTTTTCCGCAGACCAAATGGCATTTCGAATACTCGCCCGAAACCTTCTCCACCGCCGAGCTGGATTTCAGCATCGAATGCTGCGAGGCGGTGATGCAGGTTCTGGCCCCCACTCCCGAACACCCGATCATCCTCAACCTGCCCGCGACGGTCGAGGCCGCCACGCCCAATATCTATGCCGATCAGATCGAATATTTCGGCCGCAACCTGCCAAACCGCAACGCGGCGGTGCTGTCGCTGCACACCCACAATGATCGCGGCACCGGCGTCGCGGCGGCGGAATTGGGGCTGATGGCGGGCGCCGACCGCGTCGAGGGCTGCCTGTTCGGCAACGGCGAGCGCACCGGCAATTGCTGCCTCGTGACGGTGGCGCTGAATATGTATACGCAGGGCTTGGCACCCGGCCTCGACTTCTCGAACATCGACGAGGTGATCCAGACAGTCGAATATTGCAACCAGCTGCCCGTCGCAGAGCGCCACCCCTATGGCGGTGATCTGGTGTTCACGGCGTTCTCCGGCAGCCATCAGGACGCCATCAAGAAGGGCTTTGCCGCGCAATCCACCCGCAATGATCCGCTGTGGTCGGTGCCCTATCTGCCCATCGACCCCGCCGATCTGGGCCGCAGCTATGAAGCCGTCATCCGCGTCAATTCGCAGAGCGGCAAGGGCGGTTTCGCCTGGGTGATCGAGCAGGATCAGGGCCTGAAAATCCCCAAGCGGATGCAGGCGCATTTCAGCCAGCATGTGCAATCGCTGGCCGACGAATTGGGCCGCGAACTCCATGCCGACGACATTTGGGAGGTGTTCCAGCGGGTATACCGGCTGGACGAACCGCAACATTTCCACCTTGTCGATTGGGAAGAAGCCCGCAGCCCCGATGGCACCCGCATCTTCGCCGGCAAGATCGGCGTCGATGGCAAGGAACGTTCGGTGTCAGGACGCGGCAATGGGCTGATTTCGTCGGTGGTGGCCACCCTCAAGGACAGCTTCGGCGTCGATCTATCGGTGCGCGATTACACCGAGCACGCGATGGGCGCCGGATCGGATGCCCGCGCGGCGGCCTATGTCGAATGCGCAGGCGCTGACGGCGCGGTGATCTGGGGTGTCGGTATTGACGAAGATGTCGCCACCGCCTCTGTCAGGGCTGTACTTAGCGCTGCCAACGCGCTAACCTATACGTAAAGCTGATCACGTATAGGAGATACTCCATGCCCCTGCCCCCGCTGTTTGATCGCCTGCGCCTGCCCGTGATCGCCTCGCCGATGTTCATCGTATCGGGGCCGGAACTGGTGATCGCGCAGTGCAAGGCGGGGGTGGTGGGCAGCTTTCCGGCGCTGAATGCGCGGGGTGATGGCGCGCTGGATGCCTGGTTGACGCGCATTCAGGCCGAACTCGCCGAACATGACGCCGCGCATCCGGACAGCCCTGCCGCGCCCTTTGCGGTCAACCTCATCGTCCACAAGAGCAACGCGCGGCACGAGGAAGACCTCGCCACCATTGCGCGCCACAAGGTGCCCTTGGTCATAACCTCGCTGGGCGCGCGGACCGAGGTCAACGAGGCGGTGCATGGCTGGGGCGGCTTGGTGCTGCATGACGTCACCACCAACGCCTTCGCGCACAAGGCCATCGAAAAGGGCGCTGATGGCTTGATTTTGGTGGCGGCGGGCGCGGGCGGCCATGCCGGCACGCTGTCGCCCTTTGCGCTGTGCCAAGAGGTGCGCGAATGGTTTGACGGGCCAGTGGCACTGTCAGGGGCGATTGCCTGCGGGCGGTCGATATTGGCGGCACAGGCCTTGGGCGCCGATTTCGCCTATATCGGCAGCCCCTGGATCGCCTGCGAGGAGGCCAACGCCGCGCCCGCCTATAAGCAGGCCATCGTCGCGGGCACGGCGGATGACATCGTTTACACCAACCTGTTCACTGGTGTTCACGGCAATTATCTGAAGCCGTCGATCATCGCGGCGGGGCTGGACCCCGACCACCTGCCCGCCAGCGACCCCAGCGCGATGAATTTCGGAGCCGGATCTGCAAAGGCGTGGAAAGACATCTGGGGATCAGGCCAAGGCATCGGCGCGGTCCATGCGGTCACCTCGGTGGCGGAGCGGGTGGCAGGGCTCGTAGGCGAGTATCAGCAGGCCAAGATCAGCCTCGCCTCTGTATCATCGCGGTTTACGTCATAGTCGGCTGCCGCCAGCAGCCACGCCCCCGAGCTGCCGAACAACGGTTTAGGCATGACGGGGTCTGGCGCGGGGGCGGTGTGCAGCCCGCCTGTATTCTTCCATAGCGCATCGACCATCGCATCCAGCGCGGTAAAATCTGTGCCCTTGCCCAGGGGATCATGCCGGTTGAGCGCGAAGGGCTTGCGCCCCGGCTCCAGCAACCGCCGCCGCAGCGCGCGTTGCAACAGCCGCAAGCGTTCCACCGCCTCGAATGTCGCGATTTCGGGTGCGCGTTGGCGCAGGGCCGACCAGCTCGCCTCCACCTGCCCCACGCGTTCAATCACCATGGCGTTATAGGCGCGGTGCGGCCCCCTGTGTAGCGGGAGCCCGATCCGCCGCGCAGCATCATCACGCGCCGGCAGCAACAGGCCGTTGTGGCGAAAATCGTCGAAACCGATTCGCTTGGCACCAATCTCGTCCAGCATCGGCCCGAAGCACCGCTGCGACAGCAATTGACGCGGCAGCAAATGATGGCGCTGAAACCCCGCATCATGGCCGGGCGTATCGCGGCGGTTCACCTCGCGGAACGGCAGGCTGGCGCGCAGATAGGCTGATTGGGGTGATGGTATTTTGGTATGCGTCTGATGAGGCCGGGAAATATCCGGAAATGTGTGCTCAACTGGCTGTTTCAGCCCCTTTTCCATACCCTTAGAACGCGCCCTCCATTGATCGGCTCTGCGCGAAGTAGTTCCCCGTGCGGCCCGATTAGGTCACATGGGACAGCGACTTTGGCACTTTCTACCATTCTGTGGATAAGCCGGACCGCGATCTTGCCAAGTCCGGACATATCCATCCCGGAAATTGGTTCGATTCGCAACTCCTGTCCAGTGAAAAAGGCAAGACCTTCGCTGATGAGCCCCCCTTCAGGCGTCGGTTGCAGCGCAGTAAGCCCCAAAGCGGGGAACGCACCACCCGCCAACCAGCCCGCCACCATCCGGGCAAAATTTGCAGGGCCGATCGCGGTACGCGCCGGGTGCCAAATCACCGCCGCCGCGCCCGGCAGAGCCGTCAATACCGAGGCCACCCCCACCATGGCCCGCACCACCGGCAACAAATTCTCGCCGCCAGCCAGATGGGCACCAGGGTGCAACGTCACCACCTCATATGCGTCAGCTTCAAAGACGTCTGGCAAGCCATAATAATGGGCGATATCGGGCATCGGTTCGGAAATTGCGGGCGAAAGGCCGCAAAGGTCAAATGCTAAGCCCGCCGCCAACACCTCTAGCAAGCCATCAGAACTGCTATGGCAGTGGCCGATTGAATAAGGGAAATTGCTGAAGGGTGCCGAATCACTTAAACGCAAGACATCGCTGACCTGCGGACGACACCCCGCCGGGAAAGCGAGTGACAACCCGCCAAGATTTTGCGCCAGCAATGTCATCTGAACCGCTGAAATGTTGAGACTTCCTGAGAAAATGGCCAATTTTCGATGCATTTTTTAACTATTCCCGTCCAGCCCGCCCCAAGCCTCTGAACCAAAATGGGACAAATTAAAATTAGTCCATAGTTGGCGACCTCAGCCGCATTTGTCCAATCTTGATGCCTCGGAAATTTGGAAACAAGGCCACAACGGTTTTGGTGCATTTTACAACACCTCCAACATAATTAATTATATTCAGCCATTTGACTGAAATTGAATTGCGAAAATTCTGCAATTATTCCTCAGCAACCCGGCGTGGAACATGAATGTTTTTTGCTAAAGCTTATTCTGCCAAAATTGCAAAGCCATCGGCAATCAAAGTACAAATGTTAACCTTTGCGCGGTGCTCGGCACCTGCGAGTCCTCCCCCTTGGACGGAAACAACCTATCGTTTTGCCGCCCACGCGGCCTTTGGCACTCTGATATCACAGAACCGACGCCGACGCGTGTCGATTGTCAACCGGTGATCGGCTTCATGCCCTTTTTTCGCCGACCCACATGGGATAAGCGATCGCATGAACACATCTAGCTCATCTGTACTCGGCCTAGGCTCGTCGCTCTCTGGGCGGCTGTGGCGGTGGCGTTCGGGCAATATGGACCTTTCGGGCGCCCCCCCACACGGCCCCGATGCCTCGCTGGAAGATGATCTGGTCACACAATTGCTGCTGGCACGCGGGGTCGCCCGCGACGACGTGGAACGCCAGCGCAGCCCTACCCTGCGCGCGTTTCTGCCCGATCCCGCGATCTTTCAAGACATGGAAACCGCCGCCACCCGCATCGCCGACGCCATCGCCGCACGCGAGGCGATCACTGTTTACGGCGATTATGACGTCGATGGCGCGACCAGCGCGGCGCTGATGATTCGCCTGATCCGCATGCTCGGCCACGACGCGCGGCATTACATCCCCGACCGCCTGCTGGAAGGCTATGGCCCAACCGGCGAGGCTTTGGTGCGGCTGGCGCGCGAGGGGTCGCAGTTGATCATCACCGTTGATTGCGGGGCGATGGCACATGAGGCGCTGGATATGGCCGCGACCGAGGGCGTAGATGTCATTGTCGTCGACCACCACAAATGCTCGGCAGAGCTGCCGCGTGCCTGCGCGCTGGTCAACCCTAACCGTCTGGATGAAAGCGACGAGGCGGCCGCGTTCGGCCATCTGGCGGCGGTGGGGGTGGCGTTTCTGCTGGCCATCGCCACGGTGCGGACGCTCCGCGCGCGCGGTTGGTTTAAGGAACGAGCCGAGCTGGATCTGCTCAGCCTGCTCGATTTGGTGGCGCTGGGCACGGTGGCGGATGTCGCCGCGCTGCATGGGCTGAACCGGGCCTTCGTGGCGCAGGGGCTGAAGGTGATGGCGCGGCGGCAGAATACCGGCATGGCGGCCTTGATCGACACAAGCCGCCTGTCGCGCGCGCCCTCGTGCAGCGATCTGGGCTTTGCGCTGGGGCCACGCGTCAATGCCGGGGGCCGCGTGGGCGAGGCGACGCTGGGGGTGCGCCTTCTCACCACCCATGATGCCGACGAGGCCCGCGACATCGCCGCGCAGCTCTCGCGCCTGAATGAGGAACGCCGCGCCATCGAGGCCGCCGTGCAGGAAGGCGCCGAGGCGCAGATCGCCGGCCAGCACAACCGCGCCGTTTTGGTGCTGTCTGGCAAGGGCTGGCATCCCGGCGTCATCGGCATCGTTTCGGGCAGGATCAAGGAAAAGACCGGCAAGCCCTGTTTCGTCATCGCGCTGGACGAGGGCGGTGTCGGCAAGGGATCTGGCCGGTCAATCAGCGGGGTGGATTTGGGCGCGGCGGTGATCGCGGCGCGAGAGGCTGGCCTGCTGGTGGCGGGCGGCGGGCATGCGATGGCGGCGGGGCTGACCATCGCGGCGGGCGGGCTGGATGCCTTCGCCGATTGGCTGGACGGGCGGCTGGGCGCGGATGTGCAGGCGGCGCGGACGGGCTCCTCTCTGGCGCTGGATTTGGCGGTGTCCCCACGCGGGCTGAACCCGCAGCTGGTCGAAACGCTGGAGGAGGCAGGGCCTTATGGCATGGGCTGGCCCTCCCCTCGCATCGCGGTCGGGCCGTTGCGGGTGATCAAGGCGGATATCGTTGGCCAGGACCATGTGCGCCTCATTGTCGGCGGCGCGGATGGTGCCAGTTTCAAGGCCGTGGCCTTTCGCGCAGCCGGAAACGAGATGGGCCAGAGCTTGCTCCACGGGCATCGTGACCGCAAATTATGGCTGGCCGGGCGCGCCCGCATCGATGACTGGTCCGCCCGGCGTGTCGCGGAATTGCATATCGAGGACGCCGCCTGGGCTGACTAACGGCCCTTTGCATTCTGCCCCGTGCATTCAGGGGCTTGACGCCCCGCCCAACCTTGCCTAGAGGCGCCACCTCGTTTCCGGCACTTGTGTCGGTGCGGCCCCATCGTCTAGCGGTTAGGACGCGGCCCTTTCACGGCTGAAACACGGGTTCGATTCCCGTTGGGGTCACCATTAAATATCAATTGCTTAAACGAAATTTAGCCTGCCGGGGATGCGCCCGCAGGTAATAGATCGGTAATAAGCGCGCCCGGACAATGGCAGACGGTCACGGCATGGGCACCGCTCTAGCCCGCAGATTGAACCGCGTTCGCCCCGTCCTAAGAACCCACGATTCCCCTACCGCTTACGCCGACGGATGAACTGACGAAGGCTCGCTACCGTTACCAGCCGGGAAGCGCCTACCCTGACGGTTTCGAGCTCACCCGCTGCGATCAATTCATAGAGCTTCGAGCGCCCGATGCCGGTGAGCTGAACCGCAACAGGTATGCGAACCGTCAACGGCTCCAGCGGCAATGGAAGCACCGCAAAGTCAAGTGACGTCGCGCAGCCTTTCCGTTCAGGGACATTCTCAGCCATATGGCGTTTCTCGACTATGGGGCGGGGCCGGACCGTCGGCCCTATCGTCAACAATTGTCCGCGAAATCGCGCTAATCTCCAACGGGCCATTTTTGCGCTGGTGCGCGAAATTCTGCGACGGCGCAATTTCGGGCGCTGGGGGAAGTCGTCACAGGGAGGAGGGCAATAAGAGGGCGAGATAAAAGGGCGGCCAGCTTGCCCTGCCTATGTGGCTGGTGAGATTGGATATTTGCGT
>Ga0316224_1001959_pt1 | contig 20380 bp, 15 predicted proteins | sample TBH18013metaG_FD_206254 | JGI IMG/M metagenome (GOLD analysis project Ga0316224, IMG submission 206254) | Freshwater microbial communities from Trout Bog Lake, Wisconsin, USA - TBH18013 | ecosystem: Environmental > Aquatic > Freshwater > Lake > Hypolimnion/Profundal zone | place: USA: Wisconsin... | reverse complement strand
CTACTCCTTACCGTTAAATGGCTCCGGTGGATTATCCTGTGCGTTGATGACCGAAACCGCACAACGAAAACGCGGCGGCAGGGCGTATCACAGCGTCCTAGAACCGCACTTTGATTTCATCCACCAGCAACGCCAGCGGCGCAAAACGTGGCAGGAAATCGCCGATCTTCTGTTCAGTGAAAAAGGCATCCGTGTCACGTTCTATGCACCGTATCGCTTTTACCGGCGCAGATTGAAAAGAGCGGCGAAACCAAATTGGGAAAGTTCAGCCGGCGAAATCCAACCCGTCAACCCAGCCAGCCAGCCGCCATCGCGTCCGGCACCGTTGCCAAAACAAAACACTTTCAACCGTCCAAACATCAAAAACATTAACACCGACCAAGAATTCACATGAATACCATCAAACGCATCCACATCAATCCCCAGTCCAAAGGTAGCCTCGGCAAAAGTTTCGAGGCCGAGTTTCGCACCGCCTGGCTGGATTATCACCAACTCATCTGGAATGGCTCCGACCTCGATGACCGGCACCATTCTTTTTTCGACCGGCATCCCAAACAGGTGCAGTCCTATACGCTGGGCAATGACGATGACAGCAAATCTACCCTGCTGGGATTGTTTCGCAACGCGTCGCGCAGTAACGCACCGGTTCACGTCATTGATTGCCGGGCGCAGGCCGACGGCCTCATCGTGCAGGCACTGGAATCCTTGCAACTGCTCGACTCGCTCGCGACGCAGGGCATCCGGTTCACATTTTTTCTGTTCCCCAGCGAGGACACCGAGAGCATGAGCAATCTGCTCGACCTGTTTTATTTTGCCGGCGACCGCGTGGATTATGTCGTGGTCCACAACCCGGCCAAGGTCAGAACCAACCTGTTCAAGAAATCCAACATCGAAGCCGAGTTGAAAAAGTTTGGGGCGAAGGAACTGACGTTGCCGGTGGTGACTTCCATCACGTTGCTGGCCATCAAACGTGCCGAGGCCAAGGCGGGCCGCAAGTTGAGTTTTGCGGAAGTGGCGACGCCCGGAGCCCCGCATTTGGAATTGATGCTGGCCGGTGAAATGCAATGGGCGATGCAGCAGATGTTCCGGCAATACGACGCCATCGCCGATTTGCTGGTGCCATCGGAACAGATGCCGGAGGTCGAACCACAACCGGAACCGGCGGCGAAACCGACCCGCTCGAAACAACCGATGCTCAATTTGGGCGAATGATTTTATGGACAAGAATGATTTGGCGGCGTTGCTCGTCGGCGCACCGGCTGACGAAGTGGATCGGATTCACCGGCTGTTATATGAATGGAGCGTCGGGCCGGACAACAGTTTTCCGGTGCAACTGGCCTTGTTGACCAAGGCGCAATGGCGCGTCGCTGCCAATCTGCCGCGCTTGATGAATGATGCCAGCAAACTGATTGAGCAACATCTGGCCGAATACCGGCGGCAGACGGGCGCGATGGTCGCAAATTTCGATGACACGACCAGTTCGACCATCGCGGCGTTTGACCAATCGGTTGCCAATCACAGCGAGGCCATCAAACAAGCCGTGGCCAAATCCAACGGCCATCTGGTTGAAACCGAAAAGGCCGCCCGCCAGGTCAAATTTGAGTTGGAACACGGCAACGCCTCGCTAAAAAAAGCATTGGATGAAGTCAGGAAAGAACTGATTGACGAACGGTTTCGTCTGATTGAGGCACAAAAAGCATTGGATGCCAGAATGTCGTTTCAGGCGTGGTGGGGACGGATTCTTTGGAGCATCGGCGAATTGCTTTTCGGCTTCGGCATTTATTTTCTTTGGACGTATCGGCGGTGACAGAATCAATGGACTCATTCACAGGCGTGGCGACAAATTTGTTCCCGTATGCCGCTATTATGTTGGTGACGCGATGCTCATTTTGCATCCGCACGAGGAGGATTCCGGCGCGCTCGCCTCGTCCATTGTATGGCTCGCCTGCGCCTGTCAAGGTTGTCCGAAAAATTGTGTCTGGCGCTGCGCGCCGGTGGTTCGGTTTGCGGCTCCACCGTTGACAGGCGCAGGCGAGCCAAAGACGTGGCTGGTTAGGCTTTTGCGCCGGGATTGCTGGCCGGAGTTTTGGGAGAATTTTATTTACCACAGCGGGCTGCGCGTTGACGAGACCCAACCCGGAAGTCACCCCGCAAGTGACCCCGCAGGTTAAAAAGGTGCTGACCGTCCGGAAATTTGAGTCTGCGCAGATTGAACCTAACTTTTTTGAGCGTCCGCGCCCAACTGGTGCAAACGGACACGAAGTCGCATTGACGCTGGACATTTTTCTCCGCAAACTCGTCCGCTAACGACGCCCATGGTCAAGGACGGCAACTTGAGCATCCCGTTATACGTCGCGCCGGCGGCGAATGGCGCATCGGATGCAAACTCGGCGGCAGCGAGCCAGCCCGGCCTTTCGGCGGCTCTCGACGGCTGGCTGAAAAGTTCATCCGCAGTGCGGCAGTCTTTGGTGAAATTATTTGAAAAATGACCTGCGGGCAGGTCGTAAGATAGTATTTGTTTTGGCGGAAATATGATGTATTATTTCCGCCAAAAGCAATATGGGAAAACATTCACAATCTGTTGATAAAAGCATACTTGCCAGAATTTATGGTCTTGGCAGGGGTGCCGTGTTTACTCCAGCTAAATTTCAGGACCTCGGCTCGTCTGATGCCATCCACAACGCCCTGTCTCGCTACACCGATGCTGGGACGATCCGCAAACTCGCTCATGGCCTTTACGATTATCCGGTGCAGCATCCGGTGCTTGGCACCGTCGCTCCATCGGCTGACGCCATTGCCCGCGCCTTGGTCGGGCGGGATGCCATCCGTCTGCAACCGGCGGGAGCCTATGCCGCCAACCTCCTTGGCCTGTCCGATCAGGTGCCGGCAAAAGTCGTTTTTCTTACCGACGGCCCGGCGCGAAAAGTCCGGATCGGCAACCGGGAAATTATCTTGAAGCGCACCACCCCTCGCCACATGGCGACCGCCGGGCGAAAGAGCGGCACATTGATTCAGGCGCTCCGCCATCTTGGACAAAGGCAGGTGGATGACCAAGTCATCGGCACTTTGCGACGACAGCTAACCACCGCCGACTTGGCCGGCATTCGCAAGGATCTCCGGTATGCGCCGGCGTGGATCGCCGACATCCTGCGCCAACTCAACGAACCAGCTTCTTGAATCATGGACGCTTTTCTAAGACTTTCGCCCGAAGAACGCCGGCTCGCCTGCCAGCAGGTGGACGAGCAGATGCGACTACAGGCCGTCAGCGTGGAAAAAGATTTCTGGGTCTGCTGGACCTTGCGGGAACTGTTCGCTCTGCCGGACATCGGCCAGCACCTTACGTTCAAAGGCGGCACTTCGCTTTCCAAAGCCTGGGGACTGATCCGGCGTTTTTCCGAGGACATTGATCTGGTGGTGGACAAGGAAGCCCTCGGCTTTGGCGGAGATGCCGCACCCGAAAAAGCACCGAGCAAAAAGAAACGGCGCGACCGCTTGGAAGCTCTAATGGAAGCCAGCCGGAAATGGGTTCAGGAAAAACTACAACCCGCGCTGGCCGGCCGGCTTCTTGCCGCCCTGGGTGAATCCGGCTGGAAACTCGAAGTTGATCCCGACATGGCCGATGGCCAATGCCTGTTGTTTCACTACCCGTCGGCGTTTCCGCCGGGAACTGCCGGCTACGTCCGCCCCGTTGTGAAGATTGAGCTGGGTGCTCGCTCGGATGATTGGCCGCATGAGCAGAAGACCATTCAGCCTTACGTCGCGGAACTTTTTCCAGTCCTTGTGCCCGACGCCGGATTCTCCGCGCGTGTCATCGCGGCGGAACGCACCTTCTGGGAAAAGGCCTGCCTGTTGCACGAGGAAACTTTCCGTCCGTCGGACAAGCCCCGGAAACTCCGCATGGCCCGCCATTACTATGATCTCTGGTGTCTGTTGTGTGCCGGAGTTGGTGCGCGAGCCTTGGTCAACCAACCTTTGTTCCAACGCGTCGCGGAGCACCGCGAAATTTTCTTCCGCCACACCTGGGTGGATTACACCACCCACCGTCCGGGCACATTCCGGCTGCTGCCGCCGGAACAGCACCTCGCCAACTGGCGGGCCGATTATGAGCAAATGCTCGGACCGATGTTCTTCGGCGAAGTCCCGACCTTCGATGAAATTCTCAAAGTCGTCGGCAAGTTTGAGCGCGAATTCAACGCCACCGCATGACCACCGCGCTGCCAAAACTGGAAAAGCTCAAGCCCAATCCAAATTGGGACAAGCTGCCGCTGTTCAATCGCAAGAATTGGACGCGCTTGCGGTTTGCGGTATTTCCATTTTAGTTTGCCCGCAACAGTTTTTGAAATACGATGACGAATCCTTTTTTTGAAAAATGGATCTCATGGCAACTGAAGCAGATACATGCAGGAAGTTTGTCGTGCCGAAGCTCCAGGCAGCAGGCTGGGAAAGCGGCACGTTATGAGCGACATAATTGAAGCTCCCAAGATTTCCTTGATTTATGACAAGGCGATCAATTACGCCTTCCAGCAGAATGCCATCCCGGTCATCAAGGAGTTGAAGTTTTGCAATAATGAAACGGCGCGGAAAAATTTACGCATCAAGCTGACCACCGAACCCGCCTTTGCCGAGTCGGTGGAAATCCTCCTGCAAGGCATCGCTCCCCAGGGCGAATATCGGGCGGCTCCTTTGGAACTCAAACTCAGTCCCAATTATCTGTCAGAATTGGGCGAGAAAATTTCCGGGTTGTTCAAGTGCGAGGTGTTGGACGGCGTTGATGTCGTTTGTTCCCTGACCGAGCCGGTGTCGCTTTTGGCGCGCAACGAGTGGTGCGGCCTGGTTTCACTGCCGGAAATTTTGGCCGCCTTTGTCCTGCCCAACGATCCGGCGGTGATGCAGATACTGGATCGCGGCGCGGCCGTGTTGCGGGAGCACACCGGGCAATCGGCGTTTAACGGGTATCAGGATAAAAATCACCGGCGGGCTTGGGAGCAGGTTGCCGCCATCTATAAAGCCGTCAGCGAATTGGGCATTCGCTACATGGTTGCGCCCGCCAGCTTTGAAACCACCGGCCAGAAGGTGCGGACGCCGGCGGAAATCATCAACCAGCGCTTCGGCAATTGTCTGGATCTCGCGCTCTTGTTTTGTGCCTGCTGCGAGCAGGTTGGTTTGCACCCGCTGGTTTTCATGCATGAAGGCCATGCGTATGCCGGGTGCTGGCTGGAGGAGAAGACGCTGCCTGAACCGTCGGGCGACGACTTGCAATACATTCGTAAATTGGCGGCGGATGATTTGCTGACGGTTTTTGAATGCACGACGGTGACCAATGAATCACCAGGAACATTGAAGGACGCCGAACTTCTGGCAGCGCCTCATCTTCATGGCGAAAAGCCGTTCCGGCAGGTGATTGACGTTCACCGGGCGCGGCTCAGCCGGATTCACCCGTTACCAATTCCCGGACAGGCGGAGGATAATAAATTTTCCGGCGCAGTGAGGCCGCAGGCTGCAGGCATTGGCGAACGTCAGTTTATTGATCCCCTCAACCTCAACAACGCTGCTCCGGCTCGTCCCGGTTCCAGGATTGACCAGTGGAAAAGCCAACTGTTGGATTTAAGCTTGCGGAATCGCCTACTGAATTTCCGCGAGACGAAATCAACGATTCAAATTTTATCCGCCGCGCCGGAATCTGTGGAGGATCAATTGGCGGCGGAACGCGAGCTGGCGTTGCGGCCACGTCCCAATGTGATGGGCGAAGATGATCCGCGCAACGAAACGACCTACACGCGGATGCAGCGGGCGGACGCGTTGAAAGATCATCTGGTGGATGAATTGGAAAACGGCCGGCTGCATACCAATCTGGACGAATCGGAACATGGCCGCCGGCTGACGGATTTGTATCGCTCCGCCAAAAACGCCATCGAAGAGAATGGTGCCAACACGCTTTTTGCCGCCGTGGGATTTCTGGAATGGCGGGAGGCCGAGCACAGCGACCGGATTTTCCGCGCGCCACTGCTGTTGGTTCCGGTCGAATTAAAGCGGAAGTCAGTGCTGGAAGGATTTTCCCTGCGGCGCATGGATGAGGAAACCCGGCTTAACGTCACGCTCATGGAAATGTTACGCCAGAATTTCCAAAAGGAAATTCAAGGTTTGGATCCCTTGCCGGAAGATCACAGCGGCGTTGATGTTGGCTTGATAATCAGGATTTTTCGCGATGCCGTCCGTGATTTGCCCGGCTGGGAAGTCAAAAGCGAAGTCTGGCTGGGGCAGTTTTCATTCACGAAATTTCTGCTCTGGAAAGATTTGGCCGACCGACTGGAGGCCTTGACCAAAAACCGCGTGGTCAATCATTTAGTCAACCAGGCCGGTATGCCATACGACAATCCTTCGGCGGACATTAGACCGGAGCAATTGGATGCCGAGTTTCATCCCAAGGATATTTTTTGCCCGCGCAGCGCCGACTCGTCACAACTGGCGGCCGTCATGGCGGCGGCGGCGGGGCACGATTTTGTGCTCGAAGGCCCGCCTGGCACCGGCAAATCCCAGACGATTGCCAACATCATTGCGCACTGCTTGGCCAATCGGAAACGTGTTCTGTTTGTGGCTGAAAAACGGGCGGCTCTGGATGTGGTGTATCGTCGGCTGCGGGAGGAAGGATTGGAACCGTTTTGCCTGGAACTGCATTCCAACAAGACCGGCAAGGCGGATGTGGTGGCGCAGTTTGACCGCACCTTGAAGCTGGTGGTAGATGGCAAACATATTGATTGGGATTTGCGCGCGACGGAACTGGAACGGCTGCGGGATGCCTTGAATGCCTATGCGAGCGCCTTGCACCGGTGTTTGCCTTGCGGGTTGAGCGCCCATCAGTGTTTGGATTATTTGCTGCCGCGCCAGCAGGAACCGACGGTCCGGCTGGCTGAATTGAAATCCATTTTGGAAACCGGTGCCGAAACTTTTGCGCAAGCCCGCGAGGCGGCCAAATTATTACAGGAGCGTTCGCGAATTTTGATGCCGTTGGCCGGGCACCCGCTCGAATGGCTGGCCTGTGAAGAGTGGACGCCGGGCTGGGCGGAAAATGTCCTGGCACAACTGAGGTCGGTTGGCGATCACGCCCAGCGGCTCGAAGTGGTTTATGGCGATTTGCGCAAGTGGCTGCATTGCCCAACCGCGCGCCCCGGCCACAAGCTGTTGAACGATCTGGCAGCGTTGGTGGAAGCATTGCTTTCCCCGCAGCCAGTCGGGCCTGCCTTCGCCACCACCTCGTGGAACAAACTTTCTTCCCAGTTGGATTCTTGGATCAAGCTGATTGAAGAGCGCAGCCAGTTGCGTCAAAAAATCGGGGAAATGGCGAAACCCGCAGCCGCTGGATCGGTGGTGATGGCCTGTGAATCATGGAGCGATAGTCAGGCTGAAGGAATATCCCAGCAGTGCGATGAAGTGGTGCGGTTGGTGGAACAAGCCATCGCCGCGTCACGCGATTTTTACACATGGATTCAGTTTCCCCGTCCGTTTCCATGCCCGGCAGCGTCCCGTGCGGACATCGCCGCCTTGGTGCCTTTTGTTGACAGCTTGCTTTCGACTCTGCCTGTCGGTGAACAATTCGCGCGGGCAAATTGGGTCGAATGGGTGTCAGATTTTGACCGCTGGATTGCACTGGTTCGCGAGCGTGTGGAACTGCGGGCCAAATTGAAGGGCTACGACGAAGCCAAACTGCTGGCGCTCGATCTGCCCGCACTGGAATCCAAATGGCAATCGGCGTCGAACGCATGGTTTTTGCCCAAATGGATTGGCCTTTCTGCGGTGCGCAAACAATTGCAGCAAGTCAGAACGGATTATCTCAAGCCTGAAGACGTGCGGGTGCCTGAAATACTCAAATCGGCAATTCGCCTGCGTGTCATCAACGCTGAGTTGCAGGCCGTAGCATCCAAAGCCGAGCCATTATTTGGCCCGATTTGGAAGCAAGGCGAGCCTGAACTGGAGCATCTGATTTTGGTTCGTTCCTGGGGCGCGACACTTCACGAACGACTGGCTGTCTTGGCGGGGACGGATGCCGCATGGATGGAAAAGCTGCGCGCGTTGATGGCGGAGATGTTCCGCCAAGGGCCGTCCAGCTATGAGGCCGGCACGGCCATCGGCACGCGTTTGAACCGTTATCGCGACGCCATCACGCAATACGACACTGGCTATGAAGCTTTGATTGAAACGGCTGGGTTGCGTCGTGGTCCGATGGAAGAACCGGCGGACCATTTGGCGGCGGTGGCTTCAAATGCCGGACTTTTCCGACAATCATTCACGCGCATTCGCCGGTTGAATTCCGAACTCTCCGCATCCATCACATCCGCTAGGGAATGTTTGGGAACACTATGGGCGAACGGCGAGCCAAAAGCGGAAGAGTTGATTCGAGCCAGGGAATGGGGGCAGAAATTCCACGCGAGCCTCGTTGCGTGTGCCGGCGATGACTTGGCTTGGTTGGGCCAGATGCGCCAGCTCATGGCAACTTTGTTTGCCGAAGGGCCGACGGTTTATGCTGTCGGCACGGCCATCGGAAACCGGCTGGCTGCCTATGGCGAGATGTTTTCCAAGTTTAGTCTGGCGCTGGCGAATTACGCCGAGGCCGTCCGCTTGCGTCGCGACCTGCTGGATCAGTCCGAAGATTATTTGGCCGCCGTGTGTCATCATGTCGAATCAGTGCCCAAGGCTTGGTCGCACATTCGTGAATGGTGTTTCTGGCAAAAGATTCGCAGCGAAGCCACACGCCTTGGTTTGGGCGCGGTGGTCGGCAAGATTGAGGCGCCAGACGGTGAAACACTGGATGTGCCGGCATTCTTCGAGCGTAGTTTTCGCAAGGAACTGTTTTTTGCCGTGATCGAGCGCGAGTCGGCGCTGCGGGAATTTTTTGGCCGTGAACACAATGAGCGGATTGAACGGTTTCGCAAGGTGGACGCGCAGATTTCGGCCCTGACCAAAGATTTGATTCGCGCCCGGCTGACCGCAACCATTCCGCGCGATCAGGGATTCAGCGACATTCCCAAGGCGGAGATTGGCTTGTTGCGTAAGGAAATCGGAAAAAAGACCCGCCACATTCCCGTGCGCCAGTTGTTGAATCGAATCCCCAACCTCCTGCCGCGCTTGAAGCCGTGCGTTCTGATGAGTCCGCTTTCCGTGGCGCAATACCTCGAACCCAATCATGCCGCGTTTGATGTGGTGATTTTTGACGAGGCATCCCAGATACCGGTTTGGGATGCGGTGGGGGCCATCGCGCGCGGCCAGCAGTTGATTGTGGTCGGTGATCCCAAGCAGTTGCCGCCGACAAACTTTTTCAACAGCAGCGCCGAGGACGAAGACGGTCTGGCACCGGAGGAATTCAAGGATCTCGAAAGCATTCTTGACGAATTAATGAGCAATCAGGTTCGCCAAAAGCGGCTCCAGTGGCATTATCGCAGCCGCCATGAAAGCCTCATCACCTTCAGCAACCGGCAATATTATGATAACGAACTGCTGACTTTCCCATCGGCAGAGACGGTCAACGGCGGAGTCAAATTCCGCTATTTGCCCGGTGCGAAATATGACAAGGGTAAATCCAGAACCAATCGTCGCGAAGGCGAAGCGCTGGTCGCTGAATTGGTCGGGCGCTTGCGGAATTCAGGTGGCCCTGTCCGTTCCTATGGCGTGGTCACCTTTAGTCTCGCACAGCAACAACTGGTGGAAAATTTGTTGGACGAGGAGCGCCGGAAATATCCGGAAATTGAAATTCATTTTAGTGAAGATTGCCCCGTGGAGGGCGAACCGGTGATCGTGAAAAATCTGGAAAATGTCCAGGGCGACGAACGCGACGTGATTTTCTTTTCCATTTGCTACGGGCCGGATGAAACCGGGCGGGTGGCCATGAATTTCGGCCCGTTGAATCGCGACGGCGGCGAGCGTCGTTTGAATGTGGCCATCACTCGCGCCAAGCACGAGATTCAAGTGTTCAGCGGCCTGCGCGCGGACCAAATTGACTTGACCCGCACCCGGGCGCGCGGCGTTCGGGATTTGAAATACTTTCTGGATTACGCCGACCGTGGCCCGGCGGCTCTGACTTCGGCGAATCTTGCCGGCGCTAATGGTGAGGCCGATTCCGAATTTGAAAAAATGGTGGCGGATAAATTGAGGGAAGCCGGCTACGACGTGCATCATCAAGTGGGCTGCTCGGGGTATCGCATAGATTTGGGCGTGGTGGATCCTAAACAATCAGGTCGTTATCTGCTCGGCGTCGAGTGTGATGGTGCCACTTATCACCGCGCCGCCACCGCGCGCGACCGGGATAAACTACGGCAGTCCATCCTTGAGGGGCTGGGCTGGGAATTATATCGGATTTGGTCAACCGACTGGTGGCATGACGCCCAAGGCGAAACCCAAAAATTAATGAAGCATATTGATGCTTTGCTAAAGTGAACTCAATAGACCTTGAAAATATTCAAGCCGAGTCCGCCGCCGAACTGGACGCCTTGATCCCCACCCTCCTCGACCGCGCCTTCAAAGGAGAATTATGAAACCAGAAGATATCACTCTTTGCTGGCGACCTCGTAAACTCACGCTCGGTCACGTCCGAAAGCTTCTCGCACAAAAGGATGAAATCACCAAAGAATATCTGGCTGATTTGATTCTCCACCGCCTTCGAGATAGATATGTTACTCCGCTTGAGAATGTCCCAAAGAAGTCGGTTGATTTTAGAAGTGGGTTTCTCATGATGGCTGCGGCCAGTTTGATGATTGAAACATTTCAGTGCTTCAAGGAAGGCAAACGCGACACACTAGGAAGAGGTGTCGGCAAAGCGGTCTTCAAAAGATTTTTTTACAGCTATTCGGCTCAGTTTGCTGGAATCGATGGGGAAGTTTTTTACGACAAAGTTCGTTGCGGAATTCTTCACCAAGCTCAAACAAAAGGGCGTATTCGGATTCACCTGAACGGAAAGATTTACGATAGCGCGGAGCAATCAATCAATGCCTCGCTATTTTTAAGCACTTTGAAAACCGTAGTTGAGGATTACGTCAGCGATTTGCGCGGTCAAGACCTCAACGCAGGCTATTGGCCAAATGCGCTCCTAAAAATTGGCTACATTTGTGAAACAATTGAGAACGATTGAGCAGCACCGGATCGTGGCCGAGCTGGACGCGTTGCAGGCGGAGGTGGACGTGCTGAAGCGCCTGCAAGCCGAGACCGCAACCGAGCTGGACGCCTTGCTCCCCGCCATCCTCGACCGTGCCTTCAAAGGAGAACACTGACTTATGTTCAACGTGCTAATATCCGCCGACGACACAGCTTGGGAAACGGATCAATTGATGCGCATGGATGTCCGCCGATTCAAGGAATACAGTGACGGTAGTGAAGCTGAATTGGTTTTGTTGAAAAAACCGGACACTCTCAAATTGCTTGAAAATGTTCCCGCCTTGTTAATGTATGAGGGCGGCACCACGGGCCCAAACACCGAGATGGCGCGTTATGGAAAATTGTCTGACATCAGAGTTTCAGGCGGCGAGTTGGTTTTTATGTTTAGAGAGGAAGGACGATTTCCAATGGCCGTCGTTCGAGAATATGCTGAACGTCTTGGCGTGGGGCAATGGGAACAAAACCGAACTCATTGGGCGATTAAGGACAAAGGCATACCCAAGGCCATGCTCGCCAAAATGCAGCGATCCTACGATGTTGTATTCTCGTTTGCCGGAGAGGATCGGAAATATGTTGAGCGGGTCGCCAAATTTCTACGCTCCCAAGAGGTGGCGGTCTTTTATGACAGCTTTGAAGAAGCGAATCTGTGGGGAAAGGACCTAGCGGAACACTTCGATTCAGTTTACCGGCAAAGCGGACAATACTGTGTAATTTTCATTTCCAAATTCTACGCCGACAAAATGTGGACCACCCACGAGCGCCGCTCGGCTTTGGCGCGGGCGCTGAAAGACCGCAAGGAATATATCTTGCCTGCGAGGTTTGATAATACCGAACTGCCCGGAATCCTCTCCACGATGGCTCACATTTCCGCCTCTGATAAAACGCCAATCGCACTTGGAAAATTAATTTTGAAGAAACTAGGCAGAGAGTTGATGCCTACAACTAGGCGAAAAAAGGCCGGGCAGAAATAGAATACCTGCCACTATGTTACAATTCGGATGTAATAGAAATCGCTTGCGGCAACCAAACTGACGTATTGCTCATGCGAACCAGTGATGCTGCGATAGGCAATGCTTGGATAAACCTGTGCGGTTCAAGCGGGGTTTCATCTTCGTCCCAAATCTCAGCTGCAAATGCAATTCGCTGAGACGACGGCACCACATGACCAGCTGCGTATGCAGCAATTTGAGAATATTTAAACTCTAAAATCCACGAATCTGAATCGGCGACATCATTTTGCCGCGCCTTCGCAAGAGCTTTGTCGAGTTTCCACATGCGCTTAAAAAGCGGATAACCCGGAGTCCGGCCTCTTGACCCATTTGCAGCAGCGGCTTCGGGGCCGGGTCGGATTGTAATCTGGACATCACGACAAGACCATTCGCTCTCTGCGGCGGCACATACAGGCGCGTCCCAAGCAACACACAATTGGAGTTGTGGTGACGAGGATTCGTCAATCCACGCGACGGGAACCGGAAGTTGCACGCGAACAAGATCGTCTTCATGAGCGATTACTCCTTGCCAGACAAAGCGTGCTCTTTGCTGATTCGGTCTCCGAAACCTCTCGGCATTAGCACGACCAAATCCAATTGTGCGTTTAGCCAAAGGTTGAAACGAATTACTTAATCGCTTCGCTACATCGTCTGCAGTCAACGCGAGAACTGCTTTTACGGTGCACGCAAATGGGCGTGAATCACCCGGACATTTCGGACGTAACTCCTCGAATACAAACGCCGCCTCACGTGCCAGCAAAGGTGCGGCAAAAGAAGTTCCAAAACCTTCACGCGGATTTCCAAGAGCCGTGTAGCCCCAAACACCGGCACCGGCGAGCGGACGATAATTTACGTCACTATTTCCAGCGGAATCACAGAGATCAGGTTTGGGACTGTTCGCAAATCCTGGTCCGATGCGGGTAAATGGACTTGGAGCATCGATCTCCGACGCCAAACCTCCGGCGCTCAATTGTCCAGCGACACCTCCACAAGTGAGCGCGTTGAATGCGCGAGGGAAACTGTGCATTTCCCATGCAGGGTTATCAAAGTGCAGAGGATAGCCGGGAGCTGGAGTAATTCCTTGTTGAGCGTTGCCAGCCGCCACCACTAGCAGAACATCTCGATCAAACGCAAAATTATCTATCTCCTCAATGTGTTTTAGCGTTTCCGCCCTCTGTTTAGCAGGAAGATCATCGAGCCGTTGCTCGCCATCAAAACTTAAGTTAAATACTCGGACATCAGGAGCTGCGGTGATTGCGGCGGCCAATGCGCCGGAAACGCTTTCAGCAAGAATCTTCCCGGCTTGACCAGTGCCTACACGCACCTCAAGAAATCTACAGGTCGCTGGCGGCGGTGAAGCCAATCTGCCAAGGTCAACATCGCCAAATACCACTCGCGAAGCGACCATAGAACCGTGATTGTCGTTCTCAGTGTTCGAGCAGTTGAGGCCTGTAACAGCCCCGCCTCGCCGATACGAACGTAGCCAATTGTGTTCTTGCGGCACGGCGGTATCGACGACTGCCACACAAGGTAAAGTCAGAGCCGGTCTGCGAGGCGGTATCCGGAGTGGGTTACTTGGCGACGTGACTTCCGGCGGAAGGTTCTCGGTAAATGCGATGATTGGTGGATGAATAGATTGAATAGAAGTGAACTCATCTGCCAGTTTTTTTACCATCTGTGCATTCAAAGTTGCGCGAAGAAAAAATCGCCCAAGATAACTGCGGCCCTTGCCACGCAAAGCAACGCCAGCCTGTCCACGAAATGTATGTTCAAGTTCGCGAATTACGAGGTCAGCTTCCAATTCACTGATCAATGGCTGAAGTTTGATGTATCCTTCGGCAGATTTTTTGCCGATTTCGTCAAGCCATTCCTGATCAAACTTCCATTTGCCTCCCAACCACTCGAATGACTCGAACGCCACAAAACGAGCTTGCTCTCGAGCACCTAGTTGAGCGAGTTGCGACGTTCTATTGATAAGCTGCTCCATGTGTTCGGGTGTCGCATGAACGGTTGCAACACCGGTGGGGTGAACTTCGATCAAATCCAATCCAATCCGGTCAAAAAGTTTCGATTGCTCCCCACTAAAAACCACCGCTTCCAACTTTTGCCCGTGAACAGCATCTTTGGCTTTGGATGCCTTTCTAATTTGTGCAGATGGATCGGCGATGAGGTAATATTTCCGCCTTCCAAGCGGATCACGGGATTGACTTGCGCGTTGGCTTACTCGTTCCAAAGAACTGTGCAGCCGTTGCGATTTTTGGGTCCAATTTATGCCAAGATATTCTACGAATCGCCCGCCGCCGCCTTTGTCTTCGACGGAAAGTTCATGGCTCTCGTTTAGAAAGTAATTCTTCGGCTTGGAGGGAAGGGTGGCCATGACTGCTCATGTGTCTAAAACTCGGCGGCGAGCTTCGGAAATTACCAACTGCTCCGCTTCTGCGTAGGAAGCGGCTTTTCGGCATTGACCTAGCATTACGCGATTGGCATGAATCCCAAATTCCCGCGAGCGGCTTCCGGCAAATCGAGCGAGATCTTTTCCGTTAGGTTTTGGAAAACCGACGCGCAAGTCAAAGCGTCGCCAGAGCGCGTCGTCGAGAGCTTTGGGCAAATTCGAGGTCGCGATGATAAATCCGTCGCCGTGCGCGTGCTCTAGCTCCTGCATAAACGCGATGACGATACGGTCAAGTTCGCCAACTTCCATCGGGCTACCACGACGCTTGGCCAGTGCGTCAACCTCATCAAACAATATTACGCAGGGAGTTTCCGCAGCGAAGCTGAACAACTCGCGAAGCCGTAATGCAGTCTGGCCGAGATATGCCCCAATCAAAGAATCAAACCGGACAAGGAATCCAGGCAGTTTCATTTCCGCAGCGAGCGCCGCTGCTGCTGCGCTCTTCCCGCAGCCCGATGGCCCGTGAAAAAGCAGACGCCACCGGCGAGGAAGGCCATGCTTGACGAGTTTTTCGCGGGATTTCCATTCCTTGATGACATCGCCAAAGCTCTTCCGAACAGACGTGGAAAGTTCCAATTGATCCAAACGCCTTGATGCCGGCAACGGCATGAGTGTTCCGTTGACGCTCCATGCTGCGTTTAACATTGCAGGCTGACCGGCAATCGGCGACTTCGCCATTCCGTTCAGTGCTCCGAGGAGATCGCGTTCAGCGCGGTATTGGCCACGGGCCCCGCGCTGCGCTGCGAGTTTACGAGAAAGCGTCGCCGCTTGCGCCAGATCATGCGAACCGATGGCGCGGAACAACTCGATCAATTCTCTGGTTTTAGGCATGGCTTCAATCGTTACGAAATTTAATATACACTCGCCGTTCGCTGAAAACAGCAAGAATTAAAACCGTCATTCCGGCGGGTCAGGCGGATTTATCTGATTTCTGTTGGACCGGTTCAAAATTCATCCGCCCGGCCATTGCTTTGCGATGCTCGTTGGCCAGATGCCCATAAACCTTTCCAATCAGGACGCCGCCGTCTTTGTGTCCCACCCAAGCGGCAATTGTCATGAAATCAATGCCACTCATGACGCCCATTGAAATAAAATGGTGCCGGCAATCGTGAAATCCAAAGCTTGGCAGTTTGGCGCGCTCACGAACCAACACCAACGATTCACGAAATGTCTTTGCCGGAATGTCCTTTTCGCCTCGCTGGGGTGATGGGAAAAGCCATTGCGAGGCGTCGTGTGACCGTGCCTTCAAATCCAGAAGGTGCGCCTTCAGTTTCGGATTGAAATCCACCACGCGCGCATCGCGGTTCTTGAGGTCTTCGATTCCGCGTTCCGTGATCTGTCGGCGAATGAAAAGCTGGTTGTTTCCAAAATCAACATCCTCCCAGCGTATGCCGAGGGCTTCGTTGCGGCGTGCGCCGCTATAGGCGAGCACCCTGATGTAATCCACAAATTCCTGCGCGTTTTCAGTGACGGGAACATCGCCACCCTGTTTATTCTGCTTCGTTTCAAACGCAGCCTTGCAAAGTTTGTCCAGATCAACCGCCGTGAACAATGAGCGTTTCTTGGTGCTGGTTTTGAGCGGTCGTAACCCTTCCATTGGCAACCGCTGGATCAATCCATCGGACAGGGCGCGTTTGAAAACGACCCGCAGCACAATCACATCCAAGTTGATGGTTCGCGGTGACACGTTTTCCTTGAGGCGAGATTCGATAAACCGATTGACGTGAACCCGCTTGATCTGGTCGAGACGCAATCCGCCGATATAATTATTCCAGCGTTTCAGGAGCGCTTTTTCTTTCGCCACCGTTCCCAGCTTTTTGGTTCCCTGACCACTGCCGATAAAATCCAGATAACGCGCCGAGTATTCGTTAAACTTCGGCGTTCGTGCCAGCGTCGGCAGCGTGTTGTCAGACCGTTGCGTCTGCAACCGATTCAACTCGGCCACAGCCTGTGCCACGGTTTGCACCGGTTTACCCTCTTTGGTGACCAAGGGCACGCGCTGGTTCTTTTTAATGCCGGTGAGGGGATTCTCAACATTCAGCCGGGCATAATAGCGCGTGCCACGGATCCACAGTCCACGAATCGGTTGCTTGCGCCCGTCCAATACTTTTGCGAAAGTAGCGCCATGAGCTTGGCGCTTTTCACAATTTTGGTCATTGCTAGTGGCATCACTTGCCTTCATGCCATAACAGTGGCACAAATAGTGGCACAACGTCAAGTATGGAGTGGTAACTCAATCTTAAGTCGTTGTTAATCAAGGTTGCCGGTGTGGCGAAATGGCAGACGCACAGGACTTAAAATCCTGGGACTATAAAAAGTCGTGCGGGTTCGAGTCCCGCCACCGGCACCAACTTTAAGATGCTGTTTTACAGAAAGTTGGAGCAACAAGAGGAAGGCAGTGCCAGTGAAAGTGCCAGTGAAATTACTACCGGGGTAGAACCTTTGAACCACCCCGGAACCACTCGGCAACCGCTGGAAATGACGGGATTGGCCGCCCGGTTTGTGTAGCTGATACACCTCAAGCCACGCGTTTTTGCATAGCTTTGGACATAAAAGTCTGAACTATGAAAAATCGTTTCATCCTCTATCGCCGCAAACTTGGCGGCATGTTCTACGTCCAAGACACCAAGACTGGCAAACAGGAAAGCCTGGGCACCAAAGACCGCGCCGAAGCCACCGCCCTGCTCAACGCCCGCAATGAAGCCGCCCGGCAACCGCAACTCAATCTCCTGATTGCCAAGGCATATCTGGCGGGCACAGATTCAGGCGTTTCGACCCGCACCTGGCAAAATGCTTTCGATGCCATCATTGCCAATAAACGAGGATCAACCAAGGAGCGCTGGGAGCGCGGTTCCCGACAAGACGCCTTTGATATGATTCGGAAACTCGTCATCATCGAAACCCAGGCTGACCACTTGCTCGCCTGCATGAAGGCGGGAACCGTCAGCACCAATATTCTTCTCCGTGAATTGCATAATTATTGCCTCGCGATGAACTGGCTTTCATGGCCGATCATCCAAAGAAAATTCTGGCCTAAAATTATTTACCAACCCAAGCGGGCAATTACGGCGGAGGAACACCAATTGATCATCGGACGCGAACGCAACGTGGAACTTCGGGCGTTGTATGAACTGTGCTGGCACTTGGGCGGTTCCCAAACTGACATGGCTCATCTGGCGGCGGAGAACATTGACTGGTCAGAACGCGTGATTGCTTACGCCCGCAAAAAAACTGGAACTCCGGCGTTTATTCATTTCGGTCCGGCGGTGGAAACCGTCCTGCGCTCGCTCCCGACCCGGGGACTTTTGCTGCCGAAGATTGCCTTGTGGATGGAAAAGCATCGTGCCAAAGAATTCAAACGCCGCTGCGTGGGCTTGGGCATCCTGGGCGTCTCGTTGCATTCTTACCGTTATGCTTGGGCGGAACGCGCCAAGCAATGCGGTTACCCAGAGCGGTTCGCGCAGGAAGCGCTCGGACACAACAGCAAGGCCGTTCACCGCGCCTACGCCCGCAAGGCGCAAGTCAGGCTGCCTTCGTTGGAAAGTTACGAAAATCAAAATGTGGCAGGCCGCATCGTGCCCCTCCTCCCACCGCTCCAACCGCCTGGAAGCAATGGTCACTCGATCTCCGCCACTGCCTTAAACCACAACTGAAATATTTTTTATGAACTCAAACCCAGCCGAAGCCTTGAATCTGGTGGTGCCGGTGTTTCAATTTTTGGACCGGTTGATTCAGGAACAGGGCATCTACCTTTACATGGTTTGTGTGTGGCTGTCACCACTGCTGATCATCTGGATTCTGAAGGGCGGATTTTGGCGAAGACCAGCGCGGCCGACATATATTGTATTTGTGCCGAAATCAGAGCCGCCTCCGGTTCCACCCAAGCTGTCACCGACGGTTACCACAACGGGTCATTCGCCAACGGACAATGACGGGCAGTCATTCACGGCTTGATGGGACGGCGCTTATTTTTTCCGGCTGACATTCTTGGCGTGCCAGTGCTGGCGAATAACCTCACTGGCGCGGGCGAGCCATTTCTCATCGCGTCGGATTTGCTGCAAGGTTTCGGTCGCGTAATGCTTGATGCAGTTGCGGGTGGGGTTGCCAAGCGGCTTGAGCAACCCCGCGCCGGCCAGCACGGGAATGTCATGCGGTTTGAAGCCCAGAAACCAAGCGGTTTCAAAGACGTCGAGGCGCGCGGGTAGAATCTGCCGGCTCAAGAATTCAGTCTGTTTTTCGTGAATATTCATGCGGTCATTTTACTCGGCGGCAACGCCGTGAGGTGTATCTGATACACAAAACAAACCAGCGGGCGCATAGAGTCGCCAACTAAGTTTGCATTTGGGGATTCATACCTTCATGGTGGCTTTGGAGCGGGAACGAATTGCCTTGGCCGGGGTTTGCACCTCGGAATTCTTCTCCGTAATTTCGTCGTCGGCCACCACCTGACTGGGCGCTTGGTTCTTGGTTAAATCAAGTTTCTCCTCAATCTCACTCTGGCGGCGGGTCAATTCTTGAAAACGATCCTCGCGCTCAAACTTTGCGCCGACTTTTTCGCCCAGTTCCTTGACGCGCTTGTGGGCGTCGGTGATGTCCAGCGTCAATCTTTCCGCGCGTTCATCAAATCCCTGCACCGTCGCCTCCAGTGAACGGATGGTCCCGAGCGCGGTGTCCGTGACCCGCGCGCCGTAGCTGTTTTGGCCGCGCACGACCATTTCCGTGGTGTCGTTAAAACTTGGGCGCAGATACAAATCAAACCCGGCAAATTTTCCCAGACGAACATCCTCGCCAAACCGTGCCTTGAGTTTTTCCGCCCGGCGCAGGATCAATTCGCCGGCGATGCCCCGGTTGTTGGTTTCCTGCCCGTCGAGTTCGATGCGAAATTTATCGCCCGATGTGTCCTGCCGGATTCCCAAATCCTGCCGCAGATTCGTAAGGCGCGTGGTAAAGATTTCGGCGTCCTCGTGTGAGCGGCGGAGGTTGGAGCGGATGCGGTATTGTTCCTCGGCATGGGCGGAACGCAGGCGCGTGAGTCGGATCAACTCTGCATCCACTTGCGCTTTTTCAATCACCAGCGGATTGCCAGATGCAATCGCTTTGACTTCAGCGTAGGTCAGCGCGGCGGAATCCAAATCTTCGAGGCGGCGGATTGTCATGTCGCCGCTCATCACCTGCGCGATGAATTTGGCCTTGGTTTCCAACGTCTGCCACATATAGGCATCGAATGAACCTTCGGTGACGTAGCGAAAAATCTGGATGACGGAATTCTTGTTGCCCTGCCGCAGAATCCGCCCCTCGCGTTGCTCCACATCCGCCGGTCGCCACGGCGCATCGAGGTGATGCAGGGCAATCAACCGTTCCTGCACATTCGTTCCCGAACCCATTTTTTGCGTGCTGCCGAACAATACACGCATCTTGCCCGCGCGCACGTCGCGAAATAGCGTCAGCTTGGAAGCGTCCGAATCGTAATCTTGAATGAAGGCGATTTCATTGCCGGGTATGCCGAGTTTTTCCAACTTTTGCGCCATGTCGTTATAGACGGAGAAGCCTTTGTCTTTCGGCGTTGAGAGGTCGCAGAACACGAGCTGGGCGGAACGCTCCGGCTTGGATTCCTGCCAGATGTTGAAAATCTTTTCGACCGCCAGATTCACTTTGCCCTGGGGTTCGTCCGGCGCAGTTGGTCGCATCAGCCGAAGATCGAGCGCGGCCTTCCGTCCCTCAGACGTGATTTTCAGCATATTGTCTTCGCTGGGATCAACCCGGCCGGTTCTCAATCGCTCGGCCCGTGCAGCTAGTGATT
>Ga0316224_1001955_pt1 | contig 20408 bp, 10 predicted proteins | sample TBH18013metaG_FD_206254 | JGI IMG/M metagenome (GOLD analysis project Ga0316224, IMG submission 206254) | Freshwater microbial communities from Trout Bog Lake, Wisconsin, USA - TBH18013 | ecosystem: Environmental > Aquatic > Freshwater > Lake > Hypolimnion/Profundal zone | place: USA: Wisconsin... | reverse complement strand
GATCTCGGTCCGGTCGGAACGCTCTTCGGATTCGCGGTGCCGGAGAAACCCTACAGCTTCGCCGCCACCCTGCGCGGCGATGCCGGTGGGACCATGACCTTGACGGCACTGCAAGCGGCGATCGGCGCCAGTACCCTGTCGGGCAAGGCGACTGTGGCGCTGGCCAGCCCGCGCCCCAAACTCAGCGCCACCCTGGCCGCCGCCATGATCGATCTGACCGAATGGCCGAAGACGACGACGGCGAAGCGATCCGGCGGCGGCGAGCGGGTGTTCGGCAACGAGCCGCTACCGCTCTCGACCCTCCGGATCGCCGATGCCGACATCACCCTGACCGTGGCGGTGATGAAGAGCGCCACCGTCACGCTGCAAGACCTGTCGCTGCATTTGACGCTCGATGATCGGAATCTTCGGATCAAGCCCTTCGCCGTCACGTTGGACGGCGGCCATATGGAGGGTAGCGCCGATCTCTCGACCCGCCAGGCGCCCGCCGTGCTGGATATCCATATGGACGCCAAGCACCTCGATCTCGGCAAGCTCCTGGCCCAGATGGCAGGCAACAACCTGCTGGAGGGCAAGGGCGACCTCTCGGTCGCGGCGCATGGCAGCGGCGACTCGGTTCACGCCATCATGACGACGCTCGACGGCACCTCGAGCCTGGTGATCGGCCGCGGACTGATCAAGAACCGCTATGCCGACCTCGTGGGCGCCGATGTCTTTCGGGAAGCCTTCGCCTGGGCGCAGGGCAAGCAGGACAGCAAGCTCACCTGCATGGTCTCGCGTTTCGATATTCGCAAGGGTCTGGCCACGTCACGCGATCTGCTGATCGATACCAGCGATGTGACCATCGTCGGCGAGGGCACGGTGAATCTCGGCTCGGAAGGACTCGACCTCGAATTGACGCCCCGTCCCAAGGAGGCCAGCCTGCTCAGTCTCGCCACGCCGATCGATATCGGCGGCACCTTCAGGCAGCCGACCTTCCAACCGAACCGCACCGCCATGGCCAAGGATGTGGCGAAAGGCGTCGCGGTCTGGATCAACCCGCTCTTCGCCCTGCTGCCCATGGTGCTCGACAGCGGCGATGACAAGACCCCGTGCGTTGCGGCGATCGAGATGCGCCAAGGCAGCACGGATACGGCGCGACATAAAGCGGCGCCCCGTCAGGACGATGGTGGGATCGGCGGGGCGGTGAAGGGCTTCGGCCGTTCCGTCCGGGATATCTTCAGATAATCATACCACGTCTCGATGATGGCTACTCATCGAGACGTGGTCGGCCGCAAGGCGGCCGCGCGCATCGTAGATGCGGTCCCGCAGGGACGAGCGAAGCAAGCACGCGCGGTGTCGCCCCGCAGGGGCAGGACCCTCCGTCATTCCTTGTTGGCCGCCTCGCCACCGCCACTCGCCTTGCGCGCGTCCTGGATATCCTTCTCCAGATCCTGGAATGCCTTGGAGGCCCGGACCTTGCCCTGCAGCACGCTGTTCTTGTTGACCTGATCGACCAGGATGCGGTTGGCACTCCCCAGCGGATATTGCAGCAGGACATAGGCACGATATTGCTGCCCGGCGGGAATGATCTTCTTCTGGGTGACGGTATAGCCCGACAGGTTGACCTCGGTGATGAGGTTGTTGGTCACCCGCTCGCTTTCGGCCTGGACCTGGGTATTCTCACCGGCGCCGGATTCGGACAGGAACTCCTTCATCTTGGAGGACAGCTTGCTGTTGATACGGTCCGCCAGGGCGCGCTTGGCTCCCAGCACCGCCTTGTCCTCGGCGAATTGCAGATCCGAGGAGGTGCCGGTGCCGGCGGCGTAGATGGAGAATTCGTCGGTGGGCTGGCTGATATACCAGGACGGCAGGTCATCCACCGCGGACTTCACCGCATCGGCGCGAGCCTCCTGCTTGTTCTGTTCCTGTTGGGCCGTCCAGGCGGGCGTGCCCGGCTGGGGCGAGGCGCAGGCGGCCAGGGTCAGGGTGCCGAGGACGGCGCAAAGGGCGGAACGGTTCATGTCTTCCTCCTGCTGAGATCGGAAAGGGCATCCTCGATGGTCTTGATCTTGGGCTGCACCGGGATGCCGGATTTGGCGAGATCCTTGAGGTCGGCCAGGGCGCGTTCGGCCTTGGCGAAATCGCCGATCTTGAGATAGGCCAGTCCGGCGCCGTAATAGGACTCCGCCGCCTCGGCCATATTGCCGGCATTGAAGTGGATGACGGCGCTGTTGTACCAGGCGAAGCCGTCGGCCCGGTCCAGGTCGATGGCCATGTCATAGGCGGCCAGGGCGCGGTCATTGGCCCCCTGGGCCGCATTCACCGCCCCGAGGGCGTTGAGGAATTTGGCATTGCCGCGACCCAGCGCCACCGCCTTAAGGATAGACGGCTCCGCCTTGGCGAAGTCCCGATCCAGCATCAGAACCCGGCCCTTGAGAAACCATGCGTCCGCCCGGTTGGGATCAGCGGTGATGGCGCGGTCGGCGGCGGCCAGCGCCCCGGCATGGTCACCCTTGGCCAGCAGTTCCTCTCCCACCACCAACTCGTCCCGGGGTTTGGCGGGCGGCGAAGCCGGAACCGGCTTGGCCGGCTCGTCGACCGGATCGTCGAGGGCGATCACCGTGTCGTCGGGAATGGTGGACACCAGGCGCCGGGTCACATCATCGGTGACCCGCAGGATCTGCTCGCCGCGAATATTGCTGGCGGCATCGACCACCGCCATGGCGACGCCGACTGGATCGATGGGCACCGAACCGCCATGGCTGGCGGCGGTGTGGTGGCCTTCCCAGAGGACGACGCCGTCGGCGGCGCGGATCATCCTGAGATCGAGACCGACCGCCACCCGGGAATAGAGCGCCAGGAAGGTGGTGCCGTATTCGTTGACCTCGCCCTCCATGACGGCGCCGCATTTGATCCGTTCGGCCAGAGCCTTGCGGTCGCCCTTGACCTCTTCCAGGACATGATCGATGCGTTCCAGGCGGACGTTTCGCTTGGATTGGGTGGCGAGATGGGCATAAAGCGACAGCCGCACCTTGGCCGCCTCCTCGGGCGTGGCCATGGGCTGGGACGGAACCTTGACGGTGAACGGCAGAATGGCGACGCAATCGGGCGGGGCGGCCTTGAAGGCGTCATTGACCTGGAACACCACTTCATTGGTGCCGAGCCAGCCGGTTTCCCCCTCGCCCTTGTTGACATAGCTGGGGGTGGCGCAGCCGGCGAGGACCGCCAGAACGGCCATGACCGGCCATGGACGGGAGAGGTTCATTCGCGTCCTCGCACGATATTGTAGGCCCGCCGGACGATCCGGCGGTCGCCAAGGGGGATTTCGGCGACCACCATCAGATATTCGTCCACCATCTTGCGTCCCGCCGGCTGGCCCGGGGGAAAGGTGACCTTGAGATCATAGCGCCTGGCCCCGGCCTCGGTGGGAATGGTGATCGCCTTGTCGATGCGGGCGAGCGGGTCGAACGGGTTCGGATAGATGCGCCCCACCTGGGCCTCGCCCTTTTCATAGGGCAGCCACAGGAAAACCTGCACCGACATGGGCTGGGAGGGCTTGAGGACCACCGTCATCTTCTCGCCGTCGCGGTAGACCGAGTTGTTGAGATCGACGCCGATGTCGAAATTCGGATCGGGCTTGCCCTGGGCCACATGGACATCCGCCTCGAAGGACACGGTGCATTTGCGGAAATTCTCGAGGGTGGCGCTGGTCTCGGTCTTGTGGTCGCGGGTGGAGCGGATCTCGCCGCCCACCATGGTCCAGACCGTGGAGTTGCGGGCGCATTCGGCCTGATCCCCCTGCTCGGTGCAGCGCATGGTCTCTTCCGACGACAGGGTCTCGCCGGTGACCTGGCGCACGGCATCGGCCCTGGCCCGGTTCTCCGCCTGCTGGCAGGCTTCGGCCTCGGGCATTTCGGGCGGGAAGGCATAACTGCCGCTGGCCCGGACCCATTCGGCGCGGGCCGTGCCGGAGCAAGCGAGGATCAAGCCAAGGGCGAGGACCAGCGTTCTCAATCCTTACTCCTGCCCGACGATCAGCACGGTACGGGGGAGCATCTCCTGGTAGAGGTCTTCCAGGCTCATCTCGGGCGGGGCGGTTTCGGCGGCGGCCGGCCGGCCCAGGAAGCCGAGAATGCGTCCGCCCTTAATCCCGATATTCATGTCCTCCACCATGGTTCCGCTCTTCTGGTAGATGCTCGCGGTGTCGGTCTTGCCGACCGCGACCCCCAGCAGATGGCCCCGCTTGTCGAAGACCGGGCCGCCGGAATTGCCCTTGTTGAGCTTGGCCGTCAATTGAAAGGTATTGGGGTCGTCGCCCAGTCCATTGGACTTGGCGACGATGCCCTCGGTCAGCGCCGGCTGCTCGTCGCCGAAGAGGTTGATCATGGGATAGCCCATGACGATGGCTGAACGGCCGGGCGGCGGATCGACGATGTCGGAGACGGGCATCACCGCCCCTTCGGGGAAAGGCGTGTCGATCTCCAGTAGCGCCAGATCGTCGTCGCGGGAGATTCTGAGGACATGGGCCGGCCGGACATGGCCGGTGCCGTTGCGCGCATAGAAGATCTTCGAGCCTTCGACCACGTGCCGGTTGGTGATGATGTGAAGCCCGCCTTCCAGCACAATGCCGCTGCCGGTCATGATGGTGGTGCCGGGAGCGATGGGAAACGGCTCGGGACGGGCAAGGGCAACCGACTGGGTGACCCGGCGGGCAGCGGGTGGCGGTGGTGCGGGCGCGGTCCCCACCGGCGGGCGCGGCTGGGCATTGGGCAGCGGCGGCTCCGGGATCGGGGCCTCCTCCGGAACCTTGACCTCCTGGTTCAACAGCTTGCCTTTGGGATCGACGGCGGCGAGCCAGACCGACATGGCCTCGGAACGCCCGGTCTGGCCACGGCCGAGATAGAGCTGCCGGGCGATGGCGCGCGCCTGGACCGCTTCGGCCCGGTGGCCGGCGGCCCACAGCAATTGCCCGAGGGCGTCCTGCGCCCCGGCAGAGGTCGGGACCATGCGGACGAAGCGTTGCAGTTCGGCTACTCCCGCCGCCGGGCCATCCTGCTGGGCGAGGAAGCGGGCCAGGATGACGGCGACGTCTTCGGAATCGGGACGATCATGCTGCAACTGGCGCAGCCGGGTGGCGGCCTCGGCGGCCTTGCCGATCCGCAGATCGGCGCGGGCCAGCACCAGATGGGCGGCGACGAGATCGGGATCGGTTTTCAGGGCCAAGGCGGCGTTGCGCCGGGCCTTGGCCAGGTCGCCCAGCGCCAGATCCGCCTCGGCCAGGCCCAGATAGGCCTCACCCTCCTCGGCAAGGGACGAGAACGAGGCGTCCTCGAAGAAGCCGAGAGCCTTGGCCGGCTTGCCGATGGCGAGATAGATGCGCCCGAACAGAACGCCGATCTGAGCGGTGGTGGCGCCGTCGCCCGCGTCCAGCGCCTTGAGCACCGCCACGGCCTGCTCGAACTGCTCGGCATCGATCAGGCTGCGTGCCAATTCCACCGAGGGAGCGGCGCCGGCATCGGGGGGGGCGGCGCCCTCCGGGTCGGCGGCGAAGGCGATCCCGCCCATGGCCAAAAGCCCAACCGCCAGTCCGATCGACTTTCGCGTGATGACCATCCACCACCTCCCGTCCAGAGCCATTGATCACGCTGAAACGATAGCATGTGTTCGGCGAATTCATCAGACGGAACAACGGGGATATTTCCCGAAAATTCGGCGATTCAGGGGGCGGGATCGGCCTCGGCGAGGACATCCTTCGGTTCCGGAATGGAAAAGCGGAAGACGGCGCCCTTGCCGGGCGCTCCCTCGGCGTGGATGGTGCCGCCGTGGCGATGGATGATCCGGCGGACGGTGGACAGGCCGATGCCGATGCCGGGGAACTCATCCTGACGGTGAAGCCGCTGAAACGGTTCGAACAGTTTGGCGGCATACGCCATGTCGAAACCGGCACCGTTGTCGGCGACGCAGATGAAGGCGGTTCCCGCGATGCTCTCGCCATAGACCCGGATAGTTGCATCCGCCGTGCCGCCGGTATATTTCCAGGCATTCTCCACCAGATTGCGCAGGGCCGAATCCAGCATGTTGCGGTCGCCCCGGACGACGAGGCCATCCTCGATCTCCCAACGGACCCGCCGGGCCGGCTCCAGGCGTTCCAGGTCGTGGCGAAGGCTTTGCGCCATGGCCGACAGGTCGACCTTCTGGCGCTGGAGGGAGCAGCGGGTCACCCGCGACAGCCGCAGCAGGCCGTCGATCAGTTCCCCCATATGCTCGCCATTGCGGACGATCTTGTGGAGACAGGCCTGGCCGGCCTCGTCCAATTGGGCGGCGTGATCGGCGATCAATATCTCGCTGAAGCTGTTCATCCGGCGCAGGGGGGCGCGCAGATCATGGGACACGGCATGGGCGAAACTGTCCAGTTCGGCATTGGCGGCCAGCAGTTCGGCGGTGCGTTTCGCCACTTCCTGCCGCTGGGTCCTGAGCATGGCGCCGGCGCGGTCCAGGGCGTCGGAGACCTCCTGGGTCTCCAGGATGGGCGACGGCGCCAGGGTCACCTCCAGGCCCTGTCCGATCCCGATGGCCGGAGGAACCAGATCCTCGATGGCCCTGACGATGCGCCGGCCGACCATCCAGGCGATGGCGGTGCTGAACAGCGTCAGGCCGGTGATTCCGGCCAGCATCCAGGTCCGCCACGCCGCCACCTCGGATTCGATGATCGCCTTGGGGACCCCGACCGCGATGCCCCATCCGGTTTTCGCCGATCCCACCACGGCAACGGAGGTGACGGTACCGTCGATGGTGGGGGCCTGGGTGATGCGCTCGCCGGGGGTGATCGGCGTTTTCGCTTTGCGCCCGACATATTTGTCCGCATCGATATTGCGGCCGATGATGGTGCCGCTATCGTCGATATAGGCGGCGATCCAGGACGGCGGCAGATTGGCCTCGACCAGGATATCGGTGAAGATTTCGCAGGGCATGGCCATGCCCAGGTCGTAGACGACCTTGCCGTCCCGCATCACCGGAATATCGACGCCGACCATGGAACGCCCGGTCAGCGCGCCGAGAAAATGGGGAAGGAGAACCATCCGCCCGCTATCGAACACCTGCGCGATTTTGTCGGGGGTGGTTCTCTTCGGCAGCGGCTCTCCGAACGCGGTGAGCGAGTTGACCCGTTGCTGCGCGTCCCGGCTGCTGAGGATGACGGCGGCGCCGGGGAAGTCGGCGGCGAGCAGGCGGGATTGCTGATAGAACGTCCGGAAATCGCCCTGGTCCAGGGCCGGTGAACTGGTCAGGGACAGCAGGGCCGAACGGGTGGCGGCGATTCGGTCGTCGAGGGCGAGGCTCAGGATCCGCGCCGAATGAAGCAATTGCGCCTCGACCAGCTCCTGCCTGGCCTGGGCGGCGCGATCGAGGATGTAAAGCGCCCCGATCCACACCGGGACGACGCAGATCGCCAGCAGCAAGGCCAGCCAAGAGCGCACCGAAATCGGTCTTGCCACCACGGCCATCTTGTCCTGTCGTCTGGAAAACACTCCGACCAATCCCGCCGGCATGGTAACGCAAACCGGCCAATGTGAATATGTGTATCGCATCCGCCAACGTCGGATATAAAACCGTCTGACCATCGAACCGACCTTCTCGGTTCGATGGTCAGACGGCAAGGCCGTGATGCTCCGAAGGGGCGAACGACGCATCGCAGATGCGATCCCGAAGGGACGAGCGTAGCGAGCACGCGCGAGCGCCCGGCGACTGAGGGACAAAGAGGCGAGCCGATTCATTGGCTCGCCGGCTAGAATTGAACCTTTCCACTTTCGCGGCGGTGCGATAGGGTGACACGGGCCGATACGGGGATGTCTGGTGCCTTTTCCGCGACGCGCGAAACGATATTTCAGTTCGAGAATCCACGGACGCGTGGCTGCGCTGGTGGTGGCATGCGTCCTGCCGGTGTCCCTGTTCGCGGGATACCTCACCATCGCCTCGTTCGAGCGCGGCCGCCGGGTTATCGAGCAGTCGCTGTCGGCGGCGGCCCAGACCGAGATGCGGGTGGTCGAGGGCGAAATTGCGACGGTCGAGGCCTCGCTCCGCAGCCTCGCGACCTCACCCAACCTGGATCGCCGGGATTACGCGGGCTTCTACGGGCAAGCCCAGGAGGTGCTGCGCCAGTCGCCCGGCTTGAACATCGTGCTGCTGGGGCTGCAAGGCGAACAGATCCTCAATACGCTGCAACCCTTCGGCACCGTATTGCCGACCACGCCTCCCCCACTATTTTCACGATTGATGGAAACCCGCCGGCCGGTCTTGTCCGACCTTTTCTTCGGGCCGGTGACCGGGCGCCCGCTGGTTTCACTGGCCGTCCCGACCATGCGGGAGGGGCGGATGACCACCGTGTTGGGAATGTCCCTCGACGCCGAGCATCTGGCCCCCATTCTGCACCGGGAAGACTTTCCCGATACCTGGATGTCGGCGATCTTCGACAGCGGCGGCACCATCGTCGCTCGGACCAGGGACCCGGAAAAATATGTGGGTCAGAAGGCCGGCCCCCAGTTTCTGGCGGCGTTCCGCACCGCCCGGCAAGGCTTGATCGAGGCCGTTTCCCTGGAGGGAATTCCGCTTCTGGCCGCCTATAGCCGGTCGAACCGCTATGGCTGGACCGTGGCGGTCGCGGTGCCGCGGCAGACCCTGGAAGCGGAGTTGCGGCGCTCGTTGTGGCTGAGCCTGGCCGGCGGCGTCGGATTGCTGCTGGTCGGACTGATCCTGGCCGGCCACATCAGCCGCGGCATCACCCGCCCGGTTCGGACCTTGATGGTTTCGGCCGAGGCGATCGGGAACGGCGATCCGATTCCGCCGCAACCGCTCCGACTCCAGGAGGCGGAGGATGTGCGGCGGGCCCTGGTGGACGCCGCCGCCCTGATCCGGAAACGGACCGCCGAGCGCGATACCGCCAGGACCAACGAGTTCGAAATCCAGCAGCAGCACCGCGCCCTGCGGGCGCTGAACGACATCGCCGCCCTGCCGGGGGCCAATGCCGAACGGCAATTGGTGGATTCCCTGCGGCTGGGGGCCTGGCATTTCGGCTTGCCGCTCGGCATCGTCAGCCGCATCGAGGATGGCGTCTATACCGTGGTTCACCATTGCGCCCCCCCGGATGCGGACGCCCCCGCCGACGGCCGCCACGACGACCTGAGCCGGACCTGTTGCGCCCTCACCTGGCAAGCCGACAGCGTGGTGGCCATTCCCCACATGGAATGCTCCGACCATGCCGGCCATCCCTGCCACGCGGCCTTCGGGCTGGAGGCTTATATCGGAGCGCCGCTTTATGTGCGCAACCGCCGCTTCGGCACGGTGAACTTCAGTTCCGCCGAACCGTTGGGACGGGATTTCGACGAGGCCGACAAGGAATTCATGCGCCTGCTGACCCGCTGGATCGGGACGGTGATCGAACGGCAGATGTCCGATGCCGAGGTCGCCGCCGCCAGGCAGGACCTGGAACGCTCCAATGAGGAACTGGAGCGGTTCGCCTATGTGGCTTCCCATGACCTGCGCCAACCCTTGCGCATGGTCAGCAGCTATCTCACCCTGATCGAGAGACGCCTGGGCGTCGCCGTGGACGATGATCTGAAGACGTTCATCGGCTTTGCCGTCGGCGGCGCCAAGCGCATGGATCGGATGATCCTCGACCTGCTGGAGTATTCCCGGGCCGGCCGTCACAACACACCGTTGGAACCGGTTGCCCTGTCCGAGGCCGTCGCCGACGGCCTGGCCAATATCGAGCTGCAGGTAGCCGAGGCCGAAGCCGGAGTGAGCGTGGCGGCGGACCTTCCCACCGTGCCGGGCCATCGTTCCGAATTGGTGCGGCTGTTCCAGAATCTGATCGGCAACGCCATCAAATACCGCGACCCGGACCGGGCCGTCCGGGTCGAGATCTGCTGCCGCGCCGAGGGTTCCGAATGGATCCTCGCCGTCCGTGACAACGGCATCGGCATCCCCGCCGAGAATCGTGACCGCGCCTTCGTGCTCTTCCAAAGGCTGGTGGCCAACGAAGCCTATGAAGGCACCGGCATCGGCCTGGCGGTGTGCAAGAAGATCGTGGAGGCCCATGGCGGGCGCATCTGGATGGAGGACGGCCTGGAGGGAGGGACCTCGGTCTGCTTCTCCTTCCCCAAGGCTTGATCATGTCCCTCGTATGTCTCCACCAGCCACGGCAGTAAGCCGTGAGGCTGGCGGAGGGTAAGCTGGATCAGGGCGGGAAGAACGGTCAGGCGGATCGGATCAGGCATGGGCGATCCTGGCATATCTCCGTTTCAGGTCACTCCAGACGTTTGAGCAGGGCGATTTCGTCGTCCAGCGTGCCCAGCGAGGCCATGCCCTCGGAAATGGTACGGTCGAGGGCGGACAGGGTGGTTTCGATGGTGGCGGTGTGGCCGAGGATGCTGGTCATCTGCGACACCGTCTGGTCGAGGCGTCCCTGGGCTGAAGCGAAGCGCTCCCGCGCCGCTTCGATGGTACCACCCAGGATGGCCTGCGCCTGCTCCATGCCGCTGATGGCGCTCTGGGTGCGGGCCAGCGAGGATTTGGTATCGTTGGCCAGCTTCTTGACCTCGGTGGCGACGACGGCGAATCCCCGGCCCGCCTCGCCGGCACGAGCTGCTTCTATGGTGGCGTTCAGGGCCAACAGGTTGGTCTGACCGGCGATCAGGTCGATGATCTTGAGGATGTCGCGCAATCCTGCGGTGTTTTTGCCCAACGAGGTAAAGCCGTTGGCAAGGGCCTCGGCGTCAAAGGTCTCGCCGGCGGCGGCGTTGGCCTGGACACTTTGCCGAATCCCCTCGATGGTGGCGTGGATGTTGGAGACCTGGGCCACGATGTCGCCGATCTTCTGGCCCATGGCGGCGCTTTCGCGTAGGTGGTCGGTCAGGCGGTTGACCATGGCGGTACGCAGCCGGTTGAGGACCTGCGCCCCGTTGAAGCGGCAGCGCACGAAATGCTCGGCGAACTTGGCGTAGTGTATGGGGAAGGCATCCATCATCTCGTCACGGAACTCGCCATCGCCCACGTCGAAGAAGACCACCGCCGTCAGGGTCTGGTTGATATTGATGCCGAACAGCTCGCCGAAGGTGGAAAAGCCGGCGGTGGGGAAGGTCCAGGTCTTGGACAGCCCATCGAGCAGCCGCTCGTTGTTGAGGCGACGCAGGATGCAGTCGTTCAAGATGGCGGCGATGGGGGCCGGCTTGCTCGATAGGAAGGCGGCCAGGTCCCGGCGGGTCTGCTCGACGAAATCGGTGGCTTCCAGCAAAAGCAGCTCGTCGCCGGCATTGACGTCGCAGAAAAAGGCGACGGCGTTGGTCTCCACGTCGATGCTGGCCACCGAGCGGACGAACAATTCGCCTTCCAGCTCAATGCCGAAGGTGTGGCCCTGCAGCTTGCCGGCAAGTTCGGCGACCTGGACTCCCATCAGATCCGCTAGTGCCTTGGCCATGGGTACGATGCCGGTACCCTGGGAGTCGAGGACGCCCGACACGGTGCGACGGTCGGGGTCGGCATCGACCACGATCATCGACTTGCCGGTCTTGCTGAAGTTCTGGCTTTTCAGTGCGCCAAACCGCTTGCCGGGAGCCAGCTTGAGAAAGCCGACCACCGCATGGTTTTCCAGCACGCGCTGGCCGTCGAAGAGGTAGGTGTTCTTGAAGTCGAACTTGCCGCCGGCCGAACCGCCGACGAACAGGCAGGGAAAGCGGCCGGAGCGATAGACCGCTTCCATCACGTAATTTTCGCAGGCCGACAGACCATCGACGAAGGTCAGCGCCAGGGTGTCCTGGGCGTCGATCCGGAAGGGAAGTCGAATGGCGGTCAGGGATTGGATGATCCGCTCGACCCGCTGGTCGCGCGACAGCGACGGCGCGCCGCGGCGGATGTCGTCGTTGTGCAGAGGAACCGACTGAATCGACACCCGCTCGATCAGATCGGGGGAGAAGACCTGAATCACCACGCTGGACCAACTGGTGCCGGTCGGCTTGTACAGCGATGCGGCAGCGGCGGACCGCGAGACGGCGTTGGCGCACAGCTCGCCACTGGTGGAGGTGGCCATGACCGGGGTTTCCCCTGCCAACCGCCTGAGCTGGCTGGTGACCTGGGTGAAGTCGAGGTGGGGCGAGACGAAAGCCAGTGCCAGCGAACCCGGCCGCCCATCGAAGCAGAAATCCTCGGACGAGACTCCGGCCAAGCCGCCATCGGTTTCCAGCACCCGGATGGGCGGATGGGCCGAAGGTAATGTCGACGAAACCGTCATTGGATGTCCTCCCGCCCGACGCGTCTCCGGCGTGGTGCCGAGCCTCGCGGGCCGCACCTTTTGGGGAAGAGTACTGCTCGGAACCTTGGCCGTCCAGTATAGTCCCTTGGTTCTCCCACGGCGAGGAAGTCAGGTTAACGAATCGCTCGCGGGTATCCTTGCTTTTGGATAAATATTCTGGCTCGTCGGTTAAACTACTCCGCCGCCTGCTTGACGTCGTCCTGGTGCGCCATCTGCCGTTTGCCGCCCCGGCCATAATGGCGGAGGCGCTCGAACGCCAGATAGATCACCGGGGTGGTGAACAGGGTCAGCATCTGGCTGACGATCAAGCCGCCGACCATGGCGATGCCCAGCGGCTGGCGCAGTTCGGAGCCGGTTCCGGTCCCCAGCATCAGCGGCACCCCTCCCAGCATGGCGGCGAAGGTGGTCATCATGATCGGCCGGAATCGCTTGAGCGATGCCTCGCGGATGGCGTCCATCGGCGTGGCGCCGCGCTCGCGCTGGGCCGATATGGCGAAGTCGACGATCATGATGCCGTTTTTCTTGACGATGCCGATCAGCAGCAGGATGCCGATCAGCGCGATCAGGGTCATGTCCTGGCCGAACAGCATCAGGAACAGCAAGGCCCCCGCCCCCGCCGATGGCAGGGTCGACAGAATGGTCAGGGGGTGGACGAAACTTTCGTAGAGGACGCCGAGGATGATGTAGACCGAGACCAGGGCGGCAAGGATGAGATAGGGCTGCGACGCCAGCGATTGCTGGAACACCTGGGCCGTGCCCTGGAAGCTGGCCATCAGGGTGACCGGCTTGTCCAATTGGGTTTCGGCGCGCTTGATGGCATCGACCGCCTGGCCCAGGGCGATGCCGGGACGCAGGTTGAACGACAGCGTCACCGCCGGGAACTGGCCCTGGTGATTGACCGCCAGCAGGGCCACCGGCGCGGTATCCACCCGGGCGATGGCCGATAGCGGCACCTGGCCGCCGGTGGTGGGTGAGTGAAGATAGATCTTGTCCAGGGTATCGGCGCGGCCCAGCATTTCCGGCAGCACTTCGAGCACCACATGGTAGCTGTTGAGCTGGGTGAAGTATTGGGTCACCTGGCGCTGACCGAAGGCGTCGTAAAGGGTATCGTCGATGAGTTGGGGCTGGATCCCGAACCGTGCCGCCTGATCGCGGTCGATCACCACATTGAGGGTGGCGCCATCGGTCTGCTGGTCGGTGGCCACGTCCTGCAGCTCCGGCAGCCCCTTCATCTTGGCCAGCATGGCGGGAGCCCAGTGGTTCAACTCGTCGAGATCGCCGTCCTGCAGGGTGTATTGGTACTGGGTGCGGGCAAGGCGGCCGCCCACATTGAGGTCCTGCGGCGCTTGCAGATAAAGCATCACCCCGGGAATCCGGGCGGTCTGGCGGCGCAGGCGGTCGATCACCTGCTGGGCGGTGGATTTGCGCTGGTCGCGCGGCTTCAGGCCGATGAAGAAACGGCCATTGTTGAGGGTCTGGCCGCTGAGGGCGCCGATGCTCGACGTCCAGGTGGCGATATCGGGATCGGCCGACAGCACCGTCCCCAGGGCCAACTGACGCTTGCTCATCTCGGCGAAGGAGATGTCCTGGGCGGCGTCGGAGACCCCGAACATCACGCCGGTGTCCTGCTGCGGAAAGAACCCCTTGGGAATGACGGCGAACAGCAGTCCGGTCGCCACCACGGTGGCGCCGAAGCTGACCAGGGTCAGGCCCTGGTGACGCAGCACCCAGTCGAGGCCACGGCCATAGGCGCCGATCAGCGCCTCGAAGCCGCGCTCGAACGCCCAGTAAACGCGGCCGTGGCTGGTGGTATGTTCGTCCTTCAGCACCCGGGCGCACATCATGGGGGTCAAGGTCAGCGACACCACGATGGAGGCGACGATGGCCATGGAAACGGTCATGGCGAATTCCCGCAGCAACCGGCCGACCACCCCCGACATCAGCAGCAGCGGGATGAACACCGCGATCAGCGATACGCTGATGGAGATGATGGTGAAGCCGATCTCGGAGGCGCCGGCGAAGGCGGCCTCCATGGGGGCCATGCCCTCTTCCAGGTGGCGGTAGATGTTCTCCAGCATGACGATGGCGTCATCGACCACAAAGCCGACGGCGATGGTCAGGGCCATCAGCGACAGGTTATCGAGACTGTAATGGGCCAGATACATCAGTCCGGCGGTACCGGCCAGAGCCAGTGGCACGGTGATGCCGGGAATGATGGTGGCCCACAGATTGCGCAGGAAGATGAAGATCACCATCACCACCAGGAAGATGGTCAGCCCCAGGGTGAACTCCACATCCTCCACCGAGGCGCGGATGGTGGTGGTACGGTCGATCGCCACGGTGACCTTGACCGCCGGCGGGATCGACGCCTGCAACTGCCGCAGCGACGCCTTGACCATGTCCACGGTCTCGATGACATTGGCGCCGGGCAGCTTGAAGATCACCAGATAGACGGCGCTGCGGCCGTCGGCCCAGGCCGCCAGACGGGTATTCTCGGGGGCATCGACGGCTTGGCCGATGTCGCGGATGCGCACCGGCCCGCCATTGCGGTAGGCGATGATGGCATTGTTCCACGGAGCGGCGGTGGTCAATTGGTCGTTGGCATAGACGGTGAGATTGCGGCGCTCGCCGTCCAGGTTGCCCTTGGGCGAATCGGTGGTGAGGTTGACGATGGTGTTCCGTAGATCGTCCAGTCCGATGCCCATGGCCGAAAGCTTGGCGGGATCCACCTGCACCCGGATCGAAGGCTTCTGCTCGCCGCCGATGGACACCTGCCCGACGCCGCTGATGCGGCTGATCTGCTGCGCCAGCACCGTATCGGCGTAATCATCGACCGTGGTCAGCGGCAGGGTGTCGGACCTGACGGAAATGACCAGGATCGGGGTATCGGCGGGGTTGACCTTGCGGTAGGTGGGAGGACCCGGCAGAATCTTCGGCAACTGGCCGCTGGCGGAATTGATGGCGGCCTGGACGTCCTGGGCGGCGGCGTCGATATTGCGCTCCAGGTCGAATTGCAGGGTGATGGACGACGACCCCAGCACGCTGGTCGACGTCATCTGGGCCACGCCGGGAATCTGCGAAAACTGCCGCTCCAGCGGCTGGGTGACCGACGACGCCATGGTCTGGGGATCGCCGCCGGGCAGGGTGGTGCTGACGATGATGGTGGGAAAGTCCACCTGGGGCAGCGGCGCCACCGGCAACAGGGGAAACGCCACCATTCCCGCCAGCAGCACCGCCGCCATCAGCAGGGTGGTGGCGACGGGACGGCGGATGAAGGGGGCGGATATGCTCATGATTCGGCGTATCTCATGGGGTTCTGAGTTCGACCCTGGCGCCGTTCTGCAGCCGCATCTGGCCGGTAGTGACCACGTTCTCGCACTCCTCCACCCCGGACTCGATCACCGCCAGGGCATCATCGGACTGGGCAACGACCACCGGCCGCACCTCGGCGGAGGCGTCGGCGCGGACCACATAGACATAGGCGCCCTGCTGACCGCGCAGGATGGCCGAAGCCGGCACCGTCACCGCCTTCTGACGGGTTCCCAGCACCATCCGGGCGTTGACGAATTGCCCCGGCCACAACAGGCCGTTCTCATTGGGCATGGAGGCCTTGAGGCGGGCGGTGCCGGTGGTCTGGTCGATCTGGTTGTCCACCAGTTCCAGACGCCCCCGGTCGAGCACCTGCTTGCCGTCGCGCGACAGGGCCGTCACCGCCAGCGAATTGCCCGCCATGGCCTTGATCACGTCGGGCAGGATGTCCTGAGGCAGGGTGAAGACCACCATGATAGGCCGCATCTGGGTGATCACCACCACCGGCGTGGCGTCGCTCACATGCACGATGTTGCCCTGGTCGATCTGGCGGAAACCGGCGCGGCCGTCGATGGGGGAGCGGATGGTGGTATAGCCGAGCAGGACCCGCGCATTCTCGATCGCGGCCTGACTGCCCAGGACCGCGGCTTCCAGCTGGGTCACCAACGCCTGGGTGGTGTCCACCTGCTGACGGGTGGCGTATTCGTTCTTGACCAGCACCGAATAGCGGGCGAGGTCGCGCCGGGCATTGGCCAGCTGCGCCTCGTTCTGGGCCTTCATGGCGATGGCCTGGTCAAGCTGGGCCTGATAGGTGCGGGGATCGATCTGAACCAGGACGTCGCCGCTCTTGACCTCCTGGCCCTCGTGGAACAGCACCTGATGCAGTTGGCCATCCACCTGGGTGCGGACGGTGACGGTATTGGTGGCGGTGACCGTCCCGAGGCCGTTGAGGATAACCGGAACATCCGATCGGGCGGCGGGGGTGGCGGTCACCGGGACGGCCACGGTCGCCGTTGCCGGGACGACCACGCTGCCGCCAAAATGGCGGTAAGCCAACAGACCCGCACCGCCGATGGCGATCAGCAGCACAAGCCGGCTCAGGGTTTTCGGGAACATCGACGTCATGCCCTTGATTGGAGGGGGCCGGGTGAATTAATACGGCATCGGCGGGGGAAGGTAAATAGCGACAGACAGGGGGCACCGCTCCCGACCGTCAGCATCACCGTGAGGGAAAGGGTTCACTCCGTGGGTCTGTCAGGCGGCGGCGTGATCCGCAGCATTCCGCCGTCCGGCCGAGGCCTCCTCAAAGGATGTAACTTCCGTCGATGACGCGCCGCTCAGCCGTACCGGCGGGATTCCCGGTCTCCCGTTCCAGGTTGGCCCGGATTTCATCCGGCGCCCCCAGCTGGCGGCAGCGTTCCGGCGGAAAAGTCAGGGTGATGTCGGTGCCGGCGCCGACTCGACTGGCGATCGACAGGGTGCCGCCATGGGCGGCGGTGAGATTGCCGGCCAGCGGCAGCCCCAGGCCGCTCCCTTCTCGACTGCGGATATAGGCATTTTCGACCTGGCCATAGGGCGACAGCGCCGTGGCGATGCCGGCCGGGTCCATGCCGATACCGGTATCCGAGACGACGAACACGCCGGAGCCGTCCTCGGCCAGACCGGCGGTCAGCGTCACCTTGCCGCCCGCCGGAGTGAACTTGACGGCGTTCGACAACAAATTGAGCAGCACCTGCATGAGACGGCGCTCGTCGGCGATCATGCGCCGGAACGAGGAGGCGACATCCCAGCTCAGCACCAGCCCGTTGCCGGCCGCCCTGGCCGAGACCTGGCGGATGGCCGATTCCACCAGATCCGCCACCTCGATGGAGGCCTCGTGCAATTCCAGCTTGCCGGATTCGATGGCCGAAATGTCGAGGATATCGCTGATCAAGGCCATCAAATGGCGGCCGGATGCCATGATGTCGCCGATATAATCGGTGTATTTGGGGTTGTCGGGACCCAGCGCCTGAATGTGGATAATCTCGGCGAAGCCGATGATCGCGTTCAACGGGGTGCGCAATTCGTGGCTCATATTGGCCAGGAGTTCGGTCTTGGCGCGATTGGCCACCTCCGCCAGGCTGTGGGCATGGCGAAGCTCTTGTTCCACCTGCTTGCGCCTGGCGATGTCCTGCTGGGTCGCCAGGTGATAGGCCGTCCCGAAACTGGCGGTCGCCACCAGCAGGAACAGCAGGGCGGCCAGGGCACGATGCGAGGTCCGTTCGAAATCGGTCTTGGCGCCGGCCTCCTCCTTGGGCACCGCAGCCATGCGCCACGAGCCGTAAGGTAGCATGACATCCATCTCCACCGGATCGCGGTGAAAGATCTCCTCGTCGCCATGGAACACCTCACCGGCCGCCCCCAGTCCATCGCGGCCGCGAATGGCCACCCGGATCGGCAGGTCGGGCTGGCCCAGGCCGGCATCGGCCAAGACCCCATCCACATCAAGGGCGACGCTGACGACGCCGAAGAACGAATCCGCGCCGGTCCTGGGATCGGGCAGAAAAATCGGGGAGCGGACAATCAGCCCGGTATAGCCCTGGATCAGGGTCACCGGCCCCTGCAGCACCGGGGTCCGGCTTTCAATGACTCGGCGGACCGTCGGCCATTGGTGGGGAACACTTCGGAAATCCACGCCAATGATGGATTCATTGCCGGCCAGCGGATACGCCATGGCGATGACGGTGCCGTGGCTCAACGCCATGGTGATGACGTTGCGGTGACCTTCGAGAAGGATCTGGGCGAGGCGGGAGAATTCATCCGAAGAGATGTCGCCGTGAAGCGCGATCTCGGCTGAAACGCCGCGGGTCCGCAGCAGCGGTCCGGTGATTGCCGCCTCCAGCCGCCCCCGGATGGCATCGAGACGAGTCCGAATCTCGGCGCGAGCCTCTGACCGCCGCTCGCGCCGCTCCATCTGATCCATATGGAGGAGCGCCAAACCGGAGAGCGCCGTCAGCGGCGCCGCCACCGTGAAGTGGAAGGCCGTCCAACCGCTGGCCCGCTTCAGAGCCTGTCGAAGATCCATGAGCCGTGCCACCCCGATTTTCCGAAAGAGTACCGCAATCGCCGACGCCCGAGAAGCGATGATGCGGCTGAACCGTGTGTGCAAGAAAAAAATGTAACACCTTTGTGAATGCGTTAACAGTGTGGAAAGACAAACACATTATGATCGGCAAATCACGTCGAAGAAATCGAGTGGAGCTGATCATGACGACAAATAATTCTCTGATAACTCAGCCGAATACAGTATTCACCCTAGGCGTTGGCGCCAGAGTCAATCTTAACATCACTCCGCCGTCCGAGGCCGGCAACAGCAATTTGACGATCAAGATCACCAGCCTGCCGACCCAGGGAGGGATTTTCCTGCCGAACGGCCAACCGGTGACCATGGGCGAAGTGCTGACCGCCTATCAGCTCGCCACCCTGATCTACCAGGCGCCGGCCAGCGGCAGCGGCGCCATGGGCGGCTTCGCCTATCAGGTCTCGGACGGCAAGGGCGCCACCGCGTCCGAGACCGTGACCCTGTCGGTGGCCGCGCCGCCGCCGGTGGTCCAGGCCAGCAAGGCGCTCAGCGTCGCCGAGGGCGGCAAGGTCAATCTGGCCATCACCGCCCCCACCGACGCCGCCGGCAATGCCCTGACCATCACCGTCACCAGCCTGCCGACCAGCGGCTCGATCATGCTCGCCACCGGCCAGACGGTGACCATCGGCCAGACCCTGACCGCCGCCCAGCTCGCCGCGCTCGCCTACCAGGCTCCCGCCAACAGCACGGGGGCCACCGGCGGCTTCAGCTACCAGGTGTCGGACGGCAAGGGCGGCACCGCATCCGAGACCGTCAGCCTGTCGGTCACCGCGCCGCCGCCGCCGGTGGTCCAGGCCAGCAAGAGCATCAGCCTCGGCGAGGGCGCCATCGTCGCCCTGGGAATCAGCGCTCCCACCGATGCCGCCGGCAATCCCATGACCATCACGGTGACCGGCCTGCCGACCAACGGCTCGATCCTTGCGGCCGGCCTGAAGATCGCCAATGGTCAGACCCTGACCGCCGCCCAGCTCACCGGCCTGGTCTATCTGGCGCCCGCCGCCAGCAGTGGCGCCATGGGCGGCTTCAGCTACCAGGTGTCGGACGGCAAGGGCGGCATCGCATCCGAGACCGTCAGCCTGTCGGTAAACCCGCCGCCGGTGGCCGAGGCCAACAAGACCGTCATCGTCGACCGTGGCACCCAGCTCGGCCTCGCCATCGCCGCTCCCACCGACGCCGCCGGCAATGCCCTGACCATCATGGTGACCGGCCTGCCGGCCAACGGATCGATCACCCTGGCCAACGGCCAGAAGGTGGCGGTCGGTCAGACCCTGACCACCGCCCAGCTGACCGGCCTGGTCTACCAGGCCCCCGCCAACAGCAGCGGCCCCATGGGCGGCTTCAGCTATCAGGTGTCGGACGGCAAGGGCGGCTATGCCTACGAAACCGTGACCCTGTCGGTGTCACTGCCGCCGGTGGTGGACACCGCCAAGACCGTCAGCGTCGCCGAAGGCAGCAAGGTCAACCTTGCCATCGTCGCCCCCACCGATGCCTCCGGTAACGCCCTGACCATCACCGTCACCACCCTGCCCACCAGCGGCTCGATCATGCTGTCCAGCGGTCAGGCGGTGGCCGCCGGCCAAGTGCTGACCGCCGCCCAGCTCACCGGTCTGGTCTACCAGGCCCCCGCCGCCGGCAGCGGCGCCATGGGCGGCTTCAGCTACCAGGTGGCGGATGGCAAGGGCGCCACCCTCTCCG
>Ga0316224_1001954_pt1 | contig 20411 bp, 12 predicted proteins | sample TBH18013metaG_FD_206254 | JGI IMG/M metagenome (GOLD analysis project Ga0316224, IMG submission 206254) | Freshwater microbial communities from Trout Bog Lake, Wisconsin, USA - TBH18013 | ecosystem: Environmental > Aquatic > Freshwater > Lake > Hypolimnion/Profundal zone | place: USA: Wisconsin... | reverse complement strand
TTTCAAGCGACACGTTGACCCGCACATGGCCCGAGTTGCCAAGAAAAACTCCGTGCTTGTAACCATAGTTTTGCAGGTCGCGGATGCGATCGTTTCCGGCAAAGCTGGGTTGCGGAACCATCAAGTAAAGAATCCCATCCAGTTCCTGCCGAGCGTAGAAATTATCATGTGCCTTGAAGACCGCCGTGACATGATTACGCAGAAGCAGTTGATGAATTGGCATCGGCCAGCCGGGACGGTGCTGCGCGAAGCCTTCCGTGCCGTCCAAATTTTTTCCGCCCCACTCGTTGAACCCGGCAATCTCCACGCCGCCGCGCGAAGCCTGATCGCCGCAGAGAAGATTGTGCAGAAAGACGAATTTGTATTTCGCGTGACTGAACGCCAGCGTTTTGGCGAGCCAGTCATATTGCACGCGACCGAGTGACCATGCCCAGCCATCACCACCACCGCCGCGTTGACGGAGAGAATAGCGATAGGGGTCAAGCACCACAAACAGCGCATCGCCCCACGTCCATGCGTAGTAATTTTCCAGCAGGCCGCTCAACGGATTAGGAATCACATCGCCGGTGTAAAAACTGTCGGGAACTGGATTGGGAAAATAGCGTTTACGCAGCAGGTTCGACCAGACGGCCAAATTGTCAGGCGAACCATCGTCGTAGCGGCTGCTCTCGCCATCATGCACGCCGAGCGCGAGAAAGAGCGGAATGGAAGCGCCAATTTGCCCGAGATAAAACCGTTGCGCCAAATACTGCTGCGCCGCCTCATCACGCGTCGCGTGCTTGTCGGTCATGAAGAGGTTGCCGAGGTCAATGTGGAAGTCCGGTTGTTCGGCACGAATATTCGCAAGCGATTGTTCATACACTTCCGGGCTGGTGTGTTCATCCAGATGCACGTCCGCCGTCATGGTGAAGGTGAAGGTGCTGCCCGGAGGCCGCGCGGTTTGGAAATTATACTCCGGGCTGACGGTGAATTGCGACGTGCCGGCAAGCCGCGAGTGAAATTGGTAGAAATATTTTGAATTGGCTTGCAGCGAACCGATGACAAATTCAATTGGCACGCCGGGTTTGAACTGATGGGTGGGCGTCTGATTGATGCCAGCCCCAGCCTGCGTTCCGTAAGTCACAAAACCATCCATGCTTTGATACGCCAACGCGCTCAAGGTGACGGAATTCTTTTCCGAGCGGGCAAGAATCAAATCATACGCATGAGCTGGAACGGCGACGTTGAAATAATTCGTCACACCTTGACCGTGATGGCCATGACCATTTTCCGGTTTGGAATTTTGCGCCGAAACATTGAACGCAACGATTGCCAGTCCGTATGCAATCACGAAACAGCTTGAAAGTGTTTTAGGCATGGCTCGTTTTTACTTTGATGGTGTAACTGTGGGCGATGTCGCCGGTCTTTTGCTGCGCGGTTTCATCCGACGCCAGATAGCAGCGCACATAATCTACTTTTACATTTTCCGGCGAAACGGTTACGCGCAGATGGCCGGAGTTCGGCAGTTTCACGCCGGATTGATAACGTTCCTCGTTGTAAGTCTGGTAGCCGTGATCGGCGGGCATTGGCACTTCCTGATAAATGATACCATCGCGCTGTTGCTGGCAGTAAAGATGATCGTGGCCCTGGAAAAAAATCGTGACGCCGTGCTTCGCCATGAGTTGATGCACGGGCAATTCCCAATTTGGACGGCGCTGCTTGAACTCATCGTCGCCCCGATGATTTTTTCCGCCCCACTCAAACAGGTCGGATTCATCCACGCCGCCACGGCCCGTGCCCATGACGTGATGCGCGAAGACAAATTTGTATTTTGCCTTGCTGGTTTCGAGCACGCGCTTGAACCACTGATACTGCGCGTCGCCGAGCGTCATGGCCCAGCCGTCACGATTACGACCCTTGCCGCCGCCGGCTTCCTGCTCGCGAAAACCGCTGTCCACCTGCGCGGGCGAATGCCAGTAATTGTCGAGAATCACAAACAGCGCATCGCCCCACGTCCACGCGCAGTAATCTTTTTGCAGCCCGATGCCGGCGAGCGATTGAGTGTCGCCGGAATAAAAATTGTCCGGCGCGGGCGTCGGATAAAATTGATTGCGCGCGTTCTGCGCGTGAACCGCGACGGCGTGGCGCTCATCAGTCTGATTGAAGTTGAACAGCGACGCCTGCTCGTGATTGCCGTTCAGCAAAAACACCGGCGCGGATTGCGCGACGAGGCCGAGAAATGGCCGCTGCAACGCGTAACGCTCCGCGACGGCCGAAAATGTAACTTCGCGAATCGGCGCGACGCTGAAATCGTCGCCCATGCAAATGTAAAAATCCGGCTTGTCCTTGGCGGCGTTGAGCAACGTGCGCGCGTAAAGATTCGGCTCGCTCATCTGCGGACGTTCGGGATGCGAATCACCCTGAATCGCGAAGGTGAAAGTGCTGCCGACCGCGCGCTGCGTTTGAAAGCTCGCCTCCGGTCGCGCGGTGAAATCAGTTTCGCCCTGCTTGCGAAATTGCAAACGGTAAAAATATTGTGTGTTCGGCTGAAGATTTCCGAATGTGGCCTCGACCGGTTTGTTTGCCGCGAACGTGAGCACGGAAGTTTTGTTTGTGTAATTTCCCGCCGTCGTGCCGTATTCAAAAAAACCTTCGATGTTTTCTTTTGCGACCGCGCTGACCGTCACCGATTTGTCCGTGACACGGCCCAGCACGAGCGAGAGCCAACTGAACGCTGCGAGTTCCGGCGGCAGCACATAATCCTGCGCGTCGCGCCGACCGCGTCCGCCGCCGCCCGGCCCGTGACGGCGCGGGCGATTCGGATCAGGATTCTGCTGCGCGATGGCGGGTGTCATCAGCCAGCCGAACGTCGCCGAAAGCAGCGCGATAAATTTTCTGCGCGTGGTGAACAATTTCATAAGCAAAAAGATTTCATGGATTTGGCCGGTCAGAATCATCGCGGCGTGGCGGACGGTCATCGCCGTTTTGTTGAATGAAACGGGTGCGGTCGTAAGTGAATTTCAATTGCGCGCTGTCGAGCACGCGGTCTTTGATCGCGGTGAGCAAAACGTTGCGATTGACCGACGCGGGCGGCAGGGAAATTTCTACCGGCGCGGACAGCGCGTAAACCGTGATGAAATATGTCTTCGCGCCCGGCCCTTTCGAGTGCGGCGGCGCGTAGCCGAGATTGCGATTCACGCTGTTGTTGCCCGCGACGCCGATGCCGCTGGCGTTTTTCGGCAATCTGTGAACGTTCGCGGGAATATTGTAGAGCGTCCAATACCACTTCACATCGCCCGGGCCGGGAAAATGATCCATGACGACCGCAAAACTTTTCGTGCCTGCGGGCGCGCCGCTCCATTCCAGCGGCGGCGAGGCGCTCGCGCCATCGCCCGTGAATTCCACCGGCAGCGCGCCGCCGTTGGTGACGGCGCTGCTGGTCAAAATAAAACTGCCGCTGCGCTTCGCATTGATCATGACCGGCGCAACTGCACCGCCGCGCGCATTGTCCGGGCGCGGTCCGCGCTGTTTTTCTGGCGGCGGATTGTCGCGCGGCGGCTGGTTGTTGCGTCCGCCAGTGCGATAAGTTTCGGTGCGCTTCGTGCCGTCGGGGTTCACGAATTGAAAATTCCACGCGCCGTTGCCGGCGTAGTCATAATTCACCGCCGCCGGCTGGTCGTTCACGGTGTAGTGTAGAGAAAAATGTTTGTCATCCGGCGAATTGGTAAAGCCGGTGATTTTCGCGCCGGGCAACGGCGGTTGCGCCGGGCGAACCGACTGCGCGCGGGGCTGCGGGTCAACCTGGCCGTTGCGCTCGACGACTTCGCCATGAAAGCCGCTGTTGAGATAAGGATAATTGGTCGAGGCGTGATAATGATAGCCGAGCGCGGCGGTGGTGTGACCGTGAAATTCGTCGAGACCGACAGGCGCAGAACCATCCGGCTCGGTCAGGCCGTAAATCGGATAGCCGTCGAGCGCGTAGGCGATGGGCAGATTTTTTCCGACGACATTTTGCAGCACGAGCGGTGCGACATGGTAATGATAATCATCCGCGCGACCGCAATGGCCGCCCCAGTTGTCGAGTTCGCCAATCTGCTGCGATATTTCGCCACGATTATTTTGCGGATTGAAAATCGGAATGCCATCCGCGCCGACCGCAATCGCACCGCGCAAAAAATCATTTTTTATCGGACGCGGATTTTTCGCAGGCACGGGATGCAGCGGAATCGCCCAAGCGTTTTCGCCGAAGTATGGCTGCGGCAGCGGCACCTGCTGCTGCCACGCGGTGATGCCGACCATCATGCCGTGATCCGGCAGGCCGTTGTTCTGGACGTATAGATATTGGTCATCCCAAGTCACTTTCACGCGAGGCGCGAATTTCAAAAACGGGGCGGCTTGCGGCGGTGGATTGTTCGTGCCACCGGGCAAGCCCCGCCCGTTGTTGCCGCCAAACCAGTCGGGGGCATTGGGCGCGGTAGTTTGGGCCAAGGCGGCGGTTGCCGCCAAAAGGATTTGCAGGAGAGGGGTTGTAATTTTCATCGGGTAAAAAATTGTTCGTGAACCGCCACAAAGAGGTAATAAACACCGCAAACCGAAATGGCCGACGTGCTGTAACGCAGCAATGCCGCGCTCGCTTTGTCCGATATTTTTTGCCGGCTCAACGTCAGCAAACCGAACAACGGCAGCACCACGATTTGATGACCAATCTCCACGCCAAGGCTGAATGCGCCTAGCGCAATCCAAGTGCCAATGGCGGGCAAACCGGCCATCGCATCGAGCAAACCGCCAGCGAAACCGAGTCCATGCACCAGCCCGAACCCGAACGCCACCGCCAGCCGGATGCGCGAATGGGCGCGTTGTGGCCAAAACAGATTTTCCAGCGCCACGAATACGATGCTCAAGGCAATCACCGGTTCCACGATGAACGCCGGGAGGCGGAAGATGCCAAAGACGCAGAGCGTCAGCGTGAGGCTGTGCGCCAGCGTGAACGCCGCGATGACCTTGACCATCTCCCAAAAACTCCGCGTGGCAATGACCAGCGCCGAGACAAATAGCAAATGATCCCATCCCGTGAGAATGTGCGTGATACCGTGCTGGAGGTATTCACAGAACGTCCGCCAGCCTTGAGATTTTGGAGTTGGTGAAACTACTGGGCTGGGGGTTTCCCAGCCGGTCGGAATCGTCGCCGGTTGTTCGTAACCCAGCAGCCAGGTTGTCGCGGAATTATCCCCGGCGCGTTTTGCGCGAATGACATAACTGACATTCCACGGCGTTCCAACGGCATACGGCAGACCTTTGAGCATGTCATTTTCAAAGGTCACCTCCGCTGGCGGCGGACCGGTGAATGGATAAACCAGTTCGTATTGAAAAAAGGTTTGTTCCGGTCCGCCGATGGATTGTGGACGTGTAAACTTAACCATCGCGCCGGACAAAAGATTATTGCCGGCGGAAACCTTGAGATGAGCCAGCACGTAATCACCCTGCCGCGCCAGCACTCCATCGGACAGCCCGTCGGGACTGGAATTGGTCGAGAGATTCTGGGCGACATTAATTTCGCGAAGTGACACATTGACGGCCATCCGGATATCCGCCGGCTCGAACTGCACCCACATCGCATCCTGTAGGAGCGGATGTCCTTGGGCTGTCAACGCGAGGCCAGCAGCACCCAAAATGTTAAGAATAAATTTTTTCATTATGCCAAGCAAATGCCGCATTATCTCGTAGCTTCAATCCGGTAAAAAAGGTTGGAAATCCCCGCCGGCTGAACCAGGTAGTTGGTAATGCCAATCGGCGGCATGTTTGTGAAAACGACATTCCATTGCGTGGACGCAAGCGTCGGTGATGACAGCAGGTATTGCGTCGCATTGACACCGCCAATCCAGCCAATCTGGACAGCATTATTGCTGGCACTCATCCCGATGAACGCAAGCTGGGATGCGGCATTCGTTGGGTTGAGATCGGCAGTGTAATTTTGGAGTGTCGTGTTGCCGTTCGAGTTAATCATGCTGGCGACGGAGGCGAGCGTGGGGTCAAAGCCATATTTGATTGCCCAGCCATCGGGAATGCCATCGTTGGCGGAGGACCAGACGTTCGGATCAAGGCCGTATTGATACTCCTGAATATCTGTCAGGCCGTTACCAGAATGGCTGCTCGTCGTGGTTACTGCGGAGAGTGTGCCGAAGTGGGAGCGCACCCAGCAGTCCGGCAGACCCAAGCCAACCGTGTCGGTGGCCGCGCCGGTGTAAGTTTCGATTGTGCCGCGTGGCGTCAAATCCTTGCCGGCAAAGCCGGAAAAATTTGTTGGGTAACGATGGACTTTGAATACTTCATTGAGCGTTTCCAGCGGAAAATTCGTGTTGCTGTTCGGGTCGAAAGGAATCGTGCTGCCCTGGGCCAACGGCGTGGTGGTCACAGGATTCACGTATTGCCAGAGGGTTTGCAGGTTGCTGGTGACTTCGAACAGCGTGCCGCGAATGCCAAAAGTAATGAGCGTGTCGCCGTTCGGCTCGCGTTCCGCACCGCCAATATCCGCACCGTAGAAATTGGTCGCGGGATTGTTGGTGTATTGCCAGAAATAATTTGTCGGGCCGAAATAGATGTTACTCGCACCAGTGTAAAAGCCATTTGCGTTCACTGGTGGAACAATTTCATCAATCGAAGTGTAGGCAGGATTGGCACGATTGATGCCGTTGTCATGGATGAGAATGTGACCCGCGCCCGGACAGTTGGTTGGAATCCAAGTCGCGCAGTGCTGCTGCCAGAGCATTTCCTTGTGCGTCGTGTCGGTGAGATTGTTGATGGCCGGATTACCCCAGCGATACAGCAAATCGCCGCCCTTGCCGTAACGACCTCCAGTGTGTCCGGCGGCCTGCGCGGTGGTGGTGCTGTGATCAATCACCCAAATTTCACATTGGTTTCGGGAGCTGATGAGGATTTGGTCGAGCTGTGGATTGTAATCTATGCCGTTGAAATGATTCCAAAACTGCTGCAGCGGTCCGCTGTTCGCATTGATGAGTTCAACGTGATTGCTGACCACGCCGTAATTGGCCTTAGTCGCGTCATATTGTTGAATGAGGTGATCCCAGACATGCCACTGCCAGACAATCGTGCCGTTGGTTGTGCCATCTTTCGCGGCGGGCTGCACTTCAATGATGGCGTCGGGTAGCAAGAATCCGCCGTTGGTGGTCACACTGGCTTGTGTCTGCGAATTCGTCTGAAAACCGGCAGCGAGAACTTCCGCCAAAGATTTTTCCTCGCACATGATCATCAACACATTGCCGTTGGGCAATAGCGCGATGTCGTGGTGCGTCAGGTTGGTCGGCGTGTTCTGCTCATAACACCAAACCAAATTATTTTGCCAATCTCGTTCTTCCACCCGGCCGCCTTCACCGCCGCCGGTGTTCAGTAGCGCCGCAAAACCCAAGGAACAGGTTCGCAATAAGTGACCGTTTGGCATCAAATAGTCCGCGCGGCCCGGCGTGTAGGCGCTCGTCCACGTGTGGACATATTGGCCATTGTTATTGAGCAAATACGTGCTGTCACCCTGCATCGGCGACATCAACGTATAGCCGGCCTGCACGCCAGGAAGATTGGTGAACAATCCCACCGTCTGCGGAATCATTTCCCGTCGCATCACGCGAAAGCCTGTTTGACTCCATTGACCGTAAGGATCGCCGGGCGGGCCGCCGCCGAGAAACCAGGCGGGGTCCCGATTGGAAACGCGCGCATGGCCGTAATCAAAATCATTGGTGGCATTGCCGTTCCACCAAGTGCCGCCGCGCAGGCAGCGATAAGGCGCGCCGGTGGCATAGTCCGGGAAATAATCATTTGTTGACAGGATGGCCAGCGTCGGTCCGGGCGGATTTGTGACGATATTGTAATTCGTGCAGTAGGCGTAATAGTTATTCATATACCAGTCGTTGCACCATTCCCACACGTTGCCGCCCATGTCATAAAGGCCGTAGGGATTCGAGCCGTCGCTCGTCTGATAAGTCGTCTGGCTGCCGGGCCAGTTGTAATTTGTCGCATAGCGGAGCGAGCCGTTGTAAAATCCCACCGGGGTTGTGCAGGGATAATCGTTCGTGGTCTCGAACGGGTCGCCGGAATTTTCCCAATTTGCGAAGGTGCCATCGGCGTTATAGTTCGTGCCCCACGGAAACATGCAATAAGGATTCGTCAGCCCGCCGCGCCCGGCATACTCCCATTCGGCCTCGGTCGGCAGCCGCCAGCCGTTTTTTGTAAAATCCACATCGCCGTTGGTTGGGTTGTAGCAGGAATCAAATCCATTCGTTTGGCTCAGCCAGTTGCAATAGGCAATCGCGCCGAACCAGTTCACGCTCGTGACCGGATGCAGGTCATGGCTTTCCAGCACGACGAATGCGCCGTTCTGATACTGGATGCGGCTGGAGTAAGAAATGTCGTGCGTGTAAAAATATTCGTTTGTCCCGCCGACGGCATAGACGATGTTGGTGCGCACTTCAATCAGCCCTTGCGCCAGCGCCGCGTTAAGAAAATTGCAATACTCGCGGCAGGTGACCAGTGTCGTGTCCATGTAAAGCGGCGAGACATAGACGTTGTGGACCGGGACTTCGTCGGTGTAATGCTTGGGATCAATATAACCGAACTGGTCGCCCATCAGAAAATATCCGCCGGGAATCCGCACATATTGCGCCGTAAATGGAATGATGGCGTTGGAAGTGCCGGTAGTGGTCGTAAGGGCGATTTGATCGAGAAAAATCCGGTTGCCGGTGGCGCTTTCGTTGAACTGAAATCTCAAAGTTAAATTGCTGACTAGCTCGCTCGACTGCAAAGTGTAAGTGTAGTGCGTCCAGCCAAAACCGTTCGTGGTCTGTCCCGACAAGCGCGTGGTGAAAACGCCTGTGCCCGGATTGATCTGCATCGTCCAACCGGCGTAGCTGTTCGCGGTAAGTGGCGACGGAATCTGCAAATAAAAGTCCACCGTTCCGCTGTTGCCTTGCGCATTGATACCCAGAGCCGTGGTAATCGTGCTATCGGTGAGGTTGGTGGTGCCATTCTTGAACGACAAGCCACACGGGTTGCCGGCGTAATTGGCATTCACATTTTGCTCGAAGGGGTTATTAACGTTGAAAGTGACTGTCCACGGATAATTGCAACCCGAACCGGTCCACGGCTTGGCCGCGTTGGTGGCCATCGTTTCTAAAAAAACCACCGTGTTTGTCGTTGTTGCGTTCACTGGCAACACACCGGCAAACAGGGCTACCAACAAGGCAATCCGAAAACAGCACTGACAGCGTGTCGTTTTCATGGCGGTCAGGCTGGCAGGCCTTCCTTCTTTCCCACCAACGCCGCCAGTTTTTGTTCGGCCATTTCCAATTCAGACAATTTCGGGGTCGCAGCGGTAGTCGCCGTCGGTTCAGTTGATTGAACAGCCGGCAATACCGGTTGACGGATTTTGCCAGCTTCCGGATAGGCCATGCGGATCAACCAATTCCCGCGCAGCAGCCAAATGGCAACGGTCAGCGTGAAGGCAACCGGCAGGAAATTGCTAACGATGTTGATCAGCGGCGTGCCTCGTGCCTGCGCAAGCACCATGAAGGTTTGCACGACGAGGTCTTTCAACCCGATGCAGAGGAATAAAAATCCGGTTAGCCGGACGGCCAGCCGGAAGATTTCTTTATAGATATTGGTTTCTTTCATAGTTATTTGGCCTTTTTATTTTGGTTGTTGTTTGTCGGAATCATCTTTTGTTCACCACATGAGCCGGTAAAACTTTTTTTGCATCGTTGAAACCGGGTTTGTGTCGGTCCAGGTGTTGGTCTGGCCCACAAATACGTTGCTCCACGTCATCAAATCGGAAGACCATTGAACAACGTAGTTCAGTTCAGAATTTCCAGACCATTGCAGCGCCACATTGTTTGTGGCAATCGCACTGGTGAGTAATCCCGCCGCCGGAATTGTGTAGCTGTAGGCCACAGTGCCGTTGGTCACGCCGGTTGGCGCATTATTGGTGATGCCATTGGGAAGTTCATTCGTCGGCAATATCGTTCGGACGTAATCGACTTTCACATTCGTTGGTGAAACTGTAACGCGTGTGTAACCGGTGTTGTTCGTCTTGAAGATGAAGTCAGTGTAGGCATCCGAGTTGAACAACGAGTAATTCGGGTCAGCGGGATTGGGCAGTTCCTGATAAGTGACGCCATCGAGTTGTTGCCGCACAAAAAGATGGTCGTGGCCTTGAAAGAAAATTGTGACGTTGTTGGAAACGAACAGTTCGTGTATGGTCAGCGGCCAATTCGGGCGGTTCGTCGTGAAGCCCCATGTGCCATCCACGTTTTGCCCGCCCCATTCATACTGAACAGCCTCTTCGATTCCACCACGCCCGGTGCCCATCACATGATGGGCGAACACGAATTTGAATTTGGCGTGGCTTTGTTCCAGCGTGTTTTTCAGCCAGAAATATTGTGGGTCACCGTGAGTGACCAGCCAGGTATTGTTGTTGGGATGCTGGCTTTCGGCGTAAGCGGTATCCACTGAGTTGGTGGAATACCAATAGGGGTCCAACGTCACAAACAAGGCATCGCCCCAAGTCCAAGCATAACAGCTGCGCAGTGAGCCGATGCCGGGAAGCGTATCGTTGGTCATGCCGGAGTAAAAACTGTCCGGCGCGGGTTCGGAATAAAACTGATTCCGTGCGATTTGCGCCCACGCGGCGACGTTGCTGAAAGTGACCGTTGAACAGCCGGGAGCCGCCAGATTCGTGTTCAGAAATGCCCAACGCGACGCCTCCTCATGGTTGCCATTCACCAGAAAAACCGGCGCGTTCGCGCCGACCAAACCCAAATACTGGCGTTGCAGCGTGTAGCGATACGTGACCGCAGCTTGGTTGATCTCGTTGGTCGGAATGTTGTCAACGCTAAAATCGTCTCCGATGGTCATGTAAAAATCTGGATTATCAGCTGCGGCGGTGCTCAGGGTAAGCGCATAAAAGTCCGCATTATACATGGTGTTGGTGCGTTCGGGATGCGAATCCCCGTGAATGCAAAACGTGAATGTGCTGCCCGGCGGGCGTTGCGTCATAAACGTGTGCTCCGTGTCCGCCAAAAACGTCGTGCCACCGGGTAATTGAAAGCGGAGACGATAATAATACCGCGTATTTGCCGAGAGCGAACTAAGGACAACTTCGAGCGGTTGTCCGGCAAACAAATTGGTAACGGGAGTCTGACCGGTATAAACGTTGGATTGTGTTCCGTATTCGAAATAGGCAGTTAGATTGGTGGTTGCCAAAGCGTTGATAGCAATGGAATCTGCCGTCGGACGGCCCAAAATCAACGAGCCGTTAAAAGTCGTGTTGGTTGAACTGGCGGCAGTCACAACACTCACCGAAATGTAATCCAGATCAACGCGATTGGTTGAAGCTCCGCCCGCGAATTGAAAACGGAGATTCAAATTGCTGACCAATTCGTTGGGCAGCAAATCGTAATGGTAGAGCTGGTAATTATGATTGGTGCCGCTCAATTCGCTTAGCCGGGTCACGAAGCCGGAACCGGCGTTTAGTTGAAAGTCCCAGCCGGTATTGGGAGTCAGGCCGCTGGTTCTAATCCAAAATTCGACAAAACCGCTGGTGCCAGTCGCCGCTACGCCGGAGGCCGCCGTCATCATGCTGTCAGACAAGTTGGCAGTGCCTTGCTTGAATTGCATTCCGCAGGGATTGTCGCTGCCGTAATTCCAATTTGGCGATTGGTTGAAGAAATTGCCGGTCACAATCCACGTATAATTGCAGTCATCTCCCAGCCATAAGCTTGTTGCGTTGGTCGCCATCGTCTCCAGAAACACCACATTGGTTTGCCCCTCGACCTGCCGGAGACTGGCAAAGAGAGCCAAACTAACGAGGCAAGAAATGTAAATCGGGCGAATCATTTGGTTACCACATGAGCCGATAAAAACGCTTCGGAACAGTCGAGATCTGGTTGCTGTCAGTCCAGACGTTCGTTTGCCCCACGGCGACATTGCTCCAAGTCATCAAATCGGACGACCACTGGACAAAGTAGTTCAGCCCCGATTGTCCCGACCATTGCAAAACCATGTTGTTGGTGGCGATGGCCCCGTTGAGCAGTCCGTTTGCTGGAATGGCATAACTGTAATCGACCATACGATTGGTGATGCCCGGACCGGGCGAGGTTGGCGGATAGGCCGAAGAATACGAGCGCACATACTCAACCGTGACGTTGACTGGCGTGACGGTGACACGCAAATGACCAGAACTTCCAAAGAAAACACCACTTTGATAATTGTAGCCAAAGTTGGTGCCCGTCGCATAACTATAGGAGTCGTAAGGGTAATGGCTTGGTTGTGGAGTCTCCTGATATATCAAATCCGGGCTGCCGTTGGTCGCATTGCTTACGTAGTAATCCTGTTTGCAAAAAAGATGGTCGTGGCCGTGGAAAAAGATTTGCGCGTGATTGGTCAGCAACAAGTCGCGAATCGGCATCGGCCAACCGGGACGATGCGACGCAAAACCCGGCGTGCCGTTGGTGTTCAAACCACCCCATTCAAAGTAAGGCGAAAATTCCAGACCGCCGCGCGCCTGAGTGTCCCAACTGCCACCGATCAAATGGTGTGCGAAGACAAATTTGAATTTGGCGGTGCTGGTTTCCAGCGTGGACTTGAGCCAGTAGTATTGATTCGTGCCGAGCGTCCACGCCCACGGGTCGCTGGATTTGGTCACGCCTTGGTCGCTATACCAGAACGGGTCGAGCATCACGAACAGCGCGTCGCCCCATTCAAAGGCATAATACGCATCACGAGGGCGCTGCTGGTAATAATCAATGTTGGTTGCGCCCGAATAAAAACTACCGGGGATAGGACAGGCGAAATACTGCTCTCTGGCACCGGCACCCCATACCGGTGAGCAATTTTGCGGAGCACTGTTGCTTAAATACCACCCCAATTCGGGATCGTGGTTTCCATTCACCAAGAAGAGCGGCACCGAATGGCCGATGATGTTGAAAAACTTTGCCCGCGTATCGGCGCAATCAAAATTGAGACTTGGCTGGCTCAGCGCATTGGTGATGCCGTAGTAATTATACAGCTTTTCTCCCATGAATGTGTCCCCAAGGTCCACGAAAAAGTCCGGTTGGTCGGCGAGAACATTGGTGTAGGTTTGTTTCCAAACTGCATCCACCGTCCCCCCGTCACTGAGGCCGTAATCGCCATAATGCGGGTCCGCATCAATGTCGAAAGTGAAGGTGCTGCCCCGCGCCCGCTGGGTGACAAAAGTGTGCTCCGTCCCGGCGTTGAACGAAGTTCCATTATTGGTCGAATAACACATCCGGTAGAAATACCGTTGATTGCGCTGAAGTTGGTCAATTGTCAGCGGCGTTGGCGTGCCGTTGGTAATGGAACTTATCGCGGTCTGGCCCGTGTAAAATCCCGATTGCGTGCCGTATTGGACATAGACTTGCAGATTTTGATTCGCGAGCACGCTCACGGCGATTGATGTGTCCGTTGGCCGTCCCAGCATCAAATCATAGCTCACCGCCGGTTGAACCGTGTAGCTGTAGGTTGAACTTGGCGCAGTCACCGGATTCGTTGCCGAAAGGCTGGCAACGTCTGTGGCCGTCAGGAAATAATTTACGGTCGTGCCGGCGGGAAACGCCGGAATTTGCCCCCCGTAAATTCCGTCATCGGGGGCGCTGTCGTTGTGCAACCCGTCATCGAACATTGCCACATTTGTCCAACTGCCGCCGCCGGTCGTCCCCACCACGGAAATCTGGTCGAGATAAATTTTGTTCGTGTTCCCGCCACCGGCAAACTCAAAGCGCAACAACAAGTTGGAAACCAATTCCGCAGATTGCAAATTATAGTGATAGAGCTGCCAGTTGTGAACCGAACCGGTCAGGTCATTCGTCCGGGTGACGAAGCCAGAGCCAGCGTTCAGTTGCATGGCCCAACCGGTATTGGTGATCAAATTCGCCGTCTTGATATAAAACTCGATGTAGCCTGCATTGCCGGTGGCATTGATACCGTTTGCGGTCGTGATGGTGCTGTCGGCGAGATTGGCCGTGCCTCTGGAGAATTGTAAAACGCAGGGATTACCGCCGTAGTTCGAATTCGTGACCTGCGCGAAAGGGTTTGTGCCGTTGTAGCCGACCGTCCATGGGTTGTCGCAGCCCGAACCAGTCCAAGGGTTGATGCCGCTCGTGTTCGTTGCCATCGTCTCCAGAAAATTGGTCACGCTCTGAACCGGATTTGCGCTGATCGTGTATGAAAGCGTTACCGATGCCAGGCTGACCGTGTCTGTCACACCTGCCATAATCCAAACCGGATTGCCCTCAACCGCCGCCTTGTTGGTGACGGCAAAAATGCCGGGCGCGGCATTGATTGCGGCTTGGAAGCCAGCATTAGCCAATAGAAGAACAAACAGCAGTTCGATCCGGCGGCAGGTGCGCGACTTCACAATTTTCATTCCGAGCTCAACCTGCTTTGGCGACGTTAAAGAATCACCAGAGATTTCATTAAAACTCTTTAATGAAATTCCCTTCGACGGCCATAGCCATCAGCATTAGGCTGATGCCGTGAAAATCCTTGTGGTCGAAGACGACAAAAAACTCGGCGGGTTTCTGCGCAAAGGACTCGAAGCGCAGGGATTCGTTGTGGATTTTTGCGACAACGGCGATGACGGTTTCACGCTGGCCACCACCCGCAGCTACGATGCGGCGGTTCTCGACATCATGCTGCCGGGACGCGACGGCTTGAGCATCCTCCGCAATTTACGCGAGCGGCGGTCCAATATGCCGGTCATTCTTTGCACCGCCCGCAGCGCACTCAATGAGCGACTCGACGGTCTCAACACCGGTGCCGACGACTACCTGGTCAAACCGTTTTACATCGAGGAACTCGTCGCCCGATTACACGCGCTCAACCGCCGGGCGTCCGGTCAGCAAAATAATTTGCTTCAGCACGGTGACCTGACGGTAAACCTGCTCACTCGCGAGGTGAAATTCGGTGAGCAAGTGGTCGAACTGACGGCGCGCGAATTTGCCTTGCTGACCTACTTGCTGCGCACACCGGGCCGGACTTTCACGCGGGCACAGATTTGCGAGCACGTTTGGAATTACCATTTCGATCCGGGCACAAATCTCGTGGACGTTTATGTGCAACACGTGCGCAAGAAATTGAGCAATGCCGGAGGCGACCCGGTCATCGAAACCGTGCGCAGTGTCGGCTACCGCATCGGTGAAGCGAAACCGTGAACATGAACTTGAATTCCTTCCGACTGAAAATTGCCCTGCTATCCGGCCTGATCACCGGATTGCTTCTGATGGGATCGGGCTTCGGGCTTTGGCGGATTTCCTATCAGTTCAATCTCGACCATCTGGATCGCGAGATTCGCAATCTCGGCCAGGCCAATTTGGACCGCGTCCAGGGCGGTGACCATTGGACGCGACTGGAGGCGGCACTGAAATTCGTTGCCGGCAACCGGACTTCATCCGGCTACATTCTGTGGGTCAAAAATTATGACCAGGTGATTTATCAATCTCCTGATTGGCCGTCCGAACTTGCGCCGGAAACTTTCAGCATATCCGAAAAATATGAAGGGCCGAACGCGCCCAAGCCGGGAGAACCGCTGCCGTCACCGCCACGGCGGGGCGAGCAGATTTCCCCGCAAAATCCTGCGCTGCCACTGAAGTCCCCGGAATTTTTCACCCGCAACGCTGGCGGTAAAACTTGGCGCATTGCCGTGATGGGCAACCCTTATGTGACGCTTATTCTGGCGGCGGACATGGGCGAATTCAACGACCGCATGGCGACTTTGCGCGACACATATCTGGTCGCATTGGCAGTCGTTTTATTGCTTGTGGCAGGCAGTTCGTGGATTGTAGCCCGGCGCGCGTTACGACCGGTGACGATGCTCACGCAAGCTGCGGAGCGAGTCACGGCAAAAGGGTTGGACCAACGCATTCCAGAAACAACACACGAACAGGAATTCAACCGGCTTGTCACCGTCTTTAACGAAATGCTGGCTCGCTTGGATACAAGTTTCCAGCAAGCCACGCGCTTCAGCGCCGATGCCTCGCATGAATTGAAAACGCCGCTGGCCCGGCTGCAAATGGAATTGGAGCAGGCCTTGGAAAACGCACCGCCCGACTCACCACAACAAGAAATATACAGCAGCCTGCTGGACGAAATCAGTCGGCTCAAAGCGATTGTCCAAAAGCTCCTGTTGCTTTCACTCGCAGATACCGGCCATCTCCAACTTCAACTCCAGCCCGTGAATTTGAGCGCGATGCTCGCCAACGTCGTCGAAGATTGCCAGGCACAAACAGAGGCGATAAAAACTGAAAGTCAGATTCCACCCGACATTCACGTCAACGCTGACCCCGACCTGTTGGAACAGGCGCTTCAAAATCTCGCCAGTAATGCTGTCAAATACAATCATGCTGGTGGGTTGGTTCAATTCGAGTTGCAGTTGGAGACCGATCAGGTGTTGATTCGAGTTACCAATACCGGCTCGCAAATTCCCGCTACCGACTGGGATCGGATCTTTGAGCGTTTTTACCGGGCTGACCCTGCCCGCAGTGGACGCGTCGAAGGAACCGGTTTAGGCTTGAGTCTTGCGCGTGAAATCATCCGTGCTCACGGCGGCGATTTGAGCCTCGAAGCCAGCGACGATCACTTTACCCGGTTCGCTATAAAACTTCCCGCATTGGTTTGAAGAACGGTGAAGCAAAAGTTTGTGTGGCGGCGCTTTGACTGGCCGGCTTGCTTCCAGGTATTCAGCAACCGGCCAGACAAATCGCCATGATGGAAACCTAGACGGTCGCGCACTCACCGATCGTTCCCAAAGTGCGCGCAACTCCGCCGTCATCCGTTCATGCCACTCCCGACCTGCTCCGTTTCGCTGCCGGTTTCAGAACGCCCGTTCAGTGCGACCAATCATCATCCAATTTCATACGTTCAATCGAACTTGATATGTGGCGGCTTTCTGGAATTGGAAAGCCGCTATTTTGGTTAGACACCATCCCCTTATTAAAAAATATGGCCGCAAGCCGAGCAACGGCCGCGCAATGTCCGCGCAGCATCCGGCGTGGCGTCCGGCGAAGTGTCCGCCGAATCATCCGCGCAACATCCGGTGAATCATCCGGGCAATTGCCGAGCAACTGCCGAGACGCATCCGGGCAGTTAGCGGGAAACGTCTCATCAGACGCCGATGAATGTCCGCGCCAAAGTTCGCACGATGGTTGGCACGATGGTTGGCAAATGACTTCGCAATTGCCGCCGCAGTCCGCGCAGCGTCCGGCGCAGTGTCCGGCGTAGCATCCGCGCAACAGCCGGGCAATTTCCCGGAAGCGTCCGGGAAAGTCCACGGGATAGCCACGCTAGTTTCCGCGCAGCGACCGGGAATTTTCCGCGAATCTGTCCGTGACCAGTCCGTGACCATAAATTGTCCGTGGTCAGTCCGTGGCCACATCCAGTCCGCGTCCAGTCCGCAACTGCGTCCGTGGTCAGTCCATGCCCGCGTCCAGACCGCAAACTGACCGCGCCCACAGTTTGTCCATGTCCAGTCCGCGCCACGTCCGCGCCCAATCCGAATCCACGATCATTCCGTGGCATAACCGAACTCGCCGAGAATTGATTGCGTCCGTCCACGCTAAACGTGTTGTTGTCCGGGTCAATTGTAACGGATCGTGCAGACCGAAACCATTCTTCGAGCAAAAGGTCGTTTCTCAGGAGATACAGGGTGCGCTCCTGTAAAGCATCCAGCGCCTGAAGGTATCAAGTTTTTTGATTGTCCAAGCGTTTTTTGATGGAAAATTCCAGGTCTTGAATCGCCGTGGCTAATTCTCTGCCGTGGTTGCGTAGCGATGCCAGAACTTCAACGATTTTCATTTTCTGAAGTAGATCTTGAATGCCGCGTTCATAGCTGCCTTTCTCAACCAGAAGCTTGTCTGTTTTTTGGTCGCGCCGGCGGCGAGAACAAAGGCGCGCTTGGGGGCGGTCTGGTCTAGTTCATTGGGATCCACCAGATGAAGTTGCTGATCTTTGCCGATCACGATGCCGAGCTGAAGGTTGCCGCATTCCTGACCGCTGACCAGGGTGGGGAAATCCAGCAGCAGCACTTGGCCATGTTCAGTCTGCCGTTGCCGGTGCGGCCAGTGGCCGTTGAGCACCAGGCGCACGAGCCAGGCGACTTCGTAACGGTCCACGCCGGGCGGGGATGGATCCACCCAGCCGCAGCGGGCGGCGAGGGTGGGCGAGACGGTCACCGTGTGCGGCAGGCCGGCGGCACGGAAACAGGATTGCAGATCGGGCGATTTTCCGGAGGTGACGGCCTCCGGCCGAAGCGGGTTTGATTTCTTGTCGAACACACTTTTGTGTTTGACAATTTTTTGGGAGATAGAAATCTGTCGTCAGGAATGGATGTCCCGCAAGTTTGGTGCCCCCTATGTGTGGCGGGACGGCCCGCAGTGGCTGATGATTCTGATGGGAACCTCGGCACAAGAGCGGACCACGTTTGGATTGTTGAGTTCAACCGATGGAAGAAATTGGTGTTTGCTTCCCGAACGAAATCCAAGGGTGGTTACGCCATGAAATTACAAATTACATCGGCTGTTTTAGGAATTATAACTGTCCTGTTAAGAGGCCCAGCAAACCTCAAACCAGCCCGACTTTCCGCTTGCGCCTGCCCACCAATCTCACATAAAACTCCGCTGTTAATACCAGTTGTTGCTGATAGAGTTCAAAAAAACTCGCTCAGTCAGTCTTGAACCTTAACTTTTATGCAGATAATATTGGGCATACTGGGTGTGATATTCGCCGGGCTGATCAGCGGCAGCGGCGCTTGGCCTATGAAATTGATGAAGCGCTACCAGTTTGAACACTGGTGGTTTGTGGGAATGTTCTCGGGCCTGATTGCGTTTCCCTGGTTGGTGACGGTTATACTTTGTCCCAACTTGGTGGTCGCCCTCAAATCCATTTCATGGGAACCACTTTGGAAGGCGAATGCATGGGCAATCGGCTGGGGCGCGGCAAATGTCCTGTGCGGGCTATGTTTTGTCCGCATGGGAATGGCGTTGACGACGGCAATCCTCGGCGGCGTGGGGATCTGCCTTGGGGTTACCATCCCGCTGGTGTTCAGAGGCTCTGGGGTGTTTCAAGACGCGCCGAGCATCCTTTCCACAGCAGGTTTTATCATCGGAGCCGGTGTGGTGGTGGCTTTGCTGGCGGTGGTTCTAGCAGGTTTGGCCGGTGATGGACGAGAGCAGGTTCGCGGCCGGTCTTATGCCGGTTCGGGAAACTTTTTCGTCTCATTGATTATGGTTCTCTTGGCGGGCGTTCTCTCATGCGGCTACACCTTTTCATTTGTCTATAGTCAAGGGCCAATCATATCTGCTTTGAAGTCTCAAGGGGCGGGAGATGTGGCCGCTTCGTTTGCCGTATGGGCGCTGGGGCTGACTGGCGGTGCGCTGGTGAGTGTGGGGTATGCCGGGTGGCTTTTGACCAGAAACAAATCTTGGAGCCTGCTTCTGGGCAGTCCCAAGGAGTTCTGTCTGGCGTTGGTGATCGGGTTGCACATTGCCGTTTCGATTGCTTTTTTGGGTAGTGGAATGTTGCTCATGGGGGCGCTGGGAGGCTCGGTGGGGACGGGACTGCAGCAGATCGCCTGGATGCTGGGCGGGCAAGGCGTTGGATTCATCAGTGGCGAATGGCGCGGGGTGAATGGTCGGCCCAAAATAAAGATTGTGATGGCGATGACGTTGTTGATTTTCGCCGCCTTGCTCATGGCCTGCGGGAATTTTCACGCGGGAACCACAGCTAGGCCAAACCCTTAACTTCTTTATCTGGCAAAAGCGGATGAAGTTTTCAGTGTTGAATAGATTGGAAGGAGCCATCCCAATTAGTATTCTTGGCGGGGCAAGCCGGCATTGACGACCATGCAAACGCTATTAAAGAAAAAAAGCCTCCAGGCCATCCCCCGCGCCGGTTCCGCTGGCAAGCAAATCCGCATTTTGCTTGGCATGAAGTGGTATCGGCGGCATTTGCACGAGGGTGTGGCGGCCTATTGCCGGGAACGGGGTTGGTTGCTGGATTCGTTCGACTATTCTCCCGATTCGGCAACCTCGAATATCTGGGATGGACTCATCCTGCTGCATGAAGGCGTGAATGAGCTTCACCCTTTTTTCCTCAAAAAGGTTCCGATCGTCACCTTAGCCATGACCGAACAGGGGCGGATGCGTCTGCCTTGTGTCGGTCAGGATCATGAAGCGATTGGCGGCATGGGGGCAGGCCATTTTTTGGAGCGCGGCTTTCGGCGACTGTTCTTCTGCGGTTATCGAGATGCCATTTCCCACGCCCGGTTTAGTGGGTTTCAGCGCGAGGCAAAAAAACAGAAGGCTTTCGTCCGTGAAATCTGCCTGCCGCACCGAACTCCTCGGACAACCGGCTCCCAG
>Ga0316224_1001946_pt1 | contig 20461 bp, 17 predicted proteins | sample TBH18013metaG_FD_206254 | JGI IMG/M metagenome (GOLD analysis project Ga0316224, IMG submission 206254) | Freshwater microbial communities from Trout Bog Lake, Wisconsin, USA - TBH18013 | ecosystem: Environmental > Aquatic > Freshwater > Lake > Hypolimnion/Profundal zone | place: USA: Wisconsin... | reverse complement strand
ATGTTCACAATCAGTTTATCACCCAGCTTTTTATCCGTTTTCAGGGTATAATCTGAAGTAAAACTGATCACGGGTTTCAGGTTGGCATCCACATAATCGGCATGGAGTTTTATGGCTTCCGGATTTTTTATTTTATACCCTTTGGGAATATTGATGGTAATTGTCCGGTTCAGGTAAAAGGGGTAGTCAATATCAACCGGCAGTTTGCGCTCGGTTTCGGTATAAAGCTCGCCCTGGTCGCCTATTACATCACCCAGTTTGAATAAATAATCGGGCCCGGCCTGTTCTGTAAGCTGGGGTGCGTTTATTGAAGCGTGTATTTCAAGGGGCTTGTTTTTGTTGTAGTTTTCAAACTTTTCATTTTTAATGGTATAGTTCACTATATCATCGGGTTTTTCGGCGAGGGGCAGCATTTTTTCAACCAGTTCGTTTATTTTGGTTTTGGGCTGCAGGGCTATCGCTTCTCTGAGGCCGGTGGCCGTATAGCCTGTGAAAGAATAAGTAGCGTCAATATGGGCTTCCATATCGGGGTTAAAATTAATTTCAGCATTGATGTTTCTCTGGCTCTCGATTGCAGGCAGGGGGTCTATGGTAATGGCTTCCATCAGGCGGCCATTTACAATACCGCCTGGCGGTATATTGCAAAACACGCCCTTATTGGTAAGCACTGACTCAGGAACCACAGGATAACGGCAATATAAATCGGTAGGGGCAATGAATTTCTTAAGGTTGGGGAAATAAACCAGGTACCAATCCAAATTGGCCCAGTTCTCAAACTTGCTGTCAAAGCGGTGTTCACGGCGGTCGCCTGCCATACCCACCTCAAATTTCACGCCAGACTGTATAAAACAAGCCGCAAACAGTTTCAGGTAACCCGAATGTGTAGCCGCTTTTTTAGAGATTATACTATCAAGCAAAAAATGGGTATCGTCATATTCCGATGCATTTTGCGAAACAGAGCGCATGGAATTAAATGCATAAACCTCCCTTCTTTCTTCATACTCCACGTTTGAATACAGTACAATGTTGTTTTTGATGCCGTTTTCTATTTTCTTAATATTTTCCAGTTCATTGCCATGTCCGGCTACACCCAGGTCAGACAGGAATTTATTGACAGCTGCCTTTTCCTTTTCTGTAATATTGTAGTATTCATCAAATAATTCCCTTCCGAAATCGTCCCAGGTATTAAGCCTTTTGTTGTCGTTTTCATTCTGGTCCAGGAATTGGGCCAGTTTATATTCCACCCTTTCGAGGTGCAGGTCGTAATAGCTATGTGGTTCAGGCCGAAGGGCGGGTATATCACGCTGTGTTATCAATATGTGGCGCCTGTTGTGCAACAAGGTATCTTTTCCACCTGGGAATCCATTATAGCCCTTAGCTTCAAACACGAATTCCTTTGGGTAGGACATTTCAAACCGGGTATTTACAACCGGGATATTATACTGGAATGGGATACTGCCAAAAGCGGAGAATGACCTGATCTCCCTGATCAGGAATTCAATTTCCGAATTCTTTTCCACTCCTTCCATGGCAAACACGATCTTGTTCCTGCCATATTCATCGCGGGTCACCTTGATCATTTCCTTGGGTATATCCCTAACCTTGCCATCGGGCATTATGGTACGTGCTTTTATTTCGGGCACCCTTGTTCCGGGATTTACCGGGAATGCGATCTGGTTGAAAGATTCTATTCCCCTGTCGTCAAGCACTTTTACGATCCAGTGAACCGTAAAATAGTCATTGGTATGCCTGCCTTCAAACCGGTAGTCCATGCTCACATCATTAAGGATAAAATAGGCAGACTCATTTTTGAATTCTGGCAAAACGGGGTGTAATACCGGATTTTCTTCCCATTCCACAAACTTTGGTACCTGGCCCAGCTTTTTTTGCGCGGATACAGCTAAATCCGTGGCCAAAAACAGGAATATAAAAACTGAAAGCTTTTTCATTGTTGTTTATTTAGACTTAAATAATTTATATGATTTTTTGTGACCTTTAAAACCGGGCGCTCCTTTTTGTGATCCCTACAGCCGATTTTCCTTTTCTCAGTTTATTGTTTGCAACAAGCGCCACCGATTCCTTGTATTGTTTTTTAAGATCATCAATAATCTTATTGTTTTCGGCAAACTGCCTTGGGCTTACGCAAAGCGTATTCAGTTCATATTCTTTGGTTAGGGTTATCTTTTTTACGTCCTTCAGCTTTTTGGCATCAGTGGTGTAGGTTATTTTATAGGTAAGGATGCTCTCATTTCCACCCTGGGCATTTTTTGGAATGTATTTTACATCATAACCTTCAGGCACATTCAGCACCACCACCTGGGTTATTTTTTGTTTGTAATCATAATAATAGCCCACTTTCCTACCCGGTTCTTTCACCAGGTTATTCTCAAAGCCGCGCTCCAGGTTCATATTTACATAATAGTCTTTCCCGGTTTTCTCGCCATAATCTGCCAGGGTGAAATCAGTCCTGAGGACAAAATCATTATGTTCACCGCCGGTAGCATCACCGGTTGTCATAAAGTAAAATTTGTCAAGGGTATATTTGTTCGATCCTCTTTCAGTGAGCCTTCTTACCGCCTTGTCGCGGTCTTCCTTTATTTTATTGTTTTTAAAGAATCCATCAAGATACCATGCCTCATGCCCGGTATAGCGGATAGTGGCATTGCCTGTAGCTTTATAACCCCAAAGGTTGAGCACGGTACTGTCGTAAATTGTATTTTTTGTCGCGGCTTCAACCGGTATGGTCACTATTTTATAATTGGTGGCATCCAGGTATATAATGGCTTCTTTACCCTGTATGGCCTCACTGTTTTCTCCAAATGGCAGGGTGGGGTCGGTTGCGTCCATAAATGTCCAGTCGTCACCTATTCTTAGGGCGCAAATCATATGGTTATACACCATTTCGGTAGGCGTTTCTTCATGGGTATAAGGCAATGACCGGGTGCCTATTCCGGTAAAATAAGCATCGAGACCAGCAATGCGGCACATGGCAACCAGAATGCTGCTCATGTCTTTACAATCGCCGTATTTCCGGCCAAATACAGTATCTGCCTCCCTTGGCCTGAACCCTTCCAGCCCTTTTTCAAAGGCGATATAGTGGATATTGGTTTGGACCCATTTATAGATATGGGCTGCCTTGTCTATTGGCCTGAAGTCACCTTTGGTAATTTCCTCAACCGTTTTCACCAATTCAGGGTCGGTTTTCATGTTCAGGTTCCTTACAAATTTATAATCATATTTATAAAGGCCATCGGTATTGCCCAGCATTTCTATAGGCTTTTTGGCGTCGGGCAGTTTGTAAGAAGTGATAATGGGTACTACATGAGGCACAAAATACCGCCAGTCGGGGGCGTTTTTATACTTTTTCATGGCCGGTACATCGGTGGCAGTAAACCTGTAAATGATATTCCCGAATTTTTCTTCTTTGGCCTGTGTTATCCAGGAGGTATTGTCTCCTTTCAATACAAAATTGAAATGAACATAGGCAGGAGCGATTACCTCATAGGTGGCGCTTACTATAGGAAGGTCCTCGGCAAGGTCCTGGAACACAAAAGGTTCAAGCAGGTAGGGGTCGGTATGTACAAGGGTATATTTGGTTTCCGTAATTGCATTTTTCATCAGTCCTGAATACTCGACCACCTGTGCCCTTTCATCGTCATAAAACACATATGTGCGAGGCCTTACCACGGCAAAAGTATTGCAGGGGGTCTTTATATAATCCCGTCCCGAAGGCAGGTAAGCATTGGCATTTACATCTTCAAGTTTATGAAAATCGCTATAATAAAAATAGTCCATATTCTCATTATTGAGCGACATATCGCTGATGAACAGCTTCTCCAGAGTTATATTGCTACTGGCTGTCAGTTTGCCATTCACTTCCTTTATTACCAGTTGCTCGGTAACATTGGTATAAACCGCGTTTTCATTCTTATACCTTGAGGCTATGGTATCATATTTATCCCGGTCATGGTCCTGTGCCTTCACGGCAGCAGCAGCCATCAGGCCCGCCACTATAAGGCAGAATGCTTTGTTTATCTTCAACGGTTGTAATATTGTGCGAATCATTTCCTGCGATTATTAATGCTAAATAATGAGCTGTCCTGAAAAAGAGGTCTAAATATAATGATAAATTGATAGCCCAACCTAATTTTTCGAAATAGTAACCAGGATTTGATGAAAAATCAGGTTTTCTCAATTATTTTTTTGGGTAATAATAATCATAAACCTGCTCTATAAAACCATGGCCTATCTGAGAAAGGGTATAAGTAGTATAGATCAAAACAATACAGTCGGTATTGTTTAAAGCGCTTTTCCAGTCATAATTATCCATACCCGAAAAAGGGTGGTCTTCATCGGTATAATTTATTTTATAAACCCTGTTGAAATAATACCAGTACTCCCAATCAGCAAATATATTCTGAATCAGCCCCTCTTTTACCAGGTTCAGCCCGAAACTGTCACCTACAAATATAGCCTTTGGTTTCTTCAGGGTATCGCTGTCGGGATATTGAAGATCGGGATAACAAAAGGTTTCATCACTTATCCTGAAAATGAGGTTTTGTTCCCTGGCGATATCGTCATCCGGATCCCTGGCAATTTTTGTATGTGTTGCAGTAGTCCAACCGGGATGCACCATTTTTATATTCCGCCTTTGTTCCAGGTAATTTACAAGGCTATCTGCTGCAAGTATGGATCCATAAATAGTATAGTGGATACCCTGTTTGGAAAAAAGCAATTCCTTACTTGTTTTTTTAAGGGAAATAAACCAGGAATTGAGGTCCAGCTGTTTTATTCCCAGTGAATCGCCGGTGTGCAGGAAGGCATTGAAATTGGTTTTCTTTTCAGGCAGGTTCATGTGATCTTTTGGGAAATCTTCCGGGAAAAAATCTGCCTTGCTTGGCGCATAAACCAGAACCATGGTTTTGCCAAGGTGTTCCAGTGTATCCTGTATGGCTTTGAGCTTGAGGGATTTTTGAAGGATAAGGCTATCGCCAATAAAATCCACTCCATAATATTCATCAATATAATGGTATTGGTACAGGCAATTTTCCTGGCCCAGTAAGGCCCATTTGCCATGAATTTTATCAAACAGGCTAAAATCAAGCTGGTTATTCAGCCGCAATAAATCGGGCCGGAAACCTAAAAAGTCATTATAAAACTGGGATTTGCCTTTCTGGTAAGTATCATCAAACCAATGTTCAAAAGAGAATTGAACATCCGGGGCGTGTGAATACCGGCCATACAAAGGTCCGCTTTTAATAATCTTCAGGTTTTGCTGTACCATCGGCAAAAACAGGATCATAAAAATAAAAACAAGTAGTTTCTTTTTAGTTTTTTCTTCCATGATTATTCCGGCAGATGCAATTGATGCCCAAAGATATTTTATTGGGTGGAATAAGGGGTGGATTTCGGTAGTAGTTAGGAATTCGTCGTTGGTAATAAATTTTCGGGCACTTTTAATAATTCCAAAAACAAAGAGCTGTTATTTTTTAATTCACACTCCCAAATTCTTATAACCTTCCAACCTTTCATAGATAGATTTCGTGTAACCTCTGTATCTCTATTTTGATTGCGGTTAATCTTATTAATCCAATATTCATTATTGTCTTTCGGTCTCGTATTTCGGCAATTATGCCCATGCCAAAAACAACCATCAACAAAAACAGCAATTTTTAATTTTTTAAAAACAAAATCAGGTTTTCCAAATAATGGATATTTTCTTCGCCAACCTGTGATTTTATTGTTTTTGAAAATTCTGATGAGTTTTAATTCTGTGGTTTTATTGCGGTTACTTTTTACTTGTCGCATTATGCTACTGCGTTGTTCTTTAGTAAAAGAATCAGCCATCTTTATGAGTTATTGTTATCCATGATTTATCAAAACCAAGTGCATTCAACACAGTTTCTTTATTCAAAGTTTTGGGTTGTTTAATTCTAATAATCAGACTCTTTTCCGGCACTTTTTCTATAATAGTAAATTGTGAACCGTGTGGCTGCCATGTAAATCTATGTTCACCGGAAAATTTTTCTACTCCTTTAAGATTAGCGTTTTTGTTCCATTCCCAAACGAATAGTTCAGGGTCATACCGAATTGTATCAAATTCAAAAACTACAACTTCAGTTAAATCGTTTGATTTTACTAAGACAACTGTACGAAGATTTTGAAATTTTTCTCGAACAGCAGAAACACGTTCATTCCAAATATCTAAAATTGATTTACCTACTAAAATTGGATTAGCATGTGTATCTATTGTATCGCCAAATGAATATACTGGGGAATTTCTTCCGGAAATTAACCTCACCTTTGTTTGTTTTGATGGATTAGTTGCTTTTACTGTTTTAGCCCCCCAGGCAGTATTTCCAAATATAACATCGTCAAGGCCAACATTTGAAGGTTTCCAATCGGCCCCAATACAAGTAGCGAAAATAGACTCCCATTCTTCACCCTCAAGGCTCGATGTGCCTTTTGATGCAAGAAGATAGATTAATTCTTTTCCTAAAATAAAAGGAAAATCTTTTGGAAAATGGTTTAATGGAAATGGCGGTAGTGATTTATCTACTGTTCTAAGCTTAGGTGACTTTTTTTCCATTATCTTTATTTATAAGGTACTTCATATTCTCGTAAAACTGAGGTCATATCCAAAGTGGAAGCAACATAAGGCAATAATTTCAATATTACTGCCTTAACTATGTTTACTGGTACTGCATTTCCTGCTTGTTTTCTTGCCTGCGTATCATTATCTATTATTTTATAATAATCAGGAAATCCTTGTAAGCGGAACATTTCCCTTGGAGTTAGCCTTCTTTCGCCATTTACTAATAAGTAATTATACGAGGCACCTGCACGCAAAGCACATGAATAGGGATAGGAACAAATATTTCCAGCTTTGTTTTCATGCCAAATAGAAATTTTATATGCTGATTTATGTGCTTCTTTTCGTTTGATTTTTATATATTCTGAAGCAAAATGTTTTTCATCAACTTTCTTTTCTAAAATCTCACATAGAGGTTTGAATGGTTTTATTGGGGATGGATATGAAAATAGAATTGGATCTTTATGGCCAACGATTATTACTCTCTCTCTCTTTTGTGGTAAGCCATAATCTAAAGCATTAAGTACCGCATATTGAACATGATAGCCTAAATCTTTTAATGTTTTAATAATAACTTTTAGTGTCTGTCCACCATTATGCCCAACAAGTTGTTTTACATTTTCAAGAATAAAGGCTATTGGCTTTTTTTCTTTTAAAATATTGGCAATATGGAAAAAGAGCGTTCCTCTTGTATCGTCAAATCCCTTCATTTGCCCAATTATGCTGAATGGTTGGCAAGGGAATCCAGCAAATAATACATCATGGTCGGGAATAATTTTAGGATCAATTTTTGTAATGTCTCCTGCTGGCCGATGTCCAAAATTATTTTCGTAACTTGCTTGACAATAAGGGTCTATGTCTGATGAAAAAACGCATTGTGGATTAATACTATTTTCTTTACAAGCTTCATCCATTGCTACACGAAATCCTCCTATACCACAAAACAGATCAATAAACTTTATTTTTTCCATACCAGCACAATATTTTCTTACAAAAATAATATTTAAATTGCTTAACAAAGCAAAGGCTATTTAATAATTCACAACAAAATCTCAATTCTATGCCCATTTGAAGACTTAGAGCTGTTCCCCCTACAAACCTGAATGCACTGAATACTTCTCTTTCATGATTTGTTGCAGGCAAGTATTCAATGACTCAGTTATCCTATTATAGTAAAGCTTTCTATGCTGTGTTATGTTCAGTTTGCAACTGCATTGGTTTTGTCTTCTGGGTATTCAGCACAAGGTCTATCTTTCCTTTAACGTAAAAACGATTGATTTCTTCCATTTCTTCTTCGTCGCCGCGCTCATATACTCGTTGAATATCTGCATTATATTGGCGGTTCCAGTCAATATGGTTAATTTCCGTATCCCAAAAAAGTGATTTACTGATTTTAATCAAACCAGGCATTCCCTGTTTGCTCGCTTCTTTTACCATCCGTATATCGTAGTATGCATGCAATAAAACCAGGGTGCCCTTATCAATATCCATTTCTTTTTCAATTTTAAGGGCGAGTGCTGTATTGTGGCTTCTTTTATCCCGGGTGATGGCATTGAAAGTTTGTGGATGTTCTGCCAAAGAAAGGACAAAAGGGCGTTGCCTGATAGCCCGCTTTATTAACTCGCAATCTATTACTATTCCCGGATGTATGCCTTTGTTTTGTTCAAATTTAGTTTCCATAAACCATATGTAAGCAAAATTGTTTACAAAAAGCAGTGATCCTGGGTAATACCTTATTGTTTTTCGGCCTCAGTTTGTCTTTGTCCATTGCAGAACCCGGCTATTGTCAAGATAAACCATCTTTAAACTCACCAAATGACTCCGAATAAGTAAATCCAAATGCTTCCACCCGTGAAGGCGGCGACCCGGCGGGGACAGTGTCTACCACGGCAATTTTACAAAACTTTTCTTTGGCAGTAATATAATGTCCTACCTTCGCAAACGCTCAAAATACAGTTGTCCCATTTATTTTGTCAGGGATACCCACACAATGTTGGTAAATAAATTCCCTCCCGGAACAATAAAAAGAAAAAATTTGCCCAAATAAACTATTTCATTACCTTTGCATCCCCAATACCAAAAGGGATTATAAAATATGCTGATAATTGATTCAAAAGATTGCGAAAACATTGACAAAGCACTCAAAAAGTATAAGAAAAAATACGAAAAATCCCGCATCCTGAACCAGCTTCGTGACCGCCAGTCGTTCACCAAACCCTCTATCAGGCGCCGCACCGAAATCCTGAAAGCTGTTTACAAGCAGCAGATGGCAAATGGTGAGCTTGAGGATTAATACTTAATAATTCCATAACACGCTCCTTACGTGTTATTTCAAAATAAATTTGTACCCGCTACTGTAAAATGCGTATATTTACAGTAGCGGGTTAATTATGTTTGAGGAAAGACTGACTGAATTTATACATTTCCTGAGGTTTGAGAAAAGATACTCTCCACATACGCTTAATGCATATGAGCATGATCTTGAGCAATTCAGGAAATATTTATTAGATGAATTTGAAACCGATGACCTTAAAATAGTCACCCATTTTCACATCAGGGGCTGGCTTGCGGGCATGAAGGATGATGAACGCACCTCGCGCACCATCAACCGCAAAATATCAAGCCTTAATTCGTTTTATCGACACCTGCTTAAGCTTGGTGTGGTGGAAAGAAATCCAGTGCGTTTGCTGCACGCCCAGCGCCTTCCCGAACGTCTCCCTGTTTTCCTGAAAGAAACTGAAACACAAAATCTGCTCAAAAAAATCGAGTTCGACGATGGTTTCCGTGGCCTCACCGACCGGCTCATATGCGAGCTGCTCTATTCCACCGGTATGCGCCGAAACGAGCTGATACAGCTCAAAGAAACCAATATAGAATGGGGCCTGAACCAGTTAAGGATAATGGGAAAAGGTAATAAGGAAAGGCTTGTTCCTGTAAGCCCTGTTCTACTCGATGCCATGAGGGATTATATCCACGAAAAGCGCAGACTCATAGCATCTGCGGTTCCACAGGTCGGTGAGCGCTCAGGTGGCCCGCTGCTGGTAGTTGAATCAGGCGAACCCCTATATGCAGGTTATGTGTACCGGGTTGTTACGCGCTACCTTAGCGAAGTAACCACCCAGAAAAAGAAGAGCCCCCATGTGCTGCGGCATACCTTTGCTACGCACCTGCTCAATAACGGGGCCAATATCCAGGCTATAAAAGACCTGCTCGGCCACAGCAGCCTTGCGGCCACACAGGTCTATACGCATAATAATATTGACAGGCTAAAAGAAATTCACAAGCAAAACCACCCGCGGGGGTGATATTTTTAACAAAAAAAAAGTACAACTATGAATGTACAAATTCAGACGGTGCATTTCGATGCAGATTCAAGGCTTCTGGCGCATGTTAATGCCAAGATAGAGAAGCTGAAGACTTTTCACGACAAGATCATTGACGCGGAAGTTTATTTGAAGTTAGATAATAAGTCCCAGCCCATCAGGGATAAGATTGCTGAAATTAAGGTACATGTGCCCAAACACTCCTATTTTGTGAAGCACCAGAGTAAAACATTCGAAGAGTCCTTCGACCTTGCCTTTGATTCATTGGTGACCCAGGTAAAAAGGCAAAAACAAAAACACCAGACTTACAATTGATTTTCAACCTGTTTGAAATACGAATCCCCCCGGCGCTGCAGGGGGGATTCGTATTTTATGGCTTTTTTGAAATGATCTCAATTCAGCGATATTCCCGGCAGGGTAGTCTGCAGGGTATTGTGGAAAAGCAGCGGATGACAATTGATATCCGTAAAATAGCGGTAAAGCGGCATGGCAAGCACCATTTCCATGGATTCAGGCTCATCTTCGGCATTAATTACGCACCAGATCATATTCCTTCGAACGGAAACACTGTAGGAAAGAATGCGCCCTTCTGAAAACAAACGGTTGACATACGCCCTGTGCAGGGGTATCTGGCTTGCCATTTCATCAGTAATTTCACCCAGTTCTATCTGGAACAAATAAGCGCCCATTTTGCTGAAATATCGTGGCCAATAATGATCAGGTCACCGGAATAAGGTCACGTTACCGGTCTTCTTTATTTCTTTTCCATCCTGGCAGAAAGCATCGGCTATATATGCATATACACCTTCTTCGCAGAGTTTGCCATTATAGGTGCCATCCCAGCGGCCAGAAAGACTGCCGGTCTGGTAAACCAGATTGCCCCAGCGGTCATAAATACGCAGGTAATTCAGTTGGGCAATTTCCTGGTTTATAATGCCGAAGGTATTGGTAAGCACATTTTCACTGGTAGGTGAAAACGCATTGGGCAGGTAAATGGCTCCGCAATCCACATGCACAATCACTGTATCCCTGGCCTGGCACCTGAAGGTGTCATTGAGTTCGGTAACGGTCAGGTAGTATGTCATATCATATGCTGGCGTGGCTACGGTATACGGATCCAGAGTGTCGTTTAGAAACTGGAAGGGTGTCCAGTTGTAGGAATATCCGCTGTCGCCTGTAGGGTAGGTATAAAAAGGCCCGGGATTGAAAACCGAAGTATTGGGGCCTCCTAAGGTAGTAGATGCGCCATCAAGTATCCAGCGGTCGGGGCCGGCATCGGCATGTACCTGGCTCACGGTAATGGTAATAGAGGTATCGACAACGCAGCCAAAAGGGTAGTAAGCTATGATTGGGTAAGTATAAGTATATCCCGGGAAAACCCTTACGGAATCCTGGAGAATATTAATGGTATCTATATTATAGGTTGAAGTCCATCTGATAGAATCAGCAAGCGTTGATACTGCATAAAGCCTCACGGTATCGCCAGGGCAAAGAGTGGTATCTACATGAAGGTTTATGGGCGGGTACTGAATAACCGTGATGGTTTTACAAGCCACCTGTTGCGTGGGCAAGCCCTGGTTGACGACAAAGTAAACATTATAAACCCCGGGTGAATCATAAGAATAAACAGGCGGCTTCACCTCGGTATAAGAAGGTATGGTGGATTTATTGCACTGGAAGAAATCTATACGGGTAAGCGTGCTGTCTGCGTCATTACAGATAAAACCATACAGGTCGTCGTTGTTACGCAGGATACTGGATAAGCCTCCCGGATAATTCATAGCGCCAATTACACTATAATCAATAGCCGTATAGGTAGTTGTATCGCTGACAACAGGCATTCTTACCGACATCAACTGGCTGGTGGTACTGTCTGTGATATACGCGTAAAGCTCGCCACAATCCCTGTTCACGGTAATTGCCGAAGGCGAATCGATCCTGAAAAGGAAATTGCCGCAATTTACCCCCTCAACCACAGAGGTATCAAGCCCGGTACCCATGTCGAGCCTCACCATATTGCCGGTATTTCCCATATTCGTAATGAAGAAATACCAGTTATTATTGTCTTTTATGGCAGCCATGTCGGTAGGGTAGTTAAGAAGCGGTATCCCGCCTGCCGTATGTTCATCAATAGGGTTGCCAATATCGGTCATCCTTGGCGTATTAGATACATTGAAAGAAAAGTCGAGACGGATAAGTGTACTTGTATTGTGGTTCACAATATAGCCCCACCAATTATTATTGCCATCCTGGCCCACAAATACCCCTTTGGGATAATTAAGCACCCCATTATAATTGCCGAAATTGGCGATATCGGGAGTAGGGTTACTGAGGTGGGGACCAAAATCAATACGGGCAAGTGATGAAGTATTTACATTAAAACCACCTGAAACGAAAATGAACCAATGGTTGTTGAGGGTGTCTTTGAGTATGAAAAGGGAAGACGGATTGAGCGGCAAGCCGTCGCCTACATTGCCGAAATTGGTAACCGATGGCACATTGCTAAGGCTGGTACCGAAGTTGAGCCTCAGGAATTCACGCGTACCCGAATTGGTAACGAAACCATAAAAGAAACCGCTGTCTTCTACAATATCAATATTGGAAGGAATATTAAATTTGAAATGGGCGCCCATATTTATTCCAGAAGGTGCGTCCATAAGGTAGCCCGAACAAAAGCCCCAGTAATAGTTGGCAGCAGTAGTATCATTGCTGGTCAGGGTCACAGGCTGGTGGACGCATACCGTCTCAGGGGCGTTGAACAGTGTCTGTGCATAAACCTGGTTTATACGCAAAAAATGGAGTTGCGACAGTACTAACAGCCCGATAAAAAATAAGCATTTTTTCATAATCCTGTAATGATAAGCACGTAATGTTCTGCTAATATAAGATATTACCAGACAACTTTAACAGCAAAGGTGTATATTTATTTCTGCAAATCAAAAAATATATGACCAATCGGCCAAAATTACCTCTTTTATTAACCAAATGTTCAATGATTTTTAGCCTCTTATGCTGTGTGGGAGGCGCTTTTGCCAAAGAAGGTATGTGGATTCCGGCAACAATAAAAAACCGGGAAAAGGACATGAAAGCTATGGGACTTGAAATTCCCGCCGATATTTTATACAATTCTGTGGGCTCCGGCCTTAACAATGCCGTGGTCCTTTTTGGCAGAGGTTGTACCGGGGAGATCATTTCCCCTAAGGGCCTCCTGATCACCAACCACCACTGCGGTTATGGCAGCGCCAAGCGCCTGAGCAGCGCTGGAAAAGATTTTTTTTCCAATGGATTCTGGGCGCAGAATCAAAGCGAAGAACTACCCTGTCCCGGCCTCACCGTAACTTTTGTGAGAAAAATGGAAGATGTAAGTTCGCGGATCATCAATGGCCTTGCCGATACCCTTGCCGATAATATACGAGACAGCATTATTGCCACCCGTATTGCTATGACTGAAAAAGAATACTCGGCTAATACCCATCTTGACGCTACCATTAAAGCCTATTTTACAGGCAACCAGTACTGGGTAGCCCTTACCGAGACCTACCGGGACGTAAGGCTGGTCTGTTTTCCTCCCAATATCATCGGGGCCTTTGGCGGCTATGTGGAAAACTGGATGTGGCCAAGGCATACCGGCGACTTCTGCCTGTTCAGGGTTTATGCAGGTGCTGATAATAAACCGGCTGATTATTCGGCATCCAACAATCCCTATGAGGCAAGCCGTTTCTTCAACATCAATATCAGTGGTTATAAGGAAGGCGACTTTACGATGGTCTATGGTTTTCCCGGCGCTACCCAGGAATACATTTCTTCTTACGAGCTCAACCAGGTTTATTCCATAACCTACCCGATAAGCGTTGCCGCCCGTACCCGCAAGCTCGACGTATGGAACAAACACATGGGCTGGAACCAGGAGACTTTTATTAAATATTCGGCCAAACGTGCCGGGGTAGCCGATGGATGGAAAAAATGGCAGGGGGAAGTGCAGGGAATGAAGGTGAACAAGGTGACCGAGAAAAAACAAGCTGCCGAAAAATTGTTTCAGAAATGGGCCGATACCGCAAAATCATGCCGTTTTGCAGCCAAATTGCTGCCCCAGATGAGCGCTGCCGCACAGAATGCAGACAAACTCCTGACCCAGGAGCAATATAATAAGGAGTGCCCACTGGCTGTGGAACTGGTGGCACAGGGTGGCGAACTTGAACGAATGCTGAAATGTATGAGGCTTAACTTATCTGAAACCGAGCTAAACGATACCCTGAAAAAAGTGGCCAATGATATGGCCGGATTTTTTAAGAATTATGATGCGCTAACTGATAAGGACGTATTTATCTCCCTGATGGCCCTTTATTTTTCCAAATGCGCCAATAACCTGCCTGTCTATTACCAAGCACAGTACAAAGCGCATAACCAGGACCTGAAAGCCTGGGCCGATGAAATATACAGCGCTTCCCTGCTTATATCAGAAGATAGGCTGAAAGAATTTGCAGCCCACGCCAGGGCAGCCGACAGCGTAAAAATACTAAACGATGCGGCATGGCAACTTAATTACTCGCTAAATACCCTGAGCAAAGAAAAGATAAGCCCCGCCCTTAAAGAATACACCAAAACAATGCGCCACCTTAATCGCCTGTATATGGAAGCCCAGATGGCCATGAACAAAAAAAATGCCTGGTACCCCGACGCCAACCTTACCCTGCGCCTCAGCTATGGAAAAATAAAAAGCCTGAAAACCGATATTCCTGGCCCCAGCAGTTTTATGACCAGGCTAAGTGACGTAGTGAAGCTGGACGACACCACTTCCGACATTTTCAAAGTGCCTGCCCGGTTGAAGCAATTATACAATAAAAAAGATTTCGGCCGCTGGGCCGTGAAAGGCGATGTGCCGGTTGCCTTCCTTGCCGTGAATCATACCACTGGTGGCAACTCAGGCAGCCCTGTTTTGAATAAAAAGGGCGAGCTCATAGGCACCAATTTCGACCGTCCCTTTGAAGGCACCATGAGCGACTATTACTTCGACCCTAATCGCTGCCGCAATATTTCGGTTGATATCCGATATACACTCTTTATCATCGAAAAATTCGGCAATGCCGGCTGGTTGCTTAATGAAATGAAACTTGTAGGGAAATGAGGGTTGATGAATTTTTTATTCCTCAAGGCTTGTGGAAAAGATCCGGACTGTGACTGTATTCCTATAGATTCAGAACCAGAGCTTCGCACTTCGTTCTCCAATTGTGTGCCATCAGGGTTTGAATCTGGGAGCTGCCTGAATAGGGGAATCCCTTGCTGACATTACTTATTTCAGAACCGATATTATAGTTTTGTCGTATGAAAAATCGGATTATTTTTTTTGCAGCTTGTTTATTGGCAATTGGTGCAAAAGGTAGGCAAACAGGTGGAACAGCTGATACGCTTTCTTTTACCGTGGCCGGACATATCAATGCAGATACTGGTACTGTTTGGCTCAGGCCAATAAATAATGATCGCGGTTATTACCCCTTCCAGACCGACATAAAAGTTCCCGTTTCAAATGGGAATTTCATCCTCACAGGAAAACTTTATTGCCCCACAGCCTATATGGTGAAATATGGAGGAGGTGATGGAAAATTATCTGCCGAATTCATCCTTGATCCCGGCTTTCAAACATTATCCTACAATATTGATTCGCCACTAAGCCAGCCCAGGGTTAATAATAAAACAATGAAGGAATGGGCAAGGGATTATGAACCAATATATGATGGAGTGACAAAAGAATGGTATAGCCTGGCAGCTACTAAAGATAGCCTTGGAATTGTTTATAATCACCATCTTCCTGATTCAGTCTCAGCAAACCTATTGAGCCGAACAGAGGTGATTAGAAACAAGGCGAATGCCGCCTTACTTGACTACACAAAAGCGCATCCTGATTCCTACATTGTTCTTTGGCGCCTTATTGAAGTGACAGCCTATATAGATAAACCGATATTTTACAGTATTTATGACGAATTATCTCCCTCAATAAAACTGGCCCCACCTGCAAAAACTCTGGGACAAAAACTTAAAGCAAAAAAAGATACACATACCCGCTGATATAATTTAACTCATTTCGCTGGCCCGGTCTGTTGGACCCCCTTGCACAATATTTGCAAAATTTAATACAGCCGATAATTTTTTATAACGCACAATTACCAAATAAAAAAGCGAAGCGCCGGCGCTTTTACGCTCTCTGCACTTCGCTCTCCATTTGTGGGCCCACTCGGGTTTGAACCAAGGACCCCCTGATTATGAGTCAGGAAATTGCCTCTATTAAGTAATTGATAATCAATAAGTTAAGACCTGATATGCTTTTCTTGTCGAACATTTGTAAAACAAGTACCTCACTGGTTAAGAAATAATTACAGTGTAAAGATAGAACAATATTTAGGCTTTCAATGACCCTGGGTATCCTTAATGGGTAATATTGGAATTTCAATTAATTTAAGGCTGATTTAGGGCGTTGTTTGTTATTAGGCTCTTATATACTGCTTTGTATATATCATGCCGCAAATAGGCTAAAAACACCTAATATAAGCATTTTTGCCTTTCTGTATTTCCATGTTTGTTGCCTGATAGGTTAAACCAATTAAAGCCTTAACTCAAACCCTGGGGTATATAGTAGAATTAATTGCAATATAGGTTAATAACCTCAGGCAGGTATTGGAATGTAATATCCGCGACCCACCCGAGGTATTTCAATAATAATGACTGCCAAATTTGATTTTCAGGGGACTTTGAGATTGAAGAGAGGTAGTCCGTCTCAAAAATAACCAGCTTAGATAGAACATAGTATTGTGCACATACATACATTCCCGATTCACTGTAAACAAAATACAACATAACTCTCATGCGATGCATTAAACCTTTGCTATTAGAAATTGGATACAATGCGGAAATTCTTATGGAAATAGGCCCCTTCACCAATCAGGTAAATAAGCTAATCCCGTTCTCCCGCTGTAACCTCCTCTACAAAAACAAAAGAACCCTTTTTAAACCGACCTGCATTCTCAATACATTGCACCTTGAATGGTGTATATAAGAGTTTGATTTGGCCACGACTGTTTACAATGAGTATGCTTGTGGAATCGCAATATTTTACTGAATAACTACTGGCCATAGTGTGGAATGCACAGTAGAATTACTGGGCTAATTTTAGTGGTGATCAATTGAGGTACCAGCAGGTGTTCTTTTGCTTAATGGCATCCTGCAATACATTTACCAGTTGGAAAGCATTTACGCTCCTATCAAGGAAAGTATCAATGTAACTGCTCTTATTGGCACCTGTAAACAAGTTGAATAACCGCCATAGGTTTAAATTGCCCTCCTCACTTCTGCAAAATGCCTTATCACGGTAATAATCATTGCAGATTGTGTTCAACTGGCTTTCTCCAAACATCAATTCAGGGATATTAAGCTGTAAACTTTCAGGAAGATACCTGTACATCCTGCACCTGCCGATAAGCTGGGCAAATTGCTGTTCCGTCAATTCATAATTGCATAAGTCCTTAAATTGGTCTGCCATTTGTACTGCGTTGAAATCCTGTAGCATCATCCTTATGGCGTTTTTCAGCATTTCCAGGTTTTTTACTTTGAGTGAGGCAATCAATCCATCAGTGGATACGCACATATTGGTACATACCGTGTTTTTGAACCCAACAAAGATTTTGAAATGCTGGTCTGCACCCAATTTATTATATAGGTTATCCAGATTGTAGGATTTTACCCCGCCAATAGTCAAATTGAGCCTGTTGCCACCAATTTCAGTATAGATTGTGGGTACCTCAATTACAAATGCCATCCGTTCATAATAGATGGTCTTTTCATGCTCCAGGAGTGCATTGGCTGGCTTCAACTTTGCCTCTGGAATACGGCCTTTGATGGGGTGGGAGAGCCTGATATTGGGCTTTAAAATACCTTCTCCCCTGAAAATATCCATTACAGTACCCAGGGCTGTTTCAATGAATTCACAGTGGGATATAACTGGCTCATTGTCCTTGATGAACACTGGTATAATATGGCTGTGTTTTACCTCGGTAAGGGTGCTACCAATTGTGTTTGCCTCAATGAAGGGCTTTGAAGTGGAGATAATTTCAATATCTTCAAGCACTTCGGGGAGTGTCTCACCTACCGTTTTGATCTCTTCATTAGTTGTTAACAATTATATTTGTTGAAAAGTTGTTTTGATTAACAATGTTTGTTTCTAATATCTGCTGCTTCCTTTTACTGAATTCAGAGTTAAGGGCATCCTGCAGGATAGGATTTGCATTATACAAGGCCAGTAATTCATCGGTGGAATTGCAATTCTGTATGGCCAGCTTAATGTCCTCAATTACTGGATTGATAGTTGGAGTAATACCCTGGTTACACCATTTGAGGATAATTGATCCCGTATCGGTTGTTGGGATAAATTCAGGTTTGCCAAAGAATAATTGCGTCCTGTCCTTGGTTGATTTGGCTTTCAGGGCTATATCCAGGTCAAATACCAGGGTGAATTCATAATCAAGCCCTTCTCTGGTAATACCCTTCATTCCCACTTTCTCAGGTACTTGTTTGCCGTTCTTTTCGGCCAATACATATTCCTGCTTACTCCTGATGGTGCCTATAATATGCACATCCATTTGTAGCAGGGTTTGGATAAATGCATTGTGCCTGGGAGTTAACTTGCTCCAATTGGTGAAGGAATTGCCAATCATGCCTGAATGGGTTTCCAGTATCCCACCTATACCCTCCCATTCATGGCTGACTGAATCAATTATAATTACCTGCATACCTGCATTCTGGCACACAAATAATGCTTCAATGTACCTTTCGGGTGTGAAGGGTGGCGCCAATGGGAGTACCTGGTAAGGCCCTAAATCTGCGTACAAATCCGCTGACCTGTTTTCAGTATCTATAACGCCTATTTTCTCCCATGAGCCACATAAACCATATGCAATGAGTAGGGAACTTTTTGTTTTACCGCTCCCACTTGGCCCTTGCAATGCCATTTTAATTTTAGCCTTCTTTCGGCTTGCTGTTTGTAACTGCATTCTATTAATTTTAAAGGGTGAACAATACAATTTGATATTAAAAAAGGAAGCAAAGCCATTACAGCCTCGCCTCCCTTTTGCCTTACCAACCATCTTTTATTATCTTTCCGATTTTTTTTGTTGAGGATTGCTAATGAATTAGATTAATGAACATGAGTTTGATTTTAAGTGATTAAAAATGATTCAATTGAAGATGGGGGCATAGTACCCAACACTCAGCCTTGAGCCTGGGTTGCCAATGGGGGTACCTGTTTCACTTATACCAATAAGGGGGTATATGTGTTAAAGTGCCTGAAATTTTTGGGGGTTGGAAAATTGTAAAATACGGGGGGGAGAAAAATTCCCTGCTATACCCTTATAGGAGTAGGTGGTTTTTTCTCCTCCTTTGAATTTTTTATCACTTTTATACCCTAAACATTAATTATGAATCATCTGGAGCAATAGGTAGCTGAATGGTATGAATATAATGGGTATTTCATTCGGAGAAACGTAAGGGTTGGGAAAAGTGATAGAGGTGGTTAAGATTGTGAATTGGATATAGTTGGCTTCAACCAACAATTGGAAATCTTAATTCATATTGAGCCTTCTGCTGATACTAATACCTGGGAGAAAAGAGAGATACCAAAAGAAATTTGAGGCTGGCAGAAAACACATACATGATCTCTTTAGAGGGATGAAATTGCCTGAGAAAATTGATCAGCAGGCTGTATTTTTATTCGGTAGTAAAACACGGGAAACTGTTGGCGGTGGTAAAGTATTATTAGTTTCAGATATTTCAGAAGACATTAAGAAATCACTAATAAAAAAGAAGATAGAGAAAGAAATTGTACTTGAAACATTTCCATTATTAAGGATATTACATATTTTTATATATAATATTTAGGTATAATCCATTCGGTTCCCTTACCACCTGGTTGATTGGCATGAGGCAAGTCTCCATTTCGGAGTAATCTTCGCAATGGCAGCCCAGGCCTTGTGCTACTATCATTGAGTAATCCAATCTTTTCAAGATACTCATTTGCCTCTGGTGGCCCAATACTTGCCTTTCCTTCTTTAATCAAGTACTCATCAAGTGCCTTAATAATTGCTTTTATGTTTACCATGGAAGTTGTTTTTTTATTACTCTGCAAATTCAGTCACTTCATTAAGCCCAATGAATCTATAACCTGCCTTCTTTAGTTCAGGCACCAATATTTGAATAGTTTCAAAAGTAAGGTTGTTTGCTTTCATCTGTTCGCAATCTGCAGAAGAATCATGCATTAAAATTATTCCTTTGCCGATTCTATTTATTTCCCGAATATAACCACTAGCACACTGCTGTGCTGATAAGCCATCCCTCCAATATTCCCAATCATGCATCCACATATCAGGACGCCCGCAAGAATTATTATCCCACCTATAAGTCCCCTTATAGTTAGTTGTTGACGGCAAAAGTTGATTCAAATGCATTGCAACTTGAGGATTCCAATCACCATATGGTGCTCTAAAGTATATAGTCTTCTCCTTCA
>Ga0316224_1001944_pt1 | contig 20463 bp, 16 predicted proteins | sample TBH18013metaG_FD_206254 | JGI IMG/M metagenome (GOLD analysis project Ga0316224, IMG submission 206254) | Freshwater microbial communities from Trout Bog Lake, Wisconsin, USA - TBH18013 | ecosystem: Environmental > Aquatic > Freshwater > Lake > Hypolimnion/Profundal zone | place: USA: Wisconsin... | reverse complement strand
CTTGATCTGGCCGAAGACGGGTTCGACGGTTTGTTTGCGCAAGCGATACGGGCTATCGAAACCGCCATCCCGCAGGCGTTTGCGCATTTCCTCGGTCTTGGGCGTCGTGCTTTTGCCACCGTCGGCGGCTGCCTCGCCGTGCTTTTGTCGCCCGGTGGCAATGAAGGCTTCGATCTCGCGGTCCTCCATGGCCTGGATGTTGGCCTCGGAGCAGTACCCGGCATCGGCGGACACCTGGGCCGGTTTCTGGCCGGTGTTGGCACCGACGGCATCGACCATGCCGACCAGTTGTCCACTGTCGGCGCCACAATCCGTCAGGCCATGGGCGACGATGACCTGGGCCTTGGCGTCCACCGCTGCCTGGGCGTTGTAGCCCTGGATAAAGCCGTCGCGGCTCTTCATGATCTTGCTTTCCGGATCGGTGAAGTTGCGCTGGGCCTTGTCCGGCGGGGTGCCCGGCGACATCTTCGGCTGGCGTCCGCCCTTGCCCTTCGGGGCCTTTCCGGCAGCTTCGTCCGCCGCCTTTTCCTCGGCTTTCTCCACTTCCTTCTCGTCGGCTTTCGCCTTGGCCTCGGCTTCCAGGGCGGCCATGGCCTCGCGGATCTTTTCCCGTCGCTTGGCCTTGTCGGCCACCCAGTCGGGCATCTCGTCGCCGCGCTTATCGCCCAAGGCGGCATCTTCCTCGGCATCCGCCGCTTCCGCCGCCTTCAGCCAGGCATCCACCTCGGCGGCCAATTCCGGTTCCGTCTTCTTCATCCGCCCGTAGCTCATCGCCTTGTGCTTCGACGCATTGGCCTTCATCTTCGTCCCGTCCAACGCCACATGGCCCAACTCCACCAGCTTCGCCCGCTGGCACAGCTTCAGCACCTGCACGAACAGGCCCGACAATGCCCCCAAATGGCGGCGGCGGAACTCCGAAATCGTGCGAAAATCAGGTCGGTTCTGCGCGGTCACCGCCATGAAGTCCAGCCGCTCCTCGCAGGCTCGCGCCAGACGCCGCGACGAATAGGCCCCACGGCTGTACCCGTACAGCAGTAGCGCCGTCATCATCCGAGGATCAAACGGTGGGTAGCCCCGCATCTCGGTATAGGCGCAAAGGATCGCCGACAGGTCCAGGTCGTCCCGGACCATGTCGCGGATGAAGTGGGCCATATGGCCGGCTGGGACAAACTCATCAACCGAACGCGGCAGCAATTGCGGTTGGTCAACCAACCAGGGGCGAAACGTCTTGCTCATGACCTGAAGTGAATCAGGCCCGTAGCCATATGTCCACCGGGATCAAAGGGCCAAGGCCCTTTGCGCAGAGCGTCGAGAGGCCGCGCCTCTCGACATTACCGGGACAGGCTCCTAGCCACTCCTCAGCGTGAAAGAGAAGGTGGAACCTTCTCCCGGCGTCGAGCTCGCCCAGATGGTGCCGCCACAGCGATTGACGATGCGGCGGCACAGGGCAAGGCCGATACCGGTACCCTCGTGCTGATCGATGGTATGCAGCCGCTGGAAGATGGCGAAGATTTTCTCCAGGTAATCGGCTTCCATGCCGATTCCGTTATCGGAAACGGCAAAACGCCATGTCCCGGTGTCGGTCGATTCGGCGGAGATGGTGATGACCGGCGGACGATCCGGGTGGCGGTACTTGATGGCATTGCCGATCAGGTTCTGAAACAGGCTGGACAGTTGCAACTCGTCGATCAGCACCACCGGCAGGCCGGACGCGGTGATGGTGGCGCCACTATCCTTGATCGGCTGGGCGAGGTTGGCCAAGGCCTGCCTCAACGATCCTGCCGCCTCCATCGCCTGAAGCGGCTGAACGTCCTGTGAAATGCGGGCGTAATTCAACAGATCCTTGATCAGTGCCGACATGTGCAGGGCGTTGGCGACGATGAAGCCGATAAAATCGTCGCCATCGCTGCCCAGCTGTCCATGGAAGCGCCGCTTCAGCAACTGGGCATAGCTGGTGACGTTGCGCAACGGCGATTGCAGGTCGTGGGAAGCGACATAGGCGAAGGCCTCGAGATCGGCGTTCGACTGGGTCAACGCCGCGTTGATCTCTTCCATTTCGCGCGCGGTCTGGATGCTGGCCTCGCGGGCCAGCGACAGCGACAGCGTCTTGCGCTCGGTGTGCAGCAGCAGGAGGCAGACCAGCAGAGTCACCAGCGATCCGGCCAGGCCGAGAATGATCAAATTGCGGCGGACCTGGGCGAGGTCGGCGTCGATATCCTGGTCGGCATAGCCGATATTGATGGCGACCGGATAGTTGTCGATCTTCTTATAAAAGAAGGTGTGGCTGGCCCCGTCCAGACCACGAGGGCTGACGAAGGTGCCGGATGGGGCCAGATCCAACTGCTTCCAGATCATCAACTGGTCGAGAACCTTGCCGTAATCGGAGGCGTTGACCGCGGGCAACCGGGCGATCAGGCGCCGGTCCATGTTGAGCATCGTCGCCACGCCGTGCGGGCCGAGGGCGAGGTCACCGGAGAAATCGCTCAGATATTCGGGCTGGATGTTGACGTGGATTTCGCCGGCGAAACGGCCATCGCGCAGAATCGGACGCGACACCCGGAAACCGAGGTGCCGGCTGATCACCCCCACATCGGTCTCGCCGACATAGGGTAGATCGCGGGGATCGGCCAGGAAATGGCGGAAATAGCTGCGCCCGGATAGATCGGTGCCATTCCCCTCGTCGGGATGGCGAAACGCCACATGGCCATTGGCGTCGGTGATGGTGACGGTGGTGATCAACAGGGCATTGCTGCGGCCCTGCAACTGGGTGAGATAGTCCCTCAGCCCCGCATCGCCGTATTTGAGATAGAAATAGCGGATCGAAAGGATATAGCTGTCGGCGTAATCGAGCTGGCGGAGCGCATGCTGTTCAAAGGAGGAGAGCAGCTTGGTGGCTTGGCTGCGGGTCAGGGCGACACGTTCGTCGCGCAGGCTGGCATAGGCATGGACCAAAAACCCGGCCAACATCGCCACGGCCAGAACCGCCCCCACCACGATCGTGGCCGAACGTCTCTGCAACCGGCGAAAATCCGCCCCTTCCGGCGCCATGCCCCCCACCAGGATCACCACTCGGCTCGTCATTTCCCATCGGATCGACGACCCACTTGGCCGCAATCGAAGCCAGAATAACTTAAGACTCGGGGAATTTTGACGCTTTTTAGCGATCCAAGCCGCTCGTTCGGCGAAAAATGGTCGAAGGCGATATGGAGCGTCCGAATTGGGACACAGGCGAATGTATTGATGTGAGACGGATTCAGCTTCTCGGGCGAATCGCCGGTGCGATTCGACCTCAAAGCATCCGGCTCTACCCCGGCAAGGCGCCGAGACTGTTGGGCAAATTCCGCCCCTGGAAGTGGCGCGCCACCAGCCGCTCGGTCCCGGCGCGGCCGAGGGTGCTGGCCCCGGAACAGGGCTGCCACCCCCACTGCAGGCCGATGCGGGCGCCGAGATCGAAGTCCTCGGCCGTGGCCACATCCTCGTCCAACGCCTCCAGCACCGCGGTCAGGACCGCGCCTTGTAAACGCTCGACGATCACCGCCGCCTTGGCCGGATCGACCACGGCCGGCAGTTCCGCGTTCCACGATTGCCCCGACTCGCCCATGGTCACCAGCAGGGTCGCCGGCTGGTAGAATGCCCCCATGCGGGCCAGGGTGCGGCAGGCATGCAGGGCGATCACCGGCTTGGAGATGTCCATCAGCCTGAACGGTCCGATGGCGGTGGCGAAGCCCTGGGTGATGGCCAGATCGATGTCGCCAGGGCTGAAGCCTTCCTCCACCAGCCGCACCGCCTCGTTGAGATAGGGAACGAAGAAGCGGTTGACGGCGAAGCCGAAGGCGTCGCGGCAGCGAATCGCCCGCTTGCCGGTGGCCTGGGCGAAGCGCGCGGCGGTTTCCATCACCGCATCCGAGGTGGCGGCGCCGCGCACGATCTCCAGCAGCGGATTGACCGCCGCCGGAAAGAAATAGTGCAGGCCGAGAAAGCGTTCAGGCCGGCTCACCGCCGCCGCCAGATCATCGACCTTGAGCGAACTGGTGTTGGTGGCGATCAGCGCCGCGGGCGACAACAGCTCGGACAAAGCGCGAAACAAGCCGGCCTTGGCCTCGGCCTTTTCGATGATCGCCTCGATCACCAGACCGCACGGCGCCAGCCCGGCCAGGTCGGGCGAGGGCGTCAAGCGGCCGAAGGCGGCAGCGGCCCCGGCCTCGGTCATGCGTCCCTTCTCGACGGCGCGGCCGAGCGATGCCTTGATTTGCCCTATGGCGCGCTCCAGCACCGCCGGGTCGCGATCGTTCAGGATGACCGGGAAACCGGAGGTCGCCGCCCCTTGCGCGATGGCGGCGCCCATGGTTCCAGCCCCCACCAGCCCGATCGTCATGTCACGGCTCATGATCCCTCTCCCCCACGGAAATCCGATGATGCCCCATCATGCTATATTTGTTGTTATACGCAACAGTTTTTATTGGCAACAATGCCCCTTGACGAACGGGCCGGGCCGGCTCAGGATCATCTCCAACAAGTCGCCAAAGAGCGATGTCGGAGGTTTTTGATCTGAGAAAGGGACGACGCAATGCCTGACAACATCATGATTCCGCCCGCATCCCAAGGTATTTCCCGGCGCCGGTTCACCACCGTCGCCGCCACCGGCGCCTTGATTTCCACCGCCGGCCTGCCCATGGTCCGTCCGGCCCGCGCCGCCACCCCGCTCAAGCTGGGGGTGCTGCTGCCGCGCTCCGGCCATATGGCGCTGATCGGCCAGGCCTGCCAGCGCGGCGCCGAAGTGGGTCTGCCCATGCTGCGCGACATGGGCTATTCCGTCGAACTGATGAACGCCGACACCGAATCCAATCCCGATTCCGGCCGCACCCAGGCGGAGAAGCTGATCCGCGAAGGCGCCAACATGCTGATGGGCTGCTTCGATTCCGCCACCACCCTGGCGGTGGCCGGGGTGGCCGAGCAGAAGGGCATTCCTTTCGTGGTCAATATCGGCGCCGAGCCCAAGATCACCGAACAGGGCTTCAAATACGTCTTCCGCAACTTCCCCTCGGCAACCATGCTGGGCAAGAGCGGCTTGCTGCTCTACAAGGACATCTTCGCCACCGCGGGCGTGACCGCCAAGACGGCGGTCCTGCTGCATATCAACGACAGCTTCGGCATGGGTATGCTGGCCGGCATCAACGCCTTGATGCCCAAGCTCGACCTGCCCTTCACCATCGTCGAGACCATCGCCTACGACCCCAAGGCCCGCGACCTCTCCATCGAGGTGGCCAAGGCCAAGGCGGCCAAGGCCGATATCGTCATGACCGTGACCCGGCTCAACGACGCCATCCTGCTGGTGCGCGAAATGGTCAAGCAGCAGGTGGAGACCATGGGCATCACCTCCCCCGGCAGCCCCGGCATGTACGACAAGCAGTTCCAGAAGGCGCTGGGGAAGTATGCCGATTTCTGCTCGGTCAATATCCCGTGGTTTGACCCGAAACAGGAGATGACCCAGGTTCTGAACGCGGCCTTCGACAAGATCTATCCCGAGGAAAGCTGCGATCTCAATGTGGGCTTCACCTTCGAGGCGGTGCTGATCGCCGCCGACGCCCATAAGCGGGCCGGCAGCACCGATCCCCAGGCGCTGACCGAGGCGCTGCGGGCCACCAACATCGCCAAGCGCGCCATGCTGGGCGGCCCGATCAAGTTCGAGGCCAACGGCCAGAACATGAATCTGCGCTCGGCGGTGGTCCAGAACCTGAATGGGAAACCCACCGTGGTTCTGCCCACGGAATCGGCGGAGGCCAAGCTGGTCTTTCCGGCGCCGCCGTTCAAGGGTCGCACCTGACACCGCTGGCCAAGGACGCTCCGGCATGGACGCCACCTTCTTCCTGAACGTAACCAGCGGCGGGCTGCTGACCGGATTGGTCTACGGCCTGATGGCCCTCGGGCTGTCGGTCATCTTCGGCGTCATGCGGGTGGTCAATTTCGCCCATGGCGACATGATGGTGGTGGCCATGTACGCCGCCTTCCTGCTGTTCACCAAACTGGGAATCGAACCGGTTCCGGCCTTGCCGCTGGTGGCGGGAATCCTGTTCGTGCTCGGCTATCTGCTGCAGCGCTTCCTCATCAACCGCTTCCTGGGCGTTTCCGAGCACATCCAGTTCCTGCTGTTGCTGGCCATCGCCATCATCCTCACCAATGTGATGATGATGGTGTTCGGCCCCGATGCCCGTAACATCCAGCTGGATGCCAGCTTTGAAAGCTACACCATCGGTCCGCTGGTCCTGGACAAGGTGCGCGTCATCGCCGCAGTGGCGGCCGGCGGGGTGGCGCTGCTGCTGGGAGCCTTCTTCCGCTACACCACGACGGGAACCGCCATTCGCGCCTGCGCCGACAATCCGGTGGGGGCGCGGGTGGTGGGACTCGACGTCGAAAATCTTTACGCCGTCACCTTCGGCATCGGCACCGCCTGCGTCGGCGCCGCCGGCTGCCTGCTGCTGCTGCTGGTGGATGTGCAACCGCAACTGTCGTCCGACTACACCTTGCTGGGCTTCATCATCGTCATCCTGGGCGGCCTGGGCAGCCTGGGCGGCGCCCTGTTGGGCGGCATCCTGGTGGGGCTGTCCGAGGCGCTGTCGGGCGCGCTGATCGAACCCAGCCTCAAGAGCATGTTCAGTTTCGGGCTGCTGATCCTGGTTCTGCTGCTGCGGCCACAAGGCATCCTGGGGAAGACGTCATGACCCTTTCGGCGCTCGCGTCCGACCGCAGGGCGGTCTTGCTGCTGGGGCTGCTGGCGGTGCTGGTGGCGGCCCCCCTGCTGGGATCCGGCGATTACGTGCTGTCCATCCTGATCACCATCCTGCTCCAGGCCTATCTCGGCATGGCGTGGAACATCATGATGGGCTTCGCCGGCCAGTTCTCGCTGGGCCACGCCCTCTATGTCGGCCTCGGCGCCTATGCCGGCGGCGCCCTGTTCGTGCATTTCGGAACCCCGCCGCTGATCGGCGCCATCGCCGGCATGACGGTCTCGGCCATGGCCGGCGCCGTCATCGGCGCCCTGGGCTTCCGCTTCAAGGTGACCGGGGTCTATTTCGCCCTGCTGACCATCGCCTTCGCCGAGTTCACCCGGATTCTGTTCGACCATTGGGGCTGGGTGAATGCCTCCAGCGGACTGTTCCTGCCGGTCAGCAACCGCGCCAGCAGCGATGTCTGGCTGCTGCGCGGGTCGGCGACCATGTTCTACTACGTGATTCTGGGCATGGCGGTGCTGGCGTTCCTGTTCAGCCGCTCGCTGCTGCGCCGCCGCATCGGCTATTACTGGCAGGCCATCCGCGAGGACCAGGACGCCGCCGACGCGCTGGGCATCGACGTCTTCCGCCTCAAGATGATCGCGGTGATCGTCTCGGCCGCCATGACCAGCCTGGGCGGCCTGTTCATCGCCTTCTACAACGACAACCTCTACCCGGAGAGCATCTTCTCCATGCATCGCTCCATCGAACTGATGCTGGGGACCATCATCGGCGGCATCGGCACCCTGTTCGGCCCCATCCTGGGCGCCGCGGTGCTGACCGTGCTGGGCGAGGGCCTCACCATCGCCGGCAACGCCATCGGCATCGACGGCATCAAGCAGATCGCCTATGGCGTTTGCCTGCTGGCCATCCTGATCCTCAAGCCCGGTGGATTATGGCCGTGGCTGCGTCACCGGCTCGGACTGGACGGAGGCGGCCGATGACCGCCCAGCCCATAACCACGCCCATGCTGTCGGTGGAGAATATCGGCAAGAGTTTCCGGGGATTGCGGGCCGTCAACGCGGTCAGCTTCCATGTGCCGCGCGGCGATATCGTCGCCCTGATCGGCCCCAACGGCGCCGGCAAGACCACCACCTTCAACCTGATCGCCGGGGCCCTGCCGCCCAACGAGGGGCGGATCCTGCTGGATGGCGGCGACATCACCGGCCTGGGCCAGGCCCGCATCTGCCGCGCCGGCATCGGCCGCACCTTCCAGATCGTCAAACCCTTCACCGGCCTGACCGTGGAGGAGAACGTCATGGTCGGCGCCCTGCGCCACGATGGCGGCCAGGTGGAGAAGGCCCGCGCCGGCGCCAACGAGATCCTGCGGCTGCTGGAACTGGGCGACAAGGCGTCGCATCCCGCCCAGTCGCTGACCCTGCCCGACCGCAAGCGGCTGGAAGTGGCGCGCGCCCTGGCGACCCGGCCCAAGCTGCTGCTGCTGGACGAGGTGATGGCGGGCCTGCGGCCGGTGGAATGCGACCGCATGGTGGCGATCCTGACCACCCTCAACCGCGAGACCGGTTTGACCATCATGCTGATCGAGCACGTCATGCGCGCCGTCATGGCCCTGTCCGACCATGTGGTGGTGCTGCACCATGGCGAGAAGATCGCCGAGGGCACCCCCGCCGAGGTCACCCGCCATCCCAAGGTGCTGGAATGCTATCTCAGCGAGGAGCATGAATGATGCTGGAGATCCGGGATCTCGACCTGTTCTACGGCGACGCCCAGGCGTTGGCCGGGGTCTCCCTCGCGGTCGCCGAACATGAACTGGTGGCCATCGTCGGCGCCAACGGCGCCGGCAAGACCTCGCTGATCCGCGCCGTCGCCGGCATGGCCAGAGCGGCGCGCGGCACCATCACCTTCGAGGGCAAGGCCATCACCGGCCTGCCCAGCTCGCGCATCTGCGACCTCGGCATCGCCCAGGTGGCCGAGGGCCGTCAGATCTTCCCGACGCTCAGCGTCCTGGAAAACCTGGAGATGGGCGCCGTCATCCCCCGGGCGCGCGCCTTGCGCAAGCCGACGCTGGAACGCTGCTTCGCCATGTTCCCCAAGCTGCGGGCCCGGGCCGATCAGGCCGCCGGCACCCTGTCGGGCGGCGAGCAGCAGATGCTGGCCATCGGCCGCTGCCTGATGGGCCAGCCCCGGCTGATGATGTTTGACGAACCGTCGCTGGGGCTGTCCCCGGCGGTGGTGAGCGAGATGTTCAAGATCATCCGCCAACTGCACGCCGAGGGCATGACCGTCATCCTGGTGGAACAGAACGTCTCGACCTCGCTGAAGCTGGCCGATCGCGGCTATGTGCTGGAAAACGGCACGATCGTGCTGTCCGGCACCGGCACGGCGCTGCTGAACGATGCCGGGGTCCGCCAGGCCTATCTGGGGCTGTGAAGAGGTGGCCATCCTTCAAGACCGCCCTGCGGGCTTCCTCGGGATGAGGCTGGGGAAATGGATTTGTCGACCTTAAGCGTCTCGAAGGGCGAGGTCGCAGCAAAGTGGAGCAGGAGGACATCATGAAGAGCAGTGCCTGGGGACCGATCAATTTCGCACCGGCTCAGGTCGCCGTCGAACATCTGGCCGACGGCTCCATGATCCTGCGTTCGCCCGAAAGCCTGAAGCCGTTCTCGCGCTGCCTGGGTGATCTGCTTCACCACTGGGCGGACCGCACCCCCAATTCCCTCTTCCTGGCGGAGCGCGATGGTCAGGGCGGCTGGCGCAAGGTCACCTGGGCCGAGGCGCTGAAGGCGGTGGAATCCATCGCCCAATCTCTGCTGGACCGTGGCCTCAACCGCCACCGTCCGGTCATGATCCTGTCGGACAACAGCATCGACCATGCCTTGCTGGCCCAGGCCGCCATGTATGTGGGCATTCCGGTATCACCGATCTCGCCGGCCTACTCGCTGGTGTCCAAGGACCATTCCAAGCTCAAATACATCTCCGAATTGCTGAAGCCGGGCCTGGTCTACGCCGCCGACGGCACCCGCTTCGCCGATGCCCTGGTGATCCCGGAACTGGCCCGGGTCGAAGTGGTGACCAGCACCAATCCGCCGGCCGGATCGGCCAATTTCGCCTCGCTGCTGACCACCACCCCCGGTCCCGAGGTGGAAAACGCCTTCGCCTCGGTCCGTCCCGGCACGGTGGCCAAGATCCTGTTCACCTCGGGCTCCACCGCCCTGCCCAAGGGGGTGATCAACACCCAGCGCATGATCTGCTCGAACCAGCAGGCGATCCGCCAGTGCTGGCCGTTCCTGACCGAGGCGCCGCCGGTGCTGGTGGACTGGCTGCCGTGGAACCATACCTTCGGCGGCAATCACAACTTCAACATGGTGATGCGCCATGGCGGCACCCTCTACATCGACGAGGGCAAGCCCATGCCCGGCCTGGTGGACAAGACGGCGGCCAATCTGCGCGAAATCTCGCCGACCCTGTATTTCAACGTGCCGCGCGGCTATGACATGCTGATTCCGCTGCTGGAGAGCGACGAGGCGCTGCGGACTTCATTCTTCCGCAATCTCAAGCTGATGTTCTACGCCGGTGCCGCCCTGCCGCAGACTCTGTGGGAAAAGCTGGAAGACCTCTCCATCCAAACCCTGGGGCACAAGGTACGGCTGGTATCGTCCTGGGGCTCCACCGAAACCTCGCCCATGATCACCACCGTGCATTTCGACATCGAGCGCGCCGGCAATGTCGGACTGCCCGCTCCCGGCTGCGAAGTGAAGATGATCCCCAATGCCGGCAAGCTGGAGATGCGGGTGCGCGGCACCAACATCACGCCGGGCTATTACAAGCGCGACGACCTGACCCGCACCGCCTTCGACGAGGACGGTTTTTACATCATCGGCGATGCCGGCAAGCTGGCCGACCCCAATGATCCGGCCAAGGGGGTTCTGTTCGACGGCCGCGTCGCCGAGGATTTCAAACTGATGTCGGGAACCTGGGTGCCGGTGGGAACGGTGCGGATGGACATCATCGACGCCGCCGCTCCCATCCTTCAGGACGCGGTTGTCACCGGCCACGACCGCGAGGAGGTCGGGGTGCTCGGCTTCGCCAGCCTGCCCGGCTGCCTCAAGCTGTGCCCCGATGCCCCCCCCCATACACCGCTGGACGAGTTGATCACCCGGCCGGAAGTGCGCAATCACCTCGCCGGCGCCTTGAAATCCCTGGCGGCCCAGGGCAAGGGCAGTTCCCACCGGGTCATCCGGGCACTGCTGATGGCGGAGCCACCCTCCATCGATGCCAACGAAATCACCGACAAAGGCTATGTCAACCAGCGCGCCGTGCTGACCCGCCGCGCCGCGCTGGTGGAACGGCTTTACGCCGAGGGCGGCGATCCCGAAATCGTCCGCCTCGCTTAAGATTAAGATAAGGAACAGCGTCATGACCAATGGACTTGGAACCGTCTACAACGACGTTTGGCTGGTGGACGGCGTCCGTACCGGCTTCGCCGATTTCACCAGCGCGCTGCGCGACATTTCCCCCACCGATCTGGGCATCAAGGTGGCGCGCGAAGCCTTGGCCAAGGCCGCCATTCCTGCCGCCGAAATCGACATGGTGGTGGCCGGCAACATGGCGCAAAGCAGTTTCGACGCCTATTTCCTGCCCCGCCATATCGGCCTCTACTCCGGGGTTCCCCTGGAAACGCCGGCGCTGCTGGTTCATCGGCTGTGTGGCACCGGCTTCGAGACCATCATCCAGGCGGCCGATGCCATCACCCTGGGCAAGGCCGCCAGGGTTCTGTGCGTCGGCACCGAATCCATGTCGCGCAATCCGGTGGCGTCCTACACCTCGCGCTCGGGCTTCAGGATGGGCCAGGTCGAGTTCAAGGACTTCCTGTGGGAAGCCACCAAGGACACCGCCTCGTCCACCGGCATGGGCGACACCGCCGAGAATCTCGCCCGGAAATATGGCATCAGCCGCGAGGAGGTGGACGAATTCGCCGCGCAGAGCTTCGCCCGCGCCATTGCCGGGACCGAGTTCCGCGCCGGCGAAATCGTGGCGGTGATCAACGAGACCTTCAGCCTCGCCGGCTATAACGACCGCGGCATCCGCCTGCCCAAGGGCATCGAGAGCTTCGCGGTGGACGAGCATGTGCGCCCCACCCCGCTCTCGGTGTTAGCCAAGCTGAAACCCGCCTTCAAGGGGGTGCAGACCGGCGGCAACAGCTCGGCGGTGGTGGACGGTGCCGCCGCCGCCATCGTGGTGGGCGGCCGGACGGTCAAGGACAGAGGGCTGACCCCGCTGGCCCGGGTGGTCGCCGCCGAAGTGGTGGGGGTGCCGCCGGAAATCATGGGCATTGGCCCCGCCCCCGCCATCGCCGGGGTGGTGGAACGCGCCGGCCTCAAGCTGTCCGATATCGACCGCTTCGAGATCAACGAGGCGTTCGGCGCCCAGTATCTGGCGGTGGAAAAGGAACTGGGGCTCGACCGCTCCAAGGTCAATGTCCATGGCGGCGCCATCGCGCTGGGCCACCCGCTGGGCGTGACCGGGGTGCGGCTGTGCATCACCGTCGCCCGCGAATTGCGCCGGGCGGGCTTGAAGCGCGGCATTGCCTCGGCCTGCATCGGCGGCGGCCAGGGCGTCGCGATCCTGATCGAGGTGTAAGACCGATGCGCCAATGAACTCCTCATTGGCGCGGAATTGCGGCCAAGGGCCGGCGCGCCTCGTGGCGCGAGAGCCATGCGGACCTGATAAGGGCAAATGACGCATCGCAGATGCGGTCCCGCAGGGACGAGCGAAGCGAGCAAGGGCGCGGATGCGCCCGCCCGGCGGTGCCGCCCCGAAGGGGCAAACGACGCCCGCAAAGGCGGCCCCGAGCAAATACGAGGGGTGGGCGAAGCCCACATTGAGGGACAACGACAAACCATGATCGACTATCGCACCCCCCTGCCCGATCTGCTGTTCGCGCTGAATCACGGCGCCGATGCCGCCCGCCTGCACCATTGGGATGCGGAACTGGCGTCGGATGTCCTCACCCATGCCGCCGCCATGGTCGATGGCGTCATCGCGCCGCTCGACCCCATCGGCGACATGGAGGGCACCCATCTGGTCGAGGGCAGGGCGATCATGCCCGCCGCCTTCGTCGATGCCTTCCGCCAGTTCAAGGAGGGCGGCTGGCCGGGACTGGCGGTGGCGGAGGATTATGGCGGCCAGGGATTGCCCCATATCCTGGCCTCGGTCTTGTCGGAAATGCTGTCGGGGGCCTGCATCACCTATCAGATGGTGCTGGCGCTGTCCCACGGCGCCATGCGGACCCTGATCGCCAGCGGCTCGGACGCCCAGCGCCGGACCTGGATTCCGCGCCTGGCCTCGGGCGATTACCTCGCCACCATGTGCCTGACCGAGCCCCAGGCCGGCTCCGATCTCGGTCTGGTGCGGACCACCGCCACCCCGGCCGAGGATGGCAGCTGGCGCATCTCCGGCGGTAAGATCTTCATCTCCGGCGGCGATCAGAACCTGACCGGCGGCCGTATCCTGCATCTGGTGCTGGCCCGAACCCCCGGCGCCCCCGCCGGGACACGGGGCTTGTCGCTGTTCCTGTGCCCGTCCCACCACGCCGATGGCGGCCGCAACGCCATTACCGTGGTGCGGCTGGAAGAAAAGATGGGCATGCACGCCTCGCCCACCTGCCAGGTGGCGTTCGACGGGGCCTGGGCCGAGATCGTCGGCGCCCCCGGCGAGGGCCTGAGGCGCATGTTCACCATGATGAACGCCGAGCGCCTCGACGTGGCCGTCCAGGGCGTCGGCCTGGCGGAGGTGGCGCTGCAACGCTCGCTGGCCTATGCCGCCGAGCGCCGGCAGGGCCGGGCCGGCTCCGCCGAAGGTCCCGACGTCATTTCCCGGCACGGCGACGTGCGGCGCATGCTGCTGACCCAGATGGCCCTGGCCCTGGGCTGCCGCGCCATGGTCCTGCGCACCCTGGTCGATCTGGAACTGGAGCGGACGCCGGCGCTGATGGAACTGATGACGCCGGTCTGCAAGGCCTTCGTCACCGATGCCGCCCAGGAGGCCGCCAGCCTCGCCATCCAGATCCATGGCGGCTATGGCTTCCTGCGCGAATACCGGGTCGAACAGATCGCCCGCGACGCCCGCATCACCCCCATCTACGAGGGCACCAACGGCATCCAGGCCCAGACCGTGGCCGGACGGGTGATCCGGCTGGACAACGGCGCGGCGCTGACCGAGTTCAAGGCCGAGATCATCGAAGCCGCCCATGGCGCCGCCCCTGCCGCCGCCGCCGCCCTGACCCGGGCCTTGGCGGCGGTGGACAAAGCCACCGCCGCCATCCTGCCGCGGCGCGATACCGGGCTGGTCGCCACCTCCTATCTCCGCCTGTTGGGACTGGTTGCCTTCGCCGCCGCCTGGACCCGGCTGGAGACCGCCGCCCCATTCGCCCCCAATCCCGACCGCATCCGCAATTGCGCACTCTTCGTGCGGGATTGGATGCTGCCGGAGGTGGATCATCTGGCGGCGCGCTGCCAGAACGACGGAATCCTCGGGTCCTTACCCGATAGCGTCTTCGCGCCCTGAGGAATCCTGTGGGAAACCCACCGATTCATTGGGGTGACGGTTGTATTGTTGCTTAAAACAAGCGACATTGCGTACCGTTCCATTGTCCGGGCTACCGCATTGCAGGGGCTGTCCGGACGGGATTCGGGACGACCGTTGGGTGAGCGACCGATTCTAGGGTTGACGCCGGAGACGGTCGTGTCATTTTCTATCGGCCACGACAATTCAATTGGGGGTCTCATGAACAAGCAGGATCTGGTGAACAAGGTTGCGGAGCTGAGCGGTCTGTCCAAGGCGGCTTCCGACACGGTCGTTGATGCGACCTTCGCTGCCATCACGGCGGCTCTCAAGGCTGGCGACGATGTTCGCCTGGTCGGGTTCGGCTCCTTCTCGGTGACCCAGCGGGCCGCCAAGGAAGGCCGCAATCCCCGTACCGGCGCGACCATCAAGATCGCCGCCTCCAAGGCCCCGAAGTTCACCGCCGGCAAGGGTCTGAAGGACGCCGTCAACGGCTGATCCCGATTCGCCCTCGGGCGCGTTGCCAGGCCCCCCGGAGAACTCTCTCCGGGGGGCTTTTGCTTTCCAGTCCGGCGCCATCTCGACATTGCAAACCGCCGGCGGTCGGGAGTAGGGTTCCAACCCGGCTTTACCAGGATCATCTCCATGCGCCCCGATCTCGCGGCCAAATACGACCTTCGCGTCCCCCGCTACACCTCCTATCCCACCGCGCCGCATTTCCATCCCGGCGTCACCGCCGAAACCTATGGCGGCTGGCTGGGCGGCATCGATCCCGCACTGGAACTGTCGCTCTACCTCCACATCGCCTTCTGCGCCGAAATGTGCTGGTTCTGCGGCTGCCACACCAAGATCACCAAGCGCTATGGCCCGGTCGCCGCCTATATGGAGGCGCTGTGGCGCGAGGTCGAACTGGTGGCCGACGCCCTGCCCGCCCGCATGGTCGCGCGCCACATCCATTTCGGCGGCGGCAGCCCCACCATCCTCAAATCCGACGATTTCGTCCGCACCATCGACCTGCTGAAAAGCCGTTTCCTGCTGAAGGACGGCGCCGAAGTGGCGGTCGAACTGGACCCCCGCACCGCCGACGAGGCCTATGTCAAGGCCATGGCCGGCGCCGGCGTCACCAGGGCCTCCATCGGCGTGCAGGATCTCGATCCCAAGGTGCAGCAGGCCATCAACCGCATCCAGCCCTATGAGGTCACCGAACGGGTGGTGGGCTGGCTGCGCCAATACGGCGTCCCCGAGGTCAATATCGACCTGATCTATGGTCTGCCCCACCAGACGGTGGACGGGCTGCTGGCGACCATCGACACCTCCATCAAGGGCTTCGCCCCCCGCCGGGTGGCGCTGTTCGGCTATGCCCATGTGCCGTGGATGAAGAAGCATATGCGCCTGATCCCGGACGAAACCCTGCCCGACACCAATACCCGCTGGCAGCAATACGAGCAGGGCTGCAAGCTGCTGACCGAGACCCACGGCTATGTCCAGATCGGCCTCGACCATTTCGCCGCTCCCGATGATTTCATGGCCATCGCCCTTCGGGACAAGCGGCTGCATCGCAACTTCCAGGGCTATACCACCGACAGCGCCACCACCCTGATCGGCTTGGGCGCCTCGGGAATCGGATCGCTGCCCCAGGGCTATGTGGTCAATGAGGGCGAGGTCCACGCCTATCAGCGCAGCATCGCCGCAGGCCGCCTCGCCACCTCGCGCGGGGTCGCCGTCACCGACGACGACCGCCTGCGGCGCGAGATCATCGAGCGGCTGATGTGCGATCTGGAGATCGACCTGGACGTGGTCGCCGCCCGCCACGGCGCCAGCGGCGGCCAGTTCGCCGCCGAACTGGACAGCCTGGCCCCCTTGCAGGCCGATGGGCTGGTCACCGTCCATGGCCACCGCATCGCGGTGACCCATGACGGCCGCACCCTGGTGCGCGCGGTCTGTGCCGCCTTCGACCGCTATCTCAAGGCGGGAGAGCAGCGCCACTCCAAAGCCGTCTAACCCCCACCCATGGACCGCCCATCCGGGCGGTTTTTTCACTGCCCATGTAATTTCTCCCACTCCCCGCACGGGTGTTCTCCCGCCATCGCGATCCAGGCAGATTGAGTATCGTCAGCGATAACGATCAGGAAAAAGTCCTCGACCGGGACGATAACGGGAGAATTCCAACCATGGATCAGTCCAAGCGATACGCCAATCTCAGCCTCAAGGAAGAGGATCTGATCGAGGGCGGGCGCCATGTGCTGTGCGCCTATCGCATGAAGCCGAAATCCGGCCACGGCTATTTGGCCACCGCCGCCCATTTCGCCGCCGAATCCTCCACCGGCACCAATGTGGAGGTCTGCACCACCGACGATTTCACCCGCGGTGTCGATGCCCTGGTCTACCAGATCGACGAGCGGCTCGAACTGATGAAGATCGCCTATCCGGTGGATCTGTTCGACCGCAACATCATCGACGGCCGCGCCATGATGGCATCCTTCCTGACGCTGACCATCGGCAACAACCAGGGCATGTCGGATGTGGACTATGCCAAGATGGTCGACTTCGTCGTGCCGCCGAAATACCTGCAACTGTTCGACGGCCCCGCCTGCAATATCGCCGATATGTGGCGGGTGCTGGGACGGCCGCAGCAGAATGGCGGCATGGTGGTCGGCACCATCATCAAGCCGAAGCTGGGTCTGCGTCCCCAGCCTTTCGCCGACGCCTGCTACCAGTTCTGGCTGGGCGGCGACTTCATCAAGAACGACGAGCCGCAGGGCAATCAGGTGTTCGCGCCGCTGAAGGAAACCATGCGGCTGGTGGCCGACGCCATGAAGCGGGCCCAGGACGAGACCGGCCAGGCCAAGCTGTTCTCGGCCAACATCACCGCCGACGATCCGGCGGAAATGCTGGCGCGCGGTCATTACATCCTGGAGACCTTCGCCGAGAATGCCGGTCACGTCGCCTTCCTGGTGGACGGCTATGTGGCCGGCCCCACGGCGGTGACCACCTGCCGCCGCAACTTCCCCAGCCAGTTCCTGCACTATCACCGGGCCGGCCATGGCGCCGTCACCAGCAACCAGTCCAAGCGCGGCTATAGCGTGCTGGTCCACATGAAGATGGCCCGCCTGCTGGGCGCCAGCGGCATCCATACCGGCACCATGGGCTATGGCAAGATGGAAGGCGATCCCACCGAGAAGATGGTGGCCTATATGCTGGAACGCGACATTGCCGAGGGACCGTATTTCCGCCAGAACTGGTGCGGCATGAGGGCCTGCACCCCCATCATCTCGGGGGGAATGAACGCCCTGCGCCTGCCCGGCTTCTTCACCAATCTCGGCCATTCCAACGTCATCCAGACCTCGGGCGGCGGTGCGTTCGGCCACAAGGACGGCCCGGTGGCCGGCGCCATGTCGCTGCGTCAGGCCCATCAGTCCTGGATTGACGGCGTCGACCTGCTGGACTACGCCAGGGAGCATCCCGAATTGAAGGGAGCGTTCCAGTCCTTCTCGGACGATGCCGACAAACTTTACCCCGGCTGGCGGGAAAAACTGCACATCGCCTGAGCCGGCGGAATTGCGGCGGGAACGGGGGCCATACCCCCGTCCCGCCCGAAAAGAGAGGAGAGGAGCCGCATCGTGTCGAGGAAGCACCCCGTCATCGCCATCACCGGGTCGTCCGGTGCCGGCACCAGCACCGTCAAGGAAGCGTTCGAGCACATGTTCCGGCGCGAGGGCATCAAGCCGGCCATCGTCGAGGGCGACAGCTTCCACCGCTATAACCGCGCCGACATGAAAAAGGCCATGGTCGAGGCCGAGAAGAAGGGCAGCCGCACCTTCAGCCATTTCGGTCCCGATGCCAATCTGTTCGCCGAACTGGAGGAACTGTTCGGCACCTACGGCGAAACCGGCCGCGGCCGGCGGCGGCTTTATATCCACAATGACGAGGAGGCCGGCCGCTTCTCCCATCTGGGCATCGGGGCCGGCGAGTTCACCCCATGGGAGGACATCCCCGAGGACACCGACTGCCTGTTCTACGAAGGGCTGCATGGCTGCGTCGCCACCAAGGACATCAGCATGCCGACCTCAGGATCGGCGTGGTGCCGGTGATCAACCTGGAATGGATTCAGAAGATCCATCGCGATACCCGCCAGCGCGGCTATTCCGAGGAAGCGGTGATGGATACGATCCTGCGCCGCATGCACGACTATGTTCACTACATCGTGCCCCAGTTCAAGCTGACCGATATCAACTTCCAACGGGTCCCCATCGTCGACACCTCGGACCCCATCATCGCCCGCGACATTCCCACCGCCGACGAAAGCCTGGTGGTGATCCGCTTCCGCAAGCCCGACCGCTTCCGGGTCGATTTCCCCTTCCTGCTCCAGATGCTCAAGGATTCGTGGATGAGCCGCCGCAACACCATCGTGGTACCCGGCGGCAAGATGGGCCTGGCCATGGAGCTGATTCTAACCCCGATCCTTCGTCGGATCATGGAGGACCGCCGGTCCGTCCTTGGCTGACGGGGGAGCCACACCTGGGCCGACGGGGGCGACCCCGCCGGCCCTATTTTTGACTCATAGAAGCCCTCAGGCGCCGGGCGCTCGCGCTTGGCTCCCGCGCAACGATGCGCGCGGCCGCCTTGCGGCCGACCACGTCCCGATGAGTCGCTATCATCGAGACGTGGTATCAGCCCAGATCGGGCAACTCGGCCAGGGCGGCATCCAGGGCCGCCTGATCATAGGTGAGGTCCGCCAGCTTGCCGGCGAAATAGTCGGTATAGGCCTGCATATCGAAATGGCCATGGCCCGACAGGTTGAACAGGATGGTCTCGGAGCGGCCCTCCGCCTTGCAGCGCAACGCCTCGTCCACCGCCGCCCTGACCGCATGGGACGATTCGGGGGCCGGCACGATTCCTTCGGCGCGGGCGAACTGGACGGCAGCGGCGAAACACTCGTTCTGGTGATAGGCCCGGGCCTCCATCAAGCCCAGTTCCTTGACATGGCTGACCATGGGCGCCATGCCGTGATAACGCAGCCCGCCGGCATGGGAGCCGGGCGGCATGAAGGTGGCGCCCAGGGTGTGCATCTTGACCAGCGGCGTCAGCTTGCCAGTATCGCCGAAATCATAGGCGTAGAGGCCCTTGGTCAGGGTGGGACAGGACGCCGGCTCGACGCCGATCAGCCGCACCTTCAGGCCGTTGAGCTTCTCGCGGATATAGGGGAAGGCCAAGCCGGCGAAGTTGGAGCCGCCGCCGGTGCAGGCGATGACGATGTCGGGCTGATCGCCGGCCATCTCCATCTGCATCATCGCCTCTTCCCCGATCACCGTCTGGTGCAGGCAAACATGGTTCAGCACGCTGCCCAGGGCGTATTTGGTGTCGTCGCGCGAAGCGGCGACCTCCACCGCCTCGGAAATGGCGATGCCCAGCGAGCCGTTGGAATTGGGGTCCCGTTCCAGGACGGCCCGCCCGGCCTGGGTCAGCGGCGACGGGCTGGCGATACAGGTGGCGCCATAGGTCTCCATCAGGGCACGGCGATAGGGCTTCTGCTGATAGGAGATCTTCACCATGAAGACCTCGACCTCCAGCCCGAACAGCGATCCGGCGAAAGCCAACGAACTGCCCCACTGGCCGGCACCGGTCTCGGTGGCCAGCCGCTTGACGCCTTCCTGCTTGTTGTAGAAGGCCTGCGGCACCGAGGTATTGGGCTTATGGCTGCCGGCGGGACTGACGCCCTCGTACTTGAAGTAGATCTTGGCGGGAGTGCCCAGCGCCTTTTCCAGCCGCCGCGCCCGGATCAGCGGCGATGGCCGCCACAGGCGATAGACCTCGAGCACCGGTTCCGGAATCTCGATCCAGCGCTCGGTGGTGACCTCCTGGGCAATCACCGCCATGGGAAAGATGGGAGCAAGGTCGTCGGGACCGATGGGCTGACCGGTGCCGGGGTGCAGCGGCGGCGGGGCCGGCACCGCCAGATCGGCGTTGAGGTTGTACCAAGCCTTCGGCAAACGGTCCTCGGACAGCAGGTATTTCGTACTCTCGGTCATCTCCGCATCCCCTGGTGGCAGCATATTTCCGCAGTCGTTTTACGCCACGCGGTAAGGATTGCAAAGGATAAGGGCGACCCGCAACCGGCCGCGAATTTTGTCCTTGCACCCCCGGCCATATGGACATATAAAGCCGCCCTCCG
>Ga0316224_1001941_pt1 | contig 20478 bp, 15 predicted proteins | sample TBH18013metaG_FD_206254 | JGI IMG/M metagenome (GOLD analysis project Ga0316224, IMG submission 206254) | Freshwater microbial communities from Trout Bog Lake, Wisconsin, USA - TBH18013 | ecosystem: Environmental > Aquatic > Freshwater > Lake > Hypolimnion/Profundal zone | place: USA: Wisconsin... | reverse complement strand
TGCATTGATCAAATATTTAAGTGAGCCCGGAATAAGAGTAAAGTTACAGAAGGCAGAAAATTATTATTTGGCCGATCAGCAAAGAGAAATGCCAAAGGCAGACGAAGAATTATATTTCTATATTGATGAAAAAAATAACAGTGTAGAATTAACAGATAAGGGCATTCATTTAATTACAAGAGCAGGAGAAGATCAAAGCTTTTTTGTGCTACCGGATATCAGTGTTTCATTAGCTGCAGTTGAGAATGATAAGAATCTATCTGCTGAAGAAAAATTACATCAAAAAGAAAGTATCATCAACGATTATTCCATTAAGGCAGACCGTATTCATACTATTCAACAATTATTAAAAGCCTATACTTTATTTGATAAAGATGTAGAGTATGTGGTAATGAATGGTGAAGTAAAAATTGTGGATGAACAAACAGGCCGTATTCTCGATGGAAGAAGATATTCTGATGGATTGCATCAGGCCATTGAAGCAAAAGAAAATGTAAAGATTGAAGCTACTACGCAAACTTATGCAACAGTTACCTTACAGAATTATTTCAGAATGTATCATAAGTTGGCAGGTATGACAGGTACTGCAGAAACTGAAGCCGGTGAATTATGGGATATTTATAAATTGGATGTAGTAACTATTCCAACCAATATTAATTGTATTAGAAAAGATGAGCAGGATCTGGTATATAAAACCAAACGTGAAAAATATAAAGCAGTAATTGATGAGATAACCAGATTACGTAATGAAGGTCGTCCTGTTCTTGTTGGTACAACATCAGTTGAAGTAAGTGAATTGTTAAGCAGAATGTTGCGTCAGGCACAAATACCGCATAATGTTTTAAATGCTAAACAACATGCCCGTGAAGCGCAAATCGTTGCAGAGGCTGGCTTTGCAGGCGCTATCACTATTGCAACAAATATGGCGGGTCGTGGTACGGATATTAAATTAGGGCCAGGTGTAAAAGAAGCAGGTGGTTTAGCCATATTGGGAACTGAGCGACATGAATCTCGGCGTGTTGACAGACAATTACGTGGTCGTGCCGGCCGCCAGGGTGATCCCGGTTCTTCTCAATTCTTTGTTTCATTGGAAGATGATTTGATGCGTATGTTCGGTAGTGATCGAATTGCAAAAGTGATGGATTTTGCCGGATACAAAGAAGGTGAAGTGATTCAACATAGTATGATTACAAAATCTATTGAACGTGCACAAAAGAAAGTAGAAGAAAACAACTTTGGCATTCGTAAACGTTTGTTGGAATATGATGATGTAATGAATAAACAACGTACGGTTATCTATGCAAAACGTAATCATGCTTTGTTTGGAGAGAGATTGGCTTTGGATTTAGATAATGCATTTTATTCTGTAGCAGAAGGATTGGTGAATTCATTCAAAGAACAAAATGATCATGAAGGATTTCGGTTGGCTGCGATTGTAAATTTTGGAATTGATACATCTATCAATGCTGATGAATTAAACAGATCATCCGAACAGGAACTTGCCGAAAAATTATATAGTGAAGTAATCGCTAATTATCAAAGAAAGAAACAAGAATTGGCAAAGAATGCATTGCCGGTATTTAAAAATATTCGCTTACAACAAGGCAATCACATTGAAAATGTGGTGGTACCTTTTAATGAAGGAAGAAAGAATATTCAAGTATTGGCCAACATGCAAAAAACATTGGATAGCAATGGAGCTGAATTGGGTAATGCTTTAGAGCGCAGTGTTACATTAGGTTTAATTGATGATGCATGGAAAGAGCATTTGCGTGCAATGGATGATTTAAAACAAAGTGTACAAACAGCAACGTACGAACAAAAAGATCCATTGGTGATTTATAAAATGGAAGCATTCAACTTATTCAAACAAATGGATGGAGAGGTGAATAAAGATATTGTTCAATTCTTATGTCATGCTGCAGTACCTTTTGAAAACGGACCAAATCAATTACGTGAAGGCCGTCAGCAAAAAACCGATTTAAGCAAGATGCGAACGCAAAAAGATGAATTGGATGGTGCAGGAAGAAATGAAAATTACATTGATCCATCAACACCTGTTAAACATGAACCCATTAAAGTAGGTCCTAAAATCGGTAGAAATGATCCTTGCCCATGCGGAAGTGGTAAGAAATACAAACAATGTCATGGTAAGGATTTGTAATTTGATAAAATTGTCTTAAAAATAATTGAGGTTAAATAGCGTAAGTTATTTAACCTTTTTATATATTGCATCACTTTCTGTAAAAAAGAAAGCCCTTCCGTGGAAACGGAATGGCCTCTAACGATTGCTTGCCATATGAAAAAAGTTGTATTCGGTCTTTGTGCTGTTCTACAGCTTTTATTTTTGCCTTTAACGACTGTTCTTTTTTGCCTCTTTAACGATTGCTCTGCCGTATGATTAACTTTCTGAAACGAATGTAGAACCTCTTTCAGATGTGTGCAAGACAAAATATTCGCTGTTTAATTACGTCAAACAGCCATCCATTTTTCTAAAATCCTTTGTGGTATTGGGTTCTACATAAAAAAATGCATGATGTCCAACCGCTCTTCCGACATATTATTTCAATTGATAAAATCGCTTCAGAAGTCGGAAAAAAGGCATTTTAAGCTCTACATAAAAAGAAGTTCTGCCAAAGAAGATCTTAAAATCATCCAATTATTTGATGCATTGGATAAGCTGAATGATTATGATGAAAAGCTTTTATTGAAAAAGTTGGCCAATATTGAAAAGCCGCAATTGGCTAATTTAAAAACACATTTATATAAACAGCTCCTTTCCAGTTTGCGTTTATTAAAAACAACAGAAAATATCGATCTGCAATTAAGTGAAGCATTAGATCATGCCAGATTATTATACAACAAAGGATTAAAGTTGCAGGCATTAAAAATTTTGGAGAAAGCAAAAGATCTCGCCAGGCATAATCAAAAATTTAATTTTTTAGCACAGGTAATTTCTTTGGAAAAAAAGATAGAAACCTTACATATTACAAGAAGCTCGTTAGAAAAAACAGAATTACTTTCTATCGAAGCATTAGATATTAGCGGACATATTGATCGGGTTACGAGATTGTCTAATCTTGCATTGTTGTTGTACAGATGGTATGTAAAATACGGGCATGCAAGAAATGAACAGGATGAACAAAATATAAAAGCATTTTTTAAAACTAATATTCCCGGTGATATTAATGCGATTAATGGTTTCTACGAAAAATTATATTTATATCAATCTTATTGCTGGTATGCATTTATTCGGCAGGATTTTTTAATGTATTATCGTTATAGTCAGAAATGGATTGATCTATTTGATGAAGATAAAACGATGATAGCTGTTGAGACAGGTCATTACATTAAAGGATGGCATACATTATTGAATGCACATTTTGATTTGCGTAATTTCTCTAAATTTCAGTTGGCATTAAAGAAGTTTAAAAAATTTGCAGAAACACCGGAAGCAAAGCTGCATGACAATTTCAGGGTACATACTTCTATTTATATTAATAGTGCAAGTATCAATCAGCATTTAATGACGGGTACTTTTAAAGAAGGATTATCTATTATTCCTGAATTAGAAAAAAACTTAGATGAATATTCTTTGTTTGTTGATGCGCATCGTATTTTGGTATTCAATTATAAAATTGCCAGTCTTTATTTTGGCAATGGGGATTATGAAAAAGCGATTGATTATTTAAATGAAATCATCAATAGCCATGCTGATCTGAGATATGATTTGCAATGTTATTCTCGCTTGATGCATTTGATGTGTCATTATGAATTAGGCAATTACGATATCATCGAATCATTGAGTAAATCAGTTTATCGATTTATGGCCAAAATGAAGAATTTAACGGTAGTGGAAGAAGAGGTATTTCGTTTTTTAAGATACACTTTCCATGTTTCTCCGCGAGAATTAAAACCAGAATTGGAGCATTTTCTGCATAAAATAAAACATCTTGAAAAAAATCGTTTTGAAACAAGATCGTTTGCATACCTCGATATCATTTCATGGGTAGAAAGCAAAGTGTATAATAAGCCCATGAGTACGATTATTCATGATAAATATCTTAAAAGCAAGAAAAGAGTTTAATGGCAGTTAGAATTCTTGATGAGTATCCTTAAATTTTTTTTATCTTACTTTTGAACTTCCAAATTTTATTATGGCTGTTATTCATCAAACGCTTGCTGTTCCTGATTTTAGTTTATCTCCAAGGATAGATCATGTTGGCATAGAAGAGCGGGCTGCACGTTTTACCAAAAGAAGTATCAAAGCAGAAACCAAGATCAATGGTTTGAAGTTGGCATTGAACATGATTGATCTAACTACGTTAGAAGGAAAAGATACCGATGGTAAAGTAAAACAACTCTGTTATAAAGCACAGCACTTACATGATGCATATCCCGGTTTGCCAACAGTGGCGGCCATTTGCGTATATCCATCGATGGTAAGTGTTGCCAAAAAAGCTTTGGGTAATTCAGGTATTAAAGTTGCCTCAGTTGCAACAGCTTTTCCCAGCGGACAAGCCCATAGTGATATAAAAATTCGCGATGTAAAATATGCAGTGAATAACGGTGCAGATGAAATAGATATGGTAATTAGCCGGGGAAAATTTTTACAGGGCGAATATAATTTTGTATTTGATGAAATAGCTGCGGTGAAAGAAGCTTGTGGAATTGCGAGACTGAAAGTTATTTTAGAAACAGGTGAATTGGTTACTTATGATAAAGTAAGAAGAGCAAGCGATATAGCCATGTATGCCGGAGCTGATTTTATAAAAACATCCACCGGAAAAATTTCTCCTGCTGCAACCTTGCCTGTTACATTGGTCATGTTAGAAGCAATCAGGGATTTTTATTATAAAACAGGAAAAATGATTGCCATGAAACCTGCAGGTGGTATTTCAAAGTCTAAATTGGCTTTGCATTATTTAGTGATGTTGAAAGAAACATTGGGTGATGCATGGATGAATAATCATTGGTTTAGATTCGGAGCAAGCAGTTTGGCAAATGATGTATTGATGCAATTGGAAAAAGAACGAACAGGCGTATATCAATCTGCAAATTATTTTTCGGTTGATTAAAGATAAAGGCGTTGAAATGTGCAACGCAACAAAGTTTAATTGAAATACAAAAGTTGGTTACCAAAATAAAACTAACACAATGGCGAAAGCAAGAAAAAATAATACGGTAAAACTTTCATTCGATACATTGAAATATGCGCCTGCACCTGAAAGTAAGAGCAGTGCAACGATTAATGCGCAATACGATTTATTTATAAACGGAAAATTTGAAAAACCGTTAAGTAAAAAATATTTCGATACTATTAATCCGGCAACGGAAGAAAAATTATCGAGTGTTGCCGATGCAAATACTGCTGATGTTGACAAAGCTGTAAAAGCTGCCAGAGTTGCTTATGATAAAGTGTGGAGTAAAATGCCTGCAAAAGAAAGAGGAAAATATATTTACAGGATTGCCAGAATGATTCAGGAACGTGCAAGAGAATTTGCTATAATAGAATCTTTAGATGGAGGAAAACCCATTCGAGAAAGCAGAGATATTGATATTCCTTTAGCGGCTAATCATTTCTTTTATTACGCAGGATGGGCAGATAAATTAGCCTATGCATTTCCAAATAAGCAACCGAAACCTTTGGGTGTTGCAGGACAAATTATTCCTTGGAATTTTCCATTATTGATGGCAGCATGGAAAATTGCACCTGCATTGGCAACAGGAAATACGGTTGTATTAAAACCCGCAGAAACCACACCACTTACAGCTTTGAAACTGGCCGAGATTATTCAGGAAAGTGATTTACCTCAGGGTGTTGTAAATATTATTACAGGAGCGGGCGCAACCGGTGCTGCCATTGTGAATCATCCTGATATCAATAAAATTGCATTTACCGGTTCAACAGATGTTGGAAAAATAATTCAACGTGCTGTTGCAGGAACCGATAAAAAATTGACATTGGAATTAGGAGGTAAAGCTGCCAATATTATTTTTGAAGATGCTGCAATTGATCAAGCAGTTGAAGGAGTGATCAATGGAATATTTTTTAATCAGGGTCATGTTTGTTGTGCAGGCTCAAGATTGTTTGTGCAAGAATCTGTTTATAAAGTAGTAATGCAAAAATTGAAAGATAGAATTGCATCATTGATTGTTGGTGATCCGATGGATAAGAATACAGATGTTGGTGCCATCAATTCAAAACAACAATTAGCAACCATTCATCAATACATCAACATCGGTAAAAAAGAAGGTGCTGATATTTTTGAAAGCAATTGTGTTTTGCCTAAGAAAGGATTCTTCTGCAAGCCAACTTTGTTTACGAATGTGGCGCAATCAAGTCGTATTGCGCAAGAGGAAATTTTTGGACCTGTGTTAGCTATTCAAACTTTCAGAACCGATGATGAAGTAATTGAGAAAGCAAACAACACACCATTTGGTTTAAGTGCTGGAGTTTGGACTGACAAGGGTTCTAAGGTTTTTAATCTTACCTCAAAATTAAGAGCAGGTGTTATTTGGGCAAATACGTATAATAAGTTTGATCCAACATCACCTTTTGGTGGATATAAAGAAAGCGGATTTGGAAGAGAAGGAGGTTTGCATGGATTATCAGCATATTTAAATGCGCTATAAAAAAACTAAAGAACATGGCAACAAGATTAGAAGTTTTAAAAACATATAAAATTTATATCGGCGGTCAGTTTCCGAGAACCGAAAGCGGAAGGTATTATACGCCTAAGAATAAAAACGGGCAATCATTGGCAAATGTTTGTTTGAGTTCGCGAAAAGATTTTCGTGATGCTGTTGTTGCAGCAAGAAATGCTTTTGGTGGTTGGAGTGGCAGGGCCGCCTTCAATCGTGCACAAATTTTATATCGGATTGCAGAAATGTTGGAAGGAAGAAGAGCGCAATTTGTGGATGAGTTAATTAAACAAAATTCATCTGCGAAAGATGCAGAGAATGAAATAAATCTTTCCATTGATCGATTAATTTATTATGCAGGTTGGTGCGATAAATTTCAACAAGTATTTAGTTCTGTAAATCCTGTAGCATCATCTCATTTTAATTTTTCTCTTCCCGAACCAACAGGAGTTGTTACAATCATTGCTCCGCAAAATTCTTCTTTAATTGGATTGGTTTCTGTTATTGCTCCGGTAATTGCTGGCGGAAATACATGCGTGGTGCTGGCTTCAGAGCATAAGCCTTTGTGTGCAATAACATTTGCAGAAGTTATTAATTCATCGGATGTTCCCGGTGGTGTGATAAATATTTTAACAGGGAAACCTGCTGAGTTAATAAAATATTTTGCAGATCATATGGATGTGAATGCAATTATTTATTGTGAGAATGATAAACAACTGCAACAATTAATTAAAGAAAAAGCTTCCTTGAATGTGAAACGCGCTATTTTCTATGATACAGTAAATTGGAATGATGAAGAAAAAGGGCAATCACCTTATTTGATCATTGATACACAAGAAACAAAAACAACCTGGCATCCGATTGAAACGGTTGGCTCTGCAAAAGCAGGATATTAAAAATATTGAATGTTAGATAATGAATATAAAGAGTGCTTTATTTTTAATTGTGATTCTGCATTTTGCGAAATTTTCATTTGCAAACGATACGATCATTGTGCATAAAGACCCCCGATTAGACGTTTTAACACAAAAGCAAGTACAAGCCAATAGGCACTCATTAATGTTAACCAGTAATGGTCAATATAAAGGTTTCAGGATACAAGTAGTAAGCACGACCAGCAGGGATGAGGCATTTAAACTAAAAGCAGATCTTTTATTAAAATTACCTGATGAAAAAAGTTACGTTGTTTTTCAGTCACCTTATTTTAAAGTGCGTATCGGGAATTTTTTAAAAAAAGACGATGCTGAAAAATTCAGAAAACAATATGCAAAATTATTGCCGCAAGGAATTTATATTGTGGAAGATGCGATTGATTATACTCCATCATACGAAGAATTGAATCCATAAAATTTATGTTGAAAGAAAAAATAAAATCATTAGCTAAACAATATTCAGATGAATTTATTCAGGTGCGTCATCATTTGCATGCACATCCGGAATTAAGTTATCAGGAATTTGAAACATCGAAATTTGTTCAATCAAAATTAAAATCACTCGAAATTGATTTTGAAGTAAAAGCTACTACAGGTGTTGTTGCAATCATCAAAGGAAAAAACCCGGAAAGTAGAATTATTGCCTTACGTGCAGATATGGATGCATTGCCTATTAAAGAAGAAAATGAAGTGGAGTATAAATCGCAAAATGCAGGTGTGATGCATGCTTGCGGACATGATGTTCATACCACTGTTTTATTAGGTGCCGCAAAAATTTTGAATGAAATAAAAAATGATTTTGAAGGAACAATTAAACTAATCTTTCAACCCGGCGAAGAAAGAAATCCCGGTGGTGCCAGTTTATTAATTAAAGAAGGGATTTTAGAAAACCCCAAACCACAAGGCATTATTGGTTTGCATGTTCATCCGGGATTAGCAACAGGTAAATTAAGTTTTAGAAAAGGCAGGGTAATGGCCAGTGCCGATGAAATTTATATAACAATAAAAGGTAAAGGCGGACATGCAGCCACACCACATTTAACAGCAGATACAATTTTAATTGCATCGCAATTAATTGTCTCCTTACAGCAAATTGTTTCTAGGAATAAAAATCCATTGAATCCATCCGTATTATCTATTTGTTCATTTCAAGGAGGTTATACCACAAATGTAATTCCGAGTGAAGTAAAATTAATGGGTACATTCAGGGCGATGGATGAGCAATGGCGTTTTGAAGCACATCAGTTGATTCGCAAACATGCAACTGAATTGGTACATGCATTGGGCGGAGAAATTGATTTGCATATTGATGTGGGTTACCCTACAGTTGATAATGATGGTGTGTTGACAGAACATGCATGGCAATTAGCAAATGATTTTATGGGTAAAGAAAATGTGACTGAAACAGAAGTAAGAATGGGTGCTGAAGATTTTGGTTATTACACACAACAAATACCCGGATGTTTTTACAGATTGGGTGTACGCAATGAAGAAATGGGAATTGTACATAATGTACATACACCGCAATTTAATATTGATGAACGTGCCATTGAAATCGGGATCGGTATGATGGCATGGTTAGGTGCAAATATTGATTTATAGCATATTTTGGTATTTGATAAATTGTATTTTGCATATCATTGTTGGATATTGATTTACACTTGCAGTGTGCGACGCAACGATGCTAAATATTGTGTTGCAGTTGATAAACAAAAAAATAATCTATGGACAAAAAAGATCTACGCAGAGAACAAGCTTTGGAATATCATGCTTCCGGCAGACCTGGTAAAATTGAAGTAATACCTACAAAAGAAGCCAAAACACAAAAAGATTTATCCTTAGCTTATTCTCCGGGCGTTGCTGTTCCTTGTTTAGAAATTGCTGATAATCCTGATGATATTTATAAATATACAGCGAAAGGAAATTTGGTGGCGGTTATAAGCAATGGCACTGCTGTATTGGGATTGGGTAATATTGGTCCGGAAGCAAGTAAACCTGTAATGGAAGGGAAAGGTGTATTGTTTAAAATATTTGCGGATATAGATGTATTCGATATTGAGATCAATGAAATTGATCCTGAAAAATTTGTACAAATCGTAAAATCATTAGAACCAACTTTTGGTGGCATTAATTTAGAAGACATTAAAGCTCCCGAATGTTTTTATATAGAACAGGAATTAAGGAAGCAAATGAAGATTCCCGTAATGCATGACGATCAACATGGAACGGCAATCATTAGCGGTGCTGCTTTATTGAATGCATTGGAATTACAAAAGAAAAGAATTGACAAAGTAAAATTTGTAGTAAATGGCGCCGGCGCTGCAGCAATGGCTTGTTGTAAATTATATGTTGCATTAGGCGCGAAGTATGAAAATTTTATTTTGTTTGATAAAGATGGCATTCTTTACGAGGGAAGAGAAACAGCGGATGCAGATAGAAAATTATTCTCAGTAAGAAAAGATAAAGCCGATTGGGATTTAGCAAAAGCCATGAAAGATGCGGATATATTTCTTGGGCTAAGTGTGGGTAATGTAGTTACGCAAGAGATGATTAAATCAATGGCTAAGAATCCGATTGTTTTTGCAATGGCCAATCCAGATCCTGAAATAAGTTATGAAGATGCAACTGCTGCGAGAAAAGATATCATCATGGCAACAGGACGCAGCGATTATCCTAATCAGGTAAATAATGTGTTGGGTTTTCCTTATATCTTTCGTGGTGCATTGGATGTAAGAGCGACAACAATTAATGAAGCTATGAAATTAGCTGCAGTAAAGGCTTTGGCAGAATTGGCCAGAACAACGGTTCCTGATATTGTGAACATGGCATATAATCAACGAAACATGAGCTTTGGTCCGGAATACATTATTCCCAAACCTGTTGATCCGAGGTTATTATCAACTGTTTCGCCTGCCGTTGCTAAAGCAGCGATGGAAAGCGGTGTTGCAAAAAAGCAAATTGATAATTGGGATGCATATGTAGTTGAGTTGAATAAAAGATTGGGATTGGATAATCAATTGATTCGTGCAATTGGCACGAAAGCCAAACGTGATCCTAAACGTGTGGTATTTGCAGAAGCTGATAATTTAAAAATTATTAAAGCTGCAACGATTGCTTATGATGATGGCATTGCATATCCGATTTTATTGGGTTCTGAAAATAAGATCAGAAAAATTGCTGAAGACAATAATATCGATCTCACAGATATTCCAATCATCGATCCTAGAAGTGATGATACTGAAGAGAAGCGTGAATTTTATGGCGAATTATTTTTTAAGAAACGACAGCGCAAAGGATTCAATCATTATGAAAGTTATAAGATCATGAAAGATCGTAATCATTATGGTTGTATGATGGTAGAAACAGGTGATGCAGATGCAATGATCAGTGGATTAACCAGAAATTATGCTGATGCCATTCGCCCGGCTTTACATATTATCGGAACTGAAGAAGGTGTGTCAAAAATTGCCGGCATGTATTTGTTGCTCACCAAAAAAGGTCCTTTATTTTTAGCAGATACAACAGTTAATTTTAATCCCACCGCAGAAGAATTAGCAGACATTACTTTAATGGTAGCAAAAGAAGTACGTAACTTTAATGTAGTACCACGTATTGCCATGTTGAGTTACAGCAATTTTGGAAGCAGTGATTCACCGGAAGCAAAATTGGTTGCAAAAGCCACTCAAATATTAAAAGCAAAAAATCCATCTTTAATTGTTGATGGAGAAATGCAGGGAAGTTTGGCATTCAATAAAGAAATTTTGAAAGACAATTATCCATTCAGTGAATTGGTTGATGAAAATGTAAATGTGCTCATCTTCCCTAATTTAACCGCAGGTAATATTGCTTATAATTTATTGAAAGAAGTAGGTGGAGCAGATGCCATTGGTCCTGTTTTACTGGGATTAAAAAAACCGGTGCATGTTTTACAATTAGGAAGTAGTGTTCGTAATATTGTAAATATGGTTTTGGTTGCAGTAATGGATGCGCAAATTAAATGTAAGATCGATACCAATGCAGAAGTGCAAAGAACCAAATGGTGGCAACGGCTAAAGAAAAAGAAAAAATAATTTGTTGAATTAAGAACAGAAAGTTGAAGTGAGCAATTCTTTCACTGAAAGAATTGAAGCCAACTAAGTTTAATTGGAAAACAAAAGACTATAAAGAATTACTTCATAAATCATACATTGAATGACTTTCTTCACGCACTTCGGATCTTATTTAATCATGCTTAAAGGCATGTTCACCAAGCCAGAGAATTATAAAATGTATTGGAAGGAATTGATGCATCAATGTGTTGACATTGGAATTGGTTCATTGCCTATCGTAGTCATCATCTCATTATTTCTTGGTGCAGTAACAACTGTACAAACGGCTTATCAATTGGTTAGTCCTTTAGTGCCATCCTCAACCATTGCACAAATTGTTAGAGATAGTATGATATTGGAATTATCGCCAACAGTTGTAAGCATTGTACTGGCCGGTGTTGTTGGAAGTAAGATTGCGAGTGAGTTAGGCAATATGCGCATCAGCGAACAAATTGATGCATTAGAGATCATGGGAATCAACACCAAAAGTTATTTGATCATGCCAAAAATATTGGCTTCTTTAATTGTTATTCCGGCATTGATTGTTATTTCAGCAACCCTCGGTATTTGGGGTGGAAGAGAAGCAGGTGCATTAACCGGTATTTTAGCACCGGATATTTTTGATATTGGCTTGCGTAAAAATCTCAATACGTATAATATGGTGTTTGCTTTGTATAAAGCCTACACATTTGCATTTATCATTAGCAGCATTCCTGCTTATTATGGTTATCATGTTAAAGGCGGCGCATTAGAAATCGGCAGAGCCAGTACCAGCGCTGTAGTCGTGAGTTGTATATTGGTTTTATTTGCCGATTATGCATTGGCTGCATTCTTCTTGCCGCAATAATTTTTTATAACCAACCTTTGTATTTCAATTAAACATAGTTGCGTCGCACACTTGTACTAAAGTAATTTTATTCATCAAATAAATCATTTAACAATATCAATGAATGATTTTTCATTTGTAATAGTCTTATCTTTAGTAATTGTTATTTCAATCTTGGTTATACAAAAAATTAATTATGAAGCGATTGCTTTTTATTATTTGTGCATGCTCTTTTTTTTCTGCAAAAGCTTTTTTTTCAGATACACTAAAGTTATACAACCCGAATGCCAATGCAGAAGCTGATATTAAGGCAGCTATAGCAAAAGCCAAGCAAGAACACAAACATGTTTTAATACAGGCAGGTGGTAATTGGTGTAGTTGGTGTTTGCTTTTTAATAAATTTACCAAAGAAGATCGTCAGCTTGATTCTGCAATAAGTGCAACATACATTGTCTATCACTTAAATTACAGTCAGGAAAACAAAAACAAACCGGTGTTTGAAAAGTTTGGTTTTCCGCAGCGATTTGGTTTTCCTGTATTTATTATTTTAGATAGCGATGGTAATAGAATTCACACACAAAATTCTTCTTACTTAGAAGAAGGGAAAGGATACAATAAAAGGAAAGTGCTGGAATTTTTTCATGATTGGGCACCCGATGCATTGAATGCTTCTAACTATAAAAATTACTGATGAATCCTCAGTTTCATTCTTTCAAAAAACAAATTACACATCCGATTAAGTATCGGTTGTTCATGCTGCGTAAATTACCGATGGGATTTATTTCAGGCTTAAAAATTATTGAGTTGGATGAAGCAAAAGCTGCTGTAGCTGTACGTTTTAAGTGGATCAATCAAAACCCTTTTCGCTCCATCTATTTTGCCGTATTAAGTATGGCGGCAGAATTAAGCACCGGTTTAATTTGTTTTGGCCAGATTTATAAACGTCAACCGCAAGTAAGTATGTTAGTTGTTAAATGCGAAGCGCAATTTTTAAAGAAGGCAACAGGTAATATTGTTTTTACTTGTTTAGAGGGTGATAAAATTACAAAAGCAATTGATCAAACTATTACAAGTGGAGAAAGTGTAGTCGTTGAAGCCATATCGATTGGAAAAAATAATAATGACGAAGAAGTAGCAAAATTTTTATTTACCTGGAGTTTTAAAGCAAAAAATTAATTTATGAAAATAGCATTTCATGGTGCTGCAAGAACAGTAACGGGTTCAAAACATTTGTTGACCTTAAATAATGGAAAGAAAATTTTATTTGATTGCGGAATGTTTCAGGGGCTCGGTGATAAAACTGATGAATTGAACATGCAATTTGGATTTGATGCAAAGACGATTGATTATTTATTATTATCACATGCTCATATAGATCATTCGGGATTGATTCCCAAATTGGTGAAAGAAGGTTTTGCAGGAAAAATATTTTGTACACCTGCAACAAAAGACCTTACAGAAGTTTTGTTGGAAGACTCTGCACAAATACAAAGAGATGATACCAAATTCATCAATAAAAAAAGAGCCAAACAAGGATTGCCTCCATACGAACCATTGTACGATTTGGAAAATGCAAAAGATGTTTTTCCTTTAATGCAAACTGTTGAATATGGTAAATGGGTTTCATTTTGTGAGGAAGCACAGGTGATGTTTACAGATGCCGGACATATCATTGGCAGTGCAGCAGTTCATGTTAAAATACAAGAAGATGGTAAAGAAACAGCCATTACATTTAGCGGTGATGTTGGAAGATATAATGATGTAATCCTTCGTTCGCCGGATGTTTTTCCCCAAGCTGATTATATTTTTATTGAAAGTACCTATGGAAATAGTTTGCATGAAAAAATTGCAAACCCCGGAGATGTTCTACACGACTGGATTGTAAAGACCTGTATAAATAAAAAAGGTAAATTAATTATTCCATCTTTTAGTGTTGGAAGAACACAAGAGCTATTGTATTTTTTAAATCAAATGTTCAATGCCGGGAGATTACCGAAAGTGCCGGTTTATGTTGATAGCCCATTAAGCTTAGAAGCTACGCAAGTTGTAAAAAGTCATCCTGAGAATTTTAATAAAACTGTAAAAAAATTATTAGAGACCGATAATGATCCTTTTGATTTTCCGGGATTAAATTTTACTAAGTCTGTTGATGAAAGTAAAGCGATTAATGATAATCCTCAACCGATGGTTATTATTTCTGCCAGTGGAATGGCAGATGCCGGTAGAGTAAAACATCATATTGCCAATAATATAAATGATCATAAAAACACCATATTAATGGTGGGTTACTGCGAGCCGCATTCTTTGGGTGGCAGATTAATGCGTGGTGCAAAAGAAGTGAGAATACATGGCGAAATGTTTAAAGTAGTGGCAGAAGTTGGATCAATGAGAAGCATGAGCGCACATGGAGATTATAATGATCTCTGTCAGTTCCTGGCCTGCCAAAATCCTTTATTAATAAAAACATTGTTTATTGTTCATGGAGAAGAAGAAGTACAATTGGATTTTCAACAAAAGTTATTGAAAAAAAATTTTAAAGATGTGATTGTGCCGCATTTACATGAAGAGTTTAATTTAGCATAATGAATATTGAAACAGCATATTTTATTAAGGTGCTGCTGGCATTTATTGCCGGTGGTTGCTTTGGTATGGAAAGGGAATATAAAAGCAAACCTGCTGGTTTTAGAACCATGATATTGATTTGTGTAGGGTCTTGTCTGTTCAGTATTTTATCAAAAACATTTACTGAAAACAGCGATCGTATTGCATCTAATATCGTAACAGGGATTGGTTTTATTGGTGCTGGTGTAATTTTTAAAGAAGGTGTGAATGTAAGAGGTATTACTTCAGCGGCAACCATTTGGATCACTGCCGCCATTGGTATGTGTATTGGTTTTGGTTTATATCCATTGGCTGCTTTTGTTGTGTTGCTTTCATTGATTACGTTGATTGTATTATCAAGATTAGAAGAAACATTAGATGGAATGCATCAGGCAAAATTATATACCATTCGATTGAAAGCATATGATTATACTGTGGATGATTTGGAAAAAGATATCAATAAAATCGGCATAAATTTTTTGCGAACAAAAATTGCAAAAGAAAATGATGAGGTAGTGGTGGAGTATAAAATAACTTCCGACCAAATTAAAAGAGAACTATTGAATCAGTTGCTTATCAATAATATTTTTGTTTCTGCATTTGAAGCTTAATGGAACAATTGTTCTAAATCTTTATCTGTATAGTCTTTCACAAAAAATAACACATTATTTAAGTGTTCAAAATCTTTTGGCGAATGATAGGTTGTAATGGCAACAGCATTCATTCCCGCTCTGGCAGCTGCTTCTACGCCTTTTGGCGAATCTTCAAAAACAATGCAATCGGCATAATTTATTTTTAGTTGATCTGCGCATTTTAAATAAGTTTCCGGATGAGGTTTGCTCAACATCACATCATCTGCACTAATAATGGTTTTGAAATAATGGCGAATGGCAAGATTATCCAAAACAAAATCAATATTAAAAGGAATGGCAGCAGAACCAATTGCCATAGGGATATTTTCCTTGTTTGCTTTTTCAAAAAAACTAGCCAAGCCTTCAATCAATTGCATATTTGGCAAAAATTCTTTTTGATACAATATTTCTTTGCGCATGGAAAGCGACTTCATCTCATCTAATGTAAATCTTCCTTTTCCGAATATTCTTTCAAACAATTCAATATTGGTTCCATACATATTGCTTTTCACTTCCGGCCAAGTCATGTTTGCATTCAATTCATTATTCAATAAATCATACCAAACTTTTTCATGGCAACCCATATCATCAATGATGGTCCCATTCAAATCAAATAAAAATGCTTTCATGTTTTAAAAATATCGCTTCTTTATTAAATCGTTAGGTAAAATGTGTAATTTTCATATTCTTCATTCTTGTTTTCCTTCTTCAAACAAATTATTTTAATCTGCTAAAACATCATTAGTATATTAGCAAATAAAAGTCTTGATATGTATCATCAAAAAATTTCTTTCATCGTTTTAACTGGAGTATTATTTTTTTCAACAACACTTGTTGCTCAAAATAAAGTTGGTAATGGATTAAAAGCCATTAAAGAAGAGGATCTCAAAAAAGATCTTTATGAAATGGCTGATGATCATTTTGCAGGAAGGGAAGCTGGCACTTTGGATGAATTAAAAGTATCGGTTTGGTGGGCAGATAAAATGAGAGCTGCCGGATTAAAACCTGCAGGTGATGATGGAACTTACTTTCAATTTTTTTCCATGTGGCGCAACAGAATTTCTGCGAGCAGCAGTATAAAAATCAACAATCGCTCTTTTACTTTATGGAAAGAGGTGTTGGTTGCACAAACGGCTCCGGCAAATATTAATGCCCCAATTGTTTTATTTGAAAATATCTCAAAAGACAATATTGATGTTAAAGGAAAAGCAGTTGTGGTAAAAGTTTCGAAAGATGGTATTAATTTAAATGTTTCGCTGCCTGAAAGAAGATATTTGGGATATGTTTCCAGAAAGTATGCTCCAGACTTAATAAACAAAGGTGCAGTTGCTATTATTTTTATTGCAGATGATATGGCTGAAAAAAGTTGGTTGCAAAATGTACCTGCGATGCGTAGAGGTTTATATGATGTTTCCAGCGGGCCATCAGAAAATGTTTCAGCAAGAGCGCCAATCATTTGGCTACATAGTAATGAACTAAATTTTGTTCAATCGTCTTCTACATTAACTGCAAATATTTCTGTTGAACATTTTGAATACCCATCCGTAAATATTGTTGGTAAAATTGATGGAACTGATGCAACGCTTTCTAAAGAATATGTTTTATTCAGTGGTCATCAAGATCATGATGGCATTCGCTATCCTTATGGTACTGATTCTATTTATAATGGTGCAGATGATAACGCTTCTGTAAGTGTTGCTTTACTGGCTATTGCCAGAGCATTTCATCAACAACCTGGTAAACGTTCTGCTTTATTTGTTTGGCATGGTGCAGAAGAGAGAGGATTGTTAGGATCGAAATGGTATTCCGCTCACCCAACAGTTCCCAAAGAATCTATTGTTGCAGTATTGAATGGGGATATGATTGGAAGAAATAACCCGGATAGCGCAGCTTTATTGGGTGCGCAACCGCCACATCGTAATTCAATTGATCTTGTAAATATGGCATTGGCTGCTAACAATGAAGGCCCTAAATTTAAATTGGATACTTTATGGGATAAAGTTACCCATGTTGAAGGTTGGTATTTTAGAAGTGATCATTTGCCCTATGCACGTGCCGGTTATCCTGCAATATTTTATTCTACTTTATTGCATCCCGATTATCATACACCAATGGATGAAGCCAATAGAATTGATATCAAAAAATTAGCTCGCATGACTGAATGGATGTATAGAACCGGATGGAAAGTGGTTAATGTTATTGAAAGACCAAAGCTGGACCCTAATTTTAAATTAGAAAGATAAATAACTAACCATTGCTATTTACTTATTAATCATTTCATATGAAAAAAATATTTTTTGGCATCTCTTTATTTCTTGCTCCTTTTTTATTGAGTGCACAACAAAAAACGAATGAGCATCCGTTGTATAAAAACAAAAACGCTTCTATTCAAGATAGGATTACTGATTTATTAAAAAGAATGACGATTGAAGAAAAAGCCGGTCAATTAAATCAATTGAATGGCGGCTCATTTACAGGTCCTGCCGGGAATGATGCAGGGCAAAAAGCAAAAATGCAAATGGTTCGTGATGGAAAAGTGGGATCTTTTTTAAATGTTATTGGTGCAGCAGAAACAAAAGCCGTTCAAAAAATTGCTGTGGAAGAAAGCAGATTGGGTATTCCTATTTTATTTGCATTCGATGTTATACATGGATATAAAACAATCTTTCCTATTCCATTGGCAGAAGCATGCAGTTGGGATCTTCCTCAAATTGAAAAAAATGCTGCCGTTGCTGCAAAAGAAGCTGCTGCTGCGGGTTTGCATTGGACTTTTGCACCGATGTGCGATATAAGTAATGATCCTCGATGGGGAAGAGTAATGGAAGGTGCAGGTGAAGATCCTTATTACGGATCTGTTGTTGCTGCTGCAAGGGTAAAAGGATTGCAAGGAAATTTAAATGACGATACACATATTCTTTCAACTGTAAAACATTATGCCGCTTATGGTGCCGTTGAAGCGGGAAGAGAATACAATAATGTTGATGTGTCAAGATTTTCTTTATGGAATAAATATTTGCCACCTTATAAAGCAGCTGTTGATGCTGGCGCTGCAACTGTTATGAATGCATTTAATGTTTTTGAAGGCGTTCCTGCAAGTGGTAATAAATATTTAGTGACTGATGTTTTATTGAATAAATGGAAATTCAAAGGTTTTGTGGTAAGTGACTGGAGTTCATTTAGTGAAATGATTCAGCATGGTTATGCAAAAGACGGAGAAGATGCAGCATTAAAAGCTATTTCGGCAGGTAGCATGATGGACATGGAATCGAAAGTAGTGATTGAAAATTTGCCTGCATTGATACTGGAAGGAAAAATTTCTATACAGCAAGTTGATGATGCAGTGAAAAGAATTCTTTATTATAAATTTAAATTGGGCTTATTTGATAATCCATATAAATTTTCTGATGAACAAAGGGAGGCTGTAACAGAGCTTTCAAAAGAAAACAAAGCCGAAGCCAGAAAAGCAGCAGCAGGATCTATTGTTTTATTAAAGAATGATAATCAAGTTTTACCAATCAATCCATCTGCTAAAAAAATTGCGCTGGTTGGTCGTTATGCCAAAAGCAAAGAAGATATGTTTGATTTTTGGATTGGTTACTGGACAGGCAAACCATCTGTTGATGATGCAGTAACCATTTATGATGGATTAAAAAATAAATACGGTAATGCGATAGAATATTCAGAAGGTTATAATGCAGATGCAACAACCAATGATGAATTAATTAAAGCCGCAGTTCAATCTGCAAGCAATGCAGATATCGTTTTAGTAAATATTGGAATCAGCGGAAAAATGGCAGGAGAAGATAGAGCATTAGCATTTCCCGAAATTTCAGAAGGGCAGGTTGAATTGTTGAAAGCACTCCAGAAAACAGGGAAGCCCCTTGTGGCATTGGTTTCCAGTGGAAGGCCTTTGGTGTTGACAAAAATTCAACCTTTGGTTTCATCTATTGTTCAATGTTGGATATTAGGAATAGAAACAGGAAATGCAGTAGCTGATGTGTTATCGGGTGATGTAAATCCCACCGCAAAAACAGTAATGAGTTTTCCTTATGCAATCGGACAAATTCCTGTTTATTATAATCATTTCAATACCAGTAGGCCATTGCCAACAGATAAAGAAGGTAATTGGTTTTCCCGTTATAGGGATATTCCTAATGCGCCTTTGTATCCATTTGGTTTTGGTTTAAGTTATACTAATTATAAGTATGATAATTTACGGATTAGCAATACATCTATTCAGAAAACAGATAAGCTTATTGTAAAAGTAAATGTTACCAATACAGGTAAAATTGATGGCGAAGAAGTGGTGCAATTATATATCAGAGATATTACTGCTTCCTTGATAAGACCGGTGAAAGAATTAAAATCGTTTCAAAAGATTAAATTAAAGGCCGGAGAAATGAAGGAACTGAGCTTTTTATTATCAGCAAAGGATCTCTCTTTTTATGATGCCAATGGTGATCTGCATTTAGAGCCCGGTGCGTTCAAAGTATTTGTAGGTGGGGATTCTGAGCATTTGTTAGAGAAAGATTTTACTGTTCAGTAATGCTTTTAAAATAATATAATCGATTTTTATCGAAAGATTATCAACATTATAGTAAGAACTATGACTATATTTCTTAAATTGCTTTAGTTTGCAGCGGATTTGATGATTCTGCAATCATTGTTTAAAAGGTTTTATAGAATAGTTAATTAGTGTACATGGAAAAAGTTACTACCATTCAGGATAAATATAAATTGAATATTAAGGATAA
>Ga0316224_1001940_pt1 | contig 20487 bp, 17 predicted proteins | sample TBH18013metaG_FD_206254 | JGI IMG/M metagenome (GOLD analysis project Ga0316224, IMG submission 206254) | Freshwater microbial communities from Trout Bog Lake, Wisconsin, USA - TBH18013 | ecosystem: Environmental > Aquatic > Freshwater > Lake > Hypolimnion/Profundal zone | place: USA: Wisconsin... | reverse complement strand
GGGCAGGTCCAGTTCGGTGGCGGCGCCTTCGCGGGCGAAGCGGCGCAGCCGGCGCAGCGCCATGCGGAAGTTGCGGGTGCCCAGTTCGATGCCGTCGTCCAGGTTCTTGAAGGCGCGCTCGTCCCAGACCTTGACGGCGCGGCGGTGGCGGGACTCGCTCTGGCCGATGCGCACCCCTTCCGGGTTATAGCCATAGGCGCCGAACGGCGAGGTGCCGGCGGTGCCGATCCATTTCGAGCCGCCCTGGTGGCGCTCCTTCTGCTCTTCCAGGCGCTGGCGCAGGGTCTCCATCAATTTTTCGAAGCCGCCCTGGGACTGGATCTGCGCCATTTCCTCCGGGCTCAGATGCTTTTCCGCCAGCTTGCGCAGCCATTCCTCGGGAATGGCGGCCTTGATCGCCTCGGCCAGGGCGTCGCCATCGCCCAGCACCCCCTTGAACACCCGCGCGAACACCCGGTCGAACTTGTCGAGATTGCGTTCGTCCTTCACCAGGCAGGAGCGCGACAGATAATAGAAGGTGTCCACCGACAGTTCCGCCACCCCCGCCGCCAGCGCCTCCAGCAGGGTGAGATACTCCTTCAAGGTGACCGGCACCTTGGCATCGCGCAGTTCGAGAAACAGGGTCAGAAACATGGAGGAAAACCTACAGAGTGTGCCGGGCCTTGAGCCAGGCCGCGTATTTCTGGTCCTCGATCAGGATGTGGCCCTTCAGCCAGCTCCACAGGAAGTCGCGGACCCGGGGGTCGGTTTCGGCGATCCCGCCCTCGCGGTACTGCTTCAGCATGGCTCCCACCTGATTGGTGAAGACGTCGTGCTGATCGCGATGCCCCGCCATGCCGGGATAGCCGATCTGTTCCAGATGGGCCTCCTCGCGCTCGAAATGGCTGCAGGTATAGTCAAGCAGCTCGTTGAACAGCTCGAGGAAGCCGGCATCGGCGTAATGCAATCCGTTGATCAGGTGGATCAGGTGCTTATGGTCGTTGTCGAGGGCCTCGACGCCGACGCTCATGGCTTCGGTCCACTGGATGGTGGTCATGGGGAGGCTTCCTTTCTCCGGTCCGCAACCACGAAGCGATGGAGCATCCAATCGGCCTGTGGCGCAAAGCCCTGCTTTTCATAGAAGACGCGGGCGCTGTTCCAGCTCAATACGTTGACATCGATCCGGCCGCAATGGCGATCCTCGGCCAGACGCTTCGCCGCCGCCACCAGGGCGGTGGCCACCCCCTGGCCGCGCGCCGCCGCGCGCACGAACAGGTCGTGGATCACCAGTCCCGGCAAGGCCAGCCAACTGGAATAGCCGGGCAACAGGGTGATGAACCCGGCCACGCTGCCCTCCGCCTCGGCGAACAGGCATTCGAACCGGCGGCCGGGGCCGAAGCCGTCGCGGCGGAACGCCGCCTCGGTGCAGCCGAGCGCGTCGGGCGGGGCCTGCTCGAACGCCGCCAGTTCGCGCAGCATCGCCAGCAGTTCCGCCATATCGTCCGGGATGGTGGGCCGGACGACGACCGTCATTATTCACCCCCCTCAAACGCCGGGCGGGCGTGCCCTGGGCTCCTCCGCTGCGCTCCGGGTCGCTCCCACCGCGCGAACGCGCGGAGTCCGGATTTGTCGGCAGAGCCGACGGGGCTCCCGCGCTCGCCAGGCTCGCTCATCAGCGCCCTTCCCGCCGGCTCATGAAGGCCAGCCGCTCGAACAGATGGACATCCTGCTCGTTCTTCAGCAAGGCGCCGTGCAGCTTGGGGATCAGGCTGCGCGAATCCGTACTCCGCAGATCCTCCGGGCTGAGATCGTCGGCGACGATCAGCTTGATCCAGTCCAGCAGTTCCGAGGTGGAGGGCTTTTTCTTCAGCCCGGCCACGTCGCGGATCTGGAAGAAGGCGGTCAGCGCCTCGTTCAGCAGGGCCGGCTTGATGGCGGGGAAATGCACCGCCACGATGCGCTCCATGGTCTCGCGGTCGGGAAAGCGGATGTAGTGGAAGAAGCAGCGGCGCAGGAAGGCGTCGGGCAGTTCCTTCTCGTTGTTGGAGGTGATGATGACCAGGGGCCGCCGCTCGGCCCGGATGACCTGCTTGGTCTCGTAGACATGGAACTCCATGCGGTCCAGTTCCAGCAACAGATCGTTGGGAAACTCGATATCGGCCTTGTCCACCTCGTCGATCAGCAAGACCGGCGGTTCCGGCGCCTCGAACGCCTCCCACAGCTTGCCCTTGACGATGTAGTTGGAGATGTCGTGGACCCGCTGGTCGCCCAGTTGCGAATCCCGCAGGCGCGCCACCGCGTCGTATTCGTACAGGCCCTGCTGGGCCTTGGTGGTGGACTTGATGTGCCACTGGATCAGGGGGCGATCCAGGGATCGGGCCACCTCGGCCGCCAGCACGGTCTTGCCGGTGCCGGGCTCTCCCTTGATCAGCAGCGGCCGCTCCAGCCGCAGGGCCGCATTGACCGCCACCAGCAAATCCTCGGTGGCTACATAGGTATCGGTACCGCGAAAGCTCATGACGCACTCCTCCTGCCCCCAAGGTAGTGGGCGGACTGCTTCAGGGCAAGTGATCGCGCGTTGGACCGGACAAAAGCGAACCCCGGCCATGGGAGGATGGCCGGGGTTCTGTCCGTCGTCGCGAATATCCGAAACTGCGGGATGGGGGGAGAGTCCCGGACACCCAATGCGGCGACGGCAATGTCGAGGAGCCCCGACGGGGGAGGACCGCGAGGCCCCTCGAAACGTCTAACCTAGACGCCTAACCTAGGCGGCGAGCTTGGTCAGCGCCTGCAAGGCGGCGAAGCGGGCGCTCAGGGGCTCGAAAGCGGCGGTGAAGGCGGACGTGGCCAGCTCGGCCAGGCTACGGCCGTCGGCGATGGCGGTCTCGATGGACTCGCGGGCCAGCTTGCCCTGGAGATCGGCGAACTCGGCCGGGCTCTTCACCGCGAAGATCGCCTTGACGGCGGCGTCGGCCTTCTCGACATTCTTGGCGACCACGGCCTGCTGGGCCTTGGTGATCTCCTCGAACGCCTTCACGGTGGCGGCGCCGCTCTTGGCGATGGCTTCGGCATTGTCCTTGCCGAGGGCGACAAACTTTTCGATACCGTCGATCTTGAAGCTCATGGGAAAACCCTTTCCGAGATTGGTTAGGCGCCTTATTGTGCGCTGCAACATAAGGCTAATCTACCCGGTTTTTGCCGCGGCGCAACATGTTATTTTGCACTGCAACAAAACAGTCTTGCATGGGCGGTATGCAGAAACGCGAACGCCCCCGGAGCGATGGTCGCTCCGGGGGCGGCGGCTTGAAAACGTGTCGGGATCAGCGGGTGACGGCGAAGTCGCGCAGCACGCTCATCTCCAACTGGGCTTCGTGCAGGCGGAAATTGACCGCGTCGCCGATGGAGACGATGCCCAGCAGATCCCCGTCCTTTTCCAGAACCGGCAGGTGGCGGATGCGGCGTTCGGTCATCACTTCCATCACCGACTTCACCGTGTCGGCGGGAGAACAGGTGACCACCGGGCTCGACATGACATTGCGGACCGGCATTTCCAGCGCCGCCTTGCCGTACTGGGCGAGGCCCTTGACGATGTCGCGTTCCGACAGCACACCGACCAGCTTGCCCTTGGCATCGCACACCACCGCCACGCCCACCCGCTTGGTGGTCAGCAGCGCGGCGGCATCAGCCACCGAGTGCTCCGGCCGGACGGTGAAGACGTTGCTGCCCTTGGTCTTGAGAATGGCTTCAACGGACATCGATAAATACCCCTTTGGATGTGTTTTGATCGACTTCGTAGCCGGACTGACGGAAAGGCCCTCGGGGCCTGCCCGGAATTCTCCTCCAGAATGGGACGCGGCGCCAAGAATTTCAACGCCCAACTGTTAGAGCGCCACGCCGCTGAGGGCGAGTTGCCCGGTCAGGGCGGCGCGCAGATGCTTGAGGCCCTCGACCGAGGCCGCCTCGCAGCGGGCGACCAGCACCGCCTGGGTGTTGGAGGCGCGCAGCAGCCACCAGCCGTCCCCGGTCTCGACCCGGACACCGTCGATGGCGGAGAAGGTGGCTCCCGCCGCTTCCAGCCGGCCGCGGACCTCGGCAACCACGGCGAATTTGCGCTGGTCGGGGCAATCGAAGCGGATTTCCGGGGTATTGACCATATGGGGCAGGCGATCGCGGCGATGGGCCAGGGTCTCGTGATCCCAGCGCGCCACGATGCCCAGCAGCCGCACCGCGGCGTAAAGGGCGTCGTCGAAGCCGTAATAGCGATCGGCGAAGAAGATATGGCCGCTCATCTCGCCGGCCAGCGGCGCCCCGATCTCGGCCATCTGGGTCTTGATCAGCGAGTGACCGGTGCGCCCCATCACCGGCTTGCCGCCCAGGCGCGCCACTTCGTCGAAGAACACCTTGGAGGCCTTGACGTCGGCGATGACGGTGGCGCCCGGTCTGGTTTTCAACAGATCCTCGGCCAGGATCACCAGAATCTGGTCGCCCCACAGGATGCGGCCCTCGCCGTCCACCACCCCCAGGCGGTCGCCGTCGCCGTCGAAGGCGATGCCGAGCGCGGCGCCCTCGGCCAGCACCCGGTCCTGCAGCGCCACCAGATTATGCGGCTCGGTGGGGTCGGGATGGTGATGGGGGAAGGTGCCGTCAATCTCGCCGAACAACACGGTATGGCGTCCGGGCAGGCGCTTGACCAGGGCGTTCAGCACCTCGCCGGTGGCGCCGCTGCCGCAATCCCACACCACCGTCAACCCGCGAATCCCGTCCCAGTCGGTGGCCAGACGGGTGACGTATTCGTCAAACACCGCATCGTCCACCACCGTGCCTTGGTCACCGCCCGGGGTGAAGCCGGCGGCGGCGATGGCGCCCAGGTCCGAGATATCGGCGCCGAAGAACGGCTTGCCCGCCAGCACCATCTTGAAACCGTTGTGATTGGCCGGATTATGGCTGCCGGTGACCATGATGCCGCCATCGGCCTCCCGCACCTTGGCGGCATAGTACAGCATGGGGGTGGGGCCGCGCCCGACCCGGCGCACCAGACAGCCGGCGGCTTGCAGCCCCTCGGTCACCGCCGCGGCCAGCTCCGGCGACGACAGCCGCCCGTCCCAGCCGAGACAGACCACCCGCCCGCCATTGCGCCGCACCCTGGTGCCGAAAGCCTGACCGATGGCCTTGGCGTCGGCGGGAAACAGGGTCTCGCCGACGATGCCGCGGATATCGTATTCGCGCAGGATGGTGGGATGGAAGATATGGGTCATGATTGGCACGGAGCCTCGTTGACGGCGAGAGAGCTGAAGTCGAAGCCGGTCAGGCAGTTGTTGCGAGCCAGACAGGCCTCCATGGATCGAGCGAACGGCGCAAAGCTTACCGGGCAGTTGGCCTTGAGGGTGGCGGGCGAGAGATGCTCTGCCAACCATTTACGGTTAGGAACGTCGTCGTTCAAGCCAACATTACGACACATCCTGGCGAAATACTCATGCGGTCGGTTACCATCAGGATCGCCCTTGGCCCCCCAGATCGCTTCAGCGCGATTCCCCGGAAGCTCGGAGCAATCCGTAAGGCCGAGGACCTTCCATGCGCCGGAATCGGCCAGCAGCCACGCCTCGGAGGCGCTGACGGGAATGCAGGCAACACCGCAAACGGCATTCTGGACCGCCTTGAATCCGGCCCAGATGTCCTCGCAGATTTCTTGCCAGCGGTGCTGATCACGCTTATCCGGCATATCATTGTCCGCCATGAAGACGAGGATGTCGTAATTCTCGCGAACCGCCTTCTCCATGGCGCGGAAGGCGGTTCGCCCATGCCCCTTGATCCCGGTTGGCAGTCTGCTGCCAGGAACACCGGCAGCGGCCTTTCTCGGCCAGCGGGTGAAATGCAGGTCGGCATCGTCATCGGCCAGACGGCGAATCAAAGGCTGCATCCAACCCTCCTGTTCCACCGGGCGATCCCGCCCCATATCCTGCGGCCCCTCGGCGCAGAGAAGAATGTGTGCGAAACCGGGCATGGGTCAGTCCTTGCCCTTGGCGACGTCGCGCTCTGCGCGCTTCTTTTCCGCTGCCTGCCGTACCACCTTGGTAATCCACTCTTGCGATGAATGAGCCCAGATCTCGCCAGGGCCTTGGTATTCCCGGTCCTTCTCGAATTCTGGAATATCGGCCAGGGAAGATCCGATGGTGCGCCCATCCTCTGATCGGCAGACCATATAGACGGATTCCGGCGGGAAGCGGTTGACCAGGATGGGCGAATGGGTGGTCAGGATGATCTGCGCCTCGGACTCCTCCGCAATCATAGACAAAAAATCGGGCAGGATCAGGGGGTCGATGCCGTTTTCAGCTTCATCAAGCAGAACCAGACTGGTGGTCTTGGGAAACTCTGGAATGGCGGCCAGTGCCAACAGGCGCAGAAAGCCATCGCTGACATGCTCGACTCCCACCGACAGGCCCCGTTCGCCATAGTTCTCCGCGATGCGCAGGTCGATCCACCCCGCTCGTTTCGCCTTGGTGGTCAGGTCGGCCAAGGCAGGGTAGAAGGCGGTCAGGCGACGAAGGATCCGCGCCTTGGCATCTGCCGGCAGGCCCGCCACGAAAGCCCCCAGTTTCTCACCGCGCACCCCAATATCGCTGACCTTGCCGCGCGCCATGCCATCGCGGATCGAGGCCGGCGACAGCAGTTCAAGCGAGCGGATTCCTTCGGCCCAATCTTTCACAGACTTGAGAATACGACGATAGTCTGGACTGGGGTGGCCTGATAAATTCACGGCGGCCAAGCCAGATCCTCCGCCGGGCGGACTGTCTATCACTTGCCAGCCAATAAGATTAAGTTTTCCTGATCTCATCCTAAGCACGGTGAGTTCTTTCCCACCTCTAAATAGGCTTATTTCCTCTCCATGAATGCGCCCAGAGTTGATGTTGTAGGCAAATTCCCAAAGTATTTGGTCGTCGTTCTCACGGTTCCCCAGGGTTACGCGCGCACCAAACCCTCCAATCTTCTTCTGTCGAATCTGCGATATGAGTGCCGCCGGATTCCAGTGATGATCTCTAAAGAAGTCTTCTGCCTTTCCAATGGCAATGTAGCGAAGAAACCCCAGTGCTTGGAGGAGGGATGTCTTTCCAGAGCCATTAGGGCCGATAATTAATGTTAGCGTATTGGGGACCGTGAAAAAAAAATCGTCTACCGCCTTGAAGGCCCCGATCCTAACCGCGCTAAGGTGGAGGGCCATCGTCTCATGATGTGATAATTCATGGCTCATGTGATCACCGTCGGTTCCGTCCGCCCGGTGCGGGCCTCGATCCCGGCCAGATCGCGGGCGATTCCGATCAGATCGGCCAGCGCCACCTGGGGATCAAGATGGTGCTTGGCCGGATCGGGTTCATAGCGTTCGATGTAGACGCGCAGGGTGGCGCCCTCGGTGCCGGTGCCCGACAGGCGGAAGACCACGCGGCTGCCGTCGGTGAACACCACCCGGATGCCTTGCCGGGTCGAGACCGAACCGTCCACCGGATCGGTATAGGCGAAGTCGTCATTGAAGGCGACCTCGTAGCCGCCGAGGCGCCGTCCGGTCAGCGACAATCCCCGCAAATGTTCCATCACCCCGTCGGCGGCGGCGCTGTCGATGCCTTCGTAATCGTGGCGGGAATAGATGTTACGGCCGTATTCCGCCCAATGGGCCGTCACGATCGCGGCGACGCTCTGGCGGCGTTTGGCCAGCAGGTTCAGCCACATCAGCACCGCCCACAACCCGTCCTTCTCGCGCACATGGTCCGAACCGGTGCCGAAGCTTTCCTCGCCGCACAGGGTGGCCTTGCCGGCGTCGAGCAGGGTGCCGAAGAACTTCCAGCCGGTGGGGGTCTCCCAGGCGGGAATGCCCAGTTTGGCCGCCACCCGGTCGGCGGCGGCGCTGGTGGGCATGGAGCGGGCGATGCCCTTCAGGCCCGCGGCATAGCCGGGGCACAGGGTGGCGTTGGCGGCCAGCACCGCCAGCGAATCCGACGGGGTGACGTAGAAATCGCGGCCCAGGATCATGTTGCGGTCGCCGTCGCCGTCCGACGCGGCGCCGAAATCGGGGGCGTCCGGCCCGGTCAGCGCCGCCACCAGATCATGGGCGTGGACCAGATTGGGGTCGGGATGACCGCCGCCGAAATCCTCCAGCGGCACCCCGTTCATCACCGTGCCGGCAGCGGCGCCCAGACGGCGCTCCAGAATCTCCAGGGCATAGGGACCGGTGACCGCGTGCATGGCGTCGAACTTCATGCGCAGGCCGGCCGCGAAGGCGGCCCGGATGGCGGCGAAGTCGAACAGGCTTTCCATCAGCGCCGCGTAATCGGCGACGGGGTCGAACACCTCGACCGCCATGTCGCCCAGCCGGACGCTGCCCAGCCGGTCCAGATCCACCGGAGCGGCCTCCAGGATACGGTAGCTGTCGATCCGCTGCGAGCGGGCGTAGATCGCCTCGGTGATGGCCTCGGGAGCGGGGCCGCCGGCCGGAATGTTGTATTTGATGCCGAAATCCTCGGCGGGACCGCCGGGATTGTGGCTGGCCGACAGGATGATGCCGCCGAAGCTCCGGTATTTGCGGATGACGCAGGATGCCGCCGGCGTGGACAGGATGCCGCCCTGGCCCACCATCACCCGGGCGAAGCCGTTGGCCGCCGCCATTTTGAGGATGGTCTGGATGGCGGTGCGGTTGTGATAGCGGCCATCGCCGCCCACCACCAGGGACTTGCCGGCAACCTCGCCGATGCTGTCGAACACCGACTGGACGAAATTTTCCAGATAATGGGGTTGGGCGAAAACCGCCACCTTCTTGCGCAGACCGGAGGTGCCGGGCTTCTGGCCGGCAAAGGGGGTGGTGGCGACGGTCGTGACGGCAGCCATGGCGGCGATCTCCCAGCCTGCGGTTTCGCTGCGTCGTTGATGGCCGATGCCGACCGAAGTGTCAATCGGCTTAGGGCCGGGGGCCGCCGGGGCCGGGATGCGGATTGAAGCGGGCCAAAGCGGCCCTGCCTTCGGGCGACAATCGCGGCACCACCTCGACGACGATCAGGCCCAGAATGTCGTCCAACCTGGCATGGGCCTCGCGGTTGGCGGCCATGACCGCCCGCAGCGCGTCCTCGTCCAGGCGCGGGGCGGCCAGCAGCGCCAGAATCCGATCAGGCATGGCATGGAAATCCCGGGCGGCGCGGTCGAGATCGGCAGCGTGGGCGGCAAAGACCCGGCGCAAGATGACGGCATCGGCCGGCGGCAGGGATGCCGCGATCCGTTCGACGATCTGGGCCGGATCGGGCGGTTCGTGCCGCGGCGGAAACGGCGGATGCAAGACCGCCAGGGTGCCGAGGAAGACATTCAGCGCCAGCGATAATGGCAGCAGCCAGCGGGACAGGCGGGGCAAGGTCATCAGAAACTGGTTCCGTAGCTGGTGGCGACGCTCAGCAAATCCGCCATGGCGGGGCTCTCGGCCATCTGAAGGCGTTGGTTGACGACAATGGCGAGCACGGCGGCGGCAGCCATGGGCATGGCGAAGCGCGAAACCGGCGCCAGGGCGGACAAGACTCCGGCCAGCCAGGCACGCCAGCCGGCCGGGGCCGGCCGGGGGTCGAGACGGCCCAGCACCGACCCGATCACATGCTCGACCCGGGCGGGGGAAATGGCCGGGGCCGGCCCGCGATCTTGTTGCGCCCCACGGTCCCAACTCATCATAGCCCTCCCATGCCGGTGATACCCCGGCGCGACAGGATATCCCGCAGGCTGCGTTTGCCCCGGACCAGCAGGGCTTCGAGCGCCGCCACCGAGATATCGAGGACCTTGGCCGCCTCGGAGGCGCTCAGGTCACTGAAATAATATAGCGTAAGAGCCTGCCGCTGTCTGGCCTGTATCGTGTTGAGGGCGGCGCCGATCAAGGCCTGGCTTTGCTTGGCCATGACCAGGTCAAGACCACCGGGTCTGTCGTCGGGCGGATCGCCGGCCTCGTCCATGCTGGCGAAGGGGCGCTTGCGGGTCCGGTCGAGGCAGAGATTCATCACCACCCGGTAAAGCCAGGTGCTGAACTTGGCGGCGCCATCGGCGCGCCAGCCGGGCGCCATCTTCCACACTCGGAGGAATCCTTCCTGGACGATCTCGTCGGCATCGTCGGGATTGCCGAGAACCCGGGTGGCCATGGCCAGCATCGGTCGGGCATGCCTTTCCATCAGTCCCTTGAAGGCGGCGCGGTCGCCGTCGGCAATGGCCCGCAACAGATCATCGTCGCCGATACCGCTCGTATCGGGTGGGGTGCGGCCTCCCTGGTTCAAACGCCGTCCTCGGGTCAACACTCTTTCCAGCCTCTTTCACGTTCCCCAGGCGCAATTCCATGCGAAAAAATCCGGCGGACTATTTTCGCAGGCAAGCCGCCCCTCCGCCCGTGTAACCCGGTGAAAATGCGTTTCTCAGAAGGAGACCGTCATGTCCATTTCCGCGATCGGCGGCCAGCAGCCCCCGTCAATCCAGAATGCCCTGTTGAACGATCTGGAGAAGAACGGGCTTTCCGCCGGCACCGCCACCACCGTCAGCTCCGACATTCAATCGGCGGTCCAGTCGGTGGCCGGCAGCAGTTCAGGCCAGCCGCCCGACCCGGCCTCGGTGCGCGAGGCCATCAATCAGAAGCTGGCGGCCGACGTCAAGAGCGGCACCATCACCCAGGCCGAGGCCGACACCGTCAGCTCGACCCTGGATCAGTTCGAGGCCCAAATGAAGCAGGGTGGCGCTCCCGGCGGCGATGCCGCCGCGTCGGGGTCCGGTTCCAGCAGCGCTTCCGGCAGCGCCGCCGCATCCAGTTCCGGCTCTGGCGGCTCTTCCGGCTCCGGCGGTTCGAGCACCGAGGTGACCAGCGTCCAGAGCTCCACCTCGAGCACCGGAATCGTCACCAAGGTGACCACCTATGCCGACGGCTCCAAGGTCACCACCACCAGCTACGATGCCGCCGCCAATACGTCGTCCTCGTCGACATCATCATCGTCGTCCAGCCAATCGGCCGCGGACGCCCTTCAGACTCTGCTGAAGAACGCCACCCAGGACGGCAAGACCTCGGATTATCTCAATAAGCTGCTGAGCTCGGGCCTGATCAACACCTCGGCCTGAGGTTTCCCAATATAGTAGAGGGCGATTCAGACAACAGGGCAAAGCCTGACGGCTTCAACCTGTTGTCATCGCCCTCTAAAGCGCGTCCCAGATCTCGCGCGCGTATTCGGCGACGGTCCGGTCCGACGAGAATTTGCCCATGCGGGCCACGTTGAGGATGGCCTTGCGGGTCCAATCGATCGGATCGCGGTAGGTCTGGTCCACCCGCTCCTGCGCCGCCATGTAGCGCGGGTAATCGGCGGTCAGCAGATAGTGGTCGCCGCCCACCGTCAGCATATCGACCAGCGGCTTGTAACGGTCGGGCTGGTCCGCCGAGAAGAAGCCCGAGCCGATCATTTCCAGCGCCAGGCTCAGTTCCTTGTCGGCCTTGGCGGCGGCGACGGCGTCGAACCCGTCGATGCGATGGCGCGCCACTTCCTGGGCGGTCAGACCGAACAGGAACATGTTTTCCTCGCCGATCTCCTCGCAGATTTCCACATTGGCGCCATCCCAGGTGCCGATGGTCAGCGCCCCGTTCATGGACATCTTCATATTGCCGGTGCCCGAGGCCTCGGTACCGGCGGTGGAGATCTGCTCCGACAGGTCGGCCGCCGGCATCACCAGTTCGGCGGTCGAGACGTTGTAGTTGGGCACGAAGACCAGCTTGAGCTTGTTGCCCACCAAGGGGTCGTTGTTGACCACCTCGGAAATATCGTTGACCAGCTTGATGATCAGCTTGGCGGTATGGTAGCCCGGCGCCGCCTTGCCGCCGATGATGACGGTGCGCGGCACCGGCGTCAGCAGCGGGTTGGAGCGGATGCGGGCATAGCGGGTCACCACATGCAGCAGATTGAGCAATTGCCGCTTATACTCGTGGATACGCTTGACCTGGACGTCGAACAGCGAATTGACGTCCACGTCCACGCCCAGCCGCTGGGCCATCATGCCCGCCAGGGCCTGCTTGTTGGCGCGCTTGACCGCCGCGAAATCGGCGCAGAAGGCGGGGTCGTCGATCAACGGCTCCAGCTTGTGCAACTGGTCGAGATCGCAGATCCAATCCTCGCCGATGCGCGAGGTGATCAGCCGGGCCAGCCGGGGATTGGCCGCCAGCAGCCAGCGGCGCGGGGTGACGCCGTTGGTCTTGTTGGTGATCTTGCCGGGCGACAGATGGTCGAAATCCGAGAAGATGGTGCTCTTCATCAGGCCGGTATGGATGGCGGCGACGCCGTTGACCTTATGGCTGCCGATCACCGCCAGATGGGCCATGCGCACCCGCTGGCCGCCGTCCTCGCCGACCAGCGACACCCGGCGCAGCAGCTCGCTGTCGCCGGGATAGCGATAGCGGACCCCCTGGAGGAATTCGTGGTTGATCTGGAAAACGATCTCCAGGTGGCGGGGCAACACCCGCTGGAACAGGTCCACCGGCCAGGTTTCCAGCGCCTCGGGCAGCAAGGTGTGATTGGTATAGGCACAGCAGCGCTGGGTGATGGACCATGCGCGGTCCCATTCGATCTGGTGTTCGTCCACCAGCACCCGCATCAGTTCGGCCACCACCAGCGCCGGATGGGTGTCGTTCAGCTGAATCGCCACCCGGTCCGGCAGCTTGTCCCAATCCGAGTGGCTCTTGCGGAAGCGGCCGAGAATGTCCTGGAGCGAGGCGGCGACGAAGAAGTATTCCTGCTTGAAGCGCAACTCCTTGCCGCGATCCGTCATGTCGGAGGGATACAGCACCTTGGACAGGGTCTCGGACTCGTTCTTGTCGCGCACCGCCTCGATGTAATTGCCGGCATTGAAATATTTCAGGTCGAATTCGCGGGTCGACTTGGCCGACCACAGCCGCAGATTGTTGACCACCCTGCCGCCGTAGCCGGGAACCGGCACGTCGAAGGCCATGGCCATCACCTCCTCGGCATCCACCCATTGCGAGCGGGTATGGCCGAGCACGTCGCGGAAGTGAATGACCCGGCCGCCGAACCGCACCGGATAGATCACGCCGGGACGGGGAAATTCCCACGGATTGCCGTAGCGCAGCCAGTTCTCCGGACTTTCCACCTGCCAGCCGTTTTCCACATGCTGGGTGAACATGCCGTAATCGTAGCGGATGCCATAGCCGTAACCCGCCACGCCGATGGTCGCCATGGAATCCAGCAGACAGGCGGCGAGACGCCCCAGGCCGCCATTGCCCAAGGCCGCTTCCACCTCCCAGGCGGCGACCTCGTCGAAGTCATGGCCCAGTTCCGCGATGGCGTCCCGGACATTCTGGTAAATGCCGAGATTGATCAGGCTGTTGACCAGGGTTCGCCCGATCAGGAACTCCATGGACAGGTAATAGACCCGCTTGCGGTCCTCCTGATAATAGCGATTGAGCGTCGGCATCCAATGCTCGGTGACGCGGTCGCGCACCGCATGGGCGGCGGCCATGAACCAGTCGCGCGCGGTGGCGTTCACCGGCTCCTTGCCGACGGTGTAGAGAAGATGGCTGCACAGGGCGTATTTGATGCTTTCCACATCGTCGCCCAGCAGCCTCACCACAGGAGGCCCAATCCGCTTCATGAAACCCCTTCCCGCCCTGAACGGGCAAATCATCCCCCGCCATTCCGCCATGAAACGGCGGAATCGGCAAGAGACGACATGACGACAATCTGTAATCTTCCGTGAATTCCGCGCTCCGCTATGGAATTCGCAGTGTCGACCGGTCTTTCAGCCCTTCGCCCAGGGCGCGGATGCGGCTGTCGTCCAGCATCCGGGCGACATCATCCTTGTATCGCCACCGCCAATTGGGGTGCTGCACCGTGGTGCCGGGCAGATTCATCTGGGAGTCGAGGCCCAGCGCGTCTTCCATCTGCACCATCATCAGCCGCGCCGCCGAGCGGCCGAGATAGGCATGGGCGGCGGCGGCCAGATCCACCGCCAGGGCGTCGGTCAGCACGCCGGAGGATGGAAAGCCGGGGTCGAGCAACCCTTCGCCGGCCAGGGCGGCGACCATGGCGACGCGGTCCTGGTGGCGGGCGTCGCGCTCTTCCTCGGCCTGACCGGGGCGAGGATAGAGGTCGAGCTTTTCCCGCTGGTCGATGTCGCGCCCCAGCCACCAGCCGCGCGCCGAGGGCAGATCGTGGGTGGCGAAGATGGCCAGGGCCTGGACGTCGAACCGCGACGGCTGGCGGATCCGCCCATCCTCGGTCTTCTCGAACACCATCACCCGGTAGGCGAAGATACCCATGCGGTCCATGCGCTCGCGGAAACCCTCGGGCACGGTTCCCAGATCCTCGCCGATCACCAGGCAGCGGTTGCGGCGGCTTTCCAGCGCCACCAGCCGGAACAGGTCTTCCACCGGATAGCGCACATAGGCGCCCTGATCCGCCGGCAGTCCCGGCGGCACCCAGTACAGCCGCTGCAACGCCATGGCGTGGTCAAGGCGCAGGGCGCCGGCATGGCGCATATTGGCGGCCATCACCCCGATGAACGGGGCATAGGCGTGCTCACGCAAGGTGATGGGATTGAAAGGCACCAGCCCCCAATCCTGGCCCTTGAGCGCCAGCGGATCGGGCGGCGCCCCCACCGAGACGCCCAGGGCCAGGGCATCCTGCTCGGCCCAGGCCTCGCCGCCGTCACTGGCGATCCCCACCGCCAGATCGCGGTAAAGCCCCAGGACGGCACCGGCCGCCTTGCCGGATTGGTGGGCCGCCGCCAACTGCTGATCGGCGACGAATTGCAGCCACTGAAAGAACTCGACCCGGTCCTTGTTCTTGCCGGCGAAGGCGATCACCTCGGGCGAACCCGGCCGCCGCAGTCCGTCCGGCCATTGCCGCCAATAGCCGGCACCGCCCTGTTCGAACTGCTCGTGCAGGGTCTCGAACACCGCGAAATCCCGCGCCCGCTCGCCACCGGCCGCCTGGAAGCGGCGGAACGCCAGCCCCCGCTCGGTCTGCGGTTCCAGATAGGGCTCCGGCTCCAGATGGGTCTTGCGGAACCAGCGGTACAGGGCCTCCAGCATGGGCCGCGCCAGTTGCGCCACATCCCGGTATTCGATCAGGCCATAGCCGCGCAGCCGGGCCAGCGACGCCTGGAAGCCGGGCGAGGCGAACATCCGCCGGGCTTCCTGGCACTGGGCGAATTCGGGAATGGCTTCCAGGTCGATATAGGTGGTGTTGAGAAAACGGCGCGATGACGGCGAATAGGGGCTGAACCGGTCGGGATGGCTGGGAAACAGCGCGTGCAGCGGATTGATGCCGACGCAGGCCGCCCCCAGCCGGGCGGCGCCCGCCGCCAGTTCGGCCAGCCCGCCATAATTGCCCACCCCCCAATCATCGGAGGTCCTGAGGGCGTAGACCTGGGTGGCGATACCCCAGGCGCCGGGACCGTCGGCCACGATCTCGGGGACGAAGGCCCGCGCCGGCGTGACGATCAGCATCATCTCGGCCGAGTGCCCCCCGACCTCGGTCAGGGTCAGGCGGTGATAGCCGATGGGCGGCAGGGCCGGCAGGTCGAGCCAGCGGCGATGGACCAGACCGCCATCGACCTCATGCTCCTCGCCCCAGCGCAACTCGCGGGCGACGAAGCGGCCGCCATGGGAAATGCCCAACTCCTCTTCCAGACTCCACTCGAACTCGCGGTGATCGGCGGCATGGGGCAAGGTGATGGAGATGGCCGGCGGCGGCGAATGTTCCTCGATCACCAGCACCGGTTCGAGCCAGCGCCGCCATGGCCGCGCCAGCAGATCGGCCAGCGAGGCGCGGACCGCGTCGTCGTCGCCGGCCGGCAGGCCCATGGCGGCGAGAAAAACCCGCTTGGTCTCGGCCGGCACCACCCGCCATTCGCCGAAGAAATCCCACCAGCCATCCTCGATTCCGGCCAGCCGCGCCAGATGATCGAGTGCAGGAATGCCGCTCATATCCTCGCCCCCCCGCCATGGCCGTGATGGCCGCTCCTGGCCTTGGCCGACCGGCGCAGTACCGCCAGCGACCGTGGCTTCAACGGATATTTGATGCCCGCGGCCCACTGGATCAGGGTGTCGTCCTGCTTGGCGTCGAAGGTGTCGATCACCACCTCCCAACTGCGGCCCAGGGCCGCCGGCGGCAGGGTATAGGGGACGGTTTCATGATAGGCGTTCAGCAGCACCAGGAAGGTGTCGTCCATCTCTTCCCGCCCGGTCAGATTGTCAATGGCGCAGGACTCGCCGCCCAGCACGAATCCCAGCGACCGGGCATAGGGCAGCGTCCAGTCGCTCTGGCCCATCTCGCGGCCCTCGGGGGTGATCCAGACGATGTCCTTGAGGGGCGAGTTGGGGAGAGGCTTGCCCTCGAAGAACCGCGGCCGGCGGAACACCGGATGCTGCTGGCGCAGGGCGATCAGCCGGCGCACGAAGGTCAGCATCTCGGTATCGGCATCCCCCCAATCGACCCAGCTGATCTCGTTGTCCTGGCAATAGGCGTTGTTGTTGCCCTTCTGGCTGCGGCCCTGCTCGTCGCCGGCCAGCAGCATGGGCACGCCCTGGGACAGCAGCAGCGTCGCCATCAGGTTGCGGGCCTGGCGCCGCCGCAGATCGCGGATCTCGGCATAGGGCGACGGCCCCTCGTGGCCGCAATTCCAGGCGGAATTGGCGTCGGTACCGTCCCGGTTCTGCTCGCCGTTGGCCTCGTTGTGCTTGCGCTCGTAGCTCACCAGATCCTTGAGGGTGAAACCGTCGTGACAGGTGATGAAGTTGAGGCTGGCCCAAGGCCGCCGTCCAGCCCAGCCGAACATGTCGCTCGATCCGGTCAGGCGGCTGGCCAGGTCGCCGATCAAGCCGCCCTCGCCGGTCCAGAAGCGGCGCACCGTGTCGCGATAGCGCCCGTTCCACTCCGACCAGCCGGCGGGAAAGCCGCCCAGGCGATAGCCGTCGCCGCCCAGATCCCACGGTTCGGCGATCAGCTTGAGCCGGGCCAGAACCGGGTCCTGACGCACCGCTTCGAGGAAGCTGGAACCGCCGAAGCCGGCCGTGCCGCGCGCCAGCGAGGTGGCCAGGTCGAAGCGGAAGCCGTCGACCCGCATCTCCTCGGCCCAATAGCGCAAGGAATCCATCACCATCTGGAGAACGCGGGGATGGGCCAGATTGAGGGTGTTGCCGCAGCCGGAATAATTCTCGTACCAGCGCGGATTGTCCGGCCGCAGCATGTAATAGCTGGCATTGTCGATGCCGCGAAAGCTGAGGGTCGGCCCCAGATGGTTGCCCTCGGCGGTATGGTTGTAGACCACGTCGAGGATGACCTCGATGCCGCTGTCGTGCAGACGCTGCACCATGGTCTTGAAGTCGCCATGGGCGCTGGACGAATAATAGCGCGGCTCGGCGGCGAAGAAGCCGATGGGGTTGTAGCCCCAGAAATTGCGCAGGCCCTTGTCCACCAGATGGCGCTCGTCGACCATGGCGTGGATCGGCAGCAACTCGATGGTGGTCACCCCCAGCTTGCGCAGATGCTCGATCACCACCGGCTGGGTCAGCCCCAGGAAGGTGCCGCGATGAACCGCCGGCACCTCGGGATGTTTCATGGTCAGACCCCGGATATGGGCCTCGTAGACGATGGTTTCGGACCATGGCCGGTTGGGCCGCCGTTCCCCCCCCCAGGTGAAGGCGGTATCCAACACCCGGCATTTGGGCATGGAGCGGGCGTTGTCGCGCCGATCCATCAGCAGGTCCTGCTTCGGCGAGCCGGGGCGGAAGCCGAAATGGGCGTCCGACCACTCGAAGCTGCCCGACAATTCCTTGGCATAGGGATCGAGCAGCAGCTTGTGCGGATTGAAGCGGTGGCCGGCCATGGGATCGTAAGGCCCCCACACCCGGTAGCCGTAAAGCTGGCCCGGCCGGACATCGGGCAGATAGCCGTGCCAGACCTCGTCGGAATATTCGGGCAGGGTGATCCGCTCGATCTCGCGCAGGCCGCCAGGGTCGAACAGGCACAGCTCCACCCGCTCGGCATGGGCGGAGAACAGCGCGAAATTCACCCCGTTGCCGTCCCAGGTGGCCCCCAGCGGGTAGGATGATCCGGGCAGAATACGGCGGGACGAGGTCATTCAGCGTGCTCCAACATGCGCGGATCCCATCATCGTTCGTGCTTGAACATGCAGGTCGCCAGCGGCGGCAGCCGCAGGCGGATCGACCAGTCATGGCCGTGCCACGGCACCTCCTCGGCCCAGACGCCGCCGCCGTTATGGACGTTGGAACCGCCATACCATTCGGAATCGGTGTTCAGCGCCTCGCGGTAGAAGCCGGGTTCGGGTACGCCGATGCGATAGGAGTCGCGCACCACCGGGGTATAGCTGCCCACCACCACCATGAAATCGTGGGGATCGTTGCCGCGCCGCAGCCATGACAGCACCGAATTGTCGCGGTCGTTGCAGTCGATCCAGGCGAAGCCGCGCTGATCGTTGTCCAATTGGTGCAAGGCCGGCTCGGTGCGGTAGAGACGGTTCAGCTCGCGGACCAGCCGCCGCACGCCATCGTGGCGGGGATCGTCCAGCAGGTGCCAGTCGAGGCTGAACTCCTCGTTCCATTCCCGCTCCTGGGCGAACTCACAGCCCATGAACAGCAGCTTCTTCCCCGGCTGGGCCCACATGAAGCCGTAATAGGCCCTGAGATTGGCGAAACGCTGCCAGGAATCGCCCGGCATGCGCCCCAGGATCGACCCCTTGCCGTGAACCACCTCGTCATGGGACAGCGGCAGCACGAAGTTCTCGTGATAGGCGTAAAGCTGGGCGAAGGTCAGGTCGTCGTGGTGATAGCGCCGATGGATGGGGTCCTTGCTGAAATAATGCAGGGTGTCGTGCATCCAGCCCATGTTCCACTTGAAGCCGAAGCCCAGCCCGCCCAGATGCACCGGCCGCGACACCATGGGCCAGGCGGTGGATTCCTCGGCGATGGTCATGGCGCCGGGATGCTCGCCATAAACCACCTGATTCATCCGCCGCAGGAAGTCGATGGCTTCCAGATTCTCGTTGCCGCCATGGCGGTTGGGATACCAGTCGCCCGGCTCGCGCGAATAATCCAGATACAGCATGGACGCCACCGCATCCACCCGCAGGCCGTCCACATGGTACTGCTCCAGCCAATACAGCGCGTTGGCGTAGAGATAGTTCAGCACCTCGTTGCGGCCGTAATTGTAGATCAGGGTGTTCCAGTCGCGGTGAACCCCCAGGCGCGGGTCCTCGTGCTCGTAGAGATGGGTGCCGTCGAACCGGCTGAGACCATGGGAATCGCAGGGGAAGTGCCCCGCCACCCAGTCGATGATCACCCCGATGCCATGAAGATGCATGGCCTCCACCAGGGCGCGGAATTCCTCGGGCGTGCCGTAGCGGCTGGTGGGGGCGAACAGCCCCACCGGCTGATAGCCCCACGAACCGCCGAACGGATGCTCGTGCACCGGCAGCAGCTCCACATGGGTGAAGCCCAGATCGGCCACATAGGACGCCAGTTGCCCGGCCATTTCCCCATAGGACAAGGGCCGGTTGCCATCCTCGGGCACCCGCCGCCACGACCCGAGATGGACCTCGTAGATGCTGATGGGGGAATGGCGGTCGTTGCGGCCCTGCTGGCCGCGCATCCAATCGCCGTCGCGCCAGTCGCGCGGCGCCATTTCCCACACCACCGAGGCGGTCTTGGGCGGAATCTCGGCGAAGTGGCCGTAGGGATCGGCCTTGAGGGGCAGCAGCATGCCGCCCCGGGCGATGATCTCGAACTTGTAGACGGCGCCATGGCCGAGGCCGGGAATGAAGATCTCCCAGAGTCCGGCTTCGTGGCGCCGCCGCATGACATGGCGGCGGCCGTCCCAGCCGTTGAAGTCGCCCACCACCGACGCCCGGTCGGCATTGGGCGCCCAGACCGCGAAATGGACGCCGTTCACCCCATCCACGGCGCGCAGATGCGCCCCCAGGATCTCGAAGGTCCGCAGATGGGTGCCCTCGGCCAGCAGGTGGATGTCGAGATCGCCCAACAGCGGCGCGAAACCATAGGGGTCGTCGATCTCGTGGATCGCGCCGTCGGGCTGCTCGATCCGCAGGCGATAGGATTCGGACCGGGGCAGCCGGGCCGCGAACAGGCCGTCGCCATGGACCAACTCCATCTCCACCTCGCCCGCCGCCGACAGCAGCGCCACCCGGCGCGCCTGGGGCTGGAAGGTTCGGACGATGATCCCGCCCTTGGCCCGGTGCGGCCCCAGCACGGCAAAGGGATCGCCATGCCGGCCGGCGGCGATGGCGTCGGCATCGGCAGGTGTCACCAGATTGGCGGTATTGGGCATGTGCCCCCCCTTGTGAGAGTCCATCCCAGAGTTTCTCCGTCTTCGGCAGGAAAGACAAAGGAGATTTCATGACACCGCATTCCCCCATTAAACCAGGGGAATCGCTCGAACAATCATGGAACCCGTTGATCCGTTGCGGTGATGACGGTTT
>Ga0316224_1001937_pt1 | contig 20500 bp, 15 predicted proteins | sample TBH18013metaG_FD_206254 | JGI IMG/M metagenome (GOLD analysis project Ga0316224, IMG submission 206254) | Freshwater microbial communities from Trout Bog Lake, Wisconsin, USA - TBH18013 | ecosystem: Environmental > Aquatic > Freshwater > Lake > Hypolimnion/Profundal zone | place: USA: Wisconsin... | reverse complement strand
ATCAGATCCTCTCCTCCGTCAAGCGCTTCTGCCAAAAGACAATGAGCCGAACTTCGGATTCAGATGACTAGCAATCATCGACATTATCGAAAGCGCAGCACCCAGCAAGTAACGCGCTACGTCCCTTTGCGCGTCACCACCACGATGGTTTCGGCCAAGCGGTCCTGCGCGCACATACGGTTGGGGCTCCAGAAATACTGTGCGAAGCCCAGCCCGCCTTCCAGCATCGCCGCGCCGTAACCCAGCGCGCGCTCCACCGATTGCCAGCGCCCCAATCGCGGCCCCACCAGCGACACCACGCGAATGCCCAAGGCGCGCTTGCCCGGCGTCAGGCCGTTGCCAAAGTAATTGAAAAGGCTGTGATAAGGAGCAATTGCGGCAATATATTCGATCTCGTCCGTATCGCCGGCCAAGCTGACATTATGCACGCCATGCGCCACTTGCCAGCCGACATAGATCGCCAACAGCGCGGCGCATACCACACCGATCAGGATCAAATCGATGGCATAAGCTGCCGCCCTTTGCTTAAAACTCGCCAGCGGCAGCCCTTCCAACGCCCATTCGGCGGGCGTTTCATGCCCGCAATAGGTGTCTTTGCCGGACATCAACCCTCGCCAATCGCCAGAAACCGCTCGGCACGCCGTTCCTGTAACTGCGCCGCGCTGAGTTCGGACAGCTTGCCCAGTTCCTCGTCCAGCGCCTTGGCCAGCGCTGCGCCCATCGCGGCGGGGTTGCGATGCGCGCCGCCAACCGGCTCTGGCACGATGCGGTCGATAACCTTCAGCGCCAGCAAATCCTGCGCGGTCACCTTCATCGCCTCGGCGGCGTCGGGGGCTTTTTCCGCCGTGCGCCACAGGATCGAGGCGCAGCCTTCGGGCGAAATCACCGCGTAAACCGCGTGTTCCAGCATCAAAACCCGCTCTGCGCTGGCCAGCGCCACCGCGCCGCCAGAGCCGCCCTCGCCCACGATCACCGCGACCATCGGCACCGGCAACGCCAGACAGGCTTCGGTGCTGCGGGCGATGGCCTCGGCCTGACCGCGCTCTTCGGCCTCGACGCCGGGAAAGGCGCCCGATGTATCGACCAAAGTCACCACCGGCAGGCCAAACCGCCCGGCCAATTCCATCAACCGGATCGCCTTGCGGTAGCCCTCTGGTTTGCCCATGCCGAAATTGTGGCGGATGCGGCTGGATGTATCATGGCCCTTTTCATGGCCGATCAGCATCACTTTGCGACCATTTAATGTGGCGAATCCCCCAATAATCGCCTCATCCTCGCCAAAGCAGCGGTCGCCGCCAAGGGGAATGAAATCGGTGAACATCAGGCTCACGTAATCGAGGAAATGCGGGCGCTGTGCGTGGCGGGCAACTTGCGTTTTCTGCCAAGGCGTCAAGGCCTTATAGGTATTGGCCAGCAGGCTATCGGCCTTTTTGCGCTGCTTTTCAATGTCAGCGATCAGGCCCACATCGCCCTCTGCGGCCAGGGCGGACAGCTCGGCAATGCGCGCTTCCAGCGCGGCAATCGGCTTTTCGAATTCAAGATAAGAAACCATAAATCCCGCCTAATCGCCCGCGCCGTCTTGGGCAAGGGGGGATGTGCCGCCCAGCGGATGGCGGGCATTCACCCCACCGCCACCCAGCGGATGGCGGGCATTGACCAAAGCCACCAGCCGTGACGCCTCCACATGCGTATAAATCTGCGTGGTGGCGATATCGGCATGGCCCAGCAGCGTTTGCAGCACCCGCAGGTCCGCCCCGCCCTCCAGCAAATGCGTGGCAAAGGCATGGCGCAGCACGTGGGGCGACAGCCGCGCGGGGTCCAGCCCGGCCCGCGCCGCCAATTCCCGCAGCAGCTGAAACAGGCGCACCCGCGTCAAATGCCCCTGCCTTGATGCGGAAGGAAACAGAAACCGCGCCCCCTTCACCGGCGGAGACACCGCCAGCCAGCGCCGCAAGGCCTCGCCCGCGCGCCCACTGACCGGTACCAAACGCTGCACCCCGCCCTTGCCGGTAATGTTCAAAAACGGCGCATCGCGCGGCACAGCGGCCAGCGGCAAAGACACCAGCTCGCTCGCCCGCAGCCCCGAACCATAGAGCAATTCCAGACACACAAGGTTGCGCACAGCCCCCCGCGCATCGCCAGCCGCCTCCGCCTCGGCCGTGGCGAACAGCGCCGCGATATCGGCATGCCCCACCAGTCGCGGCAGGGGCCGGCGCGTTTGCGGGCGCGGCAGGGCCGCCGAGGGATCATCGCCCCGCAGCCGCTCATCGACACAAAACCCGTAAAACTGGCGCAAAGCCGAAGATTTGCGCGCCACACTCGCCGGCGCCAAATCCCCCCAAGCCGCGCCCAGCCCCGCCAAATCCGCCGCCGAGGCGCTCACCAGATCGCCCAGCAGTTCCGCCGCCCCCGTCAGATCGCGCCGGTACGCCGCCAGAGTATTCGCCGCCGCCCCCCGCTCCGCCGCCAGCATCGCCAGAAAGCGGTCGATGGGATCGGCACCGGCCATCAGGCCCGCGCCACCGCCTCTGCCGCGATCATCCGCGCCTCGGCGGTCAGCCCCACCCGGTTCAGCGCCCCCACGATATGATACAGATAACGCGGCGTCATCTTCGCCCAGCTATCCCCCTGCATCCCCAGCCCCGCCAGCAAGGCCACCAGTTCAGGGTTATTCACCGCCGCCGCCTGATCGATCGCCTGCGTCCAATGCGTCTGGCCGTCCAGCCCAGCATCGACACGCTCGGCAAAATCGCGCCGCGTGCCGTCGCTGACCCGCCCCAGCCCCGCCAGACCCGCAATCAGAAAGGCCGATTTACGTGCCTTGGCGCTTTGGTCGTTGCTCTGGAATGTTTTCAGCGTGCCTTCGCTGACATCATGCACGCCGTAGGGCGCGGCCAGCTGCAACAGCGCCCAGCCTTGGCCGCCCTGATCGACTGTGCCCGTCCAGCGCATCGCATTGGCATCCAGCCCGGCGGCCAGCATCGATCCAATAATATCGCCCGAGGCCCCATTCAAGCTGCCCCCCACCGGCAGACGCGCCGCGGCATAGGCGGTCAGCACCTCACGCGAATAATGCTGCATGGGCTCGGCGGCGCCGTCCCAGAGTGCCTGCATCGCCTTCAGCCGCGCGTCGGGAGTCTCGCCGGTATAGGCATCGCGTAGCAAAAGCGCCCGGTCCGCCGCGCCGCCGGTCACATCATCATCGCTGTAAATCTGGCTGTAGAGGTCCACCATAGCGGCCGCCGACAGCACGCCCGCGCCGCCTGCCCGGTCCGACGCATCGGCGCGCGGCCCCAGCCCCAGCATCGGCGCCAAGGCCGCCTGATCGTCATACAGCGGGTCGCTGCCCTGCATCAACGCAGCCGGCGGCGTCAGCCCCACCGCCAGCGTCAAGCCGTAACGCCACGGCGTCATATCGCTGACGCTGTCCCATTCGATGGTAACAGCGCGGCGCCCGCCCTTGCCGGCCACGCCAGCCGCCCCCGCATATTTCTGCGCCAGCAACATATCGATATGCGGCATGGCGCCATTATAGGTCATGTGGTCGAGCTGCGAAAACGCCGCCGCCGGCGCGCCGCTGAACGCCTGACACATCGCCTTGGCCACCTGCCAGCGCGGGTCCTTGCTGGCATCGGGGTTCAATTGCGCCAAGGGGCACAGCCCGGTGAAATCCTCGGTCGCGGTATAGGCATCCAGCGCCGCCGCCGTCAGATCGGGGGTGTAATTGTCGGGGTCCACGTCCTGCACGAGGGCGCGCGCGGCATCCCCCTCACCCATCCGCACCAACAGGCCTGCACGAAGCGCCGCAAATTCGGCCCCGTCCATGCCCTCTGGCGCATCGAGCCGCGAGGCCAACGCGCGGCGCAGCAGAATATGCCCCCAGCGCGACACCATCCGCCCTCCATTGCCCGCCAGCGCCGCCCGCACGAGGGCGGCATCCTGATGCGCCAGCGACAAGGCCGGCAAGCCCCCCTCGCCCGCGTCGATCAGCCCCACATGGTCCAGCGCGCGGCGCGCGGCGGCGGGGATGTCATCCTTGGGCCGCAGCCCCAGCAGCTGATCAACCTTTGCCGGCCCCAGCGCCATCAGCTGCGCGAAGGTGGTAATCCCCATCGGCAAGGGCGCCAAATGCATCGGCCCCACCCCCGGCCCCATCAGCGGCCCCGAGCCCGGCAAAGGCGCAAATCGCCCCGTGCCGCTCGCCGCCTCGGCAGGCTCGCTGGGCCCTATCACCGGGCGCGCGGTAATCATCGGCACCTGATTCTCTGCCGCAACCGGCGCGGCTTCGACGCGGGGGGCAGGGCGCGGCGCATGCGCAGGCTTTGCCGCGGGCCGATCAAAGCCCGCCGGCAACAGCGATTCGGGCCCCTGCTGGGCGAATGCCGGCACCAAGCCCAGCGCGCCCGCCACCAAGCCCGCCAAAGCCCCCGATGTCAGCGCCAACCGCCGGATCAAGCGGGCGCTCATCGTGCCGCGCCTGTTGGGCGGGGGCTGGCGGCAGGCATCAGGCTGGCAAGGCTCACACACACTTCCTTAATAATCACGACCAGCCGCGAAAAACGCGACCTTGCGCTGACGGTTAGCGCAATTATAGGCTGCTGGGCAATGGACCTCGAACCACCTTCCCCCCATGCGCCTGTCATCGCCGCGCCGATCGCGCCGCTGACGGGCGAAGTTTTGCGCCGCCTCCACCGGCCGATTGTCTTGGTGGGCATGATGGGGGTGGGCAAATCCAGCCTCGGGCGCAAGCTGGCGCATGCGCTGGGCTGGGGCTTTGTCGATGCCGACGAGGAGATCGAGCTGGCCGCGCAGCAGACCATCCCGGAAATCTTCGCGCACCACGGCGAGGCCTATTTCCGCGACGGCGAACGCCGCGTCATCGCCCGCCTGCTGGGCGAACATGGCCCCGCCCGGCCAGTCCCCGTCCAGCCAGTCCCCGCCCGGCAAGTCATCGCCACCGGCGGCGGCGCCTTTTGCAACCCCCAAACACGCGATCTGATCCTGTCCTCCGGCCTCGCGGTCTGGCTCGATGCCGAACTCGACACGCTGGTCGAACGCACATCGCGCAAGGACAACCGCCCGCTGCTGGCCGGCGGCAACCCGCGCGAGATCCTCGGCAGCCTGCGCAGCGAACGCGCGCCCCTCTACGCCCTCGCCCCCATCCATGTGACCAGCGACAGCGGCCCCCACACCCGCACGCTGACCACCATGCTGACGGGCATCATCGGCTGGCTGGACGCGCAAGAGGCGGCAAGCAGAACGGACACCCCATGATCACCATTCCGGTTAATATCGCTGGCCGCCCTTACGAAGTCCGCGTCGGCAGCGGATTGCTGGCCGATGTCGCCGTCCAATGCGGCGCGCGGTTGCGCAAACCCATCGTCCCCATCGTCACCGACGCGCAGGTCCATGGCCTGTGGGGGGCCGCGGTCGATGCCTCCCTGCGCGCCGCCGGCAAACAGGCGGCATGGCGCATCCTCCCCCCCGGCGAATCCACCAAATGCTGGGCCGAACTGACCGCCACCGTCGATTGGCTGCTGGGTCTGGGTGTCGAGCGCGGCGACCACATTCTGGCCCTCGGCGGGGGCGTCATCGGCGACCTCACCGGCTTTGCGGCGGCCATCCTGAAACGCGGCTGCCACTTCATCCAGCTACCCACCACGCTGCTCGCCCAAGTCGATTCCAGCGTCGGCGGCAAGACCGCGATCAACACCCCCGCCGGTAAAAACCTCGTCGGCGCCTTCCACCAGCCCGCGCTGGTATTGGCGGACCTCGACGCGCTGGCCACCCTGCCTCCCCGCCACCTCGCCGCCGGTTACGCCGAGGTGGTGAAATACGGCCTGATCAATGACGCGCCGTTCTTCGATTGGTGCGAGGCCCACGCCAGCGCCATGCTGGGCGGAGGTGCGCCCGACAGCTTGGCCCTGCGCCAACACGCCGTCGCCAAATCGGTTAGCGCCAAGGCCGCCATCGTGGCCGAGGACGAGTTTGAAACCACCGGCCGCCGCGCATTGCTGAACCTGGGCCACACCTTCGGCCACGCGCTGGAGGCCGAAACCGGCTTCTCCGACCGCCTCCTCCACGGCGAGGGCGTCGCATTGGGCATGGTGCTGGCGGCGCGCTTTTCCGCCGCACGCGGGCTCATCCCCCCCGCAGAGGCCGCCCGCATCGCCGCCCACATCGCCGCCGTCAGCCTCCCCGCCGACATCCGTGCGCTGGGCCTAAACGTCACCGGCGAAACCCTCGCCGCCCACATGCTCCACGACAAAAAGGTCGATGACGGCAAACTGGCCCTGCTCTTGATGCGCGGCATAGGCCAAACCTTCCTGACACAGGACGTCGCGTTGGCTGAAATCGCCGCGTTCTTGGGCGCACAGTTGCAAGGGTAAAAGGGCCTCCGGCGGCTGGGGTGTTACACCCCAGACCCCCATCCCATTTTATTGCGCAACGGAACGGTTGGGTTTAGGCTCGCGAGAATTGCTATCATAATTCAAGGGCTGCCCCTCTGACGCAAGCACCAACATCAAAGACCGCACGCTGGCGAAATCTGACGCTGGTTACGCTTGCGATTGCCGCAATATCCGGGGGAATATTGGGCACGATGCAGCACCACCGACCGGCCATCGACCTCGCCCAAATACCAAGTTACGAACCCATCAAATACAACGGCAAGGATGCGCTGACCCCAGCGCAAAAAGCCCAAATGCAGCAAATCCATGATTTGGCACTCGCCGCGATGGAGCGGCACCATGTATCTGTGTGGCGGATCGACCAATTCCTTTGGCAGATGCACTTCTTCGTGCCCGTGCACTACAAGCCGTTTGATTGCAGCACGCTCAAGGCCATCGCCCCCTTTAATCGAAACGAGCCCTTCTTGATCTCCAAGGGGGCCGTCGCAGAGCGGGTGAATGATTTTGTGGCCGTGGGGGCCGCCATGCGCGAGGTGCATGATGCCTACCCGCTGGCCCTACCCATGCATAATCCCGATGCCGATGCACATAGCCGCGTTGTGCCTAACAACCTCCACATTGATGATAGGCTGGAGACGTATAGCCTGCAGATGTGGTCATATATGTGGGAGTACAGGAGGTGGTCCGGGGACTTCGTATATGCAAACGGGCATTATGAATTAAAATATTTCCCGGGATTTAACAATCCAGAAATAGAACACGAAATTAATATAATTGATAGGGGGTTTGTAACCTCTCCATTTTCAAAAATTTGTTCATCAAAAGGACGGATTTTTAAAATCAACGGAATTTCCGATAATGACAAAATCATAAAAGATGGTTTCGATCCGCCTTATACACCTGGTGCAGCAGATGATCGTTGGCCGGTTGATGCAAATCCGGGGGGCAAATAATTCCACCCCCAGCTTAGCCCAACATCACCAACAAACCCCTTTCCTACATGAACCATAACGGTTACAAACCCCACCCATCCGCTCTCGCCCGAGGCCTCGGGCAAGCACGGTGTTTCGGGTCGGCATTTTGGGCATGGGGCGCGGCGTAGCCAGCGTGGCCACGCGCAAAGCGCCGGACGGCACGAATTCAGCCCCGCTTGCAGGCCGCCACGCGTGCCAAGGGGTAAAGGCGCGATCTGCGACCCCGCCCGCCTTTTTCGTCGCCGACCTCAGGGGCGAGCCGGGCTGCCAAAAGCTAACCTTCTACCCGGCCAGTCGCAAAGAGAAGCAGCAAACACCCGCGCCTCGCCGGCGATCCTCAAGCCCATGCGCTGAGAAGATCCGGCCAAGTTGCCAAGGCGCCCAAAATGCCGGCCCGATATTCGCGCCCGCTTACCCCCGGCGTAGGTCCGCGCTCGCCAGCGGAGGCGGAGCCATGCCCCGCCCCCTTGGGCCTCTATTCCAGTTCCAAAATCACCGCATCCACAGCCAGACTCTCGCCCGCCTTGGCATTGACCGATTTAACCACAGCGGTTTTTTCGGCGCGCAAGATGTTCTCCATCTTCATCGCCTCCACCACCGCCAGCGGCTGCCCGGCCTCCACCTTGTCGCCCACCTTCACCGACAGCGACACGAGCAATCCCGGCATCGGGCAGATCAGATATTTCGACAGATCGGGCGCCACCTTGGCGATCATATGCCGCGCCAAATGCGCCACCCGCGCCGGCAGAATTTCCACCTTGTGAATGGCCCCGCGCGTCGTCATTTTCAGCCCGTTGGCGGTGGTTTCAACCTTCACGGTCAAACCTTCCTCGCCAATCTCGGCCTCCACCAAGCGGTCGCCCGGCGTATATTCCATCGCCAAATCAACGCGTTCGTCATCCACCAGAATGTCATCCTGCCGGATCGACACCGCCATGCGTTTATCGCCAACACGCACGCTCCACTCGCCCAAGGCCTCCAGCGGCTGCCCCAATTGATCATCGACGAGCCGCGCCCGGTCGCTGCGCGCGGTGGCGATGAAACCGGCAATCGCGGCCAGATTGCGTTTCACCTCATCCGAAGTCGCCGCGCCGGTGAACCCATCTGGATATTCCTCGGCGATGAAACCGGTGGTCAGCTCGCCGCTGCGAAACCGCGGATGCTGCATAATCGCGCTAACAAAATCAATGTTATGCCCCACGCCCTCGATCTCAAACGCATCCAAGGCGGCGATTTGCAAGTCCGCCGCCGCATCGCGCGTCTCCCCCCAAGTCACCAATTTGGCGATCATCGGGTCATAGAACATCGAAACCTCGCCGCCCTCATAAACGCCGTCGTCGACCCGAACGCCTTCCACGCCGCGCCGCCCATTGGCCGCGCCATCATCCTCCCAGCCCGCGACCGGCGGCTGATACCGCGTCAACCGCCCCGTCGAGGGCAGGAACCCACGGTAAGGGTCCTCGGCATAGACGCGGTTTTCAATCGCCCAGCCGTCAATTTTCACGTCCGCTTGGCCAAACGACAGCTTCTCCCCCGCCGCCACGCGGATCATCTGCTCGACCAAATCGACGCCCGTAATCGCCTCGGTCACCGGATGCTCGACCTGCAAACGCGTATTCATTTCCAGGAAGTAAAAACTCTCGCCCGTCGGGTCCGCGCCCGAAACGATCAGCTCCACCGTGCCCGCCGAATAATACCCAACGGCCCGCGACAAGGCGACGCATTGCTCGCCCATCGCGGCACGCATTTTCGGCGTCACAAACGGGCTGGGCGCCTCCTCGACCACCTTCTGATGGCGGCGTTGAATCGAACATTCGCGCTCGTTCAGATAGACGATATTGCCGTGCTGATCGCCCAGAATCTGGATCTCGATATGGCGCGGGTTCAGGATGAATTTCTCGATAAACACCCGGTCATCGCCAAACGAGTTCAGCCCCTCACGCTTGGTCGCCTCGAACCCCTCGCGCACGTCTTTTTCGTTGTATGCCAGCCGCATACCCTTGCCGCCGCCGCCGGCGCTCGCCTTCATCATCACCGGATAGCCGATCTCGGCGGAGATGCGCACCGCGTGTTCGGTATCCTCGATCTCGCCGACAAAGCCCGGCACGACGTTGACGCCGGCCTTCAGCGCCAGCTTTTTGCTCTCGATCTTGTCGCCCATCGCCGCGATGGCATTCACCGGCGGCCCGACGAAAGCGATGCCCTCCGCCGCCAAAGCCTCGGCAAAACTGGTGCGTTCGGAGAGGAAACCATAGCCGGGATGCACACAATCCGCGCCGGTTTGCTTGGCAGCAGCGATGATTTTATCCGCGATCAGATAGCTCTGCGCGGCCGGGGACGCGCCAATATGCACCGCCTCATCCGCCATTTGCACGAACGGCGCGCGCGCATCGGCGTCCGAATAGACCGCGACGGTTTTCAGCCCCATCCGGCGGGCCGTCTTGATAATCCGGCAGGCGATTTCACCACGATTGGCGATGAGGATTTTTTTGAACATTCAGTTAGTTCCCGCTGAAATTCGTTTCATAATTACACGTAACGTTATGGGGAATGCCAAGAAAGCTATCACCAGCATCCCGATTAAAAATCGCCTTTGCTGAACCGCGCAGACAACATCTCGAAAACACTCGCCTTGCACAATCGTGGCAAATCCACAGACAGTCAGCGCCAAGAACCAGTAGAGCAAGCTCACCAATATAGCGGCGCCGATGCATTTCACTCCGCCGCCTCCATCTTGAAACACCCCTTGGGCATCGCCTCGGCGGCGAGCTGGGCGGCGGTCTGCGCGACGGGCATCGGCTGCAGCCCCAGCCGCGCAAACATCGCCGCATCCCTGTCATCCCCCGCATTGGGCGCGGTCAGCAGCTTGTCGCCGGTGAAGATGCTGTTCGCACCCGCCATAAAGCACAGCGCCTGCGCGGCCTCGGACATCGACTCGCGCCCCGCCGACAGCCGCACCATCGATTGCGGCATGACGATCCGCGCCACCGCGACGGTGCGCACAAATTCAATATCGTCGATCTTGGCCAGCGGGGTATCGGCCAGCATATCGCCCAAAACCGTACCCTTCACCGGCACCAAGGCATTGATCGGCACGCTGCCCGGATGGCTGGGCAAAGTCGCCAGCGTGTGCAGGAAGCCCACGCGGTCCTCGCGCGTTTCGCCCATGCCGACGATGCCGCCGCTGCACACATTGATCCCTGCGCGCCGCACCTCGCCCAGCGTGTCCAGCCGGTCGTCCATGCTGCGGGTGGTGATGACATCCTTGTACCGTTCTGGTGATGTATCGATGTTGTGGTTGTAATAATCCAGGCCCGCCTCGGCCAGCATATCAGCCTGCTCGCTCGACAACATCCCCAGCGTCATGCAGGTTTCCAGCCCCATCCCGCGCACGCCCTTCACCATTTCGATGATCGCGGGCATGTCGCGCGTCTTGGGATTGCGCCAGGCCGCGCCCATGCAAAACCGCGTGGAACCGGCATCACGCGCCTGCGCCGCCGACTGCAACACTGCCTGCACCGCCATCAGCTTGGTCGCCTTGACCCCCGAATTGGCCGATGCCGACTGCGAACAATAGCCGCAATCTTCCTCGCACCCCCCGGTCTTGATCGACAGCAGGGTGGACAGTTGCACCTCGGCGGGATCGAAATGCGCGCGGTGAACACTCGCCGCCTGAAACACCAATTCGGTGAAAGGCAGGTCAAACAGCGCGGCAATCTCGGCGCGGGTCCAGTCATAGCGGGGGGTATAGGTCAAGTCAGAGTCTCCGTCAGCGGCGGCATGTTATGGCCCAGAAGACGCAGCATGTCAGCAGCGCACTCCACCACATTCGTCCCCGGCCCATAAATGCCCTGCACCCCGGCGGCCCGCAGCCCCTCGTAATCCTGCGGAGGGATCACGCCCCCCGCCACAACTTTGATATCCCCGCGCCCGGCATCCTTCAGCAGGCGGATCAATTCCGGGATCAAGGTCTTGTGCCCAGCCGCCAGCGACGAAGCCCCCACCGCGTCAACCCCGGCGTCCAAAGCCAGCTTGGCAGCCTCCTCCGGCGTCTGGAACAAAGGCCCCGACACCACATCAAAGCCCATGTCGGTGAACGCGCTGGCGATGACATTGGCCCCGCGATCATGCCCATCCTGCCCCATCTTGGCGACCAGCATCCGGGGCGCGCGGCCCAGCCGGCGGCCAACCGCCGCCACCCCGTCCACGACCTGCCCATAACGCGCATGGCCCACATAGGCCGCGCCGTAAACGCCCTTCACCGGCACCGGCTGCGTGCCATAGCGGCCAAACACCGCCTCCATCGCGTCCGAAATCTCGCCCAAGGTGGCGCGGTGACGCGCCGCCTCCACCGCCAGTTCCAACAGGTTCCCGCTGCCCCGCGCGCCCTCGGTCAGCGCCGCCAAGGCAGCGCGGCACTTCGCCTCATCCCGGTTCGCGCGGGTATGCGCCAGACGCGCAATCTGCCCCTCACGCACCGCATGGTTGTCGATGTCGAGTGTCTCCAGATGGTCCTCAGAGTCCAGCCGGTATTTGTTGACGCCGACGATGACATCATCGCCCTTGTCCACCCGCGCCTGACGGCCCGCCGCGGCCTCCTCGATCATCGCCTTGGGCCAGCCCGCCGCCACGGCCTTCGCCATGCCGCCCTCGGCCTCGACGCGGCTGATAATTTCCCACGCCTGATCGACCAGCGATTGCGTCAGCGATTCAATGTAATAGGACCCGCCCAAAGGATCGACGACATTGCACATGCCCGTCTCTTCCTGGATAACAATCTGCGTGTTACGCGCGATCCGCGCCGAAAAATCGGTCGGCAGCGCAATCGCCTCGTCCAGCGCGTTGGTATGCAGCGACTGCGTGCCGCCCAGCATCGCCGCCATCGCCTCAATCGTCGTGCGGATGACGTTGTTGTAGGGGTCCTGCTCCTGCAAGCTGACGCCGCTGGTCTGGCAATGGGTGCGCAGCATCTTGCTGCGTTCGTCTTGCGCGCCCAAATTGGTCATCACCCGGTGCCACAACACACGGGCGGCGCGTAATTTCGCGACCTCCATGAAGAAATTCATGCCGATGGCGAAGAAAAACGACAGGCGCCCGGCGAATTTGTCGATGTCCAGCCCGCTGGCGACACCGTATTTCACATATTCCTGCCCGTCGGCGATGGTAAAGGCCAGTTCCTGCACCTGCGTCGCCCCGGCCTCCTGCATGTGATAGCCGGAAATCGAGATCGAGTTGAACTTCGGCATCTCGCGGCTGGTGTAACCGAAGATATCGCTGATGATCCGCATCGACGGCTCAGGCGGATAGATGTAGGTGTTGCGGACCATGAACTCCTTCAGAATGTCGTTCTGAATGGTGCCGTCCAGTTGCGCGCGCGGCACGCCCTGCTCCTCGCCCGCGACAATAAAGAACGCCAAAATCGGGATCACCGCGCCGTTCATCGTCATGGAAACGGACATTTTATCCAGCGGGATGCCATCGAACAGGATTTTCATATCCTCGACGCTGTCGATTGCCACGCCCGCCTTGCCGACATCGCCGACGACGCGCGGATGATCGCTGTCATAGCCCCGGTGCGTCGCCAGATCGAAGGCCACCGACAGCCCCTTTTGCCCCGCCGCCAGATTGCGGCGATAGAACGCGTTCGAAGCCTCGGCGGTGGAAAAGCCCGCATATTGGCGGATCGTCCAGGGCCGCCCGGCATACATGCTGGCGCGCACCCCGCGCGTGAAGGGCGCAAAACCTGGCAGGCCGGGGTCTTGGCGCACATCCGCCGCGGTGTACAAAGGCTTGACGGTAATCCCCTCCGGCGTCTGCCAGTCGAGATTTTTGCCGCGGGCTTCCTTGGCGGCGGCGGCCTGCCATTTTTCCAGATCGCTCATCATTCGCCCCTGAAGATCGGTTTGCGTTTCGCGCCAAAGGCGGCAATCGCCTCGGCAAAGTCGGCGCTGCGGCCCAGATGTCGCTGGTTGTCACGCTCCAGCCCCAGCACCGCGTCCAAATCATGATCGAGCGCAAATGCCACCTGCCCCCGGATCGCCCCCACAGCCAGCGCGGGTCCTGCGGCCAGTTTCGCGGCCAGCGCTTGCGCCTCTGCTAGCACGTCGGCGTCATCCACCACGCGGGTGATCAGGCCCGCCGCCTTCGCCTCCTCGGCGGGCAATTTTTCGCCCAGCAGGCACATTTCCAGCGCCCTCGCGCGCCCCACCGAGCGCGCCACCAGCCAGGTCGCCCCGGCATCGGGCACCAGGCCGATATTGACAAACGCCAGGCTGAAATAGGCCGAGCGCGCCGCCACCACCACATCGCCCGCCAGCGCCAAGGACACCCCCGCCCCCGCCGCCGGCCCGTTCATCGCGGTAATCACCGGCACCGGCAACGCGGCCAATTTCCGCAGAAATGGGTTGTAATGCGCGTCAATAATCGCCCCCAGATCGGGCGCCTCTCCGGCAGCAGCCCCCAGCCCCGCGCCCAAATCCGCGCCCGAGCAGAAAAACCGCCCCTCGCCCGTCAAGACAAAGGCCCGCGTGCCAGCCGCCAGTGCCGCATCCATCGCGGCGGTCAGCTCGGTAAACACCTGCGGGGTCAGCGCGTTCAGCGTCGCGGGGCGGGCGATGGTCAGCGTGGTGACGGCGCCTTGGGTGGAAACTGTGATCTCAGCCATCAGTGAGCGCCTTTCGGTCGTTGCATAATCTCGGTCAGTTGGCCCAGCATGTCCTTGGGGTGCAGGAAGAAGATCGGCACCCCATGCGCGCCTATCCGCGTGGGGCCGAGGATGCGTTTGCCGGCCCCCTCAAACCACGCGCGCGCCGCGTCGATGTCCTCTACCTCGTAACACAGATGGTGCTGGCCGCCGGCGGGGTTCTTGGCGATAAAGCCGGCGATGGGGCTAGGGCTGCCATCGGGCAAGGGGATCGCCTCGATCAGTTCAATCTGCGTGCCGCCATCCGTCCCCAGCGCGCCGGGGGCTTGCGGCGTGTTCACAAAGGCCACCTTCACGCCTTGCTCTGGCATATCAAAGGGCGCGGTGATCAGGCTGGCCCCCATCACATCGCGGTAATAGGCGATGGCGGCCTCCATCGAGGGCACCGCAACACCAACATGGTTCAGACGACCGAGTTTCATTTGCCACCGCCCTGTGAGCATGGAAAGCTTTCATGCAATGCAAAAGTGATTAGCGCGCCCCCGCTGAGTTGCCTTTTTTCGGGATGACGAGAAAGATATTGCAATACTACGTCTTTTAGCTGTCCGCTCTGCACATCTGGAGGAATGCAATAGGTTCGATTTATCAAACCTGCGTTAAACAATGCATTGTCATAATCTACAGCGCCCCAAATATAACTAATGCACATAAGGAATTTTGGGTTATCCTCATTAGATTTGCACTGATCATACAAGGTATTACCGGTGACATATGCCAGAAACTCCACACCATCCTCTTTGGATGCGTGTGCAGTTGATGTGACAGAACAAAAAATAGCACATATTATCAACGCATTTCGCGCAACCTTCAAACGCATAGCCCCCTCCTACAGCGGAATGTTATCATGCTTCTTCCAAGGATTCTCCAGCGACTTGGTCTTCAGCTTGCGCAGGCCCAACGCGATGCGGCGGCGGGTGGAATGGGGGTGGATCACCTCGTCGATAAAGCCCTTGCTGGCGGCGACAAAGGGGTTGGCGAAACGGTCCTCATATTCGCGGGTCTTCTCGGCCTGAGCCTCTGCTGACAGCCCGCGAAAAATGATCTCCACCGCGCCCTTGGCCCCCATCACCGCGATCTCCGCCGTCGGCCAGGCATAGTTCAAATCGCCGCGCAAATGCTTGGACGCCATCACGTCATAGGCCCCGCCATAGGCCTTGCGGGTGATGATGGTGATCTTGGGCACCGTCGCCTCGCCATAAGCAAACAGCAGCTTGGCGCCATGCTTGATGATCCCGCCCAATTCCTGTGACGTGCCGGGAAGGAAGCCGGGCACATCGACAAAGGTGATGATCGGGATGTTGAAGGCATCGCAAAACCGCACAAACCGCGCGGCCTTTTTGCTGGAATTGATGTCCAGACAACCCGCCAGCACCATCGGCTGGTTCGCCACCACGCCCACCGTGCGCCCCTCGACCCGGCCGAAACCGGTGAGGATATTGCCGGCGTGGCGGGGCTGGATTTCAAAGAAATCGCCCTCGTCCAGAACCTTGCGCACCACTTCGTGCATATCATAGGGCTGGTTGGCGTTGGCGGGGATCAGCGTATCTAGGCTGTCATCGGCGCGGTCCCACGGGTCGGAATTAGGCCGCTCTGGCACCTCATGCTGGTTCGACAGGGGCAGGAAATCGAAGAATTCGCGTGCGGCCAGCAGCGCCTCGATGTCATTCTCCAACGCCAAATCGGCGACCGAGGTCTTGGTCGAATGCGTCACCGCGCCGCCCAGATCTTCCTGCGTGACGATCTCGTTGGTGACGGTCTTCACCACATCCGGCCCAGTTACAAACATATAGGACGAGTCCTTCACCATAAAGATGAAGTCGGTCATCGCCGGCGAGTACACCGCGCCGCCCGCGCAAGGCCCCATAATCAGCGACAATTGCGGCACCACGCCGCTCGCCAAAACGTTGCGCTGAAAAATCTCCGCATAGCCGCCCAAGGACGCCACACCTTCCTGAATCCGCGCGCCGCCCGAATCGTTGAGGCCGATCACCGGCGCGCCGACCTTCAGCGCCGTATCCATGATCTTGCAGATTTTCTGTGCGTGGCGTTCCGACACCGCCCCGCCGAAGACGGTGAAATCCTGCGCGAACACAAACACGAGGCGCCCATTGATCGTGCCGCTGCCGGTCACCACCCCGTCGCCGGGAATGCGGGTGTCGGGCATGCCGAAATCGACGCAGTTGTGTTCGACATAGGCGTCGACTTCCTCGAACGATCCCTCGTCCAGCAGGATTTCGAGGCGTTCGCGCGCGGTCAGCTTGCCCTTGGCGTGCTGGGCGTCGATGCGTTTTTGCCCGCCGCCCATGTGGGCTGCGTCGCGGCGTTTTTCCATTTCGGCGATATTGGCGGACATGCAGGCGGCCCCTCCCAAGCGGTAAATGCCCGCCTGCTAAGCCACGCCGCTGCCCCTGCGTCAACCAATTTAAGCGCGCGGTTAAGGGCTACGACTAAAGTTAGCGCATCAGGACCAGTTCCTCGGCCATGCTGGGGTGCAGGGCGACGGTGGCGTCAAAATCCGCCTTGGTCAGGCCGGCGCGCACCGCAATGGCGACGGCTTGTAAAATTTCGGGTGCGTCGGGGCCGATCATGTGGACGCCCACCACGCGCTCCTCTACGCCCGCCACCACCAGCTTGTAGAAACCGCGTTCGATTTTCGAGGCGAAGATGTTCTTCATCGGGCGGAAGTCCGATGTGTAGATTTTGACTTGCGGGTATTCGGCGCGCGCCTGCGCCTCGGTGAGGCCGATCGCCGCCAACGCCGGCTGCGAAAACACCGCGCTGGGGATGTGGTCATAGCCCATCGCGACCGCCTTGCCGCCAAACACCGCGTCGGCAAAGGCCTGCCCCTCGCGGATAGCGATCGGGGTCAGCTGCACCCGGTCCGTCACATCGCCCACCGCATGAATGCTGGGGCAAGAGGTGGCGCCCGCCGCATTCCGCACCGGCACCTCGCCGTTTTTGCCCAGCACGATCCCGGCGCTCTCCAGCCCTAGCCCGGCGGTTTTCGGCGCGCGGCCCGTGGCGATCAGCACCGCGTCGGCGGGCAATGGATTATGGCCGACGCTATGCACCAGCAGCCCGTCCCCGGTCTTTTCCACCCGCGTAATCGGGCTGTTGAAACGGTATTGAATGCCCCGCGCCTGCGTAATCGCCAGCAACCGCGAGGTAATATCCGCGTCATAAGACCTCAGGATCTTGTCCGACCGGTTCACCACCGTCACCTCCGCCCCCAGCGCGTTAAAGACGCCTGCGAACTCCATCGCGATATAACCCGCGCCCTGAATCACCACGCGTTTCGGGAATTTGGGCAGATGGAACACCTCGTTGCTGGTGATGCAATGCTCGACCCCGGCAAAATCCGGCAGCACCGGCCAAGCCCCCACCGCGATCAAGATATGCCGCGCGGTAACCTCGCGCCCACTCGCCAGGCGCACCGTGTTCGGCCCGGCGACCACGGCGCGCTCCAGAAACCGTTCCACATGGTTGTTGTCCAGCGTCTGCGTATACAGCCCATTCAGCCGGTCCACATCGGCATTCACCGCATCGCGCAGCGTAGCCCAGTCGAAAGCCGCGCCCGTAACCTGCCAGCCATAACGCGCCGCATCATGCAATTCCTCGGCAAAGTGCGATGCGTAAACCAGCAGCTTCTTCGGCACACAGCCCCGGATCACACAAGTCCCACCGACGCGAAACTCCTCCGCCACCGCCACGCGCGCGCCGTAACCCGCCGCGATCCGGCTGGCCCGCACCCCGCCAGAGCCCGCACCAATCACAAACAGGTCATAGTCATAGGTCATGCGCGGCTTCCCTTGGGTTGAGGGGCCGATATGGGGAAGGTCAGGGGGAATTGAAAGGTGAGAAATGCGAGGGGGTTACCCCCTCGCGCTCCCCAAACCTTGTCGGCGTGGCGGGCCGCTCACGGTTGGCATAACCTCTCAGCGCCGCAGGCTTTAAAGCCGCTGCGCGGCAAAGCAAAACGTCGCCGGCGCTGCGCGAACCCTATTATTGGGGGTTTGGGGGTGTAACACCCCCAAGAACCTTAAACCCTTAAACCAAACCCGCCGCCTTCAACAAAGCCTCGGTTGAGGCATCAAACGACACGCCACCTTTTTCGATGGCGTTGGCAACTTCCTTACCCAGCTCGACGCCGAATTGGTCGAAGGGATTGATGCCCATCAGCACGGCGTTCGCAAAGGTGCGGTGCTCGTGAAAGGCGATCAGCGCGCCGAGGGCTGCCGGCGTCAAATCATCGACCAAGATCGTCGCGGAGGGCCGGTTTCCGGGGTAATTCCGCGCGCCATCAGAGGACGCCTTGCCCGCCATCAGCGCCGCGCCCTGGGCGAAGCAGTTCATCAGCAGGATGCGGTGGTGGGCGGGGTCTAGGTCGTCGCCGGGGGCGATGCTGGCGATGAAATCGACGGGGATCAGATGCGTGCCCTGATGCAGCAATTGGAACACGGCGTGCTGGGCATCGGTGCCGACGCCGCCCCATGTGATGGGCGCGGTGGGGCCATCGACGGGCGCGCCCTCCGCCGTCACCGACTTGCCGTTCGATTCCATTTCCAGCTGTTGCAGGTAACTGGGCAGCAAGGCCAGACGCTCGTCATAGGCGAAGCAGGCGCGGGTCTGGCAGCCGCGCAGCCGCGCATACAGCAGATCGCCAAAGGCGGCGCGAAGGGGCAGGTTCTCCGCCGCGCCCGCATCGCGGAAATGGACATCGACGGCGGCGGCGCCCTCTAGGAATTCGGCGAAACCGGGGGCGCCAATCGCCATCGCCACCGGGAAGCCGATCGAGGACCACAGCGAATACCGCCCGCCGACACTGGGCGCGAAGGGCAGCACGCGGGTCTCATCGACGCCCCATTCCACCGCCTTGTCGGGGTATGCGGTCAGCGCGATGACGCGGCCATAGGGGTCCGCGACGCCGCCCTCGGCCAGCCACGCCAGCGCGGAGGCGGCGTTGGTCATGGTCTCGATGGTGGTGAAGGTCTTGCTGGCGACCGCGATCAGGGTGGTGGCGGGGTCGCAGGCCGCGAAGGCCGCCTCCAGCGCGCAGCCGTCGATGTTCGACACCACATGCACATCGCACATTTTGCCGTCACGGGTCAGCGCATCGACCGCCAGCGCGGGCCCCAGCGCCGATCCGCCGATGCCGATGTGGATCAGATGCTTGACCTCACCCAGCGCGCCCTGATGGATCGCGTTGACCAAAGCCGCCATGCGCGCGTGCAAGGCGGCGGATTCCTCGACGCTGGTGGGCTTGCCGACGCCCCGCTGGGCGGTGTGCTCGGCGGCGCGGTGCTCGGTGACATTGACCACATCGCCCGCGAACAGGGCGGTGCGGGCGGCGTCAAACCCGGCGGCCTCTGCCAAGGCCTGAAAACCGGCGATATGCGCGGCGTCCAGATGGGTTTTCGACCAATCGAACCGCACATTGCCATCCGCCAGCGCGATATGCCCGGTCAAGCTGTCCACGCGCCCCCCATCAGCGGCGAACAATTCGGCCAGCGTCGGGCGCGGCAAAGCCTTGAGGTTTGCCCATGCGGCTTGCGTATTGGCGGTTGCGGTCACGCGAATCTCCCCTTGAATATAGGCCACCTATGGCGTGCCGCGCCCCCCCCTGCCAAGCCTTGTGCCCCCAGAATACGAATCCACCCACCGTTCACCTTGCCGAAAGGCTCGGGTGTTATACCCCGGCAACACAGCCAAAAACCCCGAGGCGCGGGACATACAGGCTTGACGGGAGGCTGCGAGGGCAACATGGACACCACGATGAACGACACCACCACCCCCGCACCCGCCCCCGCCGCCCAAACCCCGGCCGCCAAGCCGCAGCCCAAGGAGGAAAACTTCTTCGTTTTCCTGATCAAGCTGGTGCTGATTGTGGTGATCTTCCGCAGCTTTATCTTCTCGCCGTTCAACATCCCGTCGGAATCGATGCTGCCGCGTTTGCTGAATGGCGATTATCTGCTGGCGGCGAAATGGCCTTATGGGGTGTCGTCCTATTCGCTGCCGTTCAGCGTGCCGCTCATTCCGGGTCGCATTCTGGCGGGGCAACCCAAACGCGGCGATGTGGTGATCTTCAAGGCCCCCGCCAACCTCGACCAGGACTGGATCAAGCGCGCCATCGGCCTGCCGGGCGACACCGTGCAGATGAAGGACGGCCAGTTGTTCCTCAACGGCCAAGCCATCCCCAAGGTGCGTATCGAGGATTTCGAGGTCCGCCTGTCGCCCAATACGCATTGCGTGGCGACCCAATATGCCAATCCCGCGACCTATGAGGTGGTGAAGAGCGACGGCACACACGTCTGCCGCTATCCGCAATACCGCGAGACCATCCCCACCGGCGATGGCACGGCGCAGAAAAGCTATAACGTCCTCGACCTTGGCACCACGCCGCAGGACAATACCCC
>Ga0316224_1001936_pt1 | contig 20501 bp, 19 predicted proteins | sample TBH18013metaG_FD_206254 | JGI IMG/M metagenome (GOLD analysis project Ga0316224, IMG submission 206254) | Freshwater microbial communities from Trout Bog Lake, Wisconsin, USA - TBH18013 | ecosystem: Environmental > Aquatic > Freshwater > Lake > Hypolimnion/Profundal zone | place: USA: Wisconsin... | reverse complement strand
AGTTTGTCATGCGCGGACAGGGTTTCAACTTCCTTGTCGAGGTTGCCGGCAGCAACCGCATCGGCATGCCTGGAAATGCGGTTGAGTGCGCTGAGCAAGGTTTTGATGCCGGCCATCATGCTCGTTCTGTCCGCGCTGTCGACGTCGATCTCACTGCTCAGGTCGCCCAGCGCCATGCGTCGTGCGATCTGCGCTGCCAGTACCGGTTCGCCACCCAGGGAGCGCATGACATAGCGGATGATCAGCAGGCCTGAAGCGCCGACCAGCAGGATGGTCAGTGCGGCAATCAGGTAGGACAGTTTTACGGCATTGTTTTTCAGGGTGGCGGCTTCGGCGGTCAGTTTTTTAACCAGCAGCACGTTGTAGTCAAAACTTTCGCTGATAGCGTCACTGACCTGTTCGCCCAGCTCGAACTGCTCTTCGAGCATGGCATTGGCCCTGGTTTTTCCGGCTTCTCCCTTGCCGGCCATTTCAATGACGGCATCGATTTTGGTGTTGTATTCATTCCATAGTCTGGATATATTTTTGGTATTGGCTTCATCCCGGGCGTCATACACACACGCGATTTCCTGACAGCCATCCGGCGACAGATACAGCCAGATCGTATTGGACATGCCGCTGCGGTAGGATTGCAGAATATCTTCGATTTTGCGGCTTTTGCCGGCGTCCCGGTTCAGGGCATAGGAGCGCAATTCAATCCGGGTGTGCAGGAAATTGCTGCGCATGTTGTCAACGAGTTTCATGCTCTCGACGACATTCATATAAATGAAGTTGGTTGACGCGTAGACTTTATCGATTTCGGCGTTGCCAAATACGGTCAGACCGGTCAGACCCAAAATGGCGATGAAGAGTAACAGATACAGTCTTTTTGCGAAGGACATGAGCTGATCTTTCTGTTTAAATAACAGCAGTGCAGATGTTTTCAGAATTGGAAGCCGGTAACTAACCGGCATTATAGGTTGGGAATTAAATCATGGCGCGATCAATAATTTTCCTGACCTGCGCCGAACGGGGCAGGGCGCCATACTGGTGCGCACCGGTACTGGCCAGCCGTGAGGCGCAGAAGGCGTCGGAAACAAAATCCGGTGCGTGCTGCAGCAGCAGCGCAGCCTGGATGCCGGTTGCCATGCGGTCAACCAGATCGCGGGCCCGGAATTCCAGGTCGTTGCCCTGGTCCAGATCGGTCTGCAACTGCTGCACGTGCCGGTCCAGATCAGCGTTCATGCCACGCGCCTTGCCGACTTCCTCAAAATAAGCGCTCAGCACTTCCGGTGTTTTATGCAGGGCGCGCAGCACGTCCAGACACTGGACATTGCCACTGCCTTCCCAGATCGCATTCACCGGCGCTTCCCGGTACAGACGCGGCATCGGTGAATCTTCCATTACGCCGCTGCCACCGATGCATTCCATGGCTTCAAAGGCATGACCGGGTGACCGTTTGCAGATCCAGTATTTACCCACTGCCGTGATCAGGCGTGCCAGCAGGTCTTCATGTGGAACCTGACGGTTATCCATGGAACGGGCAATGCGCATGGTCAGTACGGTGGCTGCTTCCGATTCCAGCACCAGGTCGGCCAGTACGTTTTGCATCAGCGGCTGGTCGACCAGCAGTTTGCCGAAGGCACCGCGCTGTTTGCAGTGATGCAGGGCCTGGGAAACCGCCGCGCGCATGGCGCCTGAGGATCCGATCATGCAGTCGAAGCGCGTCATGGCCACCATTTCGATGATGGTCGGTACGCCGCGACCTTCCTGTCCGATCATCCAGGCCAGTGCGCCGCGCAGTTCGGTTTCGCACGAGGCATTCGAGACATTGCCCATTTTTCGTTTCAGACGCTGGATCTGAATCGGATTTTTGCTGCCGTCCGGTCGCCAGCGCGGCAGCAAAAAGCACGACAGACCTTTGCTGCTCTGGGCCAGTACCAGAAACGCATCGCACATCGGCGCCGAAACAAAATATTTGTGTCCGACCAGTTCGTAAGCCTGTCCGGGACCTTCGGCCCCCACCGCAATGGCGCGCGTGGTATTGGCACGTACGTCCGAGCCACCCTGTTTTTCAGTCATCGCCATGCCGACAGTCAGACCGGTTTTCTGTTCTGCCGGCAGATTGCGCGCATCATAGCTGCGTGCCGTGATTTTCGGCACCCACTGCGCAGCAATGTCCGGCTGCAGCATCAGGCTCGGTACCGCTGCGGAAGTCATCGTGATTGGACAGCCATGGCCGGCTTCCACCTGGGACTGCAAAAAGAATTTGGCAGCACGCGCCACGTGTGCGCCGGGCTTGCTGTCGGTCCAGTGCGAACTGTGTATGCCTTCTTCAATGGCGGTCTGCATTAACGTGTGATAGGCCGGATGAAAATTGATCTGATCAACACGTCTGCCAAAGCGGTCGTGGGTATCGAGTTCGGGCTGATGTTTGTTGGCCAAAGCCCCCAGTTCCAGATAGGCAGCGCTGCCGGTCAGTGCGCCGAACCGGGATACATCTTCCACGGCCCAGGCTGCACCTTCGCGGCTGAGGGCTTCTTTCAGTGCCGCATCACTGTCAAACATATTGTAGTCAGACAGTTCGGTCGGCTGGTTCACTACTTCATGGGTTACTGCACCGTAGCGGTCACTGAGATCAGTCATGGCGTTTATCCGAACACTTTGATCAGCACATTGAGGATGGCATTCGGGCCCTTGCTGTACGGTGGCAGCAGCATGAGTTTGATCGCTGAGAAGAACCCCTGATAAAAGACCGGGCGCATTTTCGAGAAAGTGGTAAACCCTTCCAGTCCATGGTAGTGACCCATGCCGGACGCGCCCACGCCGCCAAACGGAATGTCATGCTGCGCCACGTGCAGCAGCGCGGTATTGACTGAAACGCCGCCTGACATGATGCGTGACAGGTAAAAGTCCTGCACCTTTTTATCATTGGAGAACGGATACAGTGCCAGCGGACGATCATGCGCATTGATGTAATCCACGACTTCGCGTGCATCCTTGTAGGTTTTGACCGGTAACAGCGGACCGAAGATTTCGCGCTGCATGATGATCATGTCTTCAGTGACGTTGAATACCAGGGTGAGCGGGAATTTGCGCAACTTGGAATCCGGTACGGCCGTGCCGAACAGGTTGACAATTTTCGCGCCCTTGGCGATCGCATCTTCGAGCGTGTTTTGCAGACGCTGGTAGGATTTCTGATCGATGATCGAGGTGTAGTCTTCGTGATTGATGTCCGGATAACGCTTGCTGATGACTTTTTGCGCCTCGCGCGCGAATTCCTTTTCGCTGCCCTCAGGAATGAATACGTAATCGACGTTGGTGCAGATCTGTCCGGCATTGAACGCCTTGACCCACAGGATGCGGTCGACGGCTGTAGCCAGCGGAAAATCGGGCGCCACGACGGCCGGCGATTTGCCGCCCAGTTCCAGCGTGACCGGAGTCAGATTCTTGGCGGCATTGGCCATCACTGCCCGGCCGGTCTGACCGGACCCGGTAAAGAACAGATGATCAAACGGCAGCGATGAAAAGGCCGGACCGCGTCCGCCGCCATCTTCGAAAAACTGCAGTTTGTCGGCATCAAAATACTGCGGCGTGATCTTGATTAACAGCCGGGCCAGATTATTCGAGTTTTCCGACATTTTCAGCATGGCGCGATTGCCGGCGGCGAAAATGGCAGCCAGCGGGCAGAACGACAGATTCAGAGGGAAGTTCCACGGCACGATCACGCCGACCACACCAAGCGGCTGCGGGATCACGGCTACGCGCGAAGTCGGGTACAGCATCATGTCGATCTTGCGGCGTTGCGGGCGCATCCATTTTTTCAGATGCTTCATGTTGTCCTTGATATCCTGCAGCACCACGAAGAATTCGGCGAACAGGGTTTCAAAGGTGGAGCGGTTGCCGTAGTCGGCGTTGATGGCAGCGACCAACGCGTCACGGTTGTCGTTGATCATCTGGGCCAGTTTGTCCAGGTCTCTGCGCCGGCTGGCGTAATCCGGTACAGGATCTTTCAGATAGGCTTCGCGCTGACGCTGGAAACACGCGGAAAACTCCATCGGCATGTCGATATTCAGATTGGTGGGTGCATTCATGGTGTCGTCTCTTTTCGTTGTGTTTTTTTAAAATATAAAATTTTCATAAACTCAGCCACTGATACCAATACGCCTGCGCATTGGCATGGTAAGCCTTCATTTCATCAGTGAGCGCCTGCCGTACCGAGACCGGAACAATTTCTGCCGGCAGCAACGGGTCGCGCACCAGTCGCTTGATGACGGCGCGCCCCAGCAATAATGATTCGCGCACCATCGTGTCCAGATCGCTCTTTTTGAACTTGCTGCTGCTGTTTCTGAGGGCTTTCTGGATTTGCCCATACTCGTTGCCGAGCGATTTGACTTCCCAAAGCGATAACGCCTGATTCTGACGCGCCAAATCCAGGTTGTCCAGTCTGAACACCAAGCTCTGCAGTGACAGGCCAAGTTCCTTCAGACGGTTGCGCATTTCATCCACGCCGCCGGTCAGATTGTTGGGTCTGACATGCAGGCCGGTTTGCAGCTGGCGAAAACCGCACAGCGACAAGGCCAGATTATGGTGGCGCCAGGCGGTTTTGTCAGAACGCAGCACGGCCGCATCCTGTACGCCCAGCCAGGTCCCGTCCCAGGCGACGGTGCGGACCGTTTCATGCTGCCAGTCATCGATCAGCCGCGACAGGGCGGTTTCACTGGAATTCATGGCGTAAAAGCCGCGCGCACTGCTGGTAATCTTGCCCTGTTCGAGCAGGCGGTTCAGGCCTACCCGGATTGCCGATTCGCGTACCCCGATGAGCGCACCGGCGCGACAGATGTTGCGTACCGACAGTGCAGTGCCGGTGCTGACCAGCATATCCTGGATCAGTTCCGGCGCGGTCGGGATATCGACCTGGATGTTACCGATTGTTTTCATGTAAATATCACAAAATGCCGAAAAGAAATATTACCAATAATAACCGGAAACAGAATGTCCTGTAATCAAAAAACTGACCTGGTGCACAGGCAAACCACATTTTCTGATCAGATGAACATTACGCATGATGGTCAGGTTTGTGTAATAAGTAAATATTACTTATGATAGCCAGAATTGGGATTATTTGTAATTAAATGGTCATTAGGCGGGAGGTAAGCGGTTTGGATTTCTGTTCTGTAAGTACCGAGGGTGCCATTTGCACAATCACGTTGAACCGCCCCGACAAACGCAATGCAGTGCATGGTCCGATGGCCCTTGAGCTGCGCATCGCGCTGCGCTATTTTGAAGTGCACGATGAACTTCGGGTTGCGGTACTGACCGGTGCCGGAGCGCATTTTTGTGCCGGCGCTGATCTGGCTGCCATGGCCGATCCGGCGCTGCGCAATGAACTGGACCCCACAGGTGGCGGCGACGGGCCCATGGGGCCGACCCGCATGGCCTGTTCGAAACCGGTGATTGCTGCCCTGGAAGGGTATGCCGTGGCCGGCGGACTGGAACTGGCGCTGCTGGCTGATCTGCGCGTGGCAGCAAAATCGGCCGTACTGGGCGTGTTTTGCCGGCGCTGGGGCGTGCCGCTCATCGATGGCGGTACGGTACGGTTGCCGCGTCTGATCGGGATGGGTCGCGCACTCGATTTAATTCTCACAGGTCGACCGGTAAATGCCCAGGAAGCGCTGGAAATGGGACTGGTCAACCGCGTCACCGAAGAGGGTCAGGCACTCACGGTGGCACTGGAACTGGCACGCCAGATTGCCGTTTTTCCGCAGCAGTGTCTGATAACCGACCGAAATTCAGTGTATGCGCAGGCGGATCTGACGCTGTCAGAAGCGCTGCGTAACGAAGGAAAATTGGGTGTGGCAGCTGTCATGCAGGAGGGACTGACGGGTGCTGCACAATTTGCTGCCGGAGCAGGGCGGCACGGCGAATTTACGTAGGCTGGGATGCATCCCAGCCTGCAAACGAAATGACTTTTATTTTTCCTGTAACTTTAACTCGAAGAGACCACCATGACCTATACCTCCCCCTGGATGAACCCTGAACTGGAAGGCTTTCGTGATTCCGTACGCCGTTTTGTTGCCGCTGAAATCATGCCACATCAGGAAAAATGGAAAAAGCAGCAGCACGTCGATCGCGAGATCTGGAGCAAGGCCGGCGAGATGGGTATTTTGCTGGCCGATATTCCGGATCAGTATGGCGGCTCTGGTGGCAATTTTGCCTACGAGTGTATCGTGTTTGAAGAACTGGCCAGCGCCGGCGACTCCTGTTTCGGGCTGCATGTGCATGCAATCGTGGCGCACTATCTGCTCAATCAGGGCACTGAAGAACAAAAGCAGAAATATCTGCCGTTGATGGCGACCGGCGAAATGATTGCCGCCATCGCCATGACCGAACCCGGTGCCGGTTCCGACCTGCAGGGTATTCGCACCACTGCGGTGCTGGACGGTGACGAGTATGTGATCAACGGTTCCAAAACCTTTATTTCCAACGGTTATATGGCCGACCTGATTCTGGTGGTGGCAAAAACCGACCCCAGCAAAGGGGCCAAGGGTACCTCGCTCATGCTGGTCGAAACCAGAGATCTGCCCGGCTTCAAGGTCGGCCGGATTCTGGAAAAAATCGGTCAGAAAGGTCAGGATACGTGCGAACTGTTTTTTGACAATGTGCGCATTCCGGCTGACCGGGTGCTGGGCGGCATAGCCGGTGCCGGTTTCATTCATCTCATGACCGAATTGCCGTATGAACGCGCCATCGTTGCCGTGTCAGGCGTAGCCATTATTGAAAAAGCGCTGGCCCTGACGGTGGAGCATACCCGCGAACGCAAGGTGTTCGGCAAGCCGCTGATCGATTTGCAGAATACCCGTTTTGTGCTGGCCGAAGTCAAGACCGAAGCCACCGTGGCGCGCATCTATATCGATCATGTGATCGGACAGCTGATTGCCGGCGACCTGGATGCAGTGGGCGCGTCGATGGCCAAGTACTGGGTGACCGATCTGCAGTGCAGCGTGATCGACCGCTGCCTGCAACTGTTCGGCGGTTATGGTTACATGCTCGAATATCCGATCGCGCAGATGTATGCCGATGCACGCGTGCAGCGCATATATGGCGGTGCCAATGAAATCATGAAGGAAATTATTGCCAGGGCGTTGTAAGAGCGAATTCACCTCAGGAAAAATCATGGGCGTACTTGATGGAATCCGTATCATTGAATTTGCCGGCATCGGACCGGCTCCGTTTTGCGGCATGCTGCTGGCCGACATGGGTGCGGACGTGATGTTGATTGAGCGCAGCGGCAACAAGGACATGATGACGATGGGCAGCAAGGCCATCGTCAATCGTGGCAAGCGGTCTTTGGAACTGAATCTGAAAGATCCGCACGCCATTGACGCCGTGCTGCGCCTGATCGCGACTGCCGATGGCCTGATCGAAGGAATGCGACCCGGCGTCATGGAGCGGCTCGGTCTTGGTCCAAAGGTCTGTCTGGCGCAGAATCCGGCACTGGTGTTCGGACGCATGACCGGTTGGGGCCAGGAGGGACCGCTGGCCAAAGCGGCCGGCCATGACATCAATTACATCGCACTGTCCGGTGCCTTGTGGTTTTCCGGACTGGCCGGCACCGTGCCGACCGCAGCGCCGACGCTGGTGGGCGATCTGGGCGGCGGCGCGCTGTATCTGGCACTGGGTATGCTGGGCGCCATCCTGCATGCAAAACGCACCGGTTCCGGTCAGGTGGTGGACGCGGCGATCGTCGATGGCAGTGCCAATCTGATGAACCTGATGCTGTCGGCGCATGCCGCCGGCATGCAGCCGTTTGCCCGCGGCACCGGTATTCTGGACGGTCCGCACTGGTATGGCAGTTATGTCTGTGCGGACGATGTCTGCATCAGCATCGGCGCACTGGAACCGCAGTTCAATGCCTTGCTGTTTCAAAAACTGGGATTGAGTGACGATCCCGATTTCAGCAGCCCCTATGATGCCAAACAGTGGGGCCGGTTAAGGAAGCGCCTGACCGCGCTGTTTGCGCAGCAGCCCAGCACGCACTGGATTGCACTGCTGGAAGGCAGTGATGCCTGCTTTGCGCCGGTACTCAATCCGGAGCAGGCGATGAGTCATCCGCATATGGCCGCGCGCCAGATTTACAGCCGCCAAAGCGGCGTATTGCAGGCCGCACCGGCACCGCGTTTTTCACTGACTCCATCAGCCGGCGGCACTATTCCGGCGAGTGGCGCACACGGCCGGGAGATTTTGCGGTCTGCCGGTCTCGATGAAGCCGAGATCACACACCTGACTACTCCTACTGTGTCATGAACGGCGACCCCGAAGATACTGGGATGCGTCGTAGGCTGGGATGCGTCGTAGGCTGGGATGCTTCGTAGGCTGGGATGCAATCCCAGCATCAACGGTTGAAATGCTGGGATTGCATCCCAGCCTACGAAGCATCCCGGCCTACGTTCGTCATGGTAACGACGGAATAGAAATTGAATTTTTAGATTCATGACACAGTAGGACTACCAGTCACACCTGAACGGTTTATTGAAAATACCGGATTGCACAACCAGACGGGGTCGCCTAGACTGATTTCTGGACCGCGCGCAATGAGTTCAATATTGTCAATAAACGGAGGTGCTGTGCATCGTTTGATCAGACTGTCCCCTCTGTGCCTGCTGGTTTTTCTGACCTGCCTTCACGCTCAAAACCAGGAGCCGATTCAGATCTGCGGAGACCCGAATCCCTCCGAATGGTCCGAAGTCAAAGAGAAGTCGACGCCAAAATTGAACGATGAGGCGTACGGCGTGTCCGCCGACTTCGTCCGCGCTACCTTTGCACTGATGGGCAAAAAATTCACCCTGATTGGTAATCTGCCATGGAAACGCTGCCTCAATGAAGTGCAGAACGGTCATATTGATTTTGCCATGGGCGCCTATTTCAATCCGGAGCGCGCCAAACTGTTTGATTATTCGATCCACTACAACACGCTCACACCGCAGATTTTTTATCTGGCCACGGCTCCCATTATCGTTAAACAGTTGAGCGAACTGAAGAAATACCACGGTTGCGGTATTTATGGTTCGAGCTATACCCATTACGGACTGAAATCCGAGAATCTGGATCTGGGCGCCGGTTACGATTCGCTGCTCAGAAAAATGCGCGCCGGACGTTGCGAGTATTTCGTGGAAGAGCTGGAAATCATCGCCAGTTTCAAATACTTTGGCAAGGACATCCTGAACGACGGCGATATCAGGCATGTGGCAGCACCCTGGGCCGAGTCACCCTCGCGCTACCTGGTAACACAAAAAAACGGCAGGAATTCCGCGTTGCTCATACAGATCAACGCAGCCCTGGAAACGCTGATCAAATCCGGCAAAGCCGAAGAAATCTGGAAATCGCAGGGCAACAATGTTCCGTACCAGCCTTGAGTTTGTCTGACAGTCTGCACACCTGCGCGCGGACTGGTTTCGGAGACGGTCGTTGATGGTGGCGCTGAAGTATAAATTTTATTGATTGATTTTTAACTCAAAACAGGGCTTGCAAACATATATCCAAACGGATATATTGCGATCATGAAGCTCGTTAAATTCCTTGGTGATTCGCTTAAATGTTTGCGTGACTTTCCTGAAGAAGCACGCCACGATGCAGGCTATCAGCTTGAGCGCGTTCAACATGGGAATCAACCACGCGATTTTAAATCGATGCCATCCATTGGCAAAGGTGTAGAGGAAATTCGTATTTGGGATGATAACGGGACATTTCGCGTTGTTTATACGGCTCGAATGCCTGACGCTGTTTATGTTTTGCACGCATTTCAGAAAAAGACTCAGGCAACTTCAAAACACGATATTGACACTGCAAGAAGCAGGTATGCGCAACTGATGCGAGGGAATCCATGACCAAACAAAAAGCCGACACGTACGAAAGTGTTTGGGATGCAATTGCTGATACACCACAGGAGGCTGCCAACCTGCGGGTACGGGCGGAACTGATTGAAAAAATTGCCGCATTGATCGATGAAAACAAGTGGACGCAAATCGAAGCCGCGAATCGTTGTGGCGTGACTCAGCCACGTATCAACGATTTGATGCGCGGCCGAATTTCGCGTTTTTCACTGGATGCTCTCGTGAATATCGCCACCGCAATTGGTCAGAAAGTACACGTGAATCTTGAAGCTGCCTGAATTGCACTTAGACACATTCAGTCCACTTTTCCCGCGTTCGGGGCCAGCACCATATTCGGTGCATGTACCGACGCAGCGGGTTGTATATAGCTGATCTGCGGCGAGCCGGCGTTTTCTGCGCTCGGGTGAATCACCATGTTGGGTGCTGTGGCTAACACTTGCGGTGTTGGCCCAACCGCTGCTTGTACCGGTACAGGTGGCGAGGACATTCGCGCATCCGTTGGCGTCAGGGAGGGGGATTTGACATGATCAGGAATGTCGACGTGCCTGAACATGCCATGATCCGCCAGCATCACATATTGTGGACGTACCTCACCTGCAGTCGCGTTGGGAAGGACGGAATGCACAGGCTGCTGGTCGACCTGCCGGGGATCTGTTTTGAGGCCCCCGTTGGGGGTAGTCACGAACCCTGTTGACTGGCTGTTATCCGTCCCGGCAGCAGGGCCGCCAAACAGTTCAGACACCGCGTTGCGCTTGATGCCCGTATTGTTCTGCCGCTGCTGCGCCGGTCCCGGCTGTTCAGTCGGTTTGAATAACAGCCAGGTCCATTGTGCCCCCAGCACGCCAAACACTACAAAGCAGGCGAATTGATGCCATCGTTTCATATCATGCGCTTTTATTGTCAGTCATTCCACTCAGGGTATGTTGACATAATGCCCTGATATGGAAATCAGTCCGCCACAGCTACCCGCATTGGTAGCGACAAATATCTGCACTTGTGTGCCAGGATCGGCATAGATTTTCGTGGCCTGAGTAACCTGATTTGACGTATTGGCATTCACATAGACGATATATGAAACAAAAACACCGCCCACCGTGGTACCGATAGTCATGAGTGCAGCGCCGCCAGTCCAATCCTGTGCCTGCGCACTGTAGTAGTCGATCACCATGCGTTTGCCCGCCGGAACGGGGATGTAAGCGGCCTGAGTCCCAGACGTAATGGAGCCTACCACCATTGATAACTGAAACGGTTGCAAAGCGCCCTCGTCGACATCGCGCACCAGCGCCGGTTGAACTGTGACGGCGTTTGCAATGCCGGACACCGCGCCAAACGTGACAACGGAAAAGCACAGCACTGCTATAAAACGGGAAATTGAGATACGCATCATAAGTCTCCTGAGATGATAAAACTAATCAAAAAATGGCGCAGACTCCTGGTGCCGCCGTCTGCCCACGCCAGTCAGCAGCAACCCCAGAATACCCAGGCCCAGTAACGCAAGGCTGCCAGGTTCTGGAACCGTGCTGTCCTGCACGACCAGATTGTCCAGACTGAAACCGTTGTTGCCATTGGTTCCGTCAAGACCCGTAAAGACGACCGTGTCTGCAAGTACGGCTTCAATGCCATATGTCTGAAAAGCTGCAACCCCGTCCGCCCCTTCTACCAGCCCGATCGATCCGGTTGCCACGGTCACGCCACCCAGGAGTTCAACGTAATTAATCTGCGCGGCGTCATACTCGGGATTGTTACCGGTAAACACCCCGCCTGCATCCAGGCCGGTCAACTGGAAGGTGCCACCGCCGGATTGTGTCATTGTGATCTGGTCGGAATAACCAAATATCGGCCCCAGCGCCAGCAGGGTTCTGCTGCCATTGGAAACATCCACCGGATCAGTAAAAGCGCCATATGTGTAATAGACAGCACCAAAATTATCTCCGGCAAAATTGTAGCCATCGCTGGTTATCAGCTGCCCAACGGTATCCCCTGGGAGGTCTTCGAAATCGATCGTTGTTGCGCTGGCGCTGCCACTTGCGGCAACAAGTACGAACGCCATGAAAACGGATTGAATGAAACTCTTCATGTTGGTTTCCTTGCCATAGACAAATCAGCTGGATTAAAACGTGAACATGCCTCATGCAAGAAGCACGCCCAAGTTCAAATTGCTATATTTATCAATCAGTTGGAAATTTTACGCAGGGGATGGTTCGTGTCGGTGTAAAGAATTCCGACACGGGGAGAATGCGGATCCAATTTCAACGCCAGCCTTCAATATCATTCAGTGAGCCGCATTCTTTTTAACAAATTCCTGCGCATGCGCCAGCTCAATGCGCTCTGGCGCAGACCCGGCATCGCAATTCACCATCAGCTGCTGATAATAGTAAATCGCCAGATTTTTTGAGCCGGTTTGTTCGGCCGACAGGCCTGCTCCATACAAACCGTTAAAGCGGTTCGGATCCGATTTCAATGAAAGGCTGTACTGCTCCAGCGCCGGCTTTGGCCGTTTCAGCTCAAACAGCATATCGGCCAGCATTTCACGGGCCGGCAATTCCACTTCGGCTTTGCCGACCTTGTCCTGATAATCGGCGGCTTCTTTCATTAAACGGAACGCAGTTTTGGTATCGCCCTGCGCATACGCCAGCCACGCCCGCACCTCGTCGCTGTGGGTATCCACAGGTCCTTCTTCACGGTCCGGAAACAGTTTTTTGTAATCCAGTTTTGCCTGGTTGAATTCAGCTACGGCCGCCTTGGCGGTGGCAACATCGTGCAGGTGTCCGGCTGCAATCGCCCGCGACCACGACAGCGTCAGGCGGGCACCGGGACCGTTGCTGGTGATGGTTAACGCTTTTGCTGCCGGCCAGTTTCTGGTTTCCAGATAAAAATAGGCGGGAAATTCTGCCTGATAGTGATCATAGAGTCGGCCCGCATACGAGGCATGCCCATATTTTTCCAGCGGTGTGCCAACTGCGTCGGCGACGACTGCATTGGCCTTGGCAGTCTGTCCGGTCTGCAGATAGGCATACTCCAGAAATTCCATCGGATGCAGGGCATAGAAGGCCGGCTGATGCTGTTGTTCCGACACCGCCACGGCAGCCAGGTTGGAGGCAATGTCTTCCTTCCACAATCCCAGACGGGCAAAGATGTGACCGGGCATGTGCACGGCATGCGGTGACGAAGCGGCAATCGAGGCATACTGCCGCGCAGCAGCCAGCCCCAGTCCGGCCATTTCAGGATTGTCGCAGGCATGAATCAGATAATGCACCACACCTGGGTGCGTGGGATTTCTGGCCAGTACCTGGTTCAGAATCGCAACGGCTTTTTTGGGGTAGAGCAGGGCGGTGTCGCCGGGTGGTTCATCCGCCAGGATGGACAGCGCGTAGAAAATGGCCGGCTCATCCTGCTTCGGATCGCTTTCATACAGCTTTTGCATGGCCAGCGAATACTGGGTCACACGCTGTTCGATTTTCAGGGCACCCGGCTGATAAAAGTTGTACAGCGCATTGATCCAGGCCGCTTCCTGCGCCGTTTGTTCGTGCGCGTTTCTGGCTTTCTGAATCTGCGCCCAGCCGGCGGCCATTTCGTCCGGAGCAGGTGGCGACCAGATCTGATGGAAGCTGGTCATGGCAGAACCCCAGTACGCCATGGCGCAGTCGGGATCGTCTTTTTCTACCGACGCAAACATCGTGGCGGCGCGGTCATATTCGAACGAATGCAGCAGGGCCACACCGGTTTCAAACTGACTCTGCACCGAGGCATTGCAGGAGGTGGGAAAGGCAACTTTACCCACAACGTCCGCGCCATGCTCATGTCCTTCGTGTTCATGATCATGGGCGTAAGTCAGCGGGGGATTAAGCAGCAGTAAGGTAATGCAGAAGGTGAGGACAGCGCGATTTGACATGATGGTCTTTCCTTATAAAAGTTAAAGAACCTCGTAATGCGAATGGCGAATCACAATTTGAAATGCAACGTTCAAAAAAGCCCGGTAATCTTCCCGTTGTCGTCGATGTCAATGGACATGGCCGCCGGTTCTTTCGGCAGCCCCGGCATGGTCATGATGTCGCCACACACCGCAACAATAAATTCGGCGCCGGCCGACAGCCGCACTTCACGAATCTGCAGCGTGTGTCCGGTTGGCGCACCGCGCAAGGTCGGGTCGGTAGAAAACGAATACTGGTTTTTGGCGATACAGACCGGGAAATGGCCGTAGCCTTCCGCTTCGTATTCAGCCAGTTTTTCCAGTATCGCCTTGCTGGCCTGCACTTCACTGGCACCGTAAATCTTGCTGGCCACCGCGCGAATCTTGTCGAGCAGCGGCAGGTAATCTTCATAGGCAAATTTCATGGTGGCCGGCTGGTCGCACAAACGTACTACCGCGTGTGCCAGTTCAGTCGCACCTTTGCCACCCTTGGCCCAGTGATTGGCCAGAATCACTTCCACCCCGTGGTGCGCCGTGGTGGAGCGCAGCAGTTCAATTTCAGCCGGTGTATCTTCGGTACGCTGATTGATCGCCACCACACACGGCAATCCGAAGTGTTCCTGAATATTGCTAATGTGTTTTTCCAGATTGACCATGCCTTTTTTGAGCGCATCCAGATTTTCCTTGCCGGTTTCCTTGACCTCGATGCCGCCATGATATTTCAGTGCGCGCAGCGTGGCCACCAGTACCACGGCCGATGGTTTCAGGCCGGCCTTGCGGCATTTGATATCGATGAATTTTTCCGCGCCCAGATCAGCGCCGAAGCCGGCTTCGGTCACTACATAATCGGCCAGCTTGAGGGCCGTGCGGGTGGCGATGACGGAGTTGCAGCCGTGCGCAATATTGGCAAACGGGCCGCCATGCACCAGCGCCAGATTGCCTTCCAGTGTCTGGACGATATTGGGCGAGAACGCTTCTTTCAACAGTGTCGCCATGGCGCCATGCGCTTTCAGATCGCTGGCCAGTACCGGCTTTTTGTCGCGGGTATAACCGATCACGATTTTGCCCAGCCGGGTTTTCAGATCAGCCAGATCGCTGGCCAGACAGAAAATCGCCATCACTTCTGAGGCCACCACAATATCAAAACCGTCTTCACGCACATAACCGTTGGCCGGTCCACCCATGCCGACGGTAATTTTGCGCAGCGCGCGGTCGTTCATGTCCATGACCCGTTTCCAGGTGACGCGGCGCGTATCGATGTTCAGGGCATTGCCGTGATGGATATGGTTGTCGATCAGTGCGGCGAGCAGATTGTTGGCCAGTGCAATGGCGTTGAAGTCGCCGGTGAAATGCAGATTGATATCTTCCATCGGAATTACCTGCGCCATCCCGCCACCGTTGGCACCGCCCTTCATGCCGAACACCGGACCGAGAGACGGTTCGCGAATGCAGATCAGCGCGTTTTCACCGATCTCATTGAGCGCGTCGCCCAGACCGACCGTGGTGGTGGTCTTGCCTTCACCGGCGGGCGTGGGGGAAATGGCGGTAACCAGAATCAGTTTGCCGTCGGGACGGTCTTTGAGTGACTTGATATAGTCCAGCGACAGTTTGGCCTTGTAGTGACCGAACGGGCTTAAGGCGTCGGCTTCGATACCGGCTTTGGCATGGGCCAGTGGGATGATGGGTTTGAGGGTGGCCTGCTGAGCAATGTCGAGATCGCTTTTCATTCTGTTTTTTTCCTGTGGATTAGTATGGATGTAATGCGCGGATGTTCCCGACATCCTGAGTTGGGGTGCATTGTACTTTGGAGTGCAACACGACACCAGTAGTCAGTCTAAGAAAACGGGCCGCGACGGGTTTGGGGCGGCACATCCGGGAACGCATCCACGCGAAAGCCTTTCCTTTGCGATAACAAATCATCCGAGTCGATACGCCCGGCCAGTTCCAGAATGTCGGCAGCCGAAACCGAGCACGCTGTAAAGTGTTCTTGCCAGGTATCCACCACCGCAATCACTTTAACCACCTCGGCAGCCGCTTCTGGCGGGGTCAAGCCAAACAGCCGGCATCTGGTCATTGCATTCTCCAGGGACGATTCATGTCCGTTGTCACCGATACCAAATTCCTGGTGTCCCTGTCCTGAGTTGGTTGGCAGCACGTCATACGCAGGTGTCAGTTCAAGCTGAACGGTGCGAATGGCAGAGCCCGGTCTGACAGGCCGGTATTTCACAAACAGGGCATGATTTTTTTCATGGTCATCGGTGTTATCCATGAGGATATTGAAGATCATGCGGCGAAACAGTTCAACCATCTGTTTTCTGTTTCTGTCGTCAACAGCGTCGCCGGAGCGCCGCAATAACTGCGCCAAACCGGAATAACTCATTTCCGCCTGCCCGGGATGTTGGGCTGCAGCGCGCAAGGCAGTGCCGGCCGAAATACAATGCACCCGTTTGCCGTCCTGGCGGTCAAAGCGCCGAATCACAATGGCGTGCGCTCCTTCAAGTGGCACGGTCCGGGTTTCGGCCACGGCAATGCCTGCTTTTTTACACAAGGTCATGGTGGCATGCTCGACCAATGGCAAATCGACCGGCTCGTTGTTGAAAAATTTGATCAGCCACTGCTCGCCATTCATCTCAATGAGCGCCTTGGGCTTTGCGCCGCCAAAACTGCCGCCGGCGACCATCATTTTTTTTTCCAGCTCGTGGATGGTCTCTTTTGCCTTGATTTTCGAAACAATATCACTGAGCTGCTGCGCATCCTGCAGGCGAGGTAAGGGGCCATTCATTCTGGGCAGGTAGGCGTCGCCGGATGTGGAAACGCCCAGCGCACCAAAGCGGTCATCACCGGCGTAGTACAGGTACTCCATGAGTGACAGGCGCGCCGGTTTGTCGATATGTCGGATTACACGTTCGCCCCAGCGGTCTGGTCTGGCATCATCAACGGCACCCACGGCGGCGTCTTTGGTGCGCGGCAGGTATTCTGTATCAACCAGCGGAAGGTCTTCACTGAGCGCGACGCCGGATTTCAGCCAGGAGGGTGAATACCGCAACGACACGCCATTGCCCGGATGGATCAGGTTCAGTGTCCCGATCAATTCAGGTTGAGCCGGGTTCGCCAAAAACCAGAGATAGAGCACATCATGTGCTGTGAACGGGGGACTCATTACGTGGTACTCCTGTTAACCTTGATTTAACTCTTTACGCTTTCTCTTTGTTTCTGCCGATACGCTGGCGCGTTCTTTGCCGAGCTCTACCGCTTTTCTGACCTCCATCACCACGGCGCCCCGGTCTGTCTCGGGAGACGCCAGAGTGGCAAGTCCCTCATCCCTGCCGATGAGCCAGAGTGCCGATGCATAGATGCCAATCCCGACACCGGGCTCGCCTGCTTCAAGACGCATTAACGTGGGTACCGACACCCCCAGTCGCGCAGCCCATGAAATCAGGGATTCTTTGCGCCGGAGTCTGGCCACGGCCAGGTCGGCGCCGAGCTGGCCCAGCGCAGACTGGGTTGAAGGGGGCAGCTGAAGTACGGCTTTGGATATTTTTGGCATGGTGCCATTGCACTCGAAAATGGGGTTGATGTCAATAATTAATGCATAAAGAGTTTCATGAAATAGGTATTTTTGTGAAAGTCTTTGTTAATTTTTTTTGCTCATTGCCCCCGCCCCAGGAATTTCAACAATTCTGCGAATGCCAGGGGTGAGGAATACAAAATCAAACCAGCAATATTGACCACGACGCAGACCAGAAAAATCGCCTGAAATGGTTGCTTGACGGTTTTGTGCCGCAGGACTTTTTGCGCAGCATAAGCGCCGGGCCAGCCGCCGAGCAGTGCGAGCAAATGCAGGGTACTTTCCCTGATGCGCGCTGTGCGCTGAATTGCGGCGTGTTTGTCGAACCAGTACAGCACAAAGGTAAGGACGCTGATGGTTGCGTAAATAACGCAGACCAGCGGATGGAATTGAAATGCAGCGGGGGACAGGGCAGATGCAGTAATGCGACCGGCGGTCGCATTACTGATTCAGTCAATTACAGAGTGCGGCACAGGGTCCAGTACTGACCCGAATTTTCGGCAAAGCCGAGAGCGGTAGGTGCCGCGCCGTTTGGTGCAGTAATGGTCGCTCCACCTGCGCCGATAATGCCCTGCACGGTGCCGGTATTGGCTCCGAATGAACCTGCCGTAGTCGGAGTGGCACCGTCAATAATAGAGTCGACACCTGCGGCCTGCTGCGGCGTCAGGCTGGACAGGCACACCGATGCACCCTGCAGCAATGTGAAGGGTGTGAAACTCACACCGATCGAGCCACTGTTTGCAGAAACTGGGTTTGTGATACCTGCTGGATCGCCAGTGATAAATCCAGCCTGGATCAATTCCTGCCAAAACGCGCGCTGAACGTTTCCAGGCGCAAAAGTCGTGGCAGGTGACAGGAGGGCTGCAGTGTACACAGCACCGTTGGTAGTGATTGTCCAGCCGTGGCGGGCAAGCGCATTGGCAATCGTTTCGGTTCCTGGGGCAGACTGGTAACGATCGATAAAACCGTTATAGCCTGACGAGACACCATTCATATTGGCGACCAGGCCCTTGATGCGACCGTTATTGATTAAAGCCTGACCCTTTAAAACACCGGCCAGCAGAATGCCGATAATCACCAGAACGATGGCAATTTCAACCAGGGTAAAACCGGATTGCTTGGATGCGGAAAATTTCATAGTTGCTCCTGAAAAAAGTTAAATCTGTTGGCGGTCGCCGTCTGAAAATGGGTCAAATCCGAAGTTTCGACCAAATACTTGAACTACGGCAAGCATGCGTAACTTGTTTATACGTGAGGTGTTTCGATTATGTAATTAAGTTTTAACAACATTTCACGATAAATGAACGATTGTTGATTTATATTGTTGTTTTCGCGCAAGTAAACGTCTTCATCGTCCCTGCGCGGCGGCGGCAAATTGCGCCCTGCGGTCTTGCAGAAAGCGCAATTCAGCGGCGTCGGTAATCTGGCCGCTGTGCAGCAATTCATCCAGCAGGGTCAGGGCCTGGTCATATTTCTGCAGGTCCGCCAGCATAAAGATATCCATCTGTTTGGCCCAGTCCGGCACATTGGTTCCGGTGGCATGCTCGCGAATGGCCTGTGCGTAGACCTCGGCCTGTGCCAGATCATCCAGCCGGTGCCGGATCCTGATGGCGGAATTGGCCAGCGATTCCCAGCGCCGGTTCGGATCGGCAAAAAATTGCCGGTAGATGAATGCACCCATCATGCGCTGTTTGGCCGGCTCACCACTTTCGCCATACACGTGACTGGCCAGAAACAGCGGATATTGCCCACGAGGGTCGAGCTGCAGGGTCAGTTCCAGCCAGCTCTGGACCCGTTTGAAATCCAGCTGCCCGAACGCGGCGTGCACGCCGGGCTGATCGTCAAAACTCTGCACGTACAACAGCAGCAGTTTGGACAGCGCAATGGGTTCACCCAGGCTGACCAGTTGCAGGGCGGTCAGCGACGGTGTCGGCGGCAGGCTGTCGGCGTTCGGTGGTGATGGCGGGTGACTGAAATGCCACAGCAACTGCGCGCACAATGCCAGCGCCAGTAATAAAAAAACCGGTTTCGGAACAGTGGCCAGCGGACGGACAACCATGGTCAGATGTTTTTGCGGTAGATATCGAACAGGGCCGCACCCGACAGCAGGGCCAGATAAATGGCACCCTGTGTGGCCAGCACCGCGAGTGCGTGACCATCACCGGTGTTGTAGACCAGCCAGTCGGTGCGGGTGAAATTGTCGAGATGGGGTAATACCGCCGACAGGCTGTCGACCATGAAAGTGATGAGGCGCTGCGACAGGGTATTGTCGACCAGCGGTTGATGACCAATCATCTGCAACGTCGAAATTGAGCGCGCCAGCACGTAAAACCCCATGACCGCACTGAGCGCCGGCATGACCTGGTTGAATGTCAGTACGCACAGCACACTGAAGGCGATCACGATCCAGCATTCGATGATTAACGACAGGGTCCACAGCACACTTTGCACAGGAGATGCCAGCAGCGCAGTGAGCAGGCCAAACAGCAGCGCGGGCATGACGGCCAGCATGGCGAATCCGCTCAGTTTGCCAAACAGATAGGCACCGCGCGGCAGAGGCAGCGCCAGCACCAGCTGCAACCCCTTGTCATTGAATTCGCGCACCATGCTCGTGACCACAAACGTGGCCAGTAAAAATACCGCGGAAAAGCGCAGCAGGGCCGCCAGCAGGGCCAGCTGGATTTCCAGTTTTTCAGTCAGGGCCATTTCATTCAAAAAACCGCTCACGGCGATGCCCGCCAGCAGAACCACGGCAAACAGCCAGCTCAGGCGATTGCGCAATGCTTCGAGCAGGGTGTAGCGGGCGATGGTGCGGATTTGTTTAAACATTGCGGGTGAAAGTTATAAAGGGAGTGCGTAGACCGGCAGGGTATTGGTGCCGATGCAGGGGGCGCTGCCTAGCCCGTAACCCGTCGTCAGTTTGCCGTCATCGAGTTTGGTGTCAACTTCATTGGCCACGTCGCAGGGCAGGTTGAAAAATACGATGGCATTGATGGCAGTCGGATTGTTGGCGGTGAAAGTCGGGACCAGACCGTTGGCGACAGCGGCAGAGACGATGTGCACCGGACCATAACTGGTATTGAGGTAGTTGGTCGTGTTGCCGGCGGAGATGGTGCCGATCAGGCCGGCGCTGTACAGTTGCAGCGGCGCC
>Ga0316224_1001935_pt1 | contig 20501 bp, 22 predicted proteins | sample TBH18013metaG_FD_206254 | JGI IMG/M metagenome (GOLD analysis project Ga0316224, IMG submission 206254) | Freshwater microbial communities from Trout Bog Lake, Wisconsin, USA - TBH18013 | ecosystem: Environmental > Aquatic > Freshwater > Lake > Hypolimnion/Profundal zone | place: USA: Wisconsin... | reverse complement strand
AGGTCTAATAGAGTAGCTTTGAGGAAAATTACTTTGGAGCAAGTATTGCTCCAAAGTAATTAAGTCTTGAAATCCTAATGGTTTTCTTTGGGTATCTGCTCTCATAACCAGAGAACCTAAACATACCCTAAAACTCATAAAAAGTAGGTCGAAAATATAAATGGTGAGGTTTAGTCATGTGAGCGTTACTTTAAGTAACGCTTGAGCCATTGCCCTCAGTCCGCCAGTACCATGTCGGTAAAAAGGCTTACGACACTTTTCTGGCATTTTCGGTTGACCATCTTCAGGCTTGAAGTAATTATGTAATTTAATTACTAGATATTGAAAGGTCGCTATGAGCGAAACTTCTGGATTAAATTCGAGCTCTGCTAGGCAGGCGCTGCATAAGACGCTTAATAAAATAGAGGGCGCATACTCTCCAAATACTATGAGAGCCTACCGGGCTGATTTCATGGAATTCATTCAATTTTGTGAAGAGCGAGGCCTTCCATCCATTCCCGCTAATTATGAGTCAGTTACTTTATTTGTGGATGCTAATGTGGACAAAGGTTGCAGTATCAATTTCATCAAACGCAAGATCAGCGCCATAGCATCGATTCATAAATTCTCCAGGCTACCTAATCCGGTAATAGATATTGATGTGCAATTGGCTCTTCGGCGAATGGCTAGAAAAAATGGACGAATTAATAAGCAAGCGTATGGCCTTAATCAAAAATTGTTTGATGATCTCATGCGAGCGACAAGTGACGACATATTTGGTAGGCGCGATAGAGCTTTATTGCAGCTAGGCTATACCAGCTTATGTCGTCGACATGAATTAGTGCAGCTTCTTGTGGAAGACATTAAGCCGAATGAGGATGGTTCCGTGCTACTTCATCAACGTGGGAGTAAAACCGATACCGAGAGGCGAGGGCGGTGGATTTATCTACCGCCAGAAGTCTGGCTCCATGTGAAGGCGTGGCTAGATGTGGCAAATATTAAACAAGGGCCGATATTGAGAGGCATTAAGCGGGGTGGTCAGGTAATGTCAGAGGCCTATGGACCCGGGGCAATCAACAGAACATATAAGCGTCTGGCAAGAAGAGCTGGTTTTGATGAAGCCCTGGTAAAAGAATTAAGCAGCCACTCAACTAGAGTGGGTGCTGCTCAAGAGTTGTTGAGGACGGGTGCTTCGCTATTGCAAGTTATGCAGCGCGGAGGTTGGGGATTGCCCCAAAGCGTGCTGAAGTACGTCAAAAATGCTGATATGGTTCATGAATACCCAACTTGGCGTAAAAAGTACTTTGAGGGCTCCGGCCAATCTTCTCCAATTGAGAGGTAAATCACCTTATGGGTGTGTTGTTTTGAGTTTACGCATTCCTTAAGTTAGGGTTAACCATGGACAGCGTTCTTTTTTTGAACAAGATACATTTAAAAGTTATAATTAAACTCGTTATTAATGTGAAAATCGATGACCAAGACTGGGGCTAAATGCGATCTAAATGGCGGTAGCGTTCTTAATTTATAAAATGATTGGTTATTACGGTAGACATGACATCAGATGAAATTCAATTTCAAGTTTTGCGGGCCATTGAGCAAAACCCAAAGCTGACACAACGGGAGTTAGCGAAAGCGCTTGGAGTTAGCCTAGGTAAAGCGCATTACTGTATCAATGCGCTCATAGAGAAAGGTTTAGTAAAGATGGGCAACTTTAGCCACAATCAAAAGAAACTTAATTATGCTTACCTTTTAACTCCAAGAGGCGTTAAAAGTAAAGCAGTGCTAACTGCTCACTTTCTGCAACGCAAGATGGCTGAATATGAAGAGTTGAGACGCGAAATCGAATTGACTTCAGCACCAAAAAATCGAAAGCAGGGGGGGGCTTAAAGTCTATGCCATCGAATAAGCGCTCACATAAACGAATTTAGGGACCACAACCAAAATTGTAGGGAATCTTATGACATTTTTATTTAAATCAAATCTTCAAGAGCATCAAGCACTATTTCGTAATCTAGACGAATTAGAGTCAGTGGTTAATAAGGCAAGTGAGCTGATATCTGAGGGATTCATTTGTGGGCTTGTTGAAAAAAATCTAGGACTTGTGGAGTAGTATGAATTCTACCGAGGTATTTCCAGTTATTCTTTGTGGCGGCGCCGGAACTCGCCTCTGGCCGTTGTCCCGCTCTAGCTTTCCTAAGCAGTTTTTAGCGCTTTCAACCGATAACCCTCACAAGACTCTCTTTCAGGAAGCAATAAGGCGTATTCATGCGATTGCTGATACGGAAATTAAGCTTGTTGACACTCTAATTGTGACTAATGAGGAGCATCGTTTTTTGGCCCTTGATCAGCTACGTGAGTTAAAAGGCGAAATTAGTAATTTTGAGTCTACTTTATTGCTTGAGCCTTGTAGCAGAAATACTGCTCCAGCACTAACGTTGGCTGCGTTATATGCCCAAGATAAAAGCTTCGGATCAAAAAATGATGCCATCTTGATAGTAACTCCAGCTGATCAAACAATAAAAAATGGTGCTGTTTTTAGTAAGGCCTTACAACAGGCTATCGAAATCGCCAAAGAAGGCGCAATTGCTGTTTTGGGTATTACGCCGACATCTCCCGAAACAGGTTACGGCTATATTAAAACAAAAAATAGTGATGGTGAAGCAACACAAAAATTTGTTGTTGATCGATTCGTTGAAAAGCCCAATGAAATTGCTGCTAGACAATATGTGTCAGAAGGAGGCTACTTTTGGAATGGCGGCATGTTTGTACTTAAAGCTAGCGTGTGGCTTACCGCATTAAAAGAATGCCGCCCTGATATTTTCGCTTTAACTGAAGCTGCATGGATTTCTAAAACAGAAGATCTTTCTGGTGACACCACATTTGTTCGTCCTGATAAAGGAGTTTTTAGCAGAATTCCAAGCGAGTCAATCGATTATGCGGTAATTGAGAAATGTCCTGGATCAAAATTTCATCTCAAGATGGTGGAGCTTAATGCTGGATGGAATGATTTAGGCACTTGGGATGCGGTCTGGAAGTCGGGAAGGCAAGATGATAATGGCAATGTAACTAGAGGAGACATATTGCTGACTAATTCGAAGGACTCGCTAATTCATGCAAATAGTCGATTGGTCGGCGTGGTAGGCATTGAAAATCTGATTGTTATTGAAACTGCTGATGCTGTTCTTATTGCTGACCGTAAAAATAGTCAGGATATTAAAAGTATTGTTAGTGAGCTAGAGCTACAAAAGCGAGATGAAAAAAATCTTCATCGGAAAGTTTCTCGCCCGTGGGGTTGGTATGATAGTGTGGATGAGGGTGAGCGTTTTAAGGTCAAGCGTATTCAGGTCAAGCCAGGGGCAAGTCTATCATTGCAAATGCATAACCATAGGGCTGAGCACTGGATTGTGGTTAATGGTGTGGCGGAGATTACGAATGGTGATCAGGTCATTATCTTGTCAGAAAATCAATCGACATATATTCCGCAAGGACAGACACACCGATTGAAAAATCCAGGGGATAATCCGCTGGAAATAATTGAGGTTCAGGTGGGTGGTTATCTGGGTGAAGATGATATCGTTCGTTTTGATGATACTTATGGTCGTATTTGAGTTTAATTAACTTTTAGAGGAATTCAATAATGAAAAAAGCAGTAGTTTTGGGCGGCGGCGGATTTATCGGTGGGCACTTGGCCAAAAGATTAAAGGATGAAGGGTATAAGGTAAGGGTTGCTGATATAAAGCGACACGAATATTTCAAGGAAGAGGAAATTTGCCATGAATTTATTTTGGCGGATTTAAGGGATCCAGCAGCCGTTTCTCTTGTTATTGATGATGAAACAGATTTAGTATTTCAGCTTGCAGCAGACATGGGTGGTGCTGGGTATATTTTCACTGGCTTGAATGATGCAAACGTAATGCATAATTCGGCGATGATTAACCTTAATGTGGTTAAGGAATGCGTTGAGAAAAAAGTGAAAAAAGTTTTTTATTCCTCTTCTGCGTGTATGTACCCGGAGCATAACCAGCTAGATCCCAATAACCCCAATTGCGAAGAGTCTTCTGCCTATCCTGCTAACCCAGACTCTGAATACGGCTGGGAAAAGCTTTTTAGTGAAAGGTTATATTTGGCATTTAACCGGAACTATAAACTTGATGTGAGGATTGCCAGATTCCATAATATTTTTGGGCCGCAGGGTACTTGGACGGGGGGTAAAGAAAAAGCTCCGGCTGCGATGTTAAGAAAAGCAGCAGAGGTTACAAATGGTGGCGAAATAGAAGTTTGGGGGGATGGTTTGCAGACTAGAAGCTTCTTATATGTTGATGAATGTGTTGAGGCTGTACTTCGTTTGATGGATTCTAATTTTTTAGGCCCAGTCAATATTGGCTCGGAGGAGATGGTAACAATCAATCAATTGGCGGCTATGGCTATTGACATCTCTAAAAAATCTTTAAATATAAAAAATATTAGCGGAAAAGAATTTATTGAAAAATACGGATTCCCATGCCCAGTGGGCGTAAGGGGTCGAAACTCAGATAATAGTTTATATCGTCAAAACATTGGTTGGGAAGTTTCGCAACCACTATATGATGGCATGATTAAAACATATAAATGGATTAACGCAAAGGTTAATGAAAAAAATGCTTAAAAAATGCGGAATAGTTATTACATCGATATTCGATAATGGATGGTTGGAGCGTATGTATAGTGAATTGGAGGTCTCCGGTGAGTTGGAGGATACCTCAGTATATTATATTGTTGACTATAAAACTCCCAATACAATTGCAGAGAAAATTGCTAAGTTCAATCGAATGGGTATGAAAATCATTGCCCCAAATTTAGATGAGCAGCATGAGTTGGAGATAAAGTATGGCATCTCTAAACTTATCTTAAAAAACTCAGACCATCGAAGAAACTTAGGTTATTTACTTGCATGGTTTGATGAAGTGGATTTTGTTATTTCCATGGATGATGACAATTTTCCAAAAACAAAGAATTTTATAAACGAGCATCGAAGTAGACTGGGAATTCGTAAAACCGCAAATGTTGTGAGTAGTAATTTGGGGTTATATAACAATTGTGAGCTTTTAAAAAATGGGACTCATATTCATCCGAGAGGGTATCCATTTTCAAAAAAATTAAACAATGAATACACCCTTGAGACGGTTCAAGACGTAAATATTGGTGTAAATGCTGGGATGTGGACTATATCTCCGGATGTTGACGCAATATCATGGCTTATCACGCCTGAAAAATTTGAAAATATTAGTGTTGTAGAGGATCTTGTACTTGCAGAGGACACTTTTTGTCCGGTTAATAGTCAAAATACAGCATTGCTTCGCGAATATATACCCGCATACTATTTCGTACGAATGGGCTATGACATTGGCGGAGGATTGAATTTCGACAGGCTAGGGGATATATATTCCGGATATTTCTTGCAGAAGGTTTGCAAGACACTTGGTCACTCAGTCTCTTTCGGCATGCCTTTGGTGACACACGAAAGAAATGCCCATAATTATTTAAATGATGCAAATAATGAATGGGGGTGCTTGCGAACTATTGATGAGTTTGTGGATTGGTTAGCTAGCGTGAGACTAATAGGGCGTAATGTATTCGAAGTTTATGGGTCATTATCTGAAGCGCTTGATGAGTTTGCGATTGGTACCGAGTTCAAATATATGAAGCGTTCAACCGAAGGCTTCTATCACAGTATGGCATATGAAATGAAGGAGTGGGTGAGGGCCTTGTCATAGCGTGTACACAATACTGATAGGTGTCGATAGGGTTTTAAAAATTGCAGTCATACCATTGGCTGTAATTTTTTTAAAAGGATTTGATAGTTCAATTTTAATTGCGCAAAGTTTGGTTCTACTTTGCTATTCCTTATTATCCGCAGGTAGAGATGCTGTTTTTGTAAAAAGAATTTTTAATCAAGAGAAGCAGTCAGAGAAAGCATTTGACTATAGACTTCGAACACTTATTATATTTTCTCCTTTTATCTTTCTTTTCTTATATTTTTCGACCGATGCTAATTGGCTTTTTTTGGGGATAACTTGTTTGGTAGCTTTATTTGGCGGTTGCTTTGATGTATTTGATACAAAATTACAAGCGCAAGCAACGTATAAAAAATATCTCAAAGAAAAAGTATTGATAACCGCAATCCTTTACTTATTATTTATATATTTCAAAAGTAGTTGTATAGTTTTCGCTCCATATGTATTTTCACCCATATATCACATATTTAAATTTAAAAATTTACGGTTGAATGATTGGCGCTCTAAAGTTATCCTTAGAAATGCTCATTTTACAAAATATTTCTACGGTGCGTTAATGTGTTTAATAGCATCAAAATACGAATTAATATTAAGTTTATTTGCGAAGAATAATTATAATTCAGTTGATCATGCTGCCTTAATAAACAGGTTGGCGGACTTAATATCTTTTATATTTATAGTATTAACAATTAGACATGCAAAGACAATATCTAATGGCGCTCTAGAATCTAAGAGAATTATTGATTTCATAGTTAAATTTTCATTTTTTTTCTCAGTTATACTTATTTCCACTCTAATATACTGCGGAGAAAAAATTCCAATTCTGTTATATCAATCATTAATTGGCATTGAATTGGGTATTTGTTATGGAGTAGGCGGATTAATGGCTTACGTCTGGGCGGGAATGAATTCGCCAAAAATACTTTTGACCATTGGAGCTATCAGCATGCTGGTGCTTTTTGGGATTACGCTACCCGTATATTTTAAATATGGATTTTCAGTATTTATTATATTAATTATTGCGACTCAAATAATATTAACTTTTATTCCTTATTTTAAGTATAGAAAAAAATGGCTATCATTGTAGAACCGCTTTTGCATTTACCTGGCCACTTTAAGACCTACACATATAGACTGCTTAATGGATTCGCTGCTCAAGATGCGGAGAGTATCTCATTTCTTGGAACTTTCTCTAGCGATCCAGAATTTGAAAGATTTAAGAATATATCAGAGCATTTAAAAATAATCCGACAGCGTCCATCACACCCTTTTATTAGTACGATTTTCGCTGGATTAAGATTATTTACTGATATAACGATTAAGCGTGACGATAAAATTTACTTCATTGATTATCATTTTATATCAATGGTTTTAATATATCCCATTTTGTGCCTACGTTTTAAAAAAATAGTACTAACCCACCCAGGCTCTACATTCCCCTTGGGAAAATTGAGTTTTATCAAAAAAATAAAAGCACACTCTATGTATTTTTTTGCCCATACTACCGGTAGGATTGCAAGCCGCCAAATATATCACTCCAATTTAGTGAAGGATCAGTATTTTCATCCCATAAGCCGAAATTCCAAAAGCGCAGTTGTTGAATGGGGAATAATAAGATCTCCAAACGTATACCCATATCAAGTTAACAGAGAAATTTTAGAGGCTAACCATATTCGAATAGTTGGATTTGGAAGGCTTGAGAAAAGAAAGGGTGTATCTGAATTTATTCAGTGGATAGAGGAGGCTGCATTATTCTCTCGATATAAGGTTAATGTAACCCTGCTTGGTACGGTTGATCCTCTATACTTGTCTGAGCTTGAAGATATTGTCGGGAAATCAAAAAACGTTTCCATAGTATTAAAAAATTATGCCTATAGTGATGAAGAATTGCAAAATGAGATTCTTAAATCTCATTTTGCGCTGTTGGCTTACGACAAATCCTTTACCGCAGCATCAGGGGTCATGTCGGATATCGTTGGTTTTGGGATTCCGATGTTGACTTGTGAGGATTGTATTTTTAGTAATTACATAAAAACCCATGGAATTGGTTTTTCTATAAATTACGATGCTGAGTTCAGTAACTCCGTGGAGGGACTTGTGAATTTTTTCCTTGACAGTTCATGGCTTGGAAAAATTGAAAGTTTAAGTTGCAACACATGGAATGAAGTTGCAGCTAAGCATCTAAATATTTGCGATTAACGATAAAAATTATAGATTCTAAAAATACATGAAAATTAAATTTTTTTTAAAAAATATTTTTCGCGGCAAGGGTAAAGATGCATTTGTTTTAATGCTTCCTTCTGGCGCCAGGCTAATGGATATCGGTTGCGGTAATAATTCGCCTTTTAGGGTAAAGTCTCTTCGCGAAGATATTTGTTATATAGGGCTTGATGTTCAGAATTACGGGCAAAGTCAAATTTCAATAGGGGTTGCCGATGAATATCGAATAGCATCTCCCTCTGAATTTCTTGGAGCCATTAGGTCCGAGGTTTTGTCAATGGACGCAATCCTATCAAGCCATAATTTAGAGCACTGCCAATCTCGCTATGAAGTTCTTGCGGCAATGTGTTCTGCAATTAAAACTTCTGGGTTTTTGTACTTGTCCTATCCATCTGAAGCTACAGTGAATTTCCCTTCTCGCAAAGGGACGCTTAACTATTATGATGATGATACACATGTTGGTTATCCGCCTGAGACAGACAAGGTTCTTAAAATACTGCAATCAAATAATATGAAAATTATATTTCTGAGCAAAAGATATCGCCCGCCTATTCCATTTTTAATGGGTTTTTTTTTGGAGCCTTTATCTGCCCTATTTAATCGAGTTGCACCATTTGGCTCTACCTGGGCATTTTATGGTTTTGAAACAGTGATTTGGGCGCAAAAAATTTGATGCTTACCCTCCTGTGGATAATGATGAAATTTTTTCTACTTATCTCCCAAAAATTCTACATGCATGCAGCAATATAAAAGTCATTCCTTAGTAACCCTAAAGGGTTTTGGAGATTTTGTCATTGCTGTCAATGCTGCAAGTAATATTTATGGCGCCTATGATAGGGCGAAATTACAGTTGATTGCCGGCAGACATGTGGCGAAATTGGCGGATGCCCTTGGCGTCAGCGAACAAGTTAGTTTTGTTGGTGTAAATGATACTTTGGATGTGCCTGCAATATATGATTTGAAAAGGTGTGGTTTTATTGCTGGTGCAAGGAGTCTGCTAGTCATTCAAAGGCATATAAATAAGATTCCATCCTCATCTGCGCTTATTTTCGATAGACTAGGCTGGAGAGAGCATCTAATTGGGGTGGGCCATGCCTTATGCGAGTTACCACGCGATTCCGGTAATATTTATGTAGCGTACGCTCGTTTTTTTGAACGACTCGGTTATAAATTAACTCCAGCTAAATCAAGGTCGAACTTTAATTTTAAAAAGGCAATTATTATTCCTGGCGCACGTATGAAGCACAGGGTTATACCAAGCAAGATAATTCATCAAATAGCTAAAAAACTATTACTCAATTGTGTTGAAACTAAGGTTATTTTAATTGATGGTGAATCATTTGAGATCCCGCTTGGGGTTCCGGTAGAGGTAATACCTCGGCAATTTGCTGCGTTAATTTCAACCATTAAATCTGCAGATTTAGTAATTTGCGCTGATAGTTTACCTGCCCACCTTAGTGAATTTTTTGATGTTCCAGTTTTTGTATTCACGCCAATTCCAGATTGGTCGATTTACTGGCTACCGAAATCTGCTTTTTACTCCGAGGGAATGGCTAGCTTTGAAGATGCAGAATATTTTGACCGCTGGTTGGACTCTAGATAATAATTACCTGGATTTTATACCCTATAATTTTTAATAATTTTATATTTGTGATAAATTCTTCAGTAAATTATTTATAATTTATATTTAGTAATTTTAAAAATCAATTTAATATTTTGAAAAATATTTACCACTTATATAACACTAGAGAAATTTTTGTTGTTTTATTTTAATTCATATGTCTATTGATTTTACTGAACTCAGATATCCATGGCTTAACTTTATCGATTTCTGGTTCAATGGTTATTGGACTGAACTCAGCGCAATACATTTAGTCATTGCTTCTTTTTTTATTTTCTATTTATTCTGGAATATTGTTCTACGTTCTGATTTATTGTTGGAATTTCGGCTTGCAATATTATATTTTTCCCTAACGGTTTTTAATAATCCTAGTTTTAATATAGTTGGCTTGAGCCCGAACGAAATTTTTGGCTCAGCTGCAATATTAGTGGCAATCATTAAGGGAGGTAACTACTTCAAACGACATGCCAGTTTGGTGGTTATTGGTTTATTCATAGCCTTTACTGCGAGTGCTTTGCATGCGTTGATGGCAGCATTAGTCTATCCTGATCTAACGCCAGACTTTGCCACAATAATTTTAAAAATAGCAGTAAATTTAAAAATTTTAGTACTTGCAGGCAACCTATTTATTATTGGCATAGAGTTAAAGCGTGGGGTTGGTTTAAGTGAATTGATACGCAGTATTTTGGCATCCGGCACATTTGCTTTATTAATGTATATGGTGCAGATATTTATATTTAGTATTGGAATAGTACCTTACGGTACATATTTTGATGCTGGATTTATTGGCATTCCTTCATTCGGTTCTGTTTCAATTGAAAGGGGTCATTTTGGAAAATTTATTACCCCATATTTCCCATTTTTTCTTTATGCCTTTATTGCTTGGAAGACTAAATGGCGATTTCTTCTATACTTAGTTGTTGGGGCTATAAACTTTTCTGCATCGAGTATTTTTTTCTTTCTATATGGATTGTTTCTTTCAGGGCTATTTTTTTACCGCTCTTGGAGCAGACGCAATTTTTTTGCCATTTCATTTTTCGTCATAACATCAGTAATGTTATTACTGTCCTATTCAAACATATACGAAGGTATTGTTGAGAAAATAATTACAATTGCCGTCCAAGGGGATGAGTCGCAAGGCGGGGGACGCAGTTTTGGTTTGTTTTTAGAGTATATTAATGCTTACCCTTTCGGCATGGGTTATAGTGGCAGCACATTAAGGACTGCTCCACTGTTGCCTGAAATTAATGCAGCTTATTTTGCCTTTCTTGCTCAATATTCTTTATTGTCTTTTCCACTTCTCTTCGGCTTTGCATTTATATGGTTAAATGCGATTAGGCTTGGCTCAAATCAATTAATTTATCGTTGTTTTAATATAGGCGTTTTAATGGCGCCAATTATTTTTGCTACTGATATTCTTTGGTTTTTACCATTAATATGGCTATCGATGGAGATTAATCTCAGCGCAAAAATCACCCAAGTTGTTGAATGATTTTTTTTCGAATTTTTTTCGTCTATTATGAGAAATATTATTTTTTTATGGGTTAAATATGAATAAATCCTTAATATTCTCATGCCAGCTCTACTATCCTGACAGTCAGTCCACAAGTCAGCTTTTTACAGCCGTAATGGAGGGACTTGCTCTTAGAGGTCATGAGGTAAAGGTTTTTTGTGGCTTTCCCAATGGAGCATACAAAAATAAAATCCCCCGATATGAAATTTGTAATGGGGTCGTAATTGAGCGATTAGGTCTCCGGCTATCCTCAAAAAGAAGTTTTATTAATAGGGCTCTATCTTATACATCCTATATGGCGTGCCTTTTGCCAAAGCTTATTTTGACCAACGGAGACTGTCGTTTTTTTGCTGTCACCAATCCACCATTCTTGGCCTGGATTTTGTCCATGGCCTGCTTAATAAATCGGAAAAAATTTATTTTTATGTTTTTAGATCTGCACCCAGAGGGTTTAATTGCATTGGGTGCCTTGCCGGAAAAAACTTGGTATGTTCGTCTATGGAAATATTTAAATGGACTATCGTATAGGCGCGCAGAAAAATTGTTCGTTCTTGGTCGCGACATGATTCCAATACTTTCTCGAAACTATAGATTGGAAAGGTCAATTTTTAGATACATACCTCATTGGAGTGCTTCAGAATCTAAGAGCCCGATTTCTTTTTCTGAATCAAAATTCCCGAAAATCTGGGGTGTTTCGGATTCCTTTGTAGTGCAGTATTCTGGCAACATGGGTCTTTGGCATGATGTAGATACTTTTGTTAGGGCTGCCAAAATATTAGAACTTCATAAGGAGATTCAATTTGTTTTTGTGGGTGATGGAATTCGAAAAGAGAAAGCAATAAATCTTTCAAGGGAGATTAATGTTCAAAATATTCACTGGAAGGAGTTTGTACCGCTGAATGAACTTTCTGAAAGTCTAGCCGGTTGCCATCTGGCATTAATATCTTTAAATAAAAATTTAGAAGGTGTTGCCGTTCCTTCAAAGCTCTATGGAATATTAGCCTCTGGCCGTCCAGTCATTGCTCAGGTCCCTCAAAAATCAGAAGTTGCAATAACTGTGCTTGAGAATGGCTGTGGAGTGGTTGTTGAGCCTGGAGATGCAAAGGGATTGGCGGACGTCATTTATAGGCTATCGAGGGATGTGAGTGCTGTGGATTTAATGTCGGCTGCTGCATATAATTCCTATTGTGAAAATTATCATGCTCAGAAAGCGATTGATATTTTTGAAAGAGAATTGCTTTATTAAAAATTAATATGAAAAATATAATAGTAATTGGCGGTTCTGGGTTTATTGGAAGCAGACTTTGTCAGCGACTATCAACATCTTTATCCATGAGCTTTACGATAGTTGATAAAGTTAAAAGCGCTGTATTTGATGCTGAATCTATTGAGGCTGATGTTCGCTCTCAAAAGAGCTTAGAATCTGAGTCAATATTAGGGGCCGCAATTATTAACTTAGCTGCCGAACATCGTGATGATGTTCGGCCAATAAGCTTGTATGATGAAGTTAATATCGATGGCGCCAGAAATGTATGCGATTTAGCCCGCACAAAAGATATCAAAAAAATCATATTTACTAGTTCAGTAGCTGTGTATGGTTTTGCCCCACTAGGGACTAATGAATCTGGTTCAATCGCCTTTTTTAATGATTATGGTCGCACTAAGTGGGAGGCGGAACAGGTTTATAAGCTTTGGCAATCTGAAGATCCTCAAGGGCGGACTTTAGTCATTGTCCGTCCAACTGTCGTTTTTGGTGAAAGAAATAGGGGAAATGTTTTTAATTTATTGAGGCAAATTGCTTCTGGTAAATTTATTATGGTTGGAGACGGTCTTAACCGCAAGTCAATGGCCTATGTTGAGAACGTAGCAGCATTCTTGGAGTATTCATTAGATTTCAAACCGGGTGTGCATATTTATAACTATATCGACAAGCCTGATTTCACGATGAATTCCTTAGTTGAGCATGTTAATAGTTTATTTAATAGATCTACTGAGATTAAATTTAGAATTCCGTTCTCTCTTGGCCTTTTAATTGGATCCACTTTTGATCTGATTGCAAATATTACTGGTAAAAAATTTTCTATAAGCGCAATTAGAGTGAAAAAATTTTGCGCAAACTCGGTTTACGATTCAGCCATTAAGTCAACGGGTTTTATTCCGCCGGTACCTTTGATAAAAGCGATTGAAAAAACTGTTCGCTTTGAGTTCATTGAAGACCATAAAAATGAGCCAGTTTTTTATTCTGAATAGAAATTTTATTCAGCTAAGTGTCTTAAAACATAGAATTATTAAGGGTTCTTATTAATTAATTCATCGCATTTTCTAGTTTTAGATTGATCCTATTTTTAACTTTGATCGTAGTATCTACGACCATCTTGTCAAATTAAATGGCTTTATCGCTGCCCCAACCGCCTCCAGTAATCTTGAAGTCTTTTTAAGTCAATCTGCAGAGATCGTATAGATGTTATCTTTTAGATCTTCAAGACCTGATTATGGATAGAATCTTGCATAAGATTATCTGCAGCTTTTTGATGGGTTAATAATTACTTTTTATATATTGAATTTGCATAGCTACAGCGCCAGCTTTCTTCTTAGCTAATGCTGCTGCTAGGGCGTTATTAAAGTTGCCGTAAGTGCCCGCAACTATCCAAGCAGTGTAGGGGTTACTCATTTTGTATTGGGCTTTAAAGCTAGGGGGGCTCATGTTCTGTGTGCTTTCTATTTTGGCTAAGGTGCTTTGCGCTGTTTGGATCTTTTGCCGTGCACGTTCGGCTTTGACTGCAGCTTGTGCACGTTTGGCTTGATCCTTAAGTGATTTGATTCGGGCTTGTTCTGGGCTTAGTGGTCCAGCAGGTTTAATCGAGTTAAATTCAAAAAATCGCATCAAGTATTTAGTGCCTAATACCCAACTGCTGAATATTCGCTGGGTAGCAATATCACCCATTTATCTTCATTAAGGCATGCATACAGGCCCATTTCGCCAAAAGGAAAGTCCGCATAAGGGATACGCTTTTTAGCCAGGGTATTGCCATTCCCATCGGTAATAACGAGATTTCCAGAGCCATTGGCGCAGGTCAGACTGCAGCTAGTAAAACATTCATTATTGGGTAGGTGCATAACGTGACTGGCAATGGCGTCCATGAGCCAATAGCAGCCAACAGTTTCAGCCAAGTACTTGGTGGCCATCAGTTAACAATACTTTTGGCCACAGGGGGTAGTAGAACTCGGTGTCAGTAAATTGACTTAATTGACTCAAAACGTTGGTTTTTGATGTATTAATTTTTACTATACCTCATCGATAAGAAAGTATTACCGCAAGTAACACTTGTGATCGAGCCAAAACCTTGCGATTTTGACTCGTTTGACAGAATTATTCAGTTTTGAAGTTGGCCTTAAGTGCGCCATTGGATAGCTGGGTTTCTGAGCCCGCAATCAATAAATTCTTTAATGATGCAGCGAATTTAATGTATTTCACCCGTTAATTTTCCATTCCAATTTGAAAATCAAATCATAAGGGATCAATATGAACAAAATTTTATTAATGGCTTTAGTTTTGCTTAGTACATCAGTTTTTGCGCAAAATGCACCTTATGGAGACAGTCGAGATTTGCGTCAACGCATAGAGAATATGGCCAATGATGACTCAAGAGATTCTCGTGGAAATCGCTCAAATGACTCTCAATCAAATCCATCAAAAGGTGTTACCAAGACTGGTTTATCCCAATGCAGAGGAGAGTTTGCTTATTGTGGATCTTCCACATGTAAGCCAACAGGGAAAATGATTAAAGTCAAAGAGGATGGCGGAAAATATACCAGAGAGTATCCTGAGGCGGTTTGTACATGCCCAGTTATTACTAAAGAAATTGCATATCAAAATGGTGCCGATCTAACCAGATTCGCCACTCTTGATGAGGGCAATATGAATGGTTCATGCCAACCCCCTTCTAAAGATACTATTTGGTCATATGCATCTACAGCAATTCAGATGTTCCCGCAGGAGAGTACTAATCCACCATTTCAGATGAAGGAATATGCCATGCAAACCTGTCCTGCAGGTAGTGGCCAGGCTGTAAATTGCTGGGACTATCTTTGCAAAAGAGATGGAAAGAAAATTAACGGTGTAGAGGTTGCAACTTGCTACTGCCCAATCGGAGAAAGCATATTAGGGCATCCTGCAAAAGCATCTGATGATTTATTAACTGGTGCAGGTGCTTATTACAGCAATCCTTCACAGGCTTGCTCAATGTATCCAGTTAGCTTTCCAATCCAATAGCCATTGAGAGAAATAAGCGTTACTTAAAGTAACGCTTATTCACTTAAATGCACTTTGGAGCAACGAAGTGCTAAACGGTTGTTCCAAAATATCTTCGGTTTCGAAAACCAAAGAGTGAACTAGTACTTCTTCTAATTACCTTAAATCCACTACACAAAATACTACACACCGATAATGAAGCGCTGTAACCCATTGAAATATCAGTGGTTTTCTTTGGGTGTCTGCTCTCATAACCAGAGAACCTAAAGTAATCCTAAAACTAATAAAACGTTGGATGCTGAAAGGGATAGTGAGGTTTAGTCAGTGGAGCGTTACTTTAAGTAACGCTTGTGAGGTTCGAAAAGTGTGTAGGCAGCACTACACACTTTTGGCCAAGTTTTAATAAATCAAATAACCTACACTTTGCTATCTATGGACATGTCCAGAAGTTCTAGAAAAGCAAACCCTCATCAGAAATGGTGAGGGTTTTGTCCTTTCAGTGCTGCTCAAGACCTTTCATAGATCTTTAATTGGCTATTAATGCCCCAAACTGGGCAAAATAGTTCAAAAGTAGTGCATTTCAAGTAATTGTCGATTTTCAAGAGGACTAAGGTGTAATTGCGCACCTTTTGAAAGTGGATATGTCTAAGCACACTACCTTGACGATCAGCAGCAAAAACTATTCATCATGGTCTCTGCGCGGCTGGTTAATGCTCAAGCTTTCTGGCATACCATTTCAGGAAATAGCTGTTCATCCAGATGATGTAGATAACAGAGCAGAGCTTTTGTTGCTTTCACCTTCAATCTTGGTTCCCAGGCTCGATCATGATGGTTGCAAGGTTTGGGACACTATGGCTATAGGTGAGTATCTCAATGAACTTAAGCCTAATGCACATCTTTTGCCTAAAGACCCCGTAGCTCGTGCGCATTGTCGCTCTATCTGTGGAGAGATGCACTCTGGCTTCTCGGCGCTGCGTGCATCTTTACCGATGAACATTAAAGGTAAGTTTGAATCATTCAAAGTTTGGTCAAAAGCCCAAATCGATATCAATCGTATTTTGGTAATTTGGCAGGACTGTCTTTCTACTTATGGTGGACCTTTCTTGTTTGGGAAAGAGCCCACTTTGGCTGATGCCATGTTTGCACCAGTCGTAACCAGATTCCTGACTTACAACGTTGAGTTGGATAAGGCGAGCGAGCGTTATTGCAAGCACATCATGGCAATGCCAGAAATGAAGGAATGGGTGATGGGCGCCCTTGAAGAACCCGATGACATTGAAGAGCTTGAAGTGGAGTTTTGATCATGAATGCACCTGTAAAGTTTAAAAGTGATACTGAGTTTTCCCATGTAAAGCCTGGTGATACCCAGTTTCTTCCGGGTGGGCTTAGAGATTTTTTCTTATATCGTGATCTGGGGGTTGCAAAGGCAACCAAGGGAAAGGTAATCGCCCATTTGGTCAAGGCTAATAAGCCTCCAGTAGATGGAACAGGCTGGCACTATCACGTAGCTGAGTTCCAAATTGTCATCATGAACAAGGGATGGGCAAAGTTCATGTATGAAGATAAGGTGACCTTAGTAGAGGCGGGTGACGTGGTTCATCAAATGCCCGGTATTACTCACTATCTTTTCGATTACTCGCCTGATATGGAGTATCTCGAGATCGTAGGTCCGGCAGATTTTGGATCAATTCCAGTGGCTGTTGGCCCTGCTGAGGTTCCCGGTGTTACGCCATGGAAGTAGCCAGCAAAAACCCACTCGCATCAGATTTTACTGTCCTGTTTCAGCGGATCATGACCATGGCTGAAGAGCTTGACGGTATGCGTGAGTATTACCGTGAGCTCTATAAGAAGATTGAATCGGGCGAACTATCGTTGGATGGTGATGATGTCGATCTTCTGAAAACTTTCAACGTTGCTGGGTTTGTTAATTTGTCGATTGTGTCTGCACGAGCAGCGCAAACCGCAGCCATTATTGCCAATGATGTTTCACTAAGGAGGGTATTTGATCCAACCTTAAAAACAACTGAACGAGCCTTACGTCATATAGAAGGTCGCGTAAACAGATGATGTATAGGGCCTACCAAACTTTCTCAAACCTGCATGATCCTATTCGTCTCTTTGCGAAGGCGTCTGAACGTGTTTCTAATAATTGGTTTGGTAATTTCGCCTTAAATCCAATGCAACGTCTTGCCGCGCATTATGAGCAAATAGCTTTATTGGGCTTTACTCACACTAGACCGGATTTTAAGATTCATGCAGTACTGGACTCTTTTGGGGTAGAGCAAGCTGTCCAGGAAGAATTGATTCACTCAACTCACTTTTGTAATCTAGTGCGGTTTACAAAGCCGGGCATTGAGGGGCAGCCTAAGATTTTATTGGTAGCGCCAATGTCTGGGCACTTTGCTACTTTATTGGCGGGCACGATCAAAACGTTACTACGTGACCATGATGTCTATGTCACTGACTGGCTCAATATTCGTGATGTGCCGCTGAGTTGTGGAGAGTTTGATTTTGATTCTTATGTCGAGCACATCATTAACTTCTTAAAGATCATCGGCCCACAAGCGCATTTGATGGCTGTATGTCAGCCCACCGTGGCCTGTTTAGCGGCAACAGCCATCCTGTCTGAAGATAAGAGTCCTTATGTGCCAGCTAGCTTAACACTCATGGCGGGACCGATCGATGTTAGCCAGAGCCCTACCAAGGTAAATGAATTGGCTACCAGCAAACCCCTATCTTGGTTTGAAGAAAAGCTGATTGGAGTCATACCAAGCCAATTTAATGGCGTAGGCCGCAAAGTTTACCCAGGCTTTTTACAGCTCATGGCTTTTATGAGCATGAACCCAGACCGCCATGCCGAGTCGTTTAGAAAGCTTTATGAATACCGCGTTAATGGGGAAACTGAAAAAGCAGATGCTATTCATGACTTTTATGAAGAGTACTTTGCCATCATGGATCTTTCGGCAGCTTTCTATTTAGAAACGATCCAAAAAGTATTTATGGACCGCGATCTTGCTGAGGGTAAATTGATCTATCAAGGAAGATTAGTAAATCCCAAGCTTATTAAGAAAACATTTTTGCTCACAGTCGAGGGTGAACGCGATGATATCTGTGGCATTGGCCAGACCTTGGCTGCGCAAGATCTTTGTAGCGGTTTACCAGGCTACATGAAATCACATCACTTACAAGCAGGCGTTGGTCACTACGGCGTTTTCAATGGTAAACGCTGGGATGGACAGATTTACCCCGTTGTTCGCAATCACATTCAGTCAGCACTTTAAATTAAGGAGGGAATATGGTCGTTTATATCACTCGTAATATTGTCGCTAGAATGCGCCGCAATGACGGCACTGATAAGGGTTGCTTTCCCCTAAATCCTGGAAAGTATGAGGCTAATAAAACCAATGACGGCGCACTAGAAATTTTGCAAGATGTTGGTGAACCAGTCTATTTATTGCCATTTATCTGGTGGGAAAAGATGGAGCTAGGCGATATTTTGGTTGCTGCTTAGTTTGCAATACGAAAAGAAGACCTTTAATGAATTATCAATACATTAAAACTCAACAAGAAGATCTGATAGCGACTATTCGCTTCAATCATTATGGCAAGCGAAATGCTTTGAGTGAGTGCTTGATTGAGGAAATGCATCATGCATTAGAGGTATTTGGCAAAGAGGATGTGCGTGTACTAGTTCTTCGGTCAGACCAAAAGAATAAGGTATGGTCTGCTGGCCATGATGTTATGGAATTACCAAGGTCGGAGCGAGATCCTTTGCCAGCAGATGATCCTGTAATGGTCTTACTCAAGTCCATTCGCGCTTTTAGGGCTCCGGTTATTGCCATGGTTGATGGATCTGTTTGGGGCGCTTCAACCGATTTAATTATGAGTTGTGATATTGCTATAGGTGACCATGACTCTACGTTTGCAATTACCCCCGCCAAGTTAGGTCTCCCTTATACCGCTAGCGGTATTTTGCATTTTATGTCTAGGATGCCATTAAACGTTGTCAAAGAAATGTTCCTTACCGCAGATCCCATAGGGGCCAACCGCGCATTGCAAATTGGCATTCTCAATCATCTCTATGTATCAGGAGAGCTTGAATCAAAAACTTATCAGATGGCCAAAACTATCGCAAAAAGATCGCCTCAAGCAAACTCTGTTCTTAAAGCTCAAGCGCAAATGTTATCTGATGCGGCCGTAATGAATCCCGCTGTTTTCGAGCACCTTCAATCATTGCGAAAGAATGTTTATATGGGAAGTGACTATAAAGAGGGTATTACTGCATTCTTGGAGAAGCGTGAGCCAATTTTTGGCCAAGCAAAATCCCCGTAATGAATAAGCGTTACTTAAAGTAACATTTATTCCTATAAAACACTTTGGAACAACGAAGTGCTAAACGGTTGTTCCAAAATTCCTGTGGTTTTCAAAACCAAACAGTGAGCAAGTACTTCTTTTAAATCCATGAATTTGCTTACACACTTACTTACACACCGACACTGACCACCCGCAGACCCCCTGTTTATAAGGGTCTACCTTGGGCTTCTGCTCTCATAAGAAAGAAGCCCTAGGGGTCTTGTCACAAAGACCTCTGTAGATTCAAGAGGTTAGTGGTGAATTAGGTGGTTTAAATTCACTACACACCGCTTACACACCGGAGCAAAAACCGAGGTGTGTAGTAAATGCGGTTTTAGTGTGGTTTTGCAGTAAAAAACATCTGTAAAGGTGTGTAGTAAAAGTAAAGTTTTAGGGCCTATAGCTCAGTTGGTTAGAGCAGAGGACTCATAGCGAAAGTTGTGCCTTATGTGTGGAAACTGCATAAGGGATGGTGTCAAATTCGGAGAAAGCTAAAGGTAGAAATATCCAAGCTAACGCCGAGCCAAGCTTCAGCGTGAAAGTGCTGTTGAAGGTGTAGAGACTAGACGGCACCCACCTAAGTTCAGAAATGAATATGGTGAAGGCATAGTCCAGGGAGTGGTGAAAGCTACACAAACCGGAATCCTTTGGTCCCAGGTTCAAGTCCTGGTGGGCCCACCAGAAAGCAAACCCTCATCAGCAATGATGGGGGCTTTGTCTTTTATGACTAGTGATTTACAAATAAAACTCAAGCAAGATAGCAATATACTCATTTTCTGTGCCGCCGCC
>Ga0316224_1001929_pt1 | contig 20538 bp, 26 predicted proteins | sample TBH18013metaG_FD_206254 | JGI IMG/M metagenome (GOLD analysis project Ga0316224, IMG submission 206254) | Freshwater microbial communities from Trout Bog Lake, Wisconsin, USA - TBH18013 | ecosystem: Environmental > Aquatic > Freshwater > Lake > Hypolimnion/Profundal zone | place: USA: Wisconsin... | reverse complement strand
TAGTGTATTTAATATTCCTATAGGGAAACCTTTAGTAAAACACTATTGCAATATGCATAATTGAAAATTCCACGAAAAAAATCACAAAATATTTTGATAATTTGAATTTGTGCTCTATATTTGTAGAATATAATTTTAATATGTAGAGTAATGCAATTAACAAACGCTGAAGAGCAAGTAATGAAGTACCTCTGGAAGCTTGAAAAAGCTTACATGAAAGACATAGGTAAGGAGTTCCCAAAACCTAAACCAGCCACGACTACGATAGCAACTCTTTTAAAACGCATGATCGATAAAGGATTTGTTGCTTATAATCAACATGGTAGTAATAGGGAGTATTACCCGTTAATTAAAAAGACGGACTATTTCTCCAAAAACTTTAATTTAATGATTAAGGATTTTTTCAATAACTCCGCCTCCCAATTTGCCTCCTTCTTTACGAATGAGACAAATCTTAGCCTTTCCGAATTAGAGGAGCTTAAGCGACTTGTTGAAAAAAAGATAGAAAATCAACAAAAATGAAATTATTATGATAGAGTACATAATCAAATCGACTATTTGTCTGATTGTATTACTCGGATTTTATCATTTTTTACTTCAAAAGGTAAGAATCCCTATTTTCAATAGGTTTTATTTGCTTCTTTCTTTGGTATTTGCCTTAATAATTCCGATGATAAACATTCGAATGAATTTGAATCTTGTTATAAACCCTAAAATTCAAGAGTTTTCGAAGGTAACTGGGATTCTTATTCAAGGAGCAGAGGTAATTTCTAAACCTAATCAACTTTTAACACTTCGAAGCACGTTAATAACTTTATACATTTTCGTTACATCAATTTTATTGTTGCGGTTCATTTTAAATATTTATAAAATCATATGGCTAATCCGTACTAGTACAATATTGAATAATTCAAAAACTCAAATTGTTCTTGTTCAAGGGAAGACATTACCATATTCCTTTTTTAGATACATATTCGTAAATCATTCAGATTATGAGGGTGGTAGAATTGAAAGCGAATTATTAATACACGAACAAACTCATTGCTTAGAATATCATTCAATTGACATATTGATAGTTGAATTTGCTAAGGTCATTTTTTGGTTTAATCCTCTTATATGGCTTTTCAGCAATGCCATTCAATTGAATCACGAATATCTGGCAGATAACAAAGTTTTGTCGACTTGTGATTTAATTGATTACCAAAATACTTTATTAAAACTTGTATTGCGGAATAATTCAACATACTTGGCCAGTAATTTTAATTATTCACTAACAAAAAAACGATTAATTATGATGACGCAAAGAAAATCTCAAAGAGATGCTATTTTTAGAAAGATGGCTACTGTTCCTTTGTTCCTGATTTTGGCGATAACATTGGCCTTTGGCCAAGATAATAAACCAATAATAGGCAATGTAATAAATGCGGGAAATGAGTGGTGGTATCCAATTCTTAAAAAACATAATATTGAACCAAATGGATTCAATAATTTCGAAAAAGTTTTCGAAATGGGGACAAAGAATTCCATAAATAACAGGATAGTTACTTTGGAAAACGCTTTCTTTCTTATAAAAACCAATAATGATGAATACTTTATTTTAAAATCGCCATTGGCATTTCATGATTTGGATATAAATATCATTAGCTGCGATAAGGGAACACTTGAAACTTATAAATTGAATTCAGAAGATAATGAACCAATTGTAAAACAGACATTTACAAAAATTAAATTAAAAATAAGTTCGGATAAACCTACCTATAAAGCTGAAAGTATCAAATTAATTTTAAGGAATTAATCTGCTTTACATTACTGAGTGTCTTGCAACACTAGATTGTGTAGAAGAAGATATTCTTGAGTCTCTTGAGGATGTTTAAAATCAGATGGATTCCGATTATTCTGAACAAAAATTTCAACCAAAGACAAACGAATTCATATCCTATCTTATAGAGCGAAAAGATGATTACTTTGTAGAGAATGATGAGGAATCTGTGGAGGATTTTTATCCATATGACAGGTATTAGAACTGCAAATTATAGAATGGGATTTAAATTGATTGAAACTACTAATTTTGTTCTGCTTTTTTTTATGGGGAAAAGGGATAAAGATCATATTCGGTATTTATTTTTTCGTCTTTGTAGTCAACTCATGATAAAAATGAATTGTCTGCTCAGATGACTTTAAGTTAAAGAAAATAAAATCACTATTTTTAAATTTTATGTAAATATATGGTTGAATCCCCTTTTTTATAAATAATTTTCCAAGCCCATATCCTTCAAGTTCAAATGAACCCTTATAAACCCCTGCAAACGCAGAACCACCTCGCTTCATTCCAACAATTGGATATCCTTGCAGTGTATCAATTTGAACAATATCACTTATAGGATACTCAAATCCAAATACACCGCCTACCTTGAATTTGTTATCTACTATTTTTATTGATGGCCTCATAATCGCACTGGTAAGCAGAACAAACATTAAACCAATTGCAAAAATTAAGGCATACCGTCTTATATTTTTATCGTTGTCAGATTCATACACGTTATAATTTCCCTTTTTAAATCGAAACATTAATATTACCAAAACTGTCACGCCAATAATTAACCCAAGTGGCCACCAGACTGATAATCCAATATAATCTAATCCAATCTTTAGGAACACTAGAAACAATCCAAGAATAATTATTGCCCAATTTGTCCTTTTATCATATTGATTTAATATTCCTATTACAATGAATACTGCTGCTATAAAATATTCTGGAGTAAATTTCATGTTTTGTAAATTTTAAATTGAACATTACCATTAACTGTACAAAACTTTAGGGATTTCAAACCTTCGAATGTATCAACGGACTAGATGAAGGCATGTTAACAAGACATTTGGTAAACAACCTATAAACAATTGCTTTTTGATGCATGTTGGCTGTATTATCTAAGTTTTAATTGTTCAATAATCTGCAAATCATCAGGTGTTAACAAGACTTTCTGACTTACAGTTTTAATTTGGGTGTAATTTTTATTTTGGGTCCCGTAAAGTGTATTATTACCTAACCCATATGAATAAAACTTTCCATAATTACCAAATATCCCCCCTACCCCAAATGTTCTGAACAGACCTTTTACCTCTGACTTATCGACTTGTCTTACTTCAATAATTGAATGAAGTGAAATTTTCTTGTCAGATAAGGGTCTTTGAATTATCAAATAATCACTATCAATGGAGTAACGTTGGGGAAAATAAAAAAGATATTAAAATCGTTCCCACAAGAAAAATCAGTAAGCATGAATGCAGTAGAATTTGGGTCAGGTTTCCATGATCATAAATCAATTCCATTACGCTATTGTATCCGAGAAATCCAAATAAAGCGAAAGTACCGATAGTGATTATTTGAACCGAAATCCCCATTGAAGCTTTGTAATTCATACTATTTTTTAGCTTAACATATCAGACCATGGTTTAATCCAGAACCCTACAATTTTACCTGAATCATTCAGTGCGACTCGTATTTCCAATTTTTTATTACTTTTTTCAAAAACACTTTTTAAGCGAATAATTTGAATTGATTTACTGTTGTCTTTAACCCAAGTCTCTGTATATTCCAAAGAAACAAAATCTCCAAACTGGGTTTTAAGTTGCTGATAAACCATTTTTTGATTTTCTTCAGTAAGCTGATTTTTCATTACATCAATAGCTTCATCCTGAAAAATGTATGGTTTACCATTTTTAAGTTTATTCATGAAGTTTGATGCAAAATCTTGTGCAGTTTTTACTGTAGTTTTATCTACTTCTGAGTTACTCAATTTTTTAAAATCCTGACCAAATGAGTTTAAGCAAAAAAGAACACATGCTGCGAAAATAAGCGTAATTGATCTCATGATTTTTAATTTATAATTATATTAATAATTTGATGATTAATTTTGTGCAAATCTCTGATAATATTACACATATAGTGAATGAAATGATTAATCTCTCATTTTTCAGATTGCACGATATTTTAAAGGCATTGAATAATAAAATAATTGTCCAAACCAATGAAATTAAATAAAATCCATATACAAAATACATTTGCCATGATAGAACCATAAAGCTCTGAAAAAAAGGTATTATTCGTATTACAGGAGCAATTATCAATGGAATCCGAGATAATAATGTAGTGCCTAAAATATCAATAACCCGAAGTTTAGATTTTGAAAGAACCAAACCAGATATATAAAAGAATGCAGATATTAAAATCCAATTCGAAAAGCTTTCTGTTATAAAAACCCAATAATCAGAATCTTTAGCAAAATCAATATTTAAAAGTCCATTAAAATGAGTTCCTGTTATAAATGCTAAATAAGTGACGATTAACAATCCAATTAATCCCAAAATCAACGATTTAAATCCTGCAACCTGATTAAATGGATTATAAAAATTACTACTTCTCATCGATGTTAATATTATTTATTTTATTGATTATCTCATCAAGAAGATTTCGCACAGTCGGATAGCTCAGCTTCATATTTTGGGCCATGATTTTCAAACTACCACTTACTTTAACAAAATCAAGTATGAACTTTTGGTCATCAACTGATAATTGTGATATTATTGGTAATGAATATAATCCTGTAACTTCAGTTTGACAATTTTCGCAATGCAATTGCTTTACATGCAAAAGACTTTCGCAACTTGGACATTTTAGGGGTAACTTTTTATTCATTGAATTAAATTTGAACAAACATAATACAAATATTAATATTATCAATATAGAATTCAATTATATTTATTTATAAATTAATTTAATTTAGATATCTGTAGAATAGTGGGAGGAGACAACTCAAGCTTGTCTGTAATGGTTAAGCCGATTGCTTTAAATTCCCTCAAATGTATGTTAAATAAATGATGGCCAGCTATTAATCTCATTGAATTCCAATAAAGTTGTGAGAGGAAAGGTGAAATTTATATCCAATAATATAGGGTAAATTCTGAATCCTTCGATTCAATAATAAATTTTAATTTTTATGGCTATAAATTTAAGCCCACCAAATTTAACAACATTGATTCACCTGAAAGCATTCACGATGAAATTCTTGCATATACAGGTAAATACTTACCAATCAGAGCTGGTTCAGGATTATCAATTGATGATCCAGTAGTGATGCTGGCTCACGAAAATTATGGTCAAACTGAGTGTGATGTATTCTGGTTTTATCTAAGGGAGTATGCTTCTGTTGCATGGGTTGTTGCGAAACAAGATCAAGTAATTGTTGGTGATAGAAAAATTGATTGTATTGAACAAAGTGTAAGCGAAAATCCTGATAAGATGAATAATGCTTGGGTAGAGAAGTATTATTTCTATATTACTGATTATTTGTTGAATAACCTAGATTTGCAGTGATCCCAATGTATTAATTATAAAGAACGAGTTACGATGGGGAATTCATGAAGCAACTTAAAGACAGCCAACCTGTGTTCTATGCAGGGATATTTCAAGGTAAGTGGTGTGATCTTGATTGACTGGCTTGTTTTCTTCTTGAGCATTATTCTTAAATACGAAAACGATTACAGCAAAGACCTAGCTGAACTGCTACCGCACAATTTTAAACAGAAAGCTCAAAATTAAAACAAAACTATGTCTGAAGTCTATCATAGTTTTCTGAACATATTAGCAGATCGTTGAAAGTCTAACTGGATTTATTGGAGAAACAAGAAGGGGTTCATCATATTGTTAAGGTAATACTGATTACTTATACTTTTTTATATAACTTATCATTTTTCCTAATGACAAGAAAATAAAATAAAAAAATACAAAAACAAACTTGTGCCACTCTAACAAATGTAGAAGTGTGATAAGTAAATGGGAAACAGCAAAATAGAATAATTAAATTACTAATAAGAATTTTTTTCATAATAACCGCAATCTTAAAAGAATTATCAATGCTGTTTTTTCAAATATAAATAATAAATCAAAGAGCCACCAAAAGGAATAACTAATATTAAAAATAGATTGTTGGTTTTTTCTCTTTTTGTTAATAATTTACTTCTGTGTATATCAGAAGCAGTAAATAATATAAAGATTGAAATTGAAAATACCAAAATGTAAATAAATAAATCGCTCATAATAAAATATTTAACAGTTACAGACAAGGAGATGTTAGATGTTTATGATAATCTTCAATGTTCAATTGATTAGTGATTTTTTTTCACTATATATTGCGAATGTTGCTTTAAGAAAGTTGTAAAGGGCAACCGCTCCAATTGGAATTAAAACATTATAAATTGGCACCTTTTGAGAGAATGAGAAAGCTAACATAATACCACCTACCCAACACGTATCAATAATCGCTTTAATAATTTGTTTCATCTTTGACTAGTATAAGAAACGGAACATTCTTGTTATGCTATTGGAAAAATCTTGAAAAAAATAATTAGTGCTTCCATTATGATTAAAAAAATAGTAAAAGGAACTCTAATCTTTAAGATTTTAGGATATTGAGTAGCAAATATTTTGTCATATAACAAAATTAAAATGGCAACAATAAGTAATGTTTGGGCAATAATTTCAGCGACAGACCCAATAATTCCCTGATTGTGAATAGTAAAAGAAGCTCCAAATCTAAACAGAAGAGATATTGTTAAAATACTTACCCAAATGAATTTAGTTTTTACTGACATGATAAAAGCACTTTAGATTAAACGAAATTACTAAAATATTTAACAAAAAATTAAAAGTACCAACCAAAATTTATTTATTAAAATATATAATATTTACAACAATCTTTATACCGACCCTTTCTCAACTGAATATTCTGGACTATCATTGGACTCTCCACGTGATAATCCTGTTTTTCCTTCAGATTTCAAAATCAACCAATTAATTTGAGACCATTCATATATTGGCATCCAGGCCTCTTAATGTCAGCTTTTGCTAGTGTTGCAGGCGACTAGTTTGTGTGATGTATTTATTTCTTACTTAATGTTTTGCCAAATATTTCCATATGCTTATTTTGGTCATTAACCATGGCTACAATAAATGGGATTGCGTTTTCTGAACATACAACCTTATGTACATCTTTTATTTTATCAAAATTCTCGACCCAAATTAGTTCGTTGTATTTTCCTAGAGTAGGATCAATCTTAGGATTTTCAACTTTGAACTTATCGTCAGTTACCCAACCAAGGAATTTTAACAAGATTTTTAACTGAACACTTGATATCTTATAAATTGATTTCTTTAGTACTTCTGTCAATAAAGTTGTAAAGGAAATATGTTCTCTAGGAATGGAAGCTTTAATTTCTCCAACAATTTTATACAGTGGTTTCCCTTCTGTATCTGATATCTTCCCAATTTCTCCAGCTGAGATTGCATTCAATATTACACTAAATACTTCATTATCTGTCCTGTCAATTTCTATATCACTGCTAGATAAGATATTTTCTTTCCCATTATAGCCGTAGATTTTATTGAATTTTGGATTGATTATTAAGACTTCTCTTGGATTAATATCAAACATTTCGGGTAATAATTTTGACCAAATTTCCATAAACTCCTTGTTCTTTTCATTTGCTTTTATTTGAAGAAATCGATTGAAATCTTGAGTGGATAAGTTTGCAATCTCATTCTTGCTTGAAGTCCTATAAATAATTTCCCCCTTCTTGATTTTATAATCAGGGGAATCATTCAAGGGTATTAAAACTTGACTCTGTTTTTCAATTAGAATATAAAAGAATTTCCTTGTACCTGACTGAAAATATTGTAAGTCGAGACCAACACCAACCTTGGCGATTTTTTCAAATTTCTGTGTAATAAGGTTTAGGTCTATCTTATTTAGCAAGTCAAAATTATTTGAATTAAGACCAACATCTTCTAGTATTCCTTTAGTTTTGTCCTCTCTAACTCCTAAAATTATTATTCCTCCATTACCGTTGCAAAATGACAAGATATCTTTTGCAAAATTTCTCATGAAAATCTCAATGTGATCTGTGAGACCATAAAAGTTCAATTCAGCCTTATAATCATAAAGATTGTTCTCTTTAGGAAAAATTCCATGGTCTTTGAGGTTAGAAATTGTCTGAGTTACATGGTCTTTTAATTCACTAATTGTCATAATGTATAACATTAAATATATATATTATTGCATGGCATGGATATACATGCAATAAACCTTTCCTATTGTTCACACTAGTGATCCAAATCAATGTTGGGTATTATTTTTTGTAAATTTACATAATATTTAAAAGCAATACCAGTTATAGAAAATAGTCATTAACATATTCCTCAAATATATCTTTTTTGTAAATCATGCACGAGTCTACATAACATATTCTGCATTTTAATATTTGATAATTCAGTGTTAGTTGAAACTGGATTTTAAAGGGTAAAAATCAGGTTTTTTTTACCAGTTCATTAGTGGGAGGTTAATTTTATCCTAAAATAACTTTCATCCTATTTTAATCCTGAAATCGTTAAGATTGGGATGCTTTATTGGTTAATATTAATCCTGATTCAACCCAAAGAATTTATTTAGGATTTAATCATAAGTAGATAACATAATATGACTAACTTTGAAATCTCTATGTAAATGATGATCTTAAGTTTCTTTTAATTTTAACATCCTTACCTAATGAAAACAGAAAGATTAGATTTTAAATCTGTGCCTAATCCAAGTTGTATAAGAAATTGTAATAAAGAAGCTCGTCAAGAAATGACATCTGATGATTTGTGCAATGAAACTATTTCTGTAATAGATCAATTGCCAGTCAGATGTGTTGGTGAATGGGCAGTTCAGAAGATATTTCGTTTAGTTCAATACTTTGGTATTTTTTCTTCGGGAATGAAAAATAGCTGGGATGGAAAAATTAACTACATTGAAATTTGTTCTGGTACAGGAAGATGTATCAATAGGACTTCAGGTGAAGAGTTTAATGGTACAGCAATGTGTGTACTGGAGCATCCAAATTTTAAACACTTGCATCGTGCCATATTCATCGACTACAATGAAAGAGTAGTTGATACCCTTAACAAACGTATAGAGAATCGTAAAATAGATAGTGCGATAGCCATATTAGGTGATTACAATGATCCCATATCAATTTGTGAAAAGATTATTAAGGAGACAGCAGGGGTTGGTTTAAACTTAGTTTTTATTGATCCAACAGATTGCAGTGTCCCATTCACATTAATATCTGAAATTAAAAAATCACTTCGACACGTTGACTTTATTATAAATATTGCGATTGGGACAGATGTTAACAGAAATATTAGAACCACCATAATGTCGCCCATTACACATAAAACCGTAAAAGATAAATACCTGAAATTCTTAGGCTCAGATGCATTTTATCAAAATCCTAAAGTACAAACATATGCTGAACATGGTGACCATACTAAGTTAAGAAATTTATTTAGAGATGCATACACTGATAGTTTAAGAGCGATTGGCTATGTGTACTTTGATTTTAAACATGTCGAGAACTTCTATGATTTAGTGTTTGCATCATCACACGAAAAGGGTCTGGAGTTTTGGCAAAAAGCCAATGCCATCAAGATTGATGGACAACGCTCTCTTTTTTGACTATTTTTGCACCATGAAGAGCGGAAAGCAGGTGTTTGGAACAGAAGAGTGGGCGGTAAAAAATGCCAATTTTATTAGCGGTTGTTTCCATAACTGTAAGTATTGCTACAGTAAAGAAATGGCCATAAGATTTAAACGAAAAACATCAACTAACTGGGAAATTGAAGATGTTGATAATCGACAACTTTTAGTTAAATGGAAAAAGATTGATGGTTGGATTATGTTTCCGTCAAGTCACGATATCACCCCTTTGAGCTTGGAACATGCAATCGTGTTTCTAAATAACTTACTTGAGTCTGGGAACAAAATATTAATTGTAACAAAACCACATCGTCTTGTTATTGAGGAAATCTGCAATAAATTTCAAGCCTATCAGCGAAGTATTATGTTTCGGTTTACTATAGGGTCGACTAGAAATGATACTTTAAAATTCTGGGAACCCAACGCCCCTAATTTTGATGAACGTAGAGATTGTTTGTTGTATGCATTTAATCATGGATTCAATACCAGTATTTCATGTGAGCCAATGCTAGACAACTCGATTGAAGAATTGGTATCAATATTATCTCCTTACATCACAGATTCTATATGGATCGGGAAAGCGAATTTCTTATTGCGGAGATTAAAAATGAATGGTATTGATGATGCTGAAACACTAAACAAGGCAAACCTTCTCATACTTTTACAGTCTGACGAATATATTAAAGTTCTGTATGAAAAGCTTAATAGTAATAGCAAGGTTAAGTGGAAAGAAAGTATCAAAAAAGTAGTCAATCTTAAAGTTTCAACCGTAAAAGGGATTGACTAAAAACGCTGAAAGCAATTTTCCTTCTCTCCCCTTGGTTTAGCTCAATTTTTCTACTTCATCCAATTTTGAAGTTTCTGAATTGTCCCTTAAAAAACTTGTTGAAAGGGAACAAATGAGTCAATGAGTTATTCTCTCAAAAAAAAGGGTTAACTTTAGTACTATGCAGTTAGTCCTATGCAGTTTGTTAAAATGAAAAATATCCTTAATCAAAATTATTTCACAGCCCATTCCTAAAAGGGATAAAACAAGCATTATTCTGATGCTGTCCTATCCCCTGATTTGGCAATATTGAAATTACTTTAACATTGCTGAGACTAAGATATTAAGAATTCAGGCCAGAGTAACTCTTTTAATAAGATGATTTTCACACTAATTAAAAGTCAACATAATTCATTGAATTAAAGTTCACTCCCATCTGTTCATTCAAATATTTGCGAAACAAGAACTCTTTTGGATGGGTAAAAACCGAATATGGATTATCTTCACCACCATCCATTTTTTTTAGCGAATCTTGAATCGTTTGATTAATGTTAAGTGCTGCCATGTGCACTAACAGGTTCAAACACGCTGTTCTTAATTTTTCATCTTGATTTGATCCAATGTGTTGAATTAATATATTATCAATCTCTTCTTTAGTAAGATAACTATTAAGATTAATTGTAATATGCTCTGCCATTTCCTTTTGTTCCATTAATGGCATATAACGCAATAACAGATCTTCTGTCTGCTGATTAAAGATCATAGGAAAGATTTTTTCTTCAATTGATTTTGGGTAAATATTTGTATTCATAGTAATAAATTAACGATAAGACGCTATCATTTATTTATACGAACAATGGGGGGTAAATATTGAATTAAAGTGGAATAAAATGTAATTATTTATTTTATTTCCACTATTAATGTCATAATGTTCTATTTATTAGGAAATTAAACATTCAAATATTTTTTCATATTTTTTATCCAGGTGGACAAGGTACAAGATAAAAGTAGGTTTTAAGATGATTTTAATGACAGTGACAGTCGAAATCAGTGGCACTAAAACTGACTGTCACTGTTTCAAATATTGTTGAAAATCAGATTTCATCCTGTACCTTGTCCACTTACTCAGTATAGGAAATCAGTGCAGTTCTATTAGTGAACTAGTATTCAGTGTATTGTAATCATTGTCGTAGACTGGGGGAGAGAAAAAAAAAGATTATAAAAAGAAGTAAGGAGGTACAGCCTGACTTTGCCGTTCTAATTTTAAATATTTAATTCAGGATGGATAGTATTTCGGCTGGAGAGAGTGAGAAAAAGTCAGCTATTTCAAACAAGCTAAGTATATTAAAGTTCCTTGCATTCTCGACACGACTAATAGTGTTACGGTGAAGGCCTGATTCGACTTCTTCTTGGGATAAGTTCTCATTCAACCTCAGTTCACGCAGGTAACAAGCTATGGTATCCAATCTCTTTTGATTTTCTGGTGAAATAATCTTCTTCATGGTAATGGTTTACCAATAAATACTAATTAATTGTAATTCAACGTTTGATTATCAATTATGGCGTTTAATTGCACAAGAAACAAAATTCATGAACTGATGGTTTGGCCTATATAAAAACATCATATTGCATTACCATATCAAGGTGTTGCCTAACATAATGCTTTAATTATTAACATTGTATAGTTTTAACTAAAAGTGAACTGAAAAGAAAGAATAAGTGCAAATATCAAGAAGTCCCTCACCTGAATTTAAATTTTTGGAAGCCTATGATAAAGGTTGAATCATTAAAATCTGGGGTGATAAAATCTTTCGTTATCATTAAAGATCAAATTCAGTTGGAACTGTTCAATAACAAACAGAAATCAGAATTTGGTTTTTAATAACTGGCGAATAAGCCTTTACTCAAATGATCAAAGGCTAATTTTTGCGCATTTAATTCACAATGAAATTTTTTGAATTTTCTATTCTGTTTAAGGAATTACGATGAATCGCATTTTCAAGATCTTGTTGCATCAAATTCAATTTTAATATAAGCTCATAAATCAAACATTCAATAGCCTCCAATTTTTTTTGATTTTCTAGTGAATTAATCTTCTTCATAGTTACGTTTTTACCAATAAATACTGCACAATTAATTATTTTTCAGTAGGTACAATAACTGCTTATATACAGTATTTCCCAATACTATAACCCTGATTTATAATACCAGTAGAAACATATTTGAGCTTATTTCAGGCTAAAAAACACCAAAATATGGATATTTGGAGCTTTAATTATGCGAAAAAAGTGCCCACACGTGTGTTTATCAAGGGAATTCGGGAAAAGTAAATAGATATGCACAGAAAATGGTAAATAACTTGCACTGTTTTCGGTAAATAAGGCTGCACAATTTTAGGTAAATAACATGCTCAATGTTTACTAAATAACATGTACACATTTTGGCAAATAAGAATGCACATGGTCACTATTGTTTACAATAGGAATTCAAAATAGTGAGGATATTACCAATCAAAGAATTTACAACTGCTGGGTTTCTACTTTACCAGATAGATTCGATTAGTCGAGTAATCCTTCACCAACACAGTTTCTTGCTGAAACATTTTTGCCAGATCTTCAGCAACCCTATTTAACACATCTGTCGTAATTCCAATTATTTCAATGGATAAAGAAGATTCATCAAACATACTTCCACTTTCACTCTTATACCTTCCTTTCACGAAGTTTCCGATGGTCACCCCATAAACTTCATCATAATTGGAGAGTACCTTATTGATCTTCCTATCTTTAAATAGTTTATTTTTAAGTGTTTCCAAGCTGTTTTTGATATAGCGAACCACTCTATTGTTCGAAAGCTGAACTGCATTAACATTTACCGAAAACACTATTATACCACCCTTATCTTCAAATTCGTAACTGATTTCCTCAGTTAATTCTTTGTCCCCAGAAAGATCAATATAGGTTGTTTTGGCCGATACATCATTATTTCTCCTGATGGAAAAGCCATTGCGCTCCAACGCTTCCATAAAAGTTCTTGGGCCAATATTTTGATAATTTGATTCAACAACTCTTTTACGACCTTCTGCAGGCTGTACAATATTGGTATTATTCACCACATTGAACATCTCAAATAAATCTCTTGATTTTTTCATAATTGCATCGTTTACCAATAAATACTATGAAATTTATTTTTGAAAGTTATTTCTGGGATTTATTTTACCTGATAGAAGGTAATAGATCCTTTAGTACCAATTTCATTATTCCTCAAGCCTGTGGTTGAATGAGAATAATAAATAACCTTTAAAAACATACAAAACTAACGGTAATTGTTGAAATTACAGTAATAAGAGACGTAATTAATTTTAGATATAGTCTTATTACCAGGCATTTAATGATAATACCGAATAAATCTACATCAGAGAATGATCTGAAAATTTTACAAATCTTTAAAAAAGTCGTTTAATCCAATCCCATGATATTTTAGTACTTCCAGCAAAGTAATAAACTGAAAATTACTAATACCCAACTCCAGGTGGTTATATGCATTTCTTGACATCCCTATTTGCTTAGCTAATTCAATATATGTTAATCCCTTACCCTTCCTTAATTCTTTGACTCGCTTGCCGATTTCACGAAATATGTCCTGATGGTCAATTGGTATTTCTTTTGGTTTCATTGATGAAAATGTTTAGGGTGTAAATATAGATATTTTGCCCAATATAATAGGTATTACTTAAATGGCAAATTATGCCTATTATAATAGGTTTCATCGAAATGAAATTTATAATACCCACTATAATAGTTATTCTCAAAATGAAATTAACAATTCGAGTTATCATAGGCAGAAGTATTACTGGAATATATAATGCCTATTATATTAGGCAATACTATGATAAATCAATAGTGCCCATTAAAATAGGTATTATCAGATTGCAATTATTAATCCCAGATTTCATACGAATATTTAAATAAAAATATAATGCCTATTATAATAGGTTATATCAAATAAATATTTACCTTTGCCTATTATAATAGGTATTCATTAAAACTAATTAATATGAAAACACTGAATAAGAAATCGACTGAGATCCTAAACAAGATGATCTCAATGCAAGAAGATGGTTACGTCAAAATCGATAACACAGACAGTTCATTTATGCCAGTTTCTGTTGAGGTAATCTTCGAAAATGAATTGTATAAACAAATCTCATTAGCACACTATTATGAGCAAGAGAGCGATTTACTTGCTGACCCTGAGATGGTAATTATCTACGTAAAAGCATCAGGATTGTTTATTCCATCATATTTCAAGCAAGATAATCTAGGAGTTGAACAGGAATCAGTTATAATGAATCTAGGAGAGATTCGGGGAGTAAGAACAAAGATGCAAGCAGACCATACCTCTTTTGCAAACATGTGGTTGAAGAATATTAAGCACCAACAAAATCTTTAAATCCATAAATCATGAAACAAATCTTACAGCCTATATCTCAGGATGTTATTGCAGAAGTTCAGATTTCGTATTCATCAAAAACGAAAAGTGCTGATCGTGTCAAGATAACTCGTTCCCATGAAGCAGTAAATGCTTTTCGTTCATTCTGGCAAAATATTGAACATGTTGAGTATGCATACCTATTATTATTGAATCGCCAAAATCAGATCTTAGGTAGGTACTTTCTGGCAAAGGGTGGAATGACTGGTGCAGTAATTGATACCAGAGTAATTTTCCAAGTAGCTCTAAAAGCAAATGCGACTTCAATCATGATGGCACACAACCACCCAAGTGGAAATCTCCAGCCTTCAGATGCAGACAGAAAAATTACACGACAAATAAAAGAAGCTGGAAGCTTTCTTGATATTCATCTTATAGATCATATTATTCTGACTGAAGAAAGCTATTTATCTTTTGCTGATGAAGGATTACTGTGATTCAACTTAATGAAACCAGAAATTTAAAATAATACCATGAAAACAAAAAATCACAAAATCGATAACATTCACTTCTGGTCAATAGTGAATATTATATACCTAAACAACTGTAATACAATTATATAATCAATATCAGATATATCAACTCAAATATTAATATTCACTTTCAATCATTTACAATTAAAAATGAACATATTATGAGCAAAAAATTCTCCACAACAACAGCCGACCATTTGGAATGGAATCAATCCATGAATTTAATTCGTAACCTTTATACTGATGAAGATTACAAGATGTCTCTCCTTGTAGCCTTTGGTTCATTCTGGGGACTTCGGATTTCAGATATCTTGAAACTGAAATATGCACAGGTTTACAATCAAGATGAACTGACATTGATCGAACAGAAAACTGGCAAAACCAGAGAGATTAAAATTAATGCCCAATTGAAGAAGCACATCAATGACTGTTACTTAAAACTCAAGCCCAGGTCTCTTGATGAATTCATCTTCACTAGCCAGAAAAACTGTGTTTACTCCATCCAACGAATTAATGTCCTTTTGAAAGAGATGAAAACCAAGTACAAACTAAATATTAAGAATTTCAGCAGCCATAGCCTAAGAAAATGTTTTGGCAGAGAGATATTCAATCGCTCTGGTTCAAATGCAGAGTTGGCGTTGGTTAAACTCAGTTCATTGTTCAATCATTCCAATCCAGCGATCACTCGTAGGTATTTAGGGATTGCAAAGGAGGAACTGATGCAGACCTATGATGTGCTGGGATTCTGATTCATTTCATTCTATTTATTATTTAGATTCATTATATTTAATTAACGTAAAATATTTTGAAAGAAGACAATAAGGTATTATATTTGAAATGGTTTTCTACTTAGATTTAGGTTAGTTTAGTTAGTTTTATCAAAAGGATGGAATCTCCCTGATTCTGTCCTTTGCAATTTTAAAGAACCAGATATCAAAAAAACCTTCAACCCGTTTTAAAACTGCACAGCTTAGGGTGAAATCTGAAATCCTTTTTAATTCAATTCATACAAAAACAAAAGAGAGTTAAAAGGAACAAAGTACAATTCGCCAGAATTAATGGAAACAGTTGCAACCTTTTCAATTCTTTTGGTATAGGACAGATTATAAAACAAAAGAACTTCACCTTTTAAACTAAAGCCATTTGTTTTAATAAGTGTACCATCACTTTTCAGATAAGCATTAAAGTAAACCTTTTCCCAATGAATTACTTTTTCTTCCATGCGATAAGTATTTAAAGTTATTATCGAATATACAAATATTAAAGGACATTAAATAGTGCTTTGAAACAATAGGGGTGCAATCTAAACTCTACCTGATCGTTTTTGAAGGTAGCTTACATCTACAATTTTTCTATTTCCATAAATGTTTATGGGAAAGATTCTGGGTTTTGTCTTTAAAGGGAGATGGATGTAAGTTTAAAATTAAGCCAATAAAATTAATACCAGCACATTTGAGAGCTGAGTTTGAATTGAATCGAACAATCTGGCATTGTACAATCATTGGAGGGGGTATCCTGTTTTTAGATGGCCCACCCCTGCAGGCAGGTACATGGTGGGAGCGTCCAGCATGTGTTTTATTGCATTAGAATTTCAATGCTGCAATAATTCTTAATTAATAAAAAAAATTACAAATAATTTTTAGATATGTAAATAACTGTTTTATAATAAATTATAAAATTTTATAAAACTATAAAAATTAAATTGCTGGTATAAGTAAAAATTTAAACAGCAATTCTGAATGCATGATTCGCCATTTAAGCCATTATCAATTAATATTAGGGTTACATGCGATTAACCAAAGAAGTTCTCAGAATTGCCTTTATAGTGGGATGAAAATGGAATGATCTTAAATTTATCCTCCACCAAACAACTCATCCAAGAAATTTGCGGGTAAAAAATTATGAGTAATTGTTAAATAAAAATTTATTAGTTAGTTTTGACTTTTTAACATAAAAATAAAAACGAGTTACTTACATGCATCCCACATTATGTTTGATCTCAAACGAAAAACAAAGAAAAGCTTATCTGATACTTATGGAAAGTTAAAAGATGATTCGTTTAATTTTGAACTCATTGAAAAATATTTTAAAAAGAGAAACAAAAGCAAAGCATTTCAGGTATTGTCTGATAAAACCTGTAATGATTTAGATTTCAATGAATTATTTATGTTCATTGATAGAACAACATCGAAGGTTGGACAACAGGTTTTATATGATACTCTTCGAACGATCCCACATAATGAAGACAACTTCATTAAGCAAGAGAAACTAATTAATACTATTGCTAACGATGAAAATTTGAGATTAAATCTCCAACTTCATCTGAGCAATTTGGTCAGATATGATACGTATTACATCTCATCATTATTTCAAGCGGATCATATAAAAGAGCCAAAATGGTTTTTTATTATTCGGCTGTTATCCTTTACAAGCATATTGTCGATTTTATTGATACCATTTAATCCGCAATTGATGTTCGTTTTATTTGGCGCTTTCACTATTAATATCGGTATTCATTATTGGAATAAGCGTAACCTTTATCAATATACTGGCTCAATTCCACAGTTGTTAAAACTAAATAGAGTTGCAAAGGAATTTTTAAAATACAAATTATTCGATGAGATTAACGAGGATGTATCTCATTCAATAGCTGTTATAGATAAGTTAAGAAATCGAATGTCATTTTTTAAGCTAGAAGCAAAATTCGAAGGTGATTCAGAAATTGCTTTTTGGACAGTTTTAGAGTTTATTAAAATAATTTTCCTACTAGAGCCATTACTGCTATTTGGAGTTTTAAGGCAATTGGATACAAGAAGAAAAGAGATCGAACGGGTATTCTCTTTTGTAGGTTATATTGATTCAATAATATCAATATCTTCATTAAGACATGGACTAAAACAATTTTGCTTGCCTGATATCAATAACAAAATCAAAGAATTAGATGCCATAGAGCTTTATCATCCATTGATAAATAATTGTATACCTAACACTATTCAGGTAAATGGTAAATCAGTTCTGTTAACTGGCTCTAATATGTCTGGAAAGACTTCCTTTATACGAACCATTGGAATAAATGCCATAACAGGATTCACAATTAATACATGCTTTGCTTTGCATTTTTCGATACCAAGAACTAATGTGTATTCAGCCATCAGAATTAGTGATGATTTAATGAATGATAAAAGCTACTATTTTGAGGAAGTCTTAACCATTAAAGAGATGATTGAAAGTAGTGGCAATGGTCACGCCAATCTATTCCTACTCGATGAATTATTCAAAGGAACAAATACTATCGAACGAATTTCAGCAGGTAAAGCCGTTTTATCGTCATTAGTAAAGGCAGATAATATTGTTTTTATTTCAACTCACGATATAGAATTGGCTGAATTATTAAAAGATGAATATGAATTATACCACTTCAGTGAGAAAGTGGATCATAAAACTGTTGATTTTGATTACAAGCTGAAGGAAGGAAAACTTACAAATAGAAATGCCATCCGAATACTGCAAATAAATGAATATCCTGAAGATATTATAAATGAGGCCATTAAAATATCAAAGGAATTAGACGAGCTTAGCGAGCTAAACACTCAATAATTCATTGGGTAATATGGGATTAAGTGACCATATAAAACCATCCTAATTTTGGAATTCCAGGTTTAAAATAGGACAGTGATTAAATTAGGATAAAGTAAGTTGCACCAAATAATTCACCCACAAATTTTACAATTCAATGATTAGTTGTTGTTGGAGTAATATAAGATCGTGCAAATGCCGTTTAACACCCAATTATTACACCAAATAATTACAGGTAATTTTTCAATGGACTGAACTCTATCCTCCCCTGTAAATTGGAGGTAATCAAAAGGGACGTTTATTTGGTTATATTGTAGAAAGAAATCGGTTACAAAAAGGTAAGGTAGCAAAATATTTAAAATGTATTTTGTACTAATTATTATTCTCAAGGACATTTTCGATCATTTAAATATTATGTAAATTTACAAAAAATAATACGCAACATTGTTTCGTATAGTTAGCTGACGGTTTTAGCGATAGTGAAGATTTGTTGCGGGTATAAATATGTTGGCACTCATTGTAAAAAAACGCTTCTATGAAAATTTATTTGTTGATTATAGCGTTATCGGTTGGATTTAACTTCATGATTTATGGACAGAGTCAACGTGATTCTTTGCCGACAAAGATTATCAGAGTGGATAGTTTAAAGGATTTAGATAAATTGACTTTCAATTTTTGTGATTCGTTTTCTATCGAAGTCAATGGATTATATCCAGTCTTGGACAAACTGCCTTCGTTGATAAATGATAGTACCTTGATAAAGGTTTTGTTAATTAAAAAGGGATTTACCCAAGTTGACTGGGGCTCTGGCAACTGGGAAAAAGGTCCAAGATTTTTATATTTAAAGTTCAAAAAAGGTGATTGTACCTGTAAGACATTTAAAAAGTATTACTACAACAAAAAGATGAACGATGGATTTTATGATTTACGGATTTCTGAAAGAATGATTTGTAATTCTGATAAATTCATGGATGATTAAAAAAACAACGAGTGCCAATCGAGTAGCCTGCCCTGCCAGTAAACACTGACAGGGAGAGGCTCTCACACCACTGTACGTACGGGTCTCGTATACAGCGGTTCATTAAGATGAGGGGCAATTTTCTCGTAATAGGTAAGCATAGCCATGTAACCCCTTTTTCGTAAGCGGTCTAAGGTGATTGTAGTAACCAAAATCGGACTCTGGGCAACTGCCCATCCACCCATACGGGTTCTGCTCCATGAATAGGCATGATCATGGTCAATCCCCAATCGCAGCAGGTTTTTCCTTTTCCGTTCAGGTTTCTTCCAATGATGCCAGATACAATACCTCAAGCGATTTCGCAGCCACCCATCAAGATCTTTCAGCTTGCCCTGTATACTTGCCATACGGAAGTAATTGAGCCAGCCCAGAGCGGTCTTGTTGAGCTTTTGGATACGTTCATCGAAGGTACTTGGAGTAGTCTTCCGTGTGATGACTTTGAGTTTCTGCTTGAGCGATTTCCAACTTTTATCGCTTACCACCAATTGGTATTTCCCACGTTCACCCTTCACATAGGTGGGGACGAATCCGTACCCAAGTATCGTGAAGTTTACAGGTTTGCGTATTCCGCTTTTCTCCCTGTTGATCGGTAGCTTCAATTTGTCCTTTAAGAACAAATAGATGCCATTTCCAATCTTTCGG
>Ga0316224_1001923_pt1 | contig 20626 bp, 26 predicted proteins | sample TBH18013metaG_FD_206254 | JGI IMG/M metagenome (GOLD analysis project Ga0316224, IMG submission 206254) | Freshwater microbial communities from Trout Bog Lake, Wisconsin, USA - TBH18013 | ecosystem: Environmental > Aquatic > Freshwater > Lake > Hypolimnion/Profundal zone | place: USA: Wisconsin... | reverse complement strand
TGAGAAAGGGAAGGCCCGTGATAATATCGTCGGCAAGCATTGGGGGGAGGCTCCTGGGATCGTGGTTTGGCGACTAAATCTTAGCCGCTTTTCCCCAGTGCCCCCATCTTTGAGGTAGACCCGAAAAACAGTTTCCAATTGGGGGATCTTATCCCCCTTCGGCCACCAACCAATCTCATCTTCACCAGGGCCGAAGACGGCCCCTTATCCCTGAACCACTTACCCAGATGCCCTTATTATATAACTCCCTTTATATCTATAAAGAAAAGGGGCTGTCCGAACTGTCCAGACTGTCCGAAACCGTATTAATTCAATAGTTTATAAAAAATCTCGTGCTGTCCGAAGCTGTCCGAAGCTGTCCGAAGCTGTCCGAAGCTGTCCGAAAAAAAGATTTTTCCAATTTCGCGGACACATAAGCAGAGCTACCACACGGTCGCATCATTCGAACTCAAAAAGGATTTAAACCCCCTACCCCCTATGGCGCTTTGCTGGTTTTTCAATGACTTGGGTGACGTATTCAAACCCGAGGCGACCGGTCGGGGCACTGCGAGCACACCGGCAGTGCCGCCGATGGCGGATTTGATTGCCTGACTGGGCCGTCAACAGGAAGATTAGATTAAGTCATTGAAATAACAGGGCATAAAAAATCAAGCGCCGCCCGCAGCCTTGAAGCCACTCAATAAAATCAGCATCTTAGCTAAATCTTGCATTATTTCTCACCTCAGACAGCCTCAACACCGACCGATATACCGCGCACGGACACACCACCAATGTCTTGTGGAAATCCAAGCCGAAGGGGGTGCGGGGCGAGGCTACGAGACTGTCGAAAATGCGAAGGATGGGAAAAAGTGGATTCATGGCCAGTCACCACCCCGGCATCTTGTTCGGTCTCCCTCGCGGGCCTTAATCCCCCCTTACGGGGACGTACAAGCGGCTTCCCTACCTCATGAATCCACGCGAAGATTAGTGGCAACGGCGAGAAATGACAACGATGCGGTGGATCACGACGCTTCGGGTTTTCGAATGGGCATACGGATACTGATCAAACGGCTGCGATCACTGGTGGTTGCCCGCTTGTCGAATTCCATAATGATTCCGTCTTGGCGCATAGGCCCCTGGCCGCGCTGCAACCGCTTCTTGAGCGTCACCGGAGTCGGCCAATAGCGGGACGAATGGACCTTGCTGTCAACGTACTCCTCAAGCGCGGTCAGCAGACCGGTTGCCGTGCCCTCAAAATCGCGGTCATGAACCAGCTTGCGGATTGCTTCTAAAACGGGATCGGCCTCGATGCTTGCTTCTACAGAGGCCTTAACATTGGCTCTGGACGCATCCATAAAATGACCATCCTCCCAACCCAAGGGATATTCGGCGGCCGTTGCCCATCGGTCAAAGTCAGCCATACGTGACATGGTATCAAGTTTGATGGTTTCCAACCGCCGCATGGCCCCGCTAACGCCGTCAAGCAATGCTCCCAAGATGAGCGGTAGGCGTTTGATAACGTCCGTCCAGAAATCGGATTCAGCACGGCGTTTGTTATCGGGAATGGCTGGCAGATTGATTAAAATGGCGCGACTTGCCAAATCTGACCGATTGGCGAAGTCAGGAATCCCATTCAAGATGATTGGCCGCCATCCTGAAAAAATGCTCTCGCCCTGATCACTGTAAAGCTCGCGGCTGGAGAACCCTGCACCGGAAGCAATCTGACACAAACCATCACTCAGCCACCCTGGAATTTCTGATATATTATCCAGGACCACCATCCATGAATTTCGAGCCATACTAACCAAATCCCGTCCGTCCTTGGGGCAGGCGCGAATCGGTGCGACGTTGGGGTCAACGAGCATTCTTAGCAACCTTGACATTGTGGACTTGCTGCTACCTTGTTCGCCATTGACAACCAAGATCGGATAAGGCCCCTTTGGCCGCAGGGCGGACACCAACCAAGACACGATCAAATGAAAATCATTTTCCGTCCGTAGATTGGTGAGTTGGCGCAGATCCTCTAAATTTTCCGCACTTTCTGGGATAGGCAAGGCTTGCATAGCCGGGGACCGTATGAACTTCACATCGGGTGAGTCGACCACCTCCCATTTATGCTGCGTGATCTTGACTGCCTTCCAATCAGGGCGCCCCAGATCCAGGAAATAAACGTTGTCGTCGATATAACCAACACGAAGGAAAGTGGTGTATTGATTGCCTTGGTGGATGGCGCGAGCCTCCATGACACGCAACGCATCTTCCAACATCTGACTGCCGGGCGCGCGGCCCGTTTTGGAATAGGCTTCACCGGACAACCAAATTTTAAAATCACGGGATCGCACCGACCAATTCTCAACATGGCCGGATATGGTGATGGAGGCATAAGCTTGCCGATCTGGCGAATGCCATAATTCAAGATCATCAATAAGAGCCAACACCTCGTCACGTTGCGACGGCTTGCGCCCGCGACTTGAATTTTCCGCCCCCTCGGAATCTTCCTTTTCGGCAACACTGGCCGGGGCGGTCCAGGGTTGCGCGGATTGCACCAATTCTTGTGCCTTAGCGGTGGTCCACTTTTCAGCCAGGGCGTCGGCAGCATCCCAACCATCGGAAACACCGGGCGGCGGGGTGATGACGCGGATGGATTCGGCTTGTTGGACATTGACCAACCGGGCCACGGTTTCGGCATAGTCGCGCCCCGGCTCGTCGTTATCCGGCCAAATGACGACCCGGCGCCGATGCAGCGGATTCCAGTTCGCCTTACCCGCGGACTTGGAGCCGTTCGGACTGGTGACGGCGACGAAATCCGGCAAAAGTTTCTGGCAAGCATCCGCCGATTTCTCGCCCTCAACCACCAAAACCGGTGCATCGAGCCGGGCCGCCAATCGATCCAAGCCGTACAATGGACGCGGATCAGCAAAGCCCTTCCACCGCCATTCGTACTTGCCGTTATCGCTGTGCTGGCAAAAAGTCAGCGGCAGAATGGTCTTTGCACCCGCGTCATCGTTGAACCGCCAAATTTGCCCCAGCATCTCACCGGTTGCGTTGCGATACGTCCACAGCGCCGCAGGCTTGCCCCTGGTCGAATGCCCCGTCGGTGGAGGTGGAGCGCTACCGGGAACCGGGGAAAGCGGCACCCATTCTCCATCAGGTTTGCGTTTGCCGGTGGATGCGGCGCTAGGCAATGGGGCGAACATTTCATTATCAGGCATAGGGGTCGACTCCCAGCATTTGGGCGATGTTCTTGGCCGCTTCGATTTGGGAAATGTTGCCCAGGAACGCGGCTAGGCTCACCGGATCGCCGCCCCGATCGTTCGTGGCGAAATCCGACCAGCGGCCTGTGTTTATGTTGACGCGGAAGCTTCCGGGTTTCCGGTCGGCGCGGCGGGGATTCCGCGCCGTCCATTCGTGCCCTTCTTTACGCCCATCCGGTAGCCATCGGGCCAGCAGTGCGGGTAATGAAACAAGCGCCGCCCGGTTGATGGCGTCGAAATCGATCGATTTATGGGGCGACGTCATTTCAACGTCTCCAAGTAATCCGGCAGAATAAGCAGGGAGCCCATCAACAGGTTTTCAAGGTCCTGACGAACAGCGCCAACATCCAAGCACGACAATTCCGCAAGCATCGTCGGAATACCATGGCCTGTTTTCCTGACAATTCCGTCGGCGGTTTCAAGATAGCTTCCAAAGCTCCACTCGCCAGATGCTAGGTCGATGCACAGTTCATCGTGGCGCTGGGTACAAGGGTCGCAGTGATCAAGCGTCCAGTACCGGCCCCTTTTGACTGTTCCTTTGAATCCGGTTATGTGCCGGAGGATCGCCAGGGACACCACCCTTGAAAGATCAAACCGATTATGAAAATACGGCATGTCCAGGAGTGGGTGACGATGAAAAATCCAAAAGCAGTTGCGGGCGTCGGCGGCGTCCATCACACCACCTCGCTGGTCGAGGTGCGCTTTTTGGATTCGATCCAAGAATCGACGTCGGCTTTGTCGTAGAAGACGCTGCGGCCTATCTTTACGAAGGGCAGACCAAGCTTGCCGGTCACTCGGCTCTGTTCCAGCGTCGATTCGGCCAGACCGGTATAGACCGCTGTTTCGGCGGTCGTCATAAGTCGGCGGAGATTTTCTTTGTTCATTTGTCGTCCTCTTGAGTTACGCCCTGTTGGGCAGAGGACTACCTATGTTGCACACAATAAGATGCAGACAAAACGTGCATTTACGATTGCAGCTTAATTAATTTGCGGCTTCTTTTTTGCCGGTTTTCGGGCGATGCGAGGCGTTTACATTGCCTTCAACGAGCGCGGTGCACCATGCATCCGCGTTCGCAATACCTTTCTGTTTACACCATTCCCGACGCTCATTTCGATTCGGCCACCTGCTTTGAGGACTGGATTTTTTAAAATCTTCCAAAAACACCTTGAAATCGCCTTTTAATTCTTTTTCGTTTTCTGTACTCGCTTGATTCTTTTCCCCTCGGCTTTTCCCCTCGGCGCTTGTCTTTTGGTCGTCACTGCCAGGACCATAACCGAAAAATTCATATGCTGCCCGGACGTTGGCATTATCTCCACCACACGCATCGACTGAAGGATTATTGGCGTCGGCGGCATTGGCCGACGAAGAACAATCGGTTGCCGAGGACAGTATTTTCTCAGCCTCTTTCAGGGCGAATTTGCGTTTAAGCACACGCTCAATTGACGGCCTTTTATCCGCAGACGGTGGGGGCAAAGGGCAAATCTTTATTGCGAAAAGAGTTGCCACCCCTTCCGGAGCATCTGAATTTGGCGAAGCACAATCGCTGTTAAAATCGAACCGATAATAACACCACAAATCGACTGGAATTTTTTTGTCCCGCATCAAAGAATCGGATCGCCCCCACAATTCAAAATCGCCCCGGCGCCAGGCAATCAGAAAGTCTTGCTGATCTTCCTCTTGGTCCGCCTTAAATGATGTTTCTGAATACCTGTATCCTGAGGTACGTGGTGGGTTGGGCAGGCACCACTCGGACAGTGAATAACCTGTCTTACCATTAGGTAAAGTGTGTCCCGTTGATAATGGGCTAGTTATCGGCGGATTCATATCATCGTCCTACACGATGCCCTACTGGAAAGAGACGCGGCGGCCGATGTAGGAGATCGGTGTTCGGGTGGCCGCCCTAGCCGCGCCAATTGGGACAATAGACCGGCATTCTTTGCAAACGCAAGAAGCAAAAGAACAAAGGGGCAACATGGTTTCGGCCTTGGCCGGTTGACCAGCGGGCGCTGCTGCTTACGATTACCGCGTGTCCATTGGGGCCGCCGTTTCTTCAAACTCTTTCGCGTAGTCGGCAAGAAGCTGGTGGCCTGTTTCCTCGGCAAGCGCGTACAATGCGGCGCTATCGTTGCTCGCGATGGCATCAACGGCCCGAATGAAGAAACATTGATTCTTTGGATTCAATCGATTGAATTTCTCGTAGATGGACGCCATAAAAGCCTCCCGTTCGAGTTCCGCGCTGTCTGACTTTTCTTTTGCCGCGATCATGGGGCACCTTCCATTTCGGCAAGTCTCTGGCGCATGGCGCTCACACTGGGACCGCCGATCGCCCGCCCTATATCACATTTCGGCAGATCGCCAGCCTCGTGAAGAGCGCATAGGATTGAAATCAGGCCGGTCCGCCAAGGAAGAATGTCTTCCCGTTTATACGGCCCCGCATAATAAATCTTGTGCGTCACAATTGCGGTCAGGGCGCAAAGCTGCATCATCGCTTCGCTGGCTGTTTTAGCGGGTACGGACAAAATAGCGGGAAACATTCCTTGTGCTGAGTCCTCTATGATGTCGACCGGATGACCGCCTCCGTCTAACAATTCCGAGTCAGACATCGATAGGGCTGGGGCAGACATCCCGACAACGCAGCGGTAGGCTTCCCACAATTTAGTGACGGATGGTTTGCGTTTGGTCTTCATGATTCTTTCTTCTCCTTAACAACGATCATGTCCTTAAGTTCTTCCATGATGATTTCGCGCTCGTCATTGATGCTTTGACCTAACCAGTAGAGCGCCCGTTCGGTTAAAGCATTGACAGCGTTCTTTTAGGCCAGCGCCATGAGTACATCGGAAATGCCCCCCAGGTCGCTAAGCGCACTCGAAAGCCGCCCACTCACATATGCCATTTGCTAGTCTCCCATGATCGATTACCACCGCGCCCGATCGGCGGGATTGACGATAACCACCCCGATTACCTGGGGCGGGTTGATGACCCGGGCCAGCCGGATCAAAAAGCTTGCTAGGGCCTGTCTCATGCCTGATCCACCATCAAGAGGTTGACGACGGGAATGGTTTGCGCCGATGCACCGACTCGGATGCGGCGATCCACCATGTCGGTCAGGATGTCCAACTGGACGGAATCCAGGTCGCTACAGGTCAGCATGTCGCAATATTCCCGCAGCGCCTCGTAATCCCCGCAGCGACGGATAGCGCCGCGCATGGTGGCGATTTCATCGGCGGTGTTGGAAAGGTGAAATTTCATGGTCATTGCCATTCCCTTTCTTACCAGTTGAACGAAGTCGGGCCGTTGCTCCAACGAGCCCCACCAGCGCGGGCGACAGCGGCGGCGCGATGGACGTTGCTGTTTGCCCATTCCGACCGCACGGGAGCGGCAACAACCGGACGCGGCGCGGTTTCGGCCATGACCACCTTGACGATTTCCCATACCTTGCGGAGGGCAACTGCGAACGCGGCGCGGACGGTCGGATAACCCGACTTCCAAGAGCGGGCCATTTTCCAAGCGGTGTGGAAGATTTCGCTGCGTGTCATGGGGAGCGTCATTTGCTTGCGTCCTTGGTTGACTTTACTGTGTCTGTGATGTAATTTGTATCACACTTGATTATAATCTCAATGCCAAATATATCACGGGAGATGTAATTTACATCATGATAACAGGCGATCAAATGCGAGCAGCTCGCGCACTCTTACGATGGTCCGCAAAGGACTTAGGGGAAAAATCTGGTGTGAGCTTACCCACAGTTCAGAGAATGGAAGCCGTTAGCGGCGTTCCATCTGCCCTTGGAACAAATCTAGAAGCGGTCAGCAATGCGCTTGCCTTAGCCGGTATTGAGTTCATCCCCGCTGGCAGCTACCAGGGCGACGGTGGACCTGGCGTAAGGTTAAAGCTAGGGGATCATGACAAAATCTAAGCTTCCCTCGTACACCCAGGCGAAGCATGTCATCTGGGTCAGCTATGACATCCACGCCCTATCCGCCTATTGGGAAACCAGCTTCGGTAAATGGGTTGATGGCGGATTTGAAGCCCCCACTGAATTGGAGGCCGATCTTGAGGCGTGGCTTGCATGGGGCGATACCTACGACACCCCGGCGGGTGAAGGCGCTTTGAAAAGATGGTCGGGGCTGGAGGCCTTTTCCGCCAAGGGGTTTGAACTGGCCAAGCGGATGAAAGTGGTTGCTGGCGATCATTACAATGTCGTCTATTTCGATCATTTCAAGCTTTGGGCCAACGCCCCACCGACCGAGATTTACCGGCTTATCCGGTGCCGGGACTGCTAAAGAGATAACCGGGGCATTTGGCTGAATTGAAGAATTTGGAGGCCGCGTTTTGCGAGTTGTGTATAATGACACCCAAGTGGAACGCCGGATTATCACGGCGTTCTTTGATAGAAACCGGGGCCGCAAGGGAGCGTTGCCATGAAGGTGCGTTTTGACCAAGAAGCAGATGCGCTCTATATCCGTCTGGATGAATCCACCGTGGTGGATTCGGAAGAGGTCGGACTTGGTGTTGTTCTCGACTTTGATGCAAACAACCGCGTGGTGGGGATCGAAGTGCTGAACGCGCAAACACGCCTACCAGAAGCTCACCTAAAGCAAATGTTGTTTGAGGTGGCCTAAGCCGCACCACAGCGCGTCTAAGATTTCTCAAATGAAGACAAAAGACCGGACGATTGATTCAATCCGTACACCCCTCGAAAGCGCCGGTATTGAGTTCATCCCCGCTGGCAGCTACCAAGGTGAAGGTGGCCCGAGTGTGCGCCTCAAAAATCAGATGTCACCGACACAACTCGCCGATACGTAGACTCTTCACCCCATAGCGAATAGGCTTCCAAATCTAATGGATTGGGCTCTCCCCCGAGGTCCAGTTCTAGTGGACAGATAGTTTCGGGGTTGGGATTAAATCAAAATGATCGCCAGTACCTTATTCGCCGCAGTGATCATCATCAGTATCATCTACTTGGTTGTTATCAGGTTTCTGCGCTGGCGTTGGTTGTCTTACATACTGACCACAATGGTAGGGAGTGCCTGTGTCGCTACTGGCACCGTGCATTTGGCGTATACTGGCCTTGAGGTGTTTGCCCTGGGATTTTTGATAACCAAGATTGATCCTCTACGGTATTGGCCGCGCTCTTCAAAGACTTCCCTATTTGACCGAGAAACGGATGATTGAAAGCGCTGAAGGTTTGGGTTTGCAATTGAGGGGGGGGGGAAGATGGAAAATATTTGTGAAAAACTAATAGATCGATACTTCGATGCCGCCTGCAATGAAGCGGGGCAAACTTCGACGAAGGACAAAGGTGCCTATGAAGCAGCAAGGAATAAAGTATACATAAAGCCTGAGTGTAGGGTGCGAACACTTGCCGAATGGATTCGTGAATACAAAGTTCATCGAGTAAAATGGAAAAAAGAATCCATTGATTCAGATGAATTAATTGGCGAATTAACATTTGCCGATGCCGTTGCTACTATAGCTCTCAAACTATTTGATGAGTGGGACGATTCAATTATTGAGCCAGTGCAAGCCTATACTCAGCTTCGAAACGCAATTGGCGAGGCATATAGGAACAACACCGGGCAAGACCGTACTTTTCGTAGCGTGACGGCAAAGGTCTTGTGGTGCGCCTACCCCGATAAAGTTGCGATCTACGATGATTTTGCTTCACAGGCGGCAACAACTCTTACGAAGATTTATAAATCATACTACGACGAATCCCCATATCGCCATAGAGATGAGGAAAGTAAATATGATAATGACGTTTCGCCGGAAACTTGGAAGAGTTACACGAAGGCCGAAAGGGATATTTGGTGGTACCGTGATTTTTTCAATTCACATGCCAAATTGTTTACTTTTTTCGAACCACACATTAATAAGCGGTTAGAGAAAATCGATAATCACCCAACGCCCTTTAGGGTTTTCGACAAATTTCTTTGGCTTTACGGCAATCCAAATCTTGATTACAGCCTTATAAGATTCACCCCAAGACAATCATCTACGCTGACCGGCTAATCGAAAGAGTTAACGGGGGCATTTGGCTGAATTGGTATGCACTTGGAGGTGGAGCGTGACGGATAACTGCATTGTTTTTATGATGGCTGGCTTGATCTATGGCTTTATCCTTGGAGGGCTGATGCTAGCGGTCTCAGGACAGCCGATGACCGCAGACTTTTCAACGGGGATATCCGTCTTGTCCCTTGCAATCAGCCTCGGGGCGATCTGGCAAGCCAAACGGTACAACTGCGACACCAGCAAGATGCTGATTGAGCAGCGGGCCATTCTTGCTGAAACAAAGGACACGTTAAAGAAAATCAGCGAAATGTATGAATCTTTGAAGGCGGAAACGGAGCGGTTAGAGAGCGTGAAAATCGAAATTGGTCAAGCGAGAAGCGCAGCGTGGGCTGCTCGTTATTCTTGAGGCCACCCTGTGCACTGTGCTGATGGCGGCGCGTTGACAAGGTGTTATGGAACAAGGTGGACGACTGGCCTCGTTGCCGTATGTGTCGATTAAATTGATTTTTTTCGACATATTTTTGCTGTATGTTGATCCGGTAAACATATGACCGAAACATGGTGAAAATTACGGAGATCATCGACACATGCCCATATTCCGGCCAGATAGCCCCTACAACGATCTTCCTCGACTTCCTCCAGACAGCGAGATCGAGACTCGTAAAATCCTGAAACTCTGCATCGAGGCTCGGGCGGCGCTGGCGGAGTTAAAACAGGCCGGACAGCTTATCCCAAACCAAACCATTCTCATCAACACAATCCCCATTCTGGAAGCGCAGGCCAGTTCGGAAATCGAGAACATCGTCACTACGACGGATCGCCTGTTTCAGTATGCGCAGGGCAGCGGAGACGGCAAGGCGGACAGCGCGACCAAAGAGGCGCTACGTTACCGCACGGCGCTCCATCACGGCTTTAGTTCCTTAAAGGACCGCCCTCTATGCGCCGGAACCGCCGTCCTGGTGTGCAGCACGATCAAGGGAGTGGACATGGATGTTCGCCGTGTGCCGGGGACCGCCCTTGTGAACGACAGCACCCAAGACGTTGTTTACACGCCACCGGCAGGCGAAGGAGTGATCCGGGATCTGCTTGGAAATTGGGAGACCTTTCTCCACAACGACGAGGATATCGACCCCTTGGTCCGCATGGCCGTCATGCATTATCAATTTGAAGCGATCCACCCATTTACGGATGGAAACGGAAGAACCGGCAGAGTCTTGAACATCCTCTACCTTATTGAGAAAGAACTTATCCAACTACCAGTTCTGTATTTGAGTCGGTACATTATTAAAAACAAATCAGACTATTACAAATTACTCCTTGAAGTCACAACAAAAGGCGGCTGGGAAGCGTGGATATGCTACATGCTGACCGCTGTCTTCGAAACGGCCAAATGGACCAGCCAGAAAATCTTAAGGATCCGGGACCAAATGCATTTGGCGGCAGATTATGTGAAGCTCAAGGCCCCGGCGATTTATAGCCGTGAACTGATCGAGCTTATTTTCCTCCAGCCTTATTGCAGAATCACCAACCTCGTTGATTTTGGAATCGCCCAACGGCAAACATCGGCAGTCTATCTAAAGACACTGACGGAGATAGGCGTCCTTGTGGAGGTCAAATCCGGGCGGGAGAAAATCTTCATTCACCCGCACTTGTTGCAGTTGCTCTCAAACGACCACAACAAACCATCCCCTTATGGACCTTGGCGCGTCGATGGCGAGACGACGACGGGCGGCCCAGGTGTGCGGTTGAAGAAGGACGGCGAGGAATGATCCTCCCCATTCACTTTACCGTTCACGCGTTTGCCGTCATGGAAGAGCGGGGCATTCGACGTAAATGGATTGAGCGAGTTCTAGCCCAGCCGGAATGGACTGAGGATGACCAATTCCAAGCTGGTGTTGTGCTGGCATTTGGGCACATTGAAGAATTTGGAGGCCGCGTTTTGCGAGTTGTGTATAATGACACCCAAGTGGAACGCCGGATTATCACGGCGTTCTTTGATAGAAACCGGGGCCGCAAGGGAGCGTTGCCATGAAGGTGCGTTTTGACCAAGAAGCAGATGCGCTCTATATCCGTCTGGATGAATCCGCCGTGGTGGATTCGGAAGAGGTCGGACCTGGTGTTGTTCTCGACTTTGATGCAAACAACCGCGTGGTGGGGATCGAAGTGCTGAACGCGCAAACACGCCTACCAGAAGCCCACCTAAAGCAAATGTTGTTTGAGGTGGGCTAAGCCGGTCCGGGCAAGGCTCTTCTTCTTGGACAATCTTGGTACGGCAGTCTTTCATTGAAGGACAGGACTTCCGGTAAGCGTTTTTCTGAATACGTCAGATCAGGACAGCAACAATGACCGATCAACCCGCCGATGAACCGCAGCCCCACATCTTCGTTTGGCCGCCGGGCAAGCCGTATCCGGCCAACGCCGTCGATGGGATGCGCAGCATGATCCGCGAGGATGATGACACATTCACATATACCCCCCACACACCCGAAGAGTATCAGGAGCGTTTAAAGCAATTCCTCGCCGTCGGCCAAGAAGGCCGCGATCTCTGCGATTAAATTTTAGCGGGTTTGGTCGCCGGGTTGGGACGTGAACCCCAACGTTGGTTGCGCCTGGCAACGCCGGCCCGACAAATTGTCCGGTCTACCGGCGACCTGATGAGAATTATGGACACGCTATGTGTTAAAATCAATGACATGTTCAGAGGCACTTCAGCATTTCAAGCTCAGTGATTTTTACCAAAAGTCTACCAATAATGTCGCGGAAATAGGCGGCGTTTTCATTGACCAATTCCTGCGCACGAGGGGCGCAGATCGGGCAAAAACGCGACACGGACACAAAGGGCGGCATTGAATCAACGTCGCTAATAAATGGCTCCATACGTTCAAGAACTTGGTCGAAGGTCTCCATTGGCAAGCCAGCCTGTACGGCAAAGGTTCTTAGGGTGTTTTTTAACCCGTTGCGTTCCCGAGCATTCTTATCGGGAAACGCGACTATTTTGTTGTCGTCACCACTCATTGCCCATTCCTCCTTACCTTAGGCATCTTTGCCAATATTTCCATGCCGTCAAATCATGGGGTGCAGGACAGCGCCGTTTCGCAGCGCCCGATTAAACGCCTTGGCAACGCCTTGGTTGTGTCGGGTCAGCATGTTCTCGATCTCGGCAACGGTCTGCTGGTTGGTATTGCCGTTGACGACGATTGAAATAGGCGCGGAATGGAAAGTAACCGTCGGATTCGATGAGGATTGACCGGAAGCGGCGACAGAAGGCGCGGCGGAATCCAGCGACAGGCCGCCGGGCATGGAAATTTGCGGGGTCAGCAGGCCGCCCAGGGCGCGACCGGTGGCCAGCACACCGGTTCCCGAGCGGATCGCCGCCGATTGAGCGGGCGGCACGATGATTTCGCCCTGGTGGATTTTGGCGACCATGTCGTTGGGCACCGACGAGGTACCAACGTCGAACGAAAACAGGCTGGACAGCAACCCACCGCCTCCTGCGGCGCCCCCGGCACCCAAGGCGGTGGTGTTAGCGGCCAAGGCGGTGGTGTTGGCGGTTTCCGCGCCGGTTTGAGTGAACAGCCCGGCGATCCAGCTGCCGAATTGACCAAGCAGCGACGTGGTGTTGCCGGTGGTGGCCGCCGTTTGCGCGGTGGATGCTGTGGTCTGGGCGGCGGTGGCGGTCGCCGACGAGGTGGTCGCGGTCGAGGCGGCCGTGGATGCCGTGGTGTTGCCGCTCAAGGCGGCGGTCAGGGTGTTGATGGCGGCGGTATTAGCGGTGGTCGCGGTGGTTTGTGCGGTGGATTGGGCGTCCTTGCCGCCGCCCATGCCCAACGCCCCGCCGATCACGCCGCCCAAGCCGCCGCCGGACAGCGGGTTGCCGATCGCTCCGGCCAGCTTACCGAATCCCATCGAGGTGGCGGCCTGGAACGCCGCCCACTGCGCCGCCATCTTGGCGATGGCTTCGATGAAGGTCAGCAGCATGTTGGCGGCGGCGCGCTTGGTTGCTTGACCGATCGATTGGGTGCCTTGCAAAACCCCCGACACCATGCCGTCGAAGGCTCGGGCAATCGGCTGGACAGCCTCCTCCCACGCCTTCTTTGTTTCGGCGGCGGCGGCTTTATCGGCGGCGGCGATGTCCTTGTCGGTCTTGGCGTTGGCGACGGCGAATTCGGCCAGCATGATTTTGCGGCGGTTGACGGCGTCGTTGAACGCGGTGTCGCCGACCTTCAGGGATTCGATTTCGGCATCGAGCCGGGCCAGTTCGGCCTGCTGCTCGACCGCCGTCAGGGTCTTGAGGATTTCGGCGCGCTGGGTGGCGGATATCTTGTGCTCCTCGACCTCGGCGTCCAGTTCGTCCTTGGCGGCGGCCAGGGCGATCGATTGCAGGCGGATGTCGGTGTCGGCGTTGGATTTGTCGACGGCCTGCTTTTTCTTGGCGGACTCGGCGGCGGCTTGGGCTTCCTGCTCATTCAAGCGCATGGTTGCGTCGCGCGCCGCCGTCTCGGCCTGGACTTTGGCAGATGATCCAGCGGCTGCCAATTTAGTTTTCTCGGTGTAAAACTCGATCTCAAGCTTTAGCTCTTGGGCCTTGAAGTCCTCGTCCTGGGCATGTTCCTCGGCCAATGCGGCCTTTTTATCTGCCAGTTCCCTTAGATTGACTTGGCTGATCGCTGCGGCGGCTTGCTGATCGGCTTGGATTTGTTCTTGCGAACCGGCCCGGGCAAGACTGGATTGTTTTTGCCAGAATGCCGCCCTAAGCTTCAATAATTGCTGTTGGTAATCCTCATCCGTGGAATGCATCCGAGCATAAGTCTCTTCTTGAGACTGAAGCTGTTCATTCCAATTTTGCACTTGGACCGTGCCGCGTTCGCGCTGTTTCATGGCGATGCGGGCAGTCAAAAGATCGTTTTCCTCCTTATTGGCGCCGACGCGGTCATTTTCCAGACGTTTGATTTCGTCATCAATCTTCTGGATTTTTTCACGTGTGGACAACAGAGCGGGATCAGTTAGATCCGCTTTGCGATTTTCAGCGGTTTGGTTCTTCGGCGCAACCTCTTGTTGAATGGCCGCTGCCTTGGCCTCCGAGGTGTTGAGCTGGTCCTGGGCTTTTTTCTTGGCCTCAAGCGCAGCTTTTGCTTGTTTCAACTCTTCCAGTTCTAACAAGTCGTCGGGGTTGGCGTGACCGCCAGTGTACTGTTGCGATGCTTCGACTCTCTTCTGAAGATCAGCGATACGGGCTTCCGTGCCACCGAGAGTGGGGCTCATTTTCTCGGCCATCGTATCCATCAGACCGGCGATGGCGTTGCGGGCCTTGGTGACGATAGAAGTGTCCCCGAAAACGTGCATGAGTCGTCCCCATGCATTACCAAGGTCGTTGGTGCTGTTCTGAATCGCGGTCAGGTCGTTGGGGATGGATTGAAGGCGCGCTTTCCATGCTTCCCATAAAATATTCTGCGCGCCGATGCGATCGCCCTGGACTTGCAACGTCTCGATCTGGCGCAATTGGGCGGCGGTCAGGATGTCGTATTGCTTGTCCAGTTCCCGCGCGCCCCGGGCTGGGTCGGCGAACGCGGCGGCCAGCATCTTTGCGGCTGCCGGCGCGTCGGTGCCCATGGCGCGGGCCGATTTGTCGATATCCTGGGTCAACGCGCCCAGCAACTGGCCGCCGATCTGGCGGGTGCGGGCGAACGATTCGATAATCTGGTCGGCGGCCTCGCGATCGACGCCCGGCAAGCTGGCCACATGTTCGACCAGCCCCTGGATCTGCTGGCCGGTGAGCATCCCGGAATTACCGACCGCCGCGAAGGCGGTACGCAGTTTGTTGGCCTCGCGTTCGGATTCCTCGGACACCATCGCCATCTTGGCGAAGCCGCCGACCAGGGCAATCACCCCGGCGGCGGTCAGCATGACCGGATTGAGCAGGGTTGACAGCGCCGCGCCGAAACCTCCGGTGCGTTCGGTCAACACCATCATCGATCCGGCCATGCGCGAATAGTTTCCCATCAGCGCCTCATGGGCCATCACCATCTTCTCGCGGAAGATGCCGGCCTGATGTTCTCCGGCGGCGGACAGTTCATCCATCGGCGCCCGGGCGGCGCGGATCTTGGCCTGCAGCGCGGACACCGAGCCTTGCGCGCTGGCGGCGGCGGCGGCGGCTTGCGACAGGCCCGCTTTCAATTCGTCGGACGCGCCCGAACCGGCCGCCCGCATTTGGGCGGCCATGTCGCGCAGATTGGCCGAGAACGCCGACAGGTCGGCCTTGGCCACCGCCAATTGAGCGGTCATTTTGGCGGTGTCGGCGCTGATACTGACGGTGATGTTGGATGCCATGAAACCTCATCTTCCAATCTGCGAAAATGTCCAGATGAGATAATTATTTCATGACATCAAGCGCGTTCAAAACATGCATTTTCTTCTGCATCTTAAATATTTTGCAGCTTATTATTGCACCTTTTATTCTATATTTGATCCAACAGGCATTGGTAATTTCTGCCCGGTGTGACTATCGTTTATAACCCAATCTCGGACAGCTTTTTGGACAGCGTCGGACAAGACACAAAATAGATTAACCTATTGATCCTATTTAAAAAAGAACAGCATGGACAGACTGGACAGCTTTTACACCACTCTCCACACCCTCTTCCCTCTCTTCGATTTCAAGTTTTTACTAACACATTGAAATATCACAATATCGCCTAATTATGGCCTTTAAGCAAAGATATCACCTCCCTGTGTTTTCAATAACTTACATCAATTCATTGCGGGACGTCTGCGTCGAAGGCGTTGATTATTCCCTATCCATTCAATCACTTAGCCAAGTTGCTTACTGGATCGCTCGGCCCAATCCCTCTTGTTATGATTTTGCCAAGTCCTTGTAATAACACGATATATCCATTTAGCCATGATTTAGCACATCTCATCTTTTCAATGACTTAGGCAAAACCCTCATAATACCGCGAAAAGACGGTCATGCTTTGCGCTTGGGCAGTTCCACCACTTCGGCGCTGGGATTCCCGCTCATTGTCGCGGCGATGCTTCCCGAGATGCGATCCGCAGCCCTTTTAACCGGGTCATTGCTCAAGTGGGCATAACGGGCGGTGGTCTGGGTGTCATGGTGCCCAAGCAGCGATCCGATCACCAACAGACTATCGCCACCGGCAGCCCCGACGCTGGCGAACGAATGGCGCAGATCGTGAAGCCGAACATCCTCGATGCCACACCACTCCCTCACAGCCTCCCAGGCACGGGGAAGCCCCACCATATGCCCGCGCTTGGACTGGTCTTTATCCTCTTCTTTTATTCCGCGTGTGGTGGCGGGGAAAACCCATTCATCAGACAGGCGGGGAAGCCCGGTCAATACTTCCAAGGCGGCGGCCCCAAGCGGCACGGCCTTTTCTCCGGTCTTGGAATCGGGCAGGCGCAAATAGCCGCGCTCGAAATCCACATACGACCATTTCAGGGAAAGCACTTCGGTCTTTCGGCAGCTGGTCAACAGCAATAGGCGCACGGCGCCAGCCATGACGGAAGAGATAACCCCCAAGTCTTCCATGACCGAAAGCCCAAGGCCCAAGTTGCTCAATTCCTTCGACGACAAGAACCGTTCCGCCTTGCGATCACGGAACCGTTTGACCCCATGCACTGGGTTATCGGATCGTATCCCTCGATCCACCGCAAAGCTGAAAATCCCGCCAAGCAGGCCCACGGTACGGGTAGCGGCCCCCTTGCCGCCCTCGACGATCGCCCGGCCCCGAGTTCCGGTCTTTTCATCGCAGGCGGTCTTTCCTGCAGCCACATCGTTCAGAAACCTTTGGACGTCTGCCCGCGTGACATCTTTTGCCTTCTTCTTGCCCAGCAGTGGTTTGATATGGCGGGCCACCCGCCCCTTATCGGTGCTGATCGTGGACGCCTTTTTGTTCGCGCAACCTTCGGCAAGGTACAGGTCGCACAATGCGGCCATGGTCATGCTTTTTCGATTGGCGGTTTTCTCGGCCGCCGGATCATCGCCGTCGGCAACCATGCCCAGAATGCGCTTAGCCTCTTCCCTGGCCTTGTCCGGAGTCCATGGCGAGCCGTGCTGACCAATGGTCAAGCGGCGCTTCTGTGCTCCACGACCCCCGCCACCGGGGCGATACTCGACGACATAGACCTTGCGGTTATTCGACACAATCCGCAAACCAAACCCCTTGACTTCGGTATCCCATATCCATCCGTCCTCAGCGGTGGCCGCATCCACTGTTCGCTTGATGATCTTCGCTTGCATGATACCTGCCTTCTGACGGCGGATGTGATTCGGTGGCTACTGGGTGGCTACTGGAAGCCACCCAGTAGCCACCGGAGACGAAATCACGTAAAACACTATACAACACAGTACAGTTAACTCATTGAATTTACAAGTATCATACAACACGGTAAAACACCGTAAAACCCATATTACAGTTCTCCGAAGGCAGAGGTCATGAGTTCGAATCTCGTCGGCTGCACCACCTCAAACCCCTTAAAAACTGCCATTCCCGCCTTGTAGACCCTACGGAACAAACCGTGTATCTCCGACAGTTTTGCGCGTTATTCTGCGCGTTACGTCTTCTCCGACACGTTTTGTTCTCATAGAGGAATATGTCGGCGTTCACTATCTGTCCATGAAGTCCGACAGATTAATTACCTTGTCGCCCCCCTCTTCGTCAGGTGTGAATGGTCAGCCTGTTTCCCTGTTTCGAGATGGGAGCTTTTTTGCCCCGGCATTTGACAGCCCGGCAGGGTATCTGGTCGCCACCAAGAGCAAAATCAGCAATTAGCAGGCTCAAATGGCGCTAATTCGCCGTCTTATTGACGCGGTTCTTGGCCCGTAACGATATCGCTTATTCCTTTGCATATTGCTATCATCTGATGATATATATGAACATGGATAGAGACAACGGCCTTACCACCCTCCTTGAATTGAATGGCTCCATTATCGAACAAGGGGAAGGTTATTGGTTTGAAATCCACGTCTGGACAGTCGAGGTAACTCCCGACATTCCTCATGGCATCCGATATGCCCTAACTCTGCACAATCGTTATGGCACGCGGATTCTCGGATATGACAATGCCCACGCGGTAAAGATGCCGAAGAAGTTTAAATACGCCGGTCAACGTTTGCCCTATGACCACAAGCACAGGCACTCAGCCGACAAAGGCGTGACGTATGAATTTAAAGATGCCTACCAGCTGTTGAGTGATTTCTTTGCTGAAGTTGATGCCGTACTGAAACAGGAAAGGGATAAATGATGACCCCCATTGTCATCGGAATTATGCCCCAGGATAAAATCCGTGAGCGGCTGCTCAAGATCGCCAGCGGCGAATACAAGCCTACTCCCGAAGAGCCGAAGGTATGGTTTACCTCAATGAAGTCTTTGGCCGAGGTCCTTAGCGATGACAACCGCGCCTTGCTGAAAATCATTCAGAACCGGAAGCCAACCTCAATTGCGGACCTTGCCGAGTTGACCGGGCGCAAGCCCAGCAATCTTTCCAGGACGTTGAAGACCATGGCTAACTATGGTTTTGTAGAAATGCATCGGGAAGCCAAACAGGTTCGTCCTATTGCCAAGGCTACTGAGTTCCAAATTTTTGCGGCATAATTAACGGGTCCCCGTCAGGACCAAGACGAATTTGGCTGTTGCCATTGTTGCCAAATTACCCCCCAAACAAACCCCAAACGGGGTACATACTCACAAAGCAGGATAGCGTCATGTGAGCATATGTTATTGATAACACAGGATATATATTTTTGTTCGCCGACAAAAACTTGAACTCCGGAGGCAGATGTCATGAGTTCGAATCTCGTCGGCTGCACCATTTATCTCATTGAAATATATAGACTTATGTAAGGTGTGCACGGCACGACACCTTGCACGGAATTGCTTAAAAATGCACGGTTTTGCTGCCGGAGTGTCGCGCATTTGTCGCGCAGATGATGGAGGCCTGCGACGAAAAGCGCCTGCTCATGTTCCAGAGACAGCTTTAGGCGTACAAACTGCTTGTCATCGACGAACTCGGCTAGGTGCCGTTGTCGCCCACCGGGGCCGAACTGCTGTTCGAGGCTTTCAGTCAACGCTACGAACGCGGCACCACCATCGTTACCTCCAACTTACCGTTCGATGATTGGACTTCGGTGTTCGGCTCGGAGCGCCTAACCGGCGCGCTACTCGACAGCCTCACCCACCACGTCCACATCCTGGAGATGAACGGCGAGAGTTATCGCCTTGCCCATTCCAAGGCCCGAAGACGGATGGGCACCGCAGTTGAACCAATCGCCCCCGGTACAGGTGAGATCCTTATCCCCTGACCACCACCGGGAAATCGGCCATGAGAAAACAGATTGGGAATATGATCGTTGTTCCCAAGACGGGAAATTGCTATGATCATTCTATGCAAGTCATCGCCCTTCGCACGCTTTGCCAGTTCTGGGAAAAGCACCTGCAAGCCGAAACCCCTATTAAGGTTTGGTACGCGGTGGCGACCAAAGCGGAATGGGCGACCACGGCGGACATTAAATTACAGTTCGGAACGGCAGTTGATTTCGTCGGTGACAACCGGGTGATTTTCGACCTTGGCGGCAACAAATATCGTCTGATCGTACATGTGTCCTCTGCATTCAAAAGGGTCTTGGTGAAGTTCATCGGGACACATGCCGAATACGACAAGATCAATGCGGAGACTATATGATGGACATTCGCCCCCTGCGCACAGAAGCGGACTACAACGCGGCCCTCGAAGAAATCGAACATTTTTTCGACCATGAACCCGCCCCAGGCACGCCGGAAGCGGATCGGTTCGATTTGTTGGCCCTTGTCATTGCCGATTACGAGGCAAAGCACTGGCCCATTGACCTCCCCGACCCTATCGAGACGATCAAATACCGAATGGAAATGGCTGGATACGGGCAGCGCGAACTTGCCGCCCTTTTCGGTTCGCGGTCCCGCGCCTCGGAAGTTCTGTCCCGCAAACGCGCTCTGACCATGGAAATGGCCTGGAAGCTCAACAGGGAGTGGGGCATCCCGGCTGAAAACCTTATCCGGCCTTATGACCTGCATCCGTAAATGAGAGAGCCTAAAGAAAAGCAAGAGCCTACTGTGCGGCTGCGCTTGTCCGGGCTTCCCGCACGTTTCCTAATGGGAAAACACGCTGCAATCCGTCCACATACGTCCATCCGTGTCCATGCCTAAACTGGATACAGACTGGACACCGGGAACCGGTTTATGACGCTAAGTATTTGAAATCATTGGGTCTACCTCAAAGATGGGGGCACTGGGGAAAAGCGGCTAAGATTTAGTCGCCAAACCACGATCCCAGGAGCCTCCCCCCAATGCTTGCCGACGATATTATCACGGGCCTTCCCTTTCTCAAAG